>ERZ791899.5-NODE-5-length-362254-cov-35.179031_pt1 | contig 362254 bp, 338 predicted proteins | sample MGYA00510151_ERZ791899 | MGnify/ENA primary metagenome ERZ791899 (study PRJEB30046, sample SAMN00792118) | human gut metagenome | study: EMG produced TPA metagenomics assembly of the A metagenome-wide association study of gut microbiota in type 2...
AATTCTAAAAAGAATTTTCAAGGTTGTCTTTCTGTTCAGTTATCAAAGTTCATTGCTCTCAAGTTCAGTATTTATCTGTGTTTGAGAAGCTTTTGTGTCGCTCATCTCTCGTGGCGACTTGATTATAATAGCACCACCCCTCCCATATGTCAACAACTTTTTTCAATTTTTTTGCATTTTCTTTTTATGGTTAATTAAAAAAGCTGCCAAATCCGCTTATTTACTAGCTTTGTTGGCATTGCGTATATTTGAATTTTTTTCTTATTTTTTGGCATTTTTTGATATTCTAATGTCATTTTTCTTTCATTCCCATTATTTTTTGTTCTTAAACCCTTAAAAATTTTCAAATTTTTCCTATTTATTTTTGTCAAAACAATGCTTTTTAATCTTTCAGCTACATCAGATTATCAATTTATATATCCAGAATTTTATAAAAATATAGTCTTTTGAACTCTTATATGTTCAATGAAATTCAAGATGTAAAAGTCAGAAAGCTTTTTCAACCTTACATCATTTCAATATTACAACCATAAATAAGCTAATCATAGAAAATACACAAAATGACTTGCAAGGGATTACAGGTATTTTTATCAACACGTTTTGTCTATCATCAAAGTTATTTTAAAAAGGATTAAACCGCCAACCGCCCTCAGCCATTTAATTTCAAGGGCTGAGAGCGGTTTCTATCAACACATTTTGTCCTATAAGTCTCATTTTGTCCTATAAGCCAGACAAAAATAAAACCAAACAAAAATAAAGGCAGACAATATTTCATCATTTCTAAATTCCTAGATTTATTAATTAAATAAAAAAGGACTTGCAACAGATATTCCCATCCATCGCAAACCCTTTCCTGATAAACTAAATTGGTTCTAAACTTTACTTTGAGGTAAGGTTTAGAACCAGTAAATTCATTATAGCATTTTCATATAATTTAGAAGCTATGGCCTCCGCCACCGCCGCCTCCACCTGACGAGCCGCCAGATGAGCCTCCTGACGAACCACCACCGCCGGATGAACTGCTGCCCGAGTCGGTATCTCTATGTGAATAAATCTTGCTCTGATATGTAAAGTTGACCTTACAGTTATCAAACGCCTTATTGACAAAAATACCTTTCATTATATCTTTTCTTGATGGTGCCTTCTTCCTTAAATATAGTCTTACAATTCCATAATTAATAATTAATGCCGCTACAACAGCAAGAAGTGCATTGCTTATATACTTCATTGGTTGTGATATTCTTCTGCCTTTAAGAAGTGCAAGTTCCTGCTCATACACCTTATATGCACACATATAATAGTCTTTTGATGAAGCATATCTGTATACATTATCAGTTATTGTATCTGCGTATGAGCTTGTAACTGTACTGTATATCTTACCATTGCTATGTATCCAGATATTACGGTTATACATATCAATTATAAATATCGTCCCACTATCAGTGCCATATTTTTCCCTGTACAGGCTTCTTACATAACTTTCAGTAGTGGTGCTGTTGGTATCTATAGTCTTTAACATTACATTACCATACACTGTTATCTGTTTCATAATGTCTAACAATGAAGAATAATTACTCTCATCTATAATGTCTGCGTCATCTTCTATAACAGCCTCATATCCTGTATCAACATTATTATATTGATACTTCTCTTCATCAGCTTTTACCTGTAGTAAAGAAGAAGCCGCAAATACTAATAGCAATAGAACAACTGCTGTTAACGCCATAACTGCGTGAATACATCTATGTATGTCTTTAACAGTATATTTTCTATCTATAGCACATATAATACTTCTATTATGCATTATCATCACCTCCACTATAATTATCAAACTGTGGAAGCTTTCTAGTTGCAAGAACATTGTAATATCTGATTAAATCCATAATAGTATACATTATTGCAATTAATTCAGCTATAACAGCACCATAGTAATATAGATCCGATACAGGATTAATCCACAGCACTATGGAGGCTATTGCCATCGCTGCAAGTGAACCTATATTACCTGATATCTTCTTATTAGTTATTATTTTAAATGTCTTATGATTAACAAGAGTAAGCACTATACCTGTTATAAGACATATAACACTTATAGAAAATCCCGCCCCAATATCTCCAGAGCCATAGAATATAGACATCATCTGAAGATAGACATACAACATAGGAAATACACAACACACCAATGAAATTATCATAGTTACCACTGCCATATTAGTTCTTGTTGTTCTTCTTTTATTCTTACGTCCATATGACCTTGCTTCACGCCTGCCTTTGTCTATAACATCAGCTATATCGCCTGCAAGCTGGTCTTCACGCTTACGCCTTGCCCCTGGTGATTCATTGGCATTAATAGCTGAACCTGCATACATTCTGCCCTTGTCATCTAACTGCTGGTCTTTCTTGTATATTTTCTTTAATTCTAATACATAAAGAATTATTGTAAATAACGCTATAATCGATGCAATCCCCAATGTAGTCTTAGGTCTTAATGTAAATGAACTGTTAAGCATTAAAAATATAGGTATTGCAAGAATAACCGAACCTATAAAATACCTCATAAGTGATACTGGCAGATCTGCTGCCACCTTCCCTGTCTGTCCATTAACTGTCGCATATGCAACTCTGTCTTTATTACGGTATGATAAGAACCACACCGGAAACATTGTTCTATCCTGTGCTACTACCTTTGTCGAAAGTCTTCTCTCAATATCCCCCTGATAATTATCAAGTTGCACTGACCCAAGATGTGCTGACCTTTTGACATAGGAATATGTCTCGTCAACAGCTACATTTTTCGCATCAGCCCTGTATACATCCGGTGCAACATCTGCTGTATCTGCATAGAATCCACTAAGCATTGATGGAGTAAATGGATTCATATTCTTAACGTCATATGGTGCTATCGCCTCACTTATACTGTCATCAAATGACGATGAAGCATCATATGACAGACCCTTATACTGGCAATCCAAATCGCCAGTTATATCATAATAGTCTGTATAAATGTAATCTCCCCGTCTATGGCTTTTAGAACCGCTTAGGCACATTGGTCCTTTCTGGGTTATATAATACGTCCAATAAGGCATATATATACCTCTGAAACCATCTATAAACTTCTCATCTTTTAATTCCTTAGGGGCAAACCACGCGTGACGTACCATTTTCTTATAAGCCTGCTTACAGTCTTCCTTTGTCTTGGAAAATGGTATTATATATCCTGGTCTTTGCTGTTTTGATACTCTGCTTGTCAGAATTGTTGATGCTCCACAAAAGCTGCAAAAATTAGCTGCAGTATTATCAGTACTTAATATCTCTCCACCACAGTTCGGACATTTGAATACAGTAACGTCATATTCCTGACTTTCCTCCGCATCCTGTTCCTTACTGATTGCATATGGGTCATACTTCGTACTGCAATGGTCGCACATCAACTGCTGTGATGGTATGTCAAAGACTAACCTTCCACCACAACCCGGACACTGATACATATATTAATCCTCCCTCATATAATAATATGTAAATAAAAAATCCGCTTACCCGAATATAGCTACATCAAAGCATTCTTAGCCTTATCTGTAATCTCTCTCTGATATGCAATTTCGTTCTCGATATTTCTTGCAACCTCATTAGCAGTGTATGCGGCATCTACAACTTTATTAAGCACATTACCAATCTCATCTGCCTTTTCTTTCTGCTGATTAGAATTCTCATATATGTTCTTCATAGAGCCAACTGTCTTATCAACTGACTGCTGTACCATATTGATTGTATCTGTAATCTCCTTTGATGACTTGGCCGACTGTGCAGCAAGATTCCTTACCTCACTTGCAACAACTGCAAAGCCTCTTCCGTGCTCACCTGCTCTTGCAGCCTCAATAGAAGCATTAAGCGAAAGTATATTGGTTCTGCTTGATATTGATGCTATAACACCTGCAAACTGTTCAATGTCTTTAGAAAGCTTTTCAAGTTCCTTAATTCTTGCCGCTGATTCTTCTGCTATCTCATTAAGTTCAGTTATCATCTTAAGAATTTCCTCAACACTTGATATACTTTCTTTCACGAGATTAAGTGATGTATCTGATGAATTAATTACATCAAAAGCATCTTTTTCTAACTGCTCCTGTGATGAATCCAATCCTTCAAGAATTCCTGACAGGTCGCTTACTAATTTACTGTTATCCATATTCTTCCTCCAAATATGTATATTATTCTTGTATATTTATATTAAGTCAATTGCTTCGTTAACATTATGTATACCAATAAGATTAATTTTATCATTATTTTTAATATTTTTCAAGCATACATATGGTAATATGCAGGTTGTGAACCCTAGCTTAACAGCTTCATTCACCCTCTGCTGTGCTTGTGTTACGGCTCTTACCTCGCCTGACAATCCGACTTCACCAAATATAACTGTCTTGCTGTCAACTTCTTTATTCTTAAAACTACTGACAAGTGCTATAACTATCCCTAAATCAAGTGCTGGTTCAGATACCTTTATTCCACCTGCCACATTAAGATAGGCATCGCTTGAGGACATTCTCATTCCCGCCCTTTTTTCAAGGACTGCCATCAACAGATTAACCCTGTTATAATCCGTTCCCGCAGCAGTACGCCTTGGCATACCAAAGTTAGAGTCACACACAAGTGCCTGAACCTCAACCATAAGAGGTCGCGTACCTTCAATAAGACATACTACAACTGAGCCTGACGCCCCCTCTGGTCTTCCAGACAACATATACTCCGATGGATTGGCGACCTCACTTAAACCGTCCTGCCTCATCTCGAACACCCCAATTTCATTGGTAGACCCAAATCTGTTCTTTACACTTCTTAATATTCTGTATGAAGCATATCTGTCCCCTTCAAAATAAAGCACTGTATCAACCATATGCTCAAGTACTCTCGGCCCTGCAACAACACCTTCCTTGGTAACGTGTCCTACAATAAATATCGTTATATTAAGTCCCTTGGCTAACTGCATAAGAATAGATGTACTTTCCCTTACCTGTGACACGCTTCCCGGTGCCGCAGATATTTCTTCCCTGTACATAGTCTGTATAGAGTCAATTATAACCACCTGTGGCATTTCTTTTTTCAGAACCTCTTCTATAATATCAAGATTAGTCTCGCAGAACGTCTTAAGGTTATCGTTACATTCACCTATCCTTTCAGCTCTTAGCTTAATCTGTCTTAATGACTCCTCTCCAGATATATACAGCACCTTATTGCCTGCATCTGATAGGTAATAGCACATCTGTAACAAAAGTGTTGACTTTCCAATACCGGGATCTCCACCTACAAGCACCAGTGAACCCTGCACAATTCCACCACCAAGAACTCTGTCAAGTTCGCCTATTCCTGTTGATGTTCTCTCCTTCTCTTCAGAATTAATCTCTTTTAAGCTCACCGGATGGTTGTCCTTATAGGTGCTTTCTTTCCTGACTGCTGATATACCCTTAGCCGATAACTTAGATGCTATTGGTTCTTCAACAAATGTATTCCACGCCTTGCACGCCGGACACTGCCCGAACCATTTTGCTGACTCATATCCACACTCACTGCAAAAAAATGCCGTATTCTTTGCTTTTGCCACTTCTCTTCTCCTCTCTTTCTGATACCAAATATAAAAAAGCTGCACCCCGCATTGGTCTATATATGACTTTATGCCAGGCACAGCATTTATTAAAATTTACAATTATGACACCTGTTAATGTTAAAGATTGTAGTATTATTATGCTTTAACAACTTCTACACTAACACTCTTACCTTCTTCAAGGCTTACTGAAAGTACAATCTTGCCACCCATATTAGTAGCCATAGTTCCCTCAGATACTCCATTGATTGTTACATTATAAGAAGCGCCTTCTTCAAGCTCAACTGTTATCTGTGCATCATCGCTTCCTTCTACAGTAAATGATAAGCCTGTATCTGCAGCCTTAAAATTCATAACAGCTGTTCCAGGAACAGATTCATATACAAATGAACCATTGCGTTCGAGCTTTGTAATCTCCTTAAATGTCTTTACCTTGTAAGAATCTCCACAATGTTCAAAATCTGATAACTTTGACTTAGTATCCAGCTTATAATTACCAAAGCTAAGAGTTCCATCCTTCTCTGAACGAATTAACTCATTAATTACTGGCATATTATTGTCCTCCTATGTTTTATTACGAATATCTATATGCACATTATACAACATAATGTACAATGACGCTAGTATTTTAGTAGTATTATTTGTGAATATTTCTATTATGACCTCGTTTGCAGCTAAAGCTCAGTTTGCCATCCTTAACTGTTACCAATACTTTATTGCCAGCCTTTATACTGCCTTCAAGTATCTTCTCCGCCATAACATCTTCTATTTCATTCTGTATTGTTCTTCTTAATGGACGTGCTCCATATTTAGAATCGTATCCCTTATCAACAATATAAGCCTTAGCCTCATCATCAAGTTCAACCGAAAGACTCATCTGCTCCATAATTCTGTTATTAACGGTTCTCATCATAATATCAACAATCTGTCCAATCTGTTCTTTCTTAAGCATATGGAATACAATTATGTCATCAATTCTGTTAATGAATTCCGGACGGAATATTCTCTTAACTTCTTCCATTACTTTGCTCTTCATATCTTCGTGCTCTTTTTCCTCTGATGTTTCCGAAGTAAATCCTAAAGATTTAGGTGCTACAATATTCTCCGCACCTGCATTGGAAGTCATAATAATAACTGTATTCTTAAAGTCTACAACCCTGCCTGTTGAATCTGTTATATGCCCATCATCAAGCACCTGTAAAAGTACATTGAATACATCAGGATGGGCTTTTTCAACCTCATCAAAAAGTACAACCGAATAAGGATTTCTTCTTACTTTCTCACTTAACTGTCCACCCTCATCATATCCTACATATCCCGGAGGTGAGCCAATAAGCTTAGACACCGTATGCTTTTCCATATACTCAGACATATCAACTCTTATAAGGGAATTATCCGTTCCAAACATACAGTCAGCAAGTGCCTTTGAAAGTTCTGTCTTACCTACACCTGTAGGCCCTAAGAATAAGAATGAGCCTATTGGCCTGTTAGGGTCTTTTAAACCTACCCTGCCTCGTCTTATAGCCTTAGCTACTGCTGTAACTGCCTCATCCTGTCCTATAACCCTGTTATGAAGCATTTTCTCCAAATTCATAAGCTTCTCTGATTCAGCTTCTGCTATCTTGGCAACCGGAATCTTAGTCCACATAGACACTGTCTTTGCTATCTGTTCTTCATCAACAGTAAGGTCACTGCCATCTATGCTCTCCTGCCAGCTTGTGCGAAGCTTCTCAAGCCTGTTCTTCTTTCTTGTCTGCTGTTTCTTAAGCTCTGCCGCTTCATCATACTTCTCTGACTTAATAGCCTGCTCTTTCTTAACTGAAAGTTCATCTATCTGTGTTTCAAGCTTCTTGATATCCTTTGGCACAACAAATGCTTCAAGCCTTGTTCTTGAAGAAGCCTCATCTATAAGGTCAATTGCCTTATCTGGAAGAAATCTGTCATTAATATATCTCTTAGAAAGCTTAACCGCCGCTCTTACAGCATCATCTGTAATAACTACATTATGATGTTCCTCATACTTAGGTCTAAGCCCCATAAGTATATCAATTGCCTCATCTTCTGTTGGTTCTTCCACCTTAACTGGCTGAAATCTTCTTTCTAATGCCGCATCTTTTTCTATATGCTTTCTGTATTCTTCTAAAGTTGTAGCACCTATAAGCTGGATTTCTCCTCTTGCAAGCGATGGCTTAAGAATGTTAGAAGCATCTATGGCTCCTTCTGCACCACCAGCACCAATAATTGTGTGAATTTCATCTAAGAATAATAAAATGTTGCCTGCATTTCTTACTTCTGCAATTACCCTTTTAATTCTTTCTTCAAATTCACCTCTGTATTTAGAACCAGCCACCATACCTGACAAATCAAGTGTAACTAATCTCTTATCCTTAATAGTTGATGGAACTTCGCCTTCAACTATTCTTAATGCAAGGCCCTCAACAACCGCGGTCTTACCTACACCGGGCTCGCCGATAAGGCACGGATTATTCTTTGTTCTTCTTGATAATATCTGAATAACTCTCTGGATTTCCTCTTCCCTGCCTATAACAGGGTCAAGCTTTTTATTACGGGCAAGCTCTGTTAAATCCCTGCTGTACTGGTCTAACATGGTTGTTGCCTTTTTATCCTTAGCTTTAATTCTGCCATTCTGAAAATCTTCTTTAAGACGTGATACATCTTCGCCCATTCCCTCTAATAACTCTGTATATATCTTCTTAATTGATACACCCATTGTATTAAGAAGTCTTGAGGCAACACTTTCAGTTTCCTTCATAATGGCAATAAGAATATGTTCTGTACCTACTTTATCAGCTTTAAATCTTGCAGCTTCCTCTATTGAGTTAGTAAGAATCTTACGGACTCTTGGAGTATAGCCTGCCGGTTCTTTAACACTTACCGCATTATCCGGTGCAATAAGCTGATATATAAGATTAAGCACTTTAGTTTCTGTTACATCATTGTTCTGTAAAACCTTGTATGCAAGGCTGTCTTCAACCTGTATAAGTCCTAAAAGCAAATGTTCAGACCCAATATAGCTGTGTCCATTAACCGCAGCAGCAAATGCAGCCTGTTCCAATACTTTTTTGGCTTTATCTGTAAACTTATCCTGCACTTTATTTCCTCTCTTTCCTGATTATATGATGTTGTGGTCAAAAGCCCCCAACTATGATACCTACGAATTGTTCCGTGCTTTGCACTCTCTGATATATCCAGACTGTTTTGTAATAATACCATTTATCAGAATATATCTTTAAACTTCTTCATAAGAAGAACATATGGTCCAAAATATGTGAGTGCCGCAACACACAATGCCGCAAGCACTGATATCGTATTAGACATTGTAATATTATTAATTATATTATATGTCAAAAGTGTACATATACCCATTAATGCTGAACATATAACCGGCTTTGCAAATATTGATATAACAGGAAGCCTGTATCCCTCATCTTTATAAAGTGCTATAAGATTAAGCACAAATATAATAACAGGGAATGAAGCATTACCTATTACAAGTGAGAATATACCAAGATTAGTAAATTCCAGCAATACAAGCACAAGTATTATATGGACAACTAATGATATAAATGAATTAATCATAGGAGTCTTAACTCTGTCAACCGCCTGAAGTGCTGAGCTTGTAACTGTTGATAATGTATAAAATACAATAGCTATAGCACCTATTTTTAACATAAGCCCACCCTGCACGCTGTCATATCTTGAAAATAGCAGTTTAATAATAGGCTCGCCTATCACAAAAAATCCAACAAATGATGGTACCGCTATAAACATATTAGTCTTAAGAGTCTTTGTTATCTTTGAATATATACTGTCATAATCATCTTCTGTATAAGATGCTACAATACTTGGAAGCATCGAGGCTGATAACGCTGTCGCTATACCCTGCGGTATACTTATAAGCAGTGTATAACTTGAACCAAAGTTACCAAGATCCATTGATATATTTTTCGATATATTTCTTGTCATCATTATGTTACTAAACATTACATCATCTATTAAGGCACTAATCTGATAAAACGTCTGGCTTAATATAATAGGAACCATTGTAATTATAATTGTCTTATAAATGTACCTGTTAGTATCCTGCCTTGTAACACTCTTATCTTTAGCAACCATACGCATAAATGTAGGTCTGTATATAAGATACAGAAATATAAAGAATACAAGTGCAGTAAGAGCACCCATAGCTGTACCAAGTGTACTTCCTGCCGCTCCATAAGCAGAAGCATTAGAAGCACTACTGTATGCTTTCATAAGCATATAACCTGCAGCTATACTAACACCTGCATTGACAAGCTGTTCTATAATCTGTGAAACAGCCGTTGGAATCATAGTTCCCTGTCCCTGAAAGAAACCTCTTAATACACCTAATAATGCAACTATAAATATGGTTGGGGCTAATACTCTTAATGGTATTGCAAGACCAGGTACACCCCCGCCATATATAACATTTTCTATAAAATCAGCACCAAAGTATACAAGCAGTGCCGCAACACCACCAGTAAACGCACCAACTGTCAGCGAACATCTTAATACCTTCGCCGCATTCTTATATCTTCTTTTAGTAAACCTTGCAGAAATCAGCTTTGAAACAGCCATCGGAAGTCCATATGATGACAGCACAAGTATTATGTTATATACATTATATGCCGTTACATATATACCATTACCTTCACTTCCAATTATATTAAGCACCGGAATTCTATAAACCATTCCAATTATTCTTACAAAAATTCCAGCCATAGCAAGTATGGAACCATGTAATATAAAATTGCGCTTATTATCCTGTGACATAACTTTCTCCATTCCTGCGCTGACAGCGCATTGTTATTTCCTGCTATATATGTCTGCTGTTTATAATTATCTTATCTATAATTATCTTATAGAAAAATCAGCTAACATCCACTTGTCATTCTGCTTAACAAACACATATGTTAAAGAAATATTGTATGTTGTGCTTCCTGATGACCATTTTACATTAAGATTGTAATCTACATCACACGAATAACAGTCATCTGAATATTTTCTAAAGTTACTTACATTCTCGTCAGTAATATCATATGTAAAAGTTCTTCCTATCAGATATACATCGATAGCCGGAATATCACTCATATATTCCTTGGCATTACCAATCATATAGCTTGAAAGAGTACTTAAGCTTCCTCTGTTAATCATATATTTGCCGTAATTCTCAGCAACTGTTAATATATGGCTCTTCTCGCTTGAAAGAAGCTCATCATCTGATGGATAATATGCCTCATATCCATCTTTAACATATTCAGTATCAAGCTCTTTGCCATTATAGGTAACCTTAACCTCTGGCTTGGCAAACATTCCGTTAATATTGTATACATCATCAACTGGTGTAGTAACATAATCTCCAACGTGCTTGCAAAGGCTTACATCTGCCTCACCTGTAATATAATCAGATGAAACCTTAACTCCGTTAATTGTCACTTCGCTATTCTTAGGTGCTGTAATTTTAACTGAATTTTCTGTATTCTTAGTCTTAGAGTCTACATTAAAATCTATAGAAGCTAACTTCCACTCTGTGAACTTATGAGCGTTCTTTTTCTTCTCTGTAAGAGTAACATTGGCTATCTTCTTATCATCAGCATAAAGAATATATACCGGATTGTTCTCTGTATATTCTCCTGCCTTCTTCTTATAGCTTACTTCCTTATCAGCAAATGTATCCTTAAAATAATCTGATACAATATCTTCTGTCTCGAACTCTCCAAGGATACCTGCATCCTTAATCCATTTGCCTACATTCCCTGCTTCAATATGTGATACAAGCTTATCCATAGTATTGGCTGGTCTTCCCGCCTCGTAATCCTTTAACAACCCGTATAAAAGCACTAACGCAACAGCAATAATCACTACCAGTGCAGAGGCATATATCACAAGAAACTTCTTAAATCCTGATAATCTCTTAAAAAAATTCTTCTTTCCATTACTATTATTCTCTGACATTCTTCTCATCTCCGTGTAATTATTTAATCAAAAATGCTGTTGGAAGTGTTCTTGGTCCTGTTGGTGAATATGGCTTATTAATAACCTCACCATTATAATACATCTGTGTTGATGTACCACCATCCATAGCTGATGCATTTACAGCACCGTACTGAAGCATAATATCCTGTAAATCTGAGAACGATGCACCAAGGCTTGTAGCCTGTCTTCCGTCTACAACAAGAAGAAGGATAGCTCCGTCAGCTCTCTGTCCTATCGCTGTTCGTGGATTAAGTCCTCCACCAACACCATCAACGTCCTGTGGTTCACCATTAATTATAAGAAATGGGCCTATATCACTGCTTACATTGACACAATCTCTTATTCCAAGTTCTACAGCCTTAGCTGATGTCATATTCCCCATTACAAGCTTATTATCAAATGTTATTCCTGTAACGTGGTACATTGTAGATGAATCACCCTTTAATATATTACCATCTACCATAACAAGTCCGATTGGCATAGCTGTCTGTGGTGTTGAGTCAACGAATTCTCCACCATTGATACCTGCTAGTGCATCATATCTCTGTGCTATCTCAGCAACTGTCCAGCCCTTTTCAAGCTTGAATTCTGGTACTGTTCCCACAAATAATCTTGAAGGATCTTTGACAATCATAAGCTTACCGCTATATGTTCCAGCCTTTACATCAACAACATAAAGGTCTTCTTCATCACTAGATGAATCCTGTCCGATTACAACAAGGCTTGAATCAGTTATATCTGTAGTATCCTTAACTGAATTCTCCTCTTTAATCATATCAATCTCTTCCTGTGAACAGAACCAGTTAGCCATAAAACCAAGCTCTCCTGTCTCCTGAAGCGATAATATAAACTGCTTCTTAGCAAATGTAGAAGGTCCCCACGCAAGCATAGCCATAACAAGATAAAGACCTGCTACAAGAATTACGATAGTAGTTAAAAGCGTAGCTCCAACTCTTCCAAGCCACTTAAGTACGTTATTCTTCATTATTATCCTCATTTCTATTGGTGTAATCCGTGTCTGATTATTTAAACACCCATTTTTTCTGTATGTTGTAGCTTATTACAAATAAGCATAAATCAACAATTATCTTTGTAAATGCGACAGCCACACTGCCAAGCACTAATAATCTTGTAAAGATGTATACAAGAAGATATGATGCCATAAGCTGACACGCCCATAATATGTAATATCTGACCATAGATGACTTGACATCTTTGTCTGACTTAAACACAAGACGTCTGTTCATCGTGAAATTAAATATTGACGATATAATTCTTGCGGCTACCGTACTAAATAACAGTCTTATTGATATTGTAAACGCAAAAAGAAAAAATTCAAGTAAATTAAATATTAAATTATCTATAACCCACGATGCCAATGAGCTTAATATATATTTAACAACTGTTGGTGAAAATGAATACTTGAATATAACCTTATATATCTTTATTGAGTCTTTAACCGGATTGAAATGTGTTGAAGCATTATCTTCTATATACACCGTTTCAATTGGCACTTCCATAAATTGAATATCCGACTTCTTAAATTCAAGCAGCATAGTTGTTTCATACTCAAATCTCTCACCCTCAATATTACAAAATGTATCAAGATAACGGTATGGAATAGCCCTCAAGCCCGTCTGTGTATCAGAAATATTAAGTCCACACATAACTTTGAATACCATACTTGTCATATTGTTACCAAACCGGCTCTTAAATGGAACATCTTCTCCATCAAAACGTCTTACTCCGAGAACAACCTTGTCATTCTTTACCATAGCCTCACAACAGTTATATATATCATCTGCCCTATGCTGGTTATCTCCATCTACTGTTACAACACCATCATACCCCTGTCTGTTCTTAAGGCAGTATTCAAATGCCGTCTTTAAACCTCTGCCCTTACCCTTATTAACCTCGTGGGTAAGTATTGTACACTGGCTGTAACTGCCAACCTTCTCAAATGGCCATAAATGTGCCGAATCACTTCCATCATTGACAATTATAATATCTTCGAACCCCTTCTTAACAAGTGAATCAACAACACTTACAAGCTTATCATCAGGGTTAAGTGATGGGATAATTACTGATATTTTCATAATAATCTCCATTCTTGCGCTGTCTTTTGCGCATCTCAAGTTTGTGCGTAAGCACAAATCTTGCGTGTGAAAAATCTTATTTTTCACACTAATCTCCATTCTTATGTCCAAACCAAGGACATTATCTGCACGATTAGTATGTACACTGGCACATACTATTTTCTTATATAACAGACTACTTTGTAGTCACTTATGTGTTAAATAACAACATAAAGCTAATGATATAATAATTTTAAAAATATTGCAATATTCACAAAAAAATAAGTAACACAAACAAGCCCTGCCACATATTATTGTATTGTAAATGTTTTATCGGAGGATTATTTATGAGTGATTTAGCAGCAACTAACTGTGGTGGATGTAATGGATGTGGAGATTGCGGATGTGGCAACAACATCATCTGGCTCATAATTCTTTTACTTCTATTTGACGGAAATGGCTGCGGCTGCAACAATGGCTGTGGCTGCGGCAACAATAACTGCATCTGGCTCATCTGCCTTTTATGCTTATGTGGCTGCGATGGCGGTAATGCATTAGGTTTCGGCGGCTGTAACAATGGCTGTGGCTGCAACAACGGCTGTGGCTGCTAATAGCGGCTGACTCCCAGCAATGATTATATCTGCTAATAACTGCTATAAAATATAACATTTTATATACAGTTGCAGAATAAAAGCAATTATCAACATCAGTTGCTGATATTATCTTTTATGTCTATTTAATGAGGCTGTATTCCGTCATTTTAAATTCTACGGATACAGCCTCATATCTTGGTATTTTAATGAATATACTAAAACAAGTCTATTAGACACACATTATATATTGCGTTTGTCGCAGGAATCGAGGATTGAATGGCGAAACAATTACCTGTTACTGAATTTGATATTCTTACCCTACCCGACTACCTTCAATTATTTAAAGCCCTCATTCCTTTTATGGAATACGGTATGCAAAAAAAGCTCTCTATGCTTATAAGGGCAAATGAATTAAAACACACATTAAGCTTCTACAACTCTCCCTATAGCTGTAACACATTTAAAACATGTAGTAATAGCTCAGGAATAAATGCTAACACTTCCTTGAATGATATATTAAATAATGAAGCTATTATGAAAACCATTATGGCTTACTGCCCAGACAACATTGAACAGTTAATAAACACTTACCGAAACTTTTCCAAAATGTCTGATATGTTAGGTATGATGGATATGTTTAATAATGCCTCAGGGGATAACAGCTTTAATAATGTTAATTCAAGCGGTTTTAACAATGCCAGCTCTAATGAATTTAACAATAATAATTCTAATGATAATTCTGAATTTAGTAATTTTAATAATACCACTGGCTCTGGTGGATTTAACAATATAAACATTAATAATATACTTAATTCTTCGCAGAAGGATATGTACAATGAATATATTAAACAGCTTGATAAGCTGGACTTTAATGATAGCAATAATTATGGAAGTTCCAATAATAATTAACTGTTATAAATGACTTTTGTCTTACATATTTATATTTGTAATTATTATTCTCAATCAGAAATGGAGATTTATATGTCAGAAAATGATTTTCGCAAACAACTGCTTTTAAATGAATTCAAAACTCTTTCCAAAGGTAAGAATAAAGAAGAAATCGTTCCGCTTATATTTGCATTAAGCCAGAAGGCTAAGCAGGCAGGAATACAGTTTACAAGACAGGATTGCGAGCTTATATATAAGCAGATTGTGCCTGGGAGCAATCCGCCGGAAGGGTGAAGTGAGATACTTTGAAATGTAGATTTGATATTACTTTCCTATCGAAATGGCATACGAACGACAATAAGCCGAGGGTGGCGGCACAGGGGCAGTGCCGCCACCCTTGGTTTATTGTCTGGTATGTTCGGTATTCAATGTTTAGTCTGTTTAATTACTAAATTATGTAAGATTTATCCAGATATATACAATCTCAAAATAATACCGTCAATAATATTATTATTATATTTTCATTATTCTAAATATATAATAATATCAACTTCAAATTGCCCATTTTCATATGATTTAATCATTGAGCCATCATATTTATCAACGATTCTTTTTATACTATCCAGACCATAGCCATGATTATCCTTATCATCCTTTTTACTTATGATATGTCCATCAATCTTGTTTATACTGCCATCATATAAATTGGACATAGAAATATGTATCATTCCCGCAGTATATTTAATATCCATACTTACTTTTGAATTATCCAATGCATTTTCCAATGCATTATCAAGCAGATTACCAAGTATAATATTTACATCATATATGTTTATTTCAAGATTTTCTGGTATTGCAACTGACACAGCCAGTTCAAGGGACTTATTCATATATTTTTCAGCATAAAAGTTTAGAATTCCATCGAAGGCTTCATTACCTGTATTATATATATTTTGGGCATTTATAATCTCATCACTTATCTGATGCAAATAATCTTTTGCCTGCTGAATTTTATCCTTCATAAGCAAATCATTTATTTCTCTTATATGGTGTTTCATATCATGCTTTATCGTCCTGATTTTTCTATTGTTTTCAATATCACTTCTTATCTGACGTTCGTATATATTCATCTGCTGTTTTAATTCAAGATTTTCTCTTTCATATAGAAAACGGTCAAGCATAGACATATAAAAAATATATAACATCAAATTAAAGCTCAATATAATAATACTGATTGTAAGCACCGCAATTCTTGAAACCACCATATCCTTATATACAACATACAATACTGCAATACTTAATAATGCCGAATATAACAATAAATACCATTGTCCTGACAAATCAATCCTGCCTTTTCCCTTAAAAGCATTTTTAATGCCTATTACAACTATATAAAAAAACAATACAGAAATAAATGAACTGACAATATCATAATTATTAGAATCCGGTGCTTCATATAATAAAAAAGAAGCTAACAAATCTATTACAAACATAATTGCATAAGCATTATACTTAATAATAATTTTTTCTGGAACTTTCCGCTAAAACTACCAGATAAAAATATTATTCCTGCAACTGTAACTATTAAATTAACCAAAACATTATGAAACACCAGATAACTTAATAATGTAATAATATATGTAATAACACAACTTATAATATTTCGTCTTAAAGAATGTACATTTAAAAATATTTTAAAATATTCCAAAATAATATATATTCTCACAAATTCAGTAACTCCAGATACAACAACATCCTCTAATTGCATCATCCATTACCTCCACGTTTGTTATATTCTATCATTTTTATATTAAAAGCATCTTTGTATTTTCTTCCAATATTGATACAATCCCCATTATCCATTATACAAGAATCCTTTTTAAACATTCTTATATGCCTTATATTAATTATGAACGACTGCGCAACCATAACATAATTAAACGGAAGCTTGTCTATAAGTTCTACTAACTTTCCAACAAATATTCTCTCTGTTCCATCACTACATATTATTTTTATATGCTTTCTGTCGCTTTCAAAATACACAATATCTCCATAATGAATTTTATTTTTTATTCTATTGTATTCATACACAAAATAATTATTGTCTTGTTCATCCAATTCCAATAACTTTGAAACATTCTTAATAACCTTTTCTTTATCAATAGGTTTAATTATAAAATCATATGGATGAATTTTAAACAATTCCATTGCATAATTAGTTTTTGATGAAACATATATTATGTGCATAGCATAATTATTTATATCATTGCGTATATATTCTCCTACATAAATTCCATTATAATTCGGCAACTCTATATCAAGAAATAATAAATCCACTTTTACTTTTAAAGGAACATCTCTCATAAAATCTTCTGCACAATTCCATACATTTACCTGAACATTCAGACCTGATACCTTAAAATAATCAATTAAAATATTTTCTAATTCTGAACACGTTGAATTCTCATCATCACATATGCCTATCTGATAAATCATTCTTTTTTATCCCCTAATCCTATTTTCAATAAACCCAGCCAATACTAAAATTGCAACAATCATCATTGAAATTGCAATTATTCCACTCCAATATTCATTATCTTTAATTAATAATAGCACAAATATTACTACTTCACTACTCAAAAAAATTCTCACTTTATTACGAAGATATTTTCTCTCTGATTTTGTTAATTCATTATTAGCATTATCAACAGGTGCTAAAAAATATATTATAAGTACTGAAACAATACAAATTGCTATTTGAATACCATTATATATTTTATAGCTTTTAATGACCATTAATCCTGCTGAGTATATTACACACGATAAAACTGCACACGACCTCTGACTATTCGTATGATAACCTCCAGCATATTGTCTCAACACAATAATTGAAATTAGAAATATAATACCTTCTTTTAACATTCCTAGAACGGCTGATATTATAATAGCTGTTATAAATGCCATAATTGTTGATATCATCATATCTATTCCAAATTTTACTATTGCTTTTTCATCTTTATCAATGCGTGTATTATTTTCAATAAATTTATTGATATTTATATTCACTCACCTCACCCTACTCAAAATAGTATAAATATACATCTTCTAAATCAATGTCACTGTCTGTAATAACTGCTTCCTCTGGTAATTCATCACCCACTATTCTAAGAGCAAGCCCCTCTTTTCTTTGCCTTATATTGCCTATCTTATATTTATTTTGAAGCATTTCAACTTCATCAATACAGCATTTTATCTCTCCAACCTTTCCTGACATTGCTTCTATAAGTTCAATTGGTGTACCCTGCGCAATTATTTCACCCTTTTTTAGCAGCAATACACAATCTGCAATACATTCTATATCACTTACGACATGTGTTGCAAAAAGTATAATTTTATCCTTACTTAACTCTGCTATGTAATTTCTAATATTTATCCTTTCCTTAGGGTCAAGCCCTGCTGTTGGTTCATCAAGTATAAGTATCTTTGGATCACCCAGAAGCGCCTGTGCAAGAAGTACCCTTTGTTTCATACCACCAGAAAAGCCGCCTATTTTCTTATCTGCCACGTTTGTTAAATTAACTATTTCAATAAGTTCATCTATCTGCTGCTTAACTGTTTTAATTACAGCATTTCCATTTTCATCAATCGTGTTTATTTTCTTTATTCCTTTAATCTCTGCCATATACTTAAGAAATGCTCTTGGGGAAAAATCTTCATAAAACCCCTGTTGCTGTGGCATATATCCTACAATTGCTCTAAAACTTTTACCTAATTTAAGAATATCTGTCCCTTGTACACTTTCTCCTTGTTTTTCAAAGCCGTCGCACTCATTATATAAAATACTTCCACCATTTTTCTTATCTCTTGACACATTATCCGTAATCAGATTTATCATCGTAGACTTACCTGCTCCATTAGCCCCCAATATTCCATATATGCCTGGCTTAAAGGTATAACTAATCCCTTTAAGTGCCTGTACTGTTCCATATGTTTTTTTTAAATTATTTAGAATTAATTCCATATTCCCCTCCTAATACATAAACAATAACCATTATAGCAATTATCATCAATGTTAATACTCCACCAAACATTACAACAATGTATGAAGCTTTCCAATAATAAAAAAATGAAATAAGCTTAATAACTGATAAATACGAAAATAATTTTATGCCTATTAAATCCAATATTGATGGAATAAGAACAATCAGACTGACTAAAAAACTCACCTGATAACTAAACAATCCTGTTGTTACATAACTAAAAACTGCTACTGAATTAATTAATACAATTTTATATAAAATATCCAGCACAACCACTCCCAATATCGAAACATTAAATGGATAATCTGAAAATGCCTGTATACTATGTATTCCTACACTTAAGTCATTTATCTCATATATATTAAATAATTTATTATAATAGCAGATATATACCAGACACACGATACCAGAAAGTATTACACAATTAATTACAGCCTTTTTTATAAGCCACCTTTTTCTTTCCTTACAGGCTCTTATATTCATAATCATATTATTCTTTTTTTCAAATGAAATCAGACCCGCATTAAGATATAATCCTAAAACAGTCAATAATAATGCTATTATTTCCTGATTAAAGAACTGTCTTTTAAAAAATGGACTTTCATACTTATACTGGCTTACCGTCGATACATTAAAACCATTTTCCTTTTTATCAATTATGTACTGCAAATAATTTATTTTTTCTTGTGTTAATTCCTCATTAAACTTTTTATTAAAATCCGAACTATCTGTATCAGTATTTTCTATTTCTAACTGTTCTTTACAATTCTTAAGCTCGTCTGTTGAATCCATTTTATGTTCTTCACAAAATGAATACATCGCACTATTCTTTATGTCATATTTAAGTCTTGTTCCATAATTAATATTTAAAAGTATTATTGCTATGAAAACCATAACAATTATAGTTTTCTGATATAATATAACTTTCTTTAATTCAAAATAAAAAACCGGCAGCTTTGATTCTATATACCTTATACGACACATCAGCTTCTCCACTACCTTCTCTATAATACCTGTAGAATCACAAGGATGTTTTTTAATATATGTATATATTAATAAAATGCAGCCTGCAAATATAATAATACCGCTTATTATATATTGTGATTCCTTTGAATCCATAATAAATGAATTATATCCCCAGTTATCATTCTTAAACCATATATTATTCCCCTCAAATATATTATACAAATTAAAATATCTAAGAAATCTATAAATACTTTTAACATCAATTAATCTATATAATAACATTTCAATGAGGTTAATTATAATAACAGCCACTATTCCAACATTCTTATTTTTAAACAGGTTTAATATGCCCCACATCATAACAGCCCAAGCAAAAAAAGCAACTGTATTCTGAATACACACAATCAACAAATACAACATTCTATTTGCGCCATATGAACATAACTGTAACTCCAAAGATGATGCCGCGCTATTAAATACATTTTCTATACCACCATATCTAAACAATGCTATACCTGATATAACACCATAATTAACAATTACAAATGTAAATATAAACATCAGCAATATAAATATTCTCTTTATCAATAACTTCAATCTTCCATTTCTGGAAGCATAAATTATCATCCCACCATTTTCTTTTTCATTAAAAAAGCTGAATATAACAACTAAACAACCGATACCTGTAAACCAATAAATATATTTATAGTCTTTAATCTTCATAAGCCATAAATCATTATCTAATTTCACTTCATATCCCAATGCTTTTGTCAAATCATTTTTTGACTTTATTAATTCCAGATATGACCTGCTGTTTTTTTGAGAAAATAATGAACTTTTTTGAACATCTTTTATTTTATCTATACTGTTTTGTGTTCTCTCCTTATAATTCTTCACATAATCAAGACGTTCTAAAAATATTTTTCTTGCCTCTTTAAAATCTTCATCACTGACTTGTGGATTTTCTTGTAAATAATTTTTAGACATCTCTGTAATGCTTATATTGTCATTATAGCTATTAACCAGATCCCTATAAATAATCTCCTGTTCATTAATTTTGTTCCCCATAATGAATAATACCGCATTTAATATAATCATTAATCCAAAAATACATAATCGTTTCTTATTAAATACTCTTAATAACTCCATATATACCCCCTCTTATTTAAGCTTAAGGCGGATACATAAATAGCACCCGCCTTGAAACTAATTACCATAACTGCTAATCACTTGAATATTTCCATTCAAATCATCATTAAGTGCCATACATAAAACTGCATATGTAGCAATGTCTCCATTTCCGTGTATAGGTTTTACGTTTTTATCAACAAATCCTTCGACATCCTGTTCTCTAATTCTAAGAAGAATATTATATTGGTCTACTCCATATATAACTAAGCTTGTAGGATTTTGCTTATTACCACAATCAAATACATACTGACCACTTATTTTCCCTTCCATATTCATTCTGACTAATCTGATAGATCCTTCAAATGATTCCATACAATAAATATAGCCATCATATGCAACAAGTGAGTAAATTGATTTACACGATGATTCACTATATATGCTTGTAATTCCACTCTCATTTATACGATAAATTTCAGTTCCACAATTTCCAACAATATACAGGGAATCTCCATATGCACAGCATATACCACTTTGTACAGACCTTGCTTCTCCTGTCGCTTCACCAAGCAAATCAACATTTTCATTAGATGTATTATCTACCAATGTTAAAAATTCGTGAGTTTCCAGATTATATTCATACACTTTATATTTAAGAATTTTCTGTTTTGACACCCATCTGCTTATATATCCAGCAACATAAAATATTCCATTTTCACTAACACATACTTTTCCGCCCGAACCTGAACCAAAAAGATCATAATCCATCGCAAATTGAAATGAACCTAAAGTTTCTGAAGCAGACTTCCCATCAATTGAAATTCTTTTACAATAAACTGTCGTATGATAATCATTATCTGCTAATTCATTCGCATTTACAGGCTTTACCGAGAAATAGTATAAATACCCATCATATATTGCCATTGTTCCTTCCACATTCACACTTGGCATGCCAAGTACTTCCCCATCCTCAGTAATCTTGCATATTTTTTTACGATTAAAAAAAGCCTGATCATACTGAACAAGATAATCTCCACTTTCATCACGTTCAATAATGTATATATATCCATCAATATACCATAATTGATTGCCTAGTCCCTTAACAGTTACTCCTGCAAGATCTAATGGATCATAATTATGTTCATCCATCAAATATGCATTACAGTTTTCATCTTTATGTTCACAATTAGCGTTACTGCAAACCACTGTTGCAATATTATTATTAATATCATAAAACCATAAAATTCCATTCATTAAATAATAATATCCGTTTTCACTATATGCACTCCTTGACTTTTCAGATACCTGCGACTTATCAGCATTAAATTCATAGCTTGTCTTAACTTCGGCATCATCTTCTTGTCCGCTATTTTTAGTAGTACACCCTGTTAATAATAACGAACATATAAGCATAATAGCAATTGTCTTATAATATCTCTGCATATGTATAAATTTCTCCATATTCATCCACTCCTCCTTTAACTAACATTCACAGCTTTAGTTTACTATGTTAGATCTTTGGCATCAATATAATTATAAAAAAATATATCAGAAATATATATCTACATTTTCTTCTTTGATTAATTTAACACTATTATCAGCATTTGGTTCATATGGGGTATAACTTACATACAAAAAGGTACAATTAACATTTTAATACGACATATTTCAACATTAAAAAAGCATATGGAAAATGATAAGTATCCTCCTTACTGGTCTGTCCAGTAAAAAAAGTACATATCAAAATTTCCCATATGCCTTAAAATATAATTCAGTAATAAATCAACTATATTTAATATAATTTATTTTGCCACAATATTAACAATCTTACCAGGTACATAGATTTCCTTAATTATATTACCTGTAATCTTGCCTTCTACTGCTTTCTTAGCCTTTTCAAGAACTGACTCCTTAGTCTCATCTACAGCTATAGAAATAGTTCCCTTAACCTTACCATTTACCTGAACACCAATCTCTACAGTGTCTTCCTTGCAGGCTTCCTCATCGTATGTTGGCCAGCTTTCATAAGCTATTGTATCGTTATGGCCAAGGCGGCTCCACATTTCCTCACCTGCGTGTGGGCAGATACAAGAGAACATCTTTATAAAGCCTTCTGCGTATTCTCTTGAACACTTGCCAAGCTTAGTTGCAGCGTTCATAAATATCATCATCTGGCTGATAGCTGTGTTAAAGCCAAGCTTTTCAAAGTCATCTGTAACCTTCTTAACTGTCTGGTTATATACCTTTTCAAGTTCCTTAACATCCTCATCAACAACATTACCTTCAGTTGTAAAGAAGTTCCATACCTTACCGATAAATCTTCTTGCACCTTCAACACCCTGCTGGCTCCAAGGCTTAGAAGCTTCAAGAGGTCCCATGAACATTTCGTAAAGTCTTAAAGTATCAGCACCATATTCTCTTACGATATCACTTGGGTTGATAACGAACTCTGGAAATCTCTTACCCATCTTGATACCGTTAGAACCAAGAATCATACCCTGATGAACTAACTTCTGGAATGGCTCTGCAACTGGTGATATACCCTTATCATATAGATATCTGTTCCATATTCTTGAGTACATAAGATGTCCAACTGCGTGCTCTGGTCCACCTATATAAAGGTCAACTGGAAGCCAGTGCTTAAGAAGTTCCGGATCACAGAGTTCCTTATCATTATCTGGGTCGATATATCTCATATAATACCAGCTTGAACCTGCTGAACCTGGCATTGTTGAAGTTTCTCTCTTACCCTTAAGTCCATTATGTTCATACTGCTTCCATTCTGCTGCATTTTCAAGTGGAGCCTGTCCATTTTTGCCCTTGTAATCTTCAAGTTCTGGTAAGATAAGTGGAAGCTCATCATCATCAAGAACGTGAATCTGTCCGTCTTCAAGATATACGATAGGCACTGGTTCACCCCAGTATCTCTGTCTTGCAAATATCCACTCTCTGAAATGGTAGTTAGCCTTTCTTCTTGCTACGCCCATTTTCTCAAGCTTCTGAGTAATAGCTTCCTTAGCTTCTTCAACTGTAAGGCCTGTGAATTCCTCTGAGTTGATAAGCTTGCAGCCCTTGCCAAGGTAATCATACTTTTCAAATGCCTTTTCTGATACATCAGCGCCATCAATAACCTGTATTCTAGGAATATTGTGTGCCTCTGAGTACTCAAAATCTCTCTGGTCGTGGCTTGGAACTGCCATAACAGCACCAGTACCATAGTTGGCAAGAACGAAATCACCTATGTATATAGGAACTTTCTTGCCATTTACCGGGTTAATTGCATATATTCCTTCAAGAACGCAGCCTGACTTAGTCTTGTTAAGCTCTGTTCTATCCATATCATTCTTCTTGATTGTCTCTGCTATATAAGCTTCTACCTCTTCCTTGTTCTGAATTCTTGGCATAAGCTCCTTAACGATATCTCCATCTGGTGCAAGTACCATAAATGTAATACCATATATAGTTTCAATACAAGTAGTAAAGATAGAGAAATCTCCACCACCATCAATCTTAAAGTCAACCTCTACACCTTCTGACTTGCCTATCCAGTGTCTCTGCATTTCCTTAGTAGACTCTGGCCAGTCAATATGTTCAAGTCCTTCAAGTAACTTATCTGCAAATGCTACCTGATCGATAACCCACTGCTTCATATTCTTTCTTACAACAGGGTATCCGCCACGCTCTGACTTACCGTCAATAACTTCATCATTAGAAAGAACTGTACCAAGTTCCTCACACCAGTTAACTGGCATATCTATATATTTAGCATAGCCGTCAAGGTATAACTGCTTGAATATCCACTGTGTCCATTTGTAGAACTTAGGATCACTTGTTGCTAAAGTCTTGCTCCAGTCATAGTCAAAACCCAATTCCTTTAACTGCTTAGTGAATGTTTCTATATTCTTTTCTGTAAATCCATTAGGGTTATTACCTGTCTTTACAGCATACTGTTCTGCTGGAAGTCCAAATGAATCATATCCCATTGGATGAAGTACATTGTATCCCTGCATTCTCTTCATACGTGAAGTGATATCTGTAGCTGTATATCCCTCTGGATGACCTGCATGAAGACCCACTCCTGATGGATAAGGAAACATATCAAGTGCATAGTACTTTGGCTTTGAAAAGTCCCATACATCTGTTTTAAATGTTCCGTGTTCTTCCCAATACTTCTGCCACTTTGGCTCGATAGACTTGGGATTATAAGTTGTTGTATTAGCCATCTTAAAACCTCATTCCTGCACCGGTTATACCAATCCGGTGCTTTCAATCACATATTTACTCACTTTCAAATATTATCACAATGAAAGTATTTGTCAATAACCGGCCACTTTTTTACGGAAATCCTTTGACTTTGACATTATATCTTTGTATTTCTATCATTTTTCTCATTGCTATTTTACATTAATCATTTTACTTTAATCTTTTTACTTTGGTTATTTTACCTTAGTATAGAAATTTTCCAGTACCATTTTTTTAAGTGCCGTACTATCCGTATGGTATTCCTCAAATTCTTCTCCCATCTTAACCTCACCAGGGATTGTTGTCACATCTTCCATAGAAAAATGGGTTCTTCCTGCAAGCTGTGCAATATACATAAGCTCTGAAGCTGATATATCAGTATATATGCAGTCATTTTCTTTAAGCTTATTAAGAATAGATAATGCTATCTTCGGGTTACGCTTAAGCTTTGATTTGGCTGTGCTTACAAGACTGCTTATATATTGTTCCTGCCTTTCCACCCTGTCCATTGCACTCTTAAATATACTGCAATCTCTTTCTCTTATAAATGTAACTGCCTGCTCTCCATTAAGCTTTAATGTGTTACCCTTGTAGAACTCCGGTTCGAGAACTTCTCCACTCTCATCTGTAAAATCGTTCTCTATGGTAACCTCAACGCCTCCCACAGCATCATTAATCACACCTATAGCTTCACAGTTAAATACACACACACGCTCTATAGGGATATTATACATCAGCCTTGATACTGCCTCCGCTGATAATTTTGACGAATTCACACAATCCAGTGCAAAATTATATTGCAGGGCAAGCTGGGCATCAAGCAATGATACAAGCTTTCCAGCTTTATTATAGACATCAATCTCACACATTGAATCCCTCGGTATTGCATACACCATAAGCGATTTCTTCTTAGTATCTATGCTTACAAGATATATTGCATCTGTCTGCCCCATATCTCCTATATTTTCCTGCTGCTGTGTTACTGGAAGGTCACTGTCAACACCAAGTACAAGTATATTAACGATATTGTCATTATATATATATTTCTCACCATTATAATCAACACGGTCATCAAGTGCTTTATAATCAACATTCCTGCCTTTGGCTGCCACTGAATTATCTTTCAAAGAATTTTCCGCCCTCTTATAATAAATAAACACAACAGATAATAGGGAGATTATAACTGCCGCCAGAATAATAATTATTATTATATTTTTTCTCTTATTCTTAATTCCAGCAGCACCCTTAATAACATCTTTTGTATTATCTTTTGTATTATTTTCCATATTATAAATCCGCTCCAATCATTCCCAAAATCACTATAAACAAAGGATTTACAGTTATATTGCTGTCTGTTATTAATTCAAAGATCATAAATGCCACTATCAATAAAGTCCCGGATATACCCGCAAATATTTTTTTATGGTCTATAAATTCATTATGGACATCTGGCGTGAGCTTTTTATAAATTGTGCATACTCTTTTAATAATAATTGTTAATAGCAGCACTATAACAGCAAGACTGCACAACACCCCCTGATTACAGGCAATCTGAAGATACAAGCTATGAGGCTTGTCTATTATTAAATCAACATTTCCCTGGGAATTCAGAAGTCCAACGAAATCAAACTGTTTAAAATACATTTCAAATGTTCCAGCACCATGTCCAAATATAAATGTATTCTTTATTATTGGAAGTGTATTTCTCCATATGTAGCCTCGACCTGTAAATAAGCTGTCTAAATGTGCTGTTGATACATTGGTCTTAGCCGATATATCCTTAACCACTGAACCATCTGATAATGCAGGATAAAATGTATTATTGTACATAAGAAATCGCAGCTCACCCTTATACCCCAGATTAAGGCATAAAATATCATTGGTTACATAAGCCTGTATCATAGAATATGGTTCTGGAAATAACAGCTTATCTTTCTGCGATTTAACAGCTATAATATTTCCTTCTTCATCTTTAAAATATATAGCACTATTATCAATTCCACATATAAGCTTATTAGTATCTCCAGTTATGCACACTTCACTGCCATTCAGCTCTATATTATTAACTTTATAATAATCACTATTGTGAATAGCTGTTGTCTCATTTACTGATGCCGATTTGGCAGAATTAAATATGCTACCACCAATACAAAAATCCATAAGTAAAAGAATAATTACACCTGCCAGTATTCCTACAAGTCTGGCTGCTATAATTTTATTGTCATTTAATATATCTTTATTGGTTTTGTTACTGACATTTTTTATATTTCTAAAAAATGCTGCTGCCATTGTAACAATGTAGATTACCACTTCAAATATCAATATATAAAACGCTGCACTTGACCTTGTAAGAAAACCACATAGCAGAGTTGTAACAGACAATCCACACCAGACAATACTTCTAATCAGCTTCTTAGACACCGAATAATAATAAAGACATATTGGCAGAAGTATAATAATAAATCCTGCACAATACGATGGATTGTAAAATGTAAGGCAGATCATACCATAATAATCAGTCTCAACAGTATGTCTTAATACAAGCTCTGCAATACTTTTATAATTAACTTCAACTATAGAAAGTACCAATAAAACAACCGCATTGAACAATGTAATATATTCTATATGATGATAGTCGCATTTCTGTACTACATATCTTCCTGCCAGAAATAATACAGCATATGACAACAACACAATAGTACCCTCAAAGCTGTTAACACCGCCTGTTAATGCAAGATGCCCGTAATTGGCACATACATATGACATAACTGTACATACAATATATGTTATTCCACATACAAGTAAAATCCTGTCCGATAATCTGGTAAAGTCAAATATTCTATAATCATATTTAATTATACTTACCACAATTAAAATCAGTAAAATAACCGAAACAGCTATTGTAAATAACATTTTCCAATACAAAAATATATCGTAAACACCTTCTGTATATGATGAAAACAACAACTTTTCATCTTCTGTATAATACGCTTTATGTGGCATAATAAGCCACGGCAATATAATTAAATATAAATACACAATATCTCTTATTAATCTATCTATTAACTTTTCCATAATACTTTCCATTTCCTATAAAAGATTAAGCTGTCTAAATGGCATCTGTTAAAATATTGGCAGAGTTTTTGATGTCTTAATCTATTATACAAAAGGGCTACCGCTGCATAATGAGACCTGCCCAATATTACATACGATAGCCTTTTATAATATTATTAAGATTATGTGCCAGTCTTTCCTGTTATATTATCTGGCTTTCTTCTTATTCTTAGCTGTCATGGCAACGACACCTAATGCTGCTGCACATACTAAAGCTATTACATAATAGATATAATTAGACACATCACCTGTTCCTGGTGTTGAATCTGCTGCATTAGCATCTGAAGCTGATGCCTGCTCGCCATTTCCAGCATTAACATCTGTTACATTACTATTATTATTAGCTGTATTGCTGTTATTGTTATCATCTACTGTATTGTCATCTGTCTTAACTGCCTGCTTTTCTTCAACAATCATATATGTACTAAAATGGTCGGTTGTAAATACTACCTTACCATCTTTAACGCTTGATGAAAGCTTAGTATATGACTTACCATCACTTGAAAGTCTGTATACTGCTACTAAATCACTATTAAATCCAGTTGGTACATTAACTGTAAATTCAATATTGCCGTTTGGCTGAATCTTAGCACCATCTTTAAGTAAATCAATATTAAATACTGCTATATGACTAGCTACATCTTTAGTTACTTCTTTTGCTGCTTCATAATCTGAGCCAGTAACAGCCTTTGCTATTGAAATATAAGCGCCATCAGCAAGAACACCATCAGCAGCCTTAACATTAAAGTTAAACTTCTGGTCATATACAGTCTTAGCATCTGCATCAAGTTCATCATATGTTACATCTGAACTAAGATTAGCATCTTCTGCTGTTATTTCAGCTACTGAATTTTTAGAATCATCTTTCTTGAGTTCTGTTGCTAATACTGCTTTGACAATGTGATATTCATATTCACTCTTCTTATCATCTGGATTCTTTCGATTTCTTGTCACTATTAAATCACCAAAGGCACAGTTGTAATCCGAAGAAGTATTATCAACTATAACATTACCATCAGAATCAAGAATAGCATATGTATAACTATACGCAGCAACTTTGTGAGATGCCAAATATACTTTCTGTCCCTTTAATACACCAACATATCTTGCCTGATATTCATTGTTTTCAAATGTAACATCACTTGATTCAGTAAAAATACGTCTTGAATTAAGGCTATCTATTCCATAATAATACGCTGAATCATGCTCTAATTTATCCACCTGATTACCATTTTCATCGTAGGTTGTATATTTATATTTATTAGTATCTTCATTATATATTGCCACTTGTATATTCATACCATAGCCCTTTACTTCTACTCGTGAATCATCATCTGGCAATTCTATGTCAAACACCTTATTACCATTTTTATCATTAAAGTTTATTTTACCATCTTCATTAAATGCAAATAGGAACTTACCTGACACATTAATACCATATGCATTCTTATAGTATTTATCCGTTCCATATGCAAAACTTCCATCGTAGTTAAGTATAGCACCATAATTATTATCATCTATAGATAATAATGTATTATCATAGCTGGCACTTGATGATAATGCTATTGTTTTATACTTTCCATCTGAATTATCTAATTCTGTCAAAGTTCCATCACTATCAATCTTAGCATAATATTTTGAATCCTTATCAGAAAGCATAATTCCGTGCTTGTTTGATGAATATCTGTAGTATGAATCCAATCCAGTCTGTTCAGATTTCACCTGTTCAAATATTATCTGTTCCCTAGCACTTTCACTCTCTGCACCAGTAGCTTTCACTGAATGCATGCCTAAAGCGCCAAATACCGCAACTGCTGCCAATGCTGTTACACCTATAAGCCAACTTTTCTTTCGCATATAAAGCCTCCTCTTTAATATTGTCCAGATACTTCTTTAGTCTTTGTTTTGTTATTTTTAGCATCTGTTCATAAAATTTTCACAATTATTTTACCCCCCCCCGGTATTTTTTTGTCAAGGGCTTTAATGAATAAATTCTTATAGTAAGTTCACGTTTTATGAAGATTAAGAAATTACCTTGAAAAATATTCAGGGGAGTTTCTTTTTTTGTTATACTCTTTTCATATGATATGGGTGCTACAGAAAAGATACTCACATACTAAGACCTGTCTAAAATGATTTTCTTTAATAATGTGCATATATAATTATAAAGCTGTGCTGTAATATAACCTTTGAATATATTTAATTTTTCCATCAGACTCAAATTTACCAATCAAAAGTAACATTACTTTGCGCTTTACACTTTCACTTTAAAGTGCTAAAATCTATAACAATCACTGTATTTAAAGATAATTTGAATACCATATATAAATATCTTAAAACAGATTAAGAATAAATATTTATATATCAATGAGCTGCCAGACATTAAACCGCTCATATTAATAAACGAGAAAATGAGGTTATATATTATGGATTGCAAGGTTGGTTTTATAGGCTTCGGACTTATCGCTGGCTCAATCGCACACGCACTTAAGGAAGCTGACACTAATTACAATATAATAGCAACAAGCAGAAGGCTTGAACCCGTATATCAGGCTAAAAAAGACGGAGTTGTCGATGAGGTAATTGATTCTGTTGATGAACGATTATCTGATTGTGATTTTATAATTCTATGCACACCTGTAATAACGATGAATAACTACCTTAAGCAGTTAAAAGGTATCGTCCAGAAAGGCTGTATTATAACTGACGTCGGAAGTGTTAAGACTTCTATACATAACACTGTTAAAGAACTTGATATGGAAGATGTTTTTATTGGCGGTCATCCTATGGCTGGTTCAGAGCTCACAGGTTATGCCAACTCATCTTCCGCAATAATGAAAAATGCACGATATGTAATTACACCAACCACCAGAACAACTAATGAACAGCTTGAACGCTTCAAAGCACTTGTATATGATATGAAAGCCAATCCTATTGTTATGGACTACACAATCCATGATAAAAGTGTAGCTGCAATCAGCCATCTTCCACACCTTATATCTACGGCACTTGTTAAGCTTGTGTCCAAAGAGGACGACGATGAAAAACATATGCAGATGCTTGCGGCAGGAAGCTTTCGCGATATGACAAGAGTAGCAGCTTCTTCTCCTGAAATGTGGGATCAGATATGTGCTTCTAACTCAGAAGATATAAGCGTACTTCTTGGTGACTATATAGGTATATTAAATGAAATCAAGAAAAATATTGATAACAAAACTCCTGGATATGTTAATGAGCTTTTTCAGATGTCAAGAGAATATAAGAATTCATTCAGGAAATAAACTTTTATAAGACTGTCACATAAAATCTGTTATATTCTAATAATGTAAAGAAAATACTCGGTCGCAACCGAGTCGGTTGTGACCGAGTATTATTCCGTTAATAACTTAAGCAATTATTTATTATACCCTGAAGCATCCTCCACCAATAAATTCTCTCATTATAGAATTAATTGGAACATTGTCTGCCTGACAAGGAAGGAAATACGCCAGAAACTTGAGTAATCTCTTGGCTTCCTGATATTCTGGGTCATCTTCTGTTATTGAGAAAAGTAAAGGCTCTACTATTGGCTTTAATATACATAGCTCATATGCCATAGCCGAATTAAACATAGCATCTGCTTCTTCCTGAAATGGAAAGATATTCTTTTCTTCACCTTTTCTAACCGACTCCCACATTGAAAGTGTTCTCTTGGCAGAAGCTCCTCTTGTTCTGTAATCCCTTGCCATACGTCTTATAAGACGTCCATCTGTTGTAGCAACTCTGTTATGCTCGTCAACATTAAGCTGTGTAAGTGCACTTATATAGATTTTAAACTTGCTTTCAACTGGAAGTGCGTAGGATAATTCATCATTAAGGCAGTGTATACCCTCAATAACAAGAATATCTTCTTCCCCAAGCTGTATATAATCACCATTGTATTCTTTCCTTCCTGTAAGGAAATTAAACTGAGGTATCTCAACCTTTTCACCTCTTAGCAATGCATTCATATGGTCATTAAAAAGCTTTATGTCTATTGCATGTAAATCCTCAAAATTGTACTCTCCATTTTCATCAACAGGTGTCTGCTCTCTCTCCACGAAATAATTATCAACCCCAATTGCGTGTGGCTTAAATCCACTTGCTCTTAACTGTATAGATAATCTGTGTGAAAATGTTGTCTTTCCAGATGAAGATGGTCCGGCTATCATAATGAATTTAACGCCTTCCCTTTCTTTTATCTGATTAACAATCTCAACAATCTTCTGCTCCTGTAACGCTTCCTGAACAAGAATAAGTGAATTAATATCCCCGCTTATTATATGCTTATTCAATGATGCAACTGTATCAACACCAAGCATATCTGCCCACTCGCTTCTTTCCATAAGTACATTAAAAAGCTTAGCCTGTGGTGCAAATTCCGGCACTGTTTCAGGATTCACCTTAGTTGGTAACTGGAGAACAAATCCATTATCATACTGGAATATGTCAAATGTCTTTAATATTCCTGTATTAGCTGCCATATAACCATAGAAGTAATCGTAATAACCCTCTATGCTGTATACATTAACATAAGAACTAATTCTATATTTGAATAACTGTGTCTTATCTTCCATTCCGAACTTCTTGAACAGCTTAATAGCCTCTGATGTCTTCATTCCCTGCTTCTTAATAGGCAGGTTTTTCTTAACATCAGCTCTCATAACTTCTTTTACTTTATTAAGAAATTCTTCTGTAATCTCAAAATCACCCTTTATATCGCAATAAAGACCTTTGCTAAGAGAGAATTCAACTGTAACTCTCTTGATTTTATTATCTGTATCAAGCTTATGTATTGCATTGAGCATTAAAAGAAGTACGCTTCTTTTATACGCCTCATTACCCATAGTTTCTCCTACAGTAATAAATTCCACCTTTTCATCCGTTATATCCATATCTGATATCTCTGTAAGCTTGCCGTTGACATTAGCAAGAATAATATCATATTTGTAATCTTTTGCGGCTTCTGCTGCCATCTGTGATAAAAGCATTTATTGCTCCTTCCATCTTCCTAACGCCTTATTAATAACAGCAATATCTTCATCAATAGCCTTAATTCTATTCTTCACAGACACTGACTGTTCTTTATTAAGAAGATTATCTCTAATATTATTACAACTCATAAGTTCTTTATTAAGATACTCATAAAGCACTTCTGACTTATTATCAAGAAGGTATTTTCCATATCTTAATTCTTCCTCAGTGTAAGCTGTAATCTTTTTTTCATTATTATTCTGATTATCATTTTTATAAATGTCATCTGCATCAACAACATTTTTATTAAAATGCTGTTCATATGGCGTGTTGTATACACAGTCAAATATAAAGTAATATTTTCCGTCTTCTAATAGAATATGTTCTGACTTAATATCTATGCCAGCTTCTAAAAGATATGCACGGAAATCCCTTAATTCTGACTGTGCAGATAAGACAAGCTGGGTATTATACCCAAGCTTGTCTATACCTGCCTGTAATATACTCTTCATAAGCTTTCCGCCCATACCGCATATAGTTACTGTATCAACGTCACCTTTATTAATACCTTTAAGCCCGTCACAAAGCTGTGTAGTTATCTTATCTGAAAGTCCATATTCATCAATGTGCAGCTGTGCACGTCTTAATGGTTCTTTTCTTACATCACATGCATATACTTTATTACTTATTCCATTCTGGACAAGATATATTGGAAGATATGCATGATCTGTGCCGATATCTGCTACTCTTGCACCTTTATTAACAAGACTTGCAGCACATTTTAATCTATTAGATATATTAATAATATCGTTCATAAGCTTTCCTTAGTAACACCATTTAATAGTCTGGTTAATTAGTCAAGATAATCCTTAAGCTTGCGGCTTCTGCTTGGGTGTCTTAACTTTCTTAATGCCTTAGCTTCAATCTGTCTTATACGCTCTCTTGTAACATTGAATTCTTTACCAACTTCTTCAAGAGTTCTTGCTCTTCCATCGTCCATACCAAAACGAAGTCTTAATACTTTCTGTTCTCTGTCTGTAAGTGTTCCAAGAACTTCTACAAGCTGTTCCTTAAGAAGTGTTGAAGCTGCGGCTTCTGCTGGAACCGGAACATTATCGTCCTGAATAAAGTCACCAAGGTGGCTGTCTTCCTCCTCACCAATAGGTGTCTCAAGTGAAACCGGCTCTTGTGAAATCTTCTGGATTTCCCTTACTCTCTCAACAGGAATATCCATAGTCTCTGCTATCTCCTCTGGAGATGGTTCTCTTCCTAATTCCTGTAAAAGCTGTCTTTGTACTCTTACAAGCTTGTTAATAGTTTCTACCATATGAACTGGAATACGGATTGTTCTCGCCTGGTCAGCAATAGCTCTTGTGATAGCCTGTCTTATCCACCATGTAGCATATGTTGAGAACTTATATCCCTTACGGTAATCGAACTTTTCAACAGCCTTAATAAGACCGAGGTTACCTTCCTGAATAAGGTCAAGGAACTGCATTCCTCTTCCGACATAACGTTTTGCAATACTTACAACAAGACGTAAGTTAGCCTCGGCAAGTCTTTTCTTAGCTTCCTCATCACCCTGTTCCATTCTCTTAGCGTACTCAATCTCTTCCTCTGCACTTAAAAGTGGGACTTTACCAATCTCTTTTAAGTACATTCTTACAGGGTCTTCAAGACCAATACCATCTGGCACAGATAAATCGATTTTTTCAATATCTATATCATCCTCATCATCAAGAAGGATATCGTCCTCCTCAACTTCATCATCATTCATCTTAACATCTACATTACAAGCTTCAAGGAATTCAAATACCTTTTCCATTTTATCTGCTTCAAAATCAGTATCCTGAAAATAGTTCATAATTTCCTTATAATCAAGGACATTCTTTTTCTTCTTGGCTATTGCAAGTATTCCTCTGCATTTTTCCATAAATTTTTCCTGAATAGCCCGTGCTTTTTCTTCTTCTGTAAGTTCAGCTTCTGCACCTTCCTTGCCTTTTCTTGGCTTCTTGGCTGTGCTCTTAGCACTATCTTCGTCTGATTTCTTCTTTCTTGTTGCTTTTTTAGTTTCTTTTACTTCTTCTTCGATTAAGTTTTCTTTCTTATCTGCCATTACAATGGTCCACCTTTCGCATATATTACAAATTAATATGAATATTATTAAGCTTCATCTGCTGATTGATAATGTCCTGCATAGCTCTTGCATCTGTAGCATTATCAAGCTTAGTATCAAGACTATTCTTCTTGACCTTTATAACTGTATCATTAAGCGTCTTCTCCCTCTCAAGCTTGTTAAGGGAGTCACTTAATTCTGCACTAAACATAGCCGCTATTTCATTGTGCATACTTGTATCCATATATGAACTGATAATCGCCGCAGGATTAATCTGCCCAGTCTCGTATTGTTCATATATCTTAGCTGCTACATCTTTAAATACCGGATCTACAAAATCATCAGGACTTATAAACTTACTGACCTTCTCATAAATGTCACCATCTTCAATCATCCACGTCAGCAAAATCTTCTCTGCCTGTCTTACGCCATTTTCGCGTTTCTTCCTTATAGGAGTATTCTCCTTAGCCGTATATGTGTCGTGCTTTGCCATAATGCCTTCATTACTTCCAAGCCTTATGACCATATCCCTCATTCCGTCTTCTGGAATCATATACTGCCTGCACACCGCCTTAAGATAATTCTCCCTCTCAAGCTTTTCCTTAAATACGACAAGCCTGGAAGCTACTTCTTTCTCAAATGACGTTTCGCCCTCAGGATCACTTCTGTTATAATTCTTCTCTATTATTCCAATTTCATACATAAAGCTGTTCTGTGCCTTATCTATTCTGTCCTGAAAGCTTTCTGTACCTAATGCCTTGATGAATTCATCAGGGTCTTTATATGGCCGCATATTAATAACTCTTGTGGACAAACCTGCCTCTTTAAGTATCGGAATTGCCCTTAACGCAGCTTTCACACCTGCCTCATCACTATCATAGGTTATAAGAACATTGTCAGTATACCTTTTCATAAGTCGTGCGTGTCCCGGTGTCAGTGCCGTTCCAAGCGATGCCACTGCCTGCGTAAATCCAGCCTGATGAAGGGATATTACATCCATATAGCCCTCACATATTATAAGGTTATTCTTTCTTGCTGTTCTTGCCGCATTCAGTCCATACAAATTCCTGCTTTTATCAAACAGCTTGGTCTCTGGCGAATTAAGATACTTAGGTTTCGCATCTCCCATTACTCTTCCGCCAAAGCCTATAACCTTATTATTAATATCCATTATAGGGAATATTACCCTGTTCCAGAACTTATCCCTCACACCTTTTTCGTATGTAAAAAGACCCGATTCTTTTAGAATCCCATCATCATAACCTTTATCCTTTAACATACGATACAACTCACCCGTTGACTGCGGTGCATATCCCAGTCCAAAGCTGTTAATAGTCTTATCTGACAGACCTCTCTTTACAAGGTAATCAAGCCCTGACTTTCCAGCTTCTGACTTTAACTGATGATAATAATAAGTCGCCGCTATTTTATTAATCTCTAAAAGCCTTGTCTTTATATCCCTGTCTTTTCTGTCCTCTGTAGAGTAATCTGTCTCAGGAAGTTCCATTCCCGCACGTTCTCCAAGCATTTTTACTGCTTCTGGAAATGTATAATTCTCATATTCCATTACAAATGTTATTACATTTCCTCCAACTCCACAGCCAAAGCAGTGATACATCTGCTTCGTGCCAGACACAGAAAATGATGGCGACTTCTCATTATGGAATGGACAAAGCCCAACATATGAACTTCCATTTTTCTTTAGTTTTATATATCCTGAAATAACATCAACTATATCATTTCTTGATATTACCTCTTCTATTACTTCACTTGAATACATTATTAACTCTTCTTTCCAGCCTTTCCAAGATATGAAAGCAAATATATTATTATGCCCGAAAGCACTTGTTATTACTTGCAGATACATTTTCTGCGCATCAGCCTTTCCAGGCCTTAGGAACAAATATATTCTCAAACTTGCTTATAGAATACTGGTCACTCATTCCTGCTATATAATCGCATACAACACGCTCTGGCTTCTCGCCTCTTTCATATATAAAGTGTTTGTAATTGTCAGGAAGTTCCTCAATATTAGCAATATAATAATTATAAAGTTCTGTAATGAGCTTGCACACCTTAATCTCCTCGCTCTTTGCAGCTGGATTAGTATACAATTTGTCAAACATAAACTGTCTTAAATCTGTCATCGCCTTATGTACTGTATCAGACATTATAATATCATCCTTGTCAATACTGCACTTTATTATATCGCTTATAAGTGTATTAAGCCTGCTCTTGGTAGTTGTTCCTAACACATCTGTATATTCCTTAGGTATATAGTCCTCGGAAAATATTCTTGCCCTTATTGCATCATCTATGTCGTGATTGATGTATGCAATCTTATCTGAAAGCCTTACTACTTTTCCTTCAAGCGTCGACGGGTGTCCTGCTGTTCTATGATTAACAATACCATCTCTTACTTCCCATGTAAGATTAAGTCCTGCTCCATCTTTTTCTAAGAATTCAACAACTCTTATACTCTGTCTGTAATGGCTGAACCCTAACGGACATATCTCATTAAGTGTTCTTTCGCCCGCGTGTCCAAATGGCGTATGCCCCAGATCGTGTCCCAGTGCAATAGCTTCTGTCAAATCCTCGTTAAGTCTTAACGCTCTTGAAATACTTCTTGCTATCTGGGCAACCTCCAACGTATGTGTAAGTCTTGTCCTGTAATGATCTCCCTCTGGTGCAAGAAATACCTGTGTCTTATGCTTCAGTCTTCTAAATGACTTACTATGTAATATTCTATCCCTGTCTCTTTGATAAATCGTGCGTATATCGCACTGTGGCTCTGGCTTATCCCTACCTCTTGATTCATCACTGAAGCTGGCATATGGACTCATATACTCGTGTTCTCTGCTCTCCTGCTGTTCTCTGATATTCATACTTCACCCTCATTTCTGTGCAATATAAAATTGCACATACAAACGCCAAAAAACTGCCTACTTTTTAGATATTCAACAAAATCAGATAATTTCCTTTTTTTATTTTTCATCTTTTTTATATTGCATTTGCAATAAAGCAGGGTACTATTAGAAAATCGTCAGAAGCAATAAATGTGGATACTAACAAAAAACCATCATCGGCTATAAGACAGTATAAAGATAATGTATTCTGTCTGTTATACAGGGATAAGAATAATCTTCTGGATCTTTATAATGGGTTGAATGACACGGATTACACTAATGTAGATGATTTAATGGTAACTACCCTTAAGGGTGGTGTGTATATGAAGTAAATATATAGCTGAAAATGTATTGTCGGAATTTTTTAGAAATCACAGGGAGGAAGTGATTACTGTGAGCATTTATGAATACGATGAGGAAGGACATCTTGAAATTATTAAGGAAGAAGGACGACAATTGGGTATTGCTGAGGGTAGACAGCTTGGTCTTAATGAAGGTAAACAGCTCGGACTTACAGAAGGCTTAAATAAAGGCATCAACGCTTTTATTAAATTATGCAAAGATATGCACCTATCAGATGATGACACTGTTAATAAACTCATTGAAGATTACCAGCTATCCAAAGATGAAGCTGTCAAGGCTGTTGAAAATTATTATTAAAAAAACAACCCCACATATGTGCATGGAACATATTGCGGGGTTGTTTTTATGTGATTTTTAATAATCTAACTTTAAAGTTTTGATTATTCAGGCTTTATTATATTAGCTTGATTAACCTAGTAGTAATACGCTAATTGATTACTGAAGAAGTGTAAGAACACCCTGGTTAGCCTGGTTAGCCTGTGCAAGCATAGACTGTCCAGCCTGAGCTAAGATGCTGTTCTTGCTGTAGTTAACCATTTCTTCAGCCATATCTGTATCACGGATACGTGACTCTGCTGTCTGAAGGTTCTCAGAAGCTGTATCAAGGTTGTTGATAGTGTGCTCAAGTCTGTTCTGGACAGCACCCATCTTACCTCTTGCTGCAGATACCTTCTTAATAGCTGCATCAATAGTTGTAGTAGCTGTCTTAGCGCTCTCCTGAGTGCTTAAGTTAACACTGCTTCCACCAACACCAAGTGCATCTGCGCTCATGTCATCAAGTGTGAAGCTCATTGTCTGACCTTCGTTAGCACCAATCTGGAGTTCAATACCCTTGCCTGTTGCTGTTGTTGATGGCTTTAAATTGACACTTGAAGTTTTTACCTTATCTACTTCTGCATTAATACCTGTCTTAGCACTTATTAACTTAGCCATTGCAGCTGCATCATTATCACCTACTGTTCCATCTGTCTTTTCAGTTTGAACATAATTAACATCCTTATAATTATCACCTAACTTAGAAGGATCTGTAACATATGCGAACTTTTCACCATTTACTGTGAAAATCTTATCTTCAATGTTACCTGTACCATCATACGCACCTATGTCATTATTAATAGATGTATAAGCCTCTGAACCAGTAGGCTGTGCGCCAGCTACTACACCTGCTGCACCATCAACACTAATTAATACGCTATTTGGAGAATCACTAGCATCCTTAGTTGTAAATGTAACTGTATCAGTTTTATTTGCTATATCAAATTTATCACCAAGTGATGTATTAGATAACGCCTTAGCAATTGCTTTAGCTGTTTCATCAGCAGTTGCGGCTTCATTTGCAGCTGTTCCAACTTCATTTCCATCTTTGTCCTTAAAGGTCTTTGTTCCCTTATCATAAGAAACCGTTACAGATGTTGTTGTAGCATTATTGTTCTTATCTAACATAGTTACTGAATATGTTGTGCTTTTACCATCATCAAGAGCTGTTACTGCTCCTGATGTATTAACCTGAGCTACTGCTGCATTATTAGTTGTTGCACCTTTTGCTGCACTCTTGCTTACAGAAGCCTGTACCTTGCTTCCTGACTGTGAGCCATCAAGTAACTTCATTGTGTTGAACTCTGTTGTATCAGAGATTCTTGTAAGCTCGCTCTGAAGCTGTTCGATTTCGTTCTGTACTGCTTCTCTATCGTCATCTGTCTCTGTACCATTAGAAGCCTGTACTGAAAGCTCTCTCATTCTCTGAAGGATTGAGTGTGATTCATTTAAAGCACCTTCTGCTGTCTGGATAAGTGAGATACCATCCTGAGCGTTAGTTGAAGCCTGGTTAAGACCTCTGATCTGTCCTCTCATCTTCTCTGAAATAGAAAGTCCTGCTGCATCATCTGCTGCACGGTTGATTCTATAACCTGAAGATAACTTCTCTGTTGACTTTGACTGTGCAGATGAAACTCCGCTTAACATTCTGTTAGCATTCATAGCTGACATATTGTGTTGTACTACCATAGTGTGTACCTCCGTGTAAAATATAATATTTGTTTGGGAATCCGTTCCCAACTCCCTTACCGGGAATGTATTAGAACTGCTGGCATCTGCCTTAACAGTTAATACGCATATATAATAAACAGCGTTACCATGCTAACCCTGTATATTATCCTGACTGATGTCCTCTTTCCTATCTACAACCTGCTTATTCATCTTCTTATCTTCCCTTATAAGCCTGCGGATTTTAGAAAGTGTTTCCGGAGAAAGTCCGCGTTCCGCATAATATGGAGATATATAGCGGGACTCTTTCTTGTCCGAATTGGCAGTATTTCTTGCAAGAACCTTGCTTCTTACAATGTTGAGTTCCCTTGGGGCATCTATTAAAAGATGAATATTCCCTTCTGAACCTCCTGAATAGATAACCCTTACATCATCGCCGATGTTGATGTACTCGCCGGGTTTGATTGTGAGCTTAAGCACATTAACCTCCTTGTCTATGCAACAAATTATTTCAAAATGTTGCATCAAATGTTGTATGCTATATGGTGAATGGAGGTATAAATATGAGCACAGCACAACCGATAAGAAATATTGATGAGCTGGAAGCATTTCGCAGATTTTATCTGGATAATGAGCCCAACTTAAGAAACTATGCCCTTATATGTTTAGGGGTAAATTCAGCATTAAGAATTAGTGATTTGCTCGAATTACGATGGAAAGATGTCTATGACATCAAGGAAAAACATTTTAGGAAGCATCTCGTAACAACCGAGAAAAAGACTGGTAAGGAGACACGGATAGCAATTAACAAAAGCACAAGAAAAGGGTTATCTAGGTATATGGAGAGCCTTGATGACGTAACAGGGGAGGGGTATATATTCCCAGGGAGATACGATAATACTGCATTAAGCCGTTCGCAGGCATTCCGTATTATCAAACACGCGGCTGATATTCTTAATCTTGAAAACGGAATAAGCTGCCATTCAATGCGTAAAACCTTCGGGTATTATGCTTGGAAATGTGGAACACCACCTGCAATTCTTATGGATATCTATAACCATTCATCTTATGAGATAACTAAAAGATACTTAGGAATTAAGCAGGACGATAAAGATTCTGTATTTTTAAAAGTTAATCTTTAAAAAGTTTCTAAAAAAGTCAATTTTTTTATAAAAAGGGGTAAAGTAATATGAAAAATAGACGATATAGAATATGTAAATAAGAATAAGATATTAATAATGGATGCAACATTTTGAAATAAAATGTTGCATCGTTTTTTATATAATGCTTGAATACACAACAAAATATGAAATAAAAATATACAACAAAAAATGTGACTAAGCATTTACTTAATCACATTCTTCTATAAGTATATTAATTATATTCATATCAGTGTACTAAGCCTCTGATATGATATTTTCTGACTTTGTTATAATATCCAGCAATTCTTGTGCAGCCTTTCAGTGCATATAAAGTTCCACAAAGAGCTTTTAAGATTAACACTTTGGTGTTCATTATATTATCTGTCATTAGTGTCTTTATTATCCGGCTGTATCTTTAATATAACTGACTCTGCCCTGTTTACCGAAGAACGTTCAACAAACAGCCATACATTATCAATTGTCAGCTTATCCCCGGCTTTAGGTATTCTGTCAAGCTTTTCTGATATAAATCCACCAAGCGAGTCATTATCCTGTGAGTACAACTTAGTTCCAAGCTCACTATTAATGTCATCAAGCTTGCACGATGCATTAATTCGATATGTATTATCCCTTATCTTAGTCATATCGTCTTTCTCATCTGTATCATACTCATCTCTGATTTCACCAACAATTTCCTCAAGCAAATCCTCAGTTGTTATCATACCAGCTATCTGTCCGTATTCATCAAGAACAATTGCAATACTGTATCTGTTAAGCTGCATTTCTTTAAACAGCTCAGATGTATTCTTATGTTCGTATGTAAAAAATGGTTTTCTCATTATATCTCTTATATTAAAGGTTTCGTCTTTTTTATCACCGACTATCAAATCTTTAATATTAAGTATGCCGATTACATTATCTGAATCATTCTCGTATATCGGTATTCTTGTATACATTGTACTTTTAAATAATGTAATTATATCTTCATAAGATGAATTAACATCTGCAACTGTCATATCAATTCTTGGAATCATAACGTCTTTAACGCTTGTATCTCCAAAGTCAAACAGATTATCAATAATCTGTCTTTCATCTTTCTCGATAATTCCTTCTTCATGGCTTACCTTTACTATTGTACGAAGCTCTTCCTCAGTAATAGTTGAATTCTTATCATTAGATTTAATGCCAAATATTCTTAATACTCCGCCAGCAAGATGATCAACTATAAATATCACTGGTGTCAATATAACCATAAGACCATATATAATTGGTGCATATAATAATGTAAGCTTAACAGAATAATATGTAGCAAGATTCTTTGGGGTTATTTCTCCGAATAAAAGAACGAAAAGTGTAAGAACACCAGTTGCTATTCCTGTCGCATAGCTTCCCCATACCTTTATTGTAAATGTAGTAACAAGTGCTGAGCAGGAAATATTAACAATGTTATTACCTATAAGTACGGCACTTAGCAGCTTTCCAGAATCATCTATAATCTTAGCAACTAAAGCTGCACGTTTGTTGCCCTCATCCATAAGCGAACGAATTTTCATCTTGCTTACAGTCATAAATGATGTCTCAGCTGACGAGAAAAATGCCGAAAGAAATAATAAAATAATAATAGTTATAAGTTGAATATAACTGTCCGTATCCAAGGAATTATTCCTCCATTCTTTTTATAAAATAATATTTATATACAACACTTTAATTTGTGTGTTATATTCTAATATATTACAGTATTAATAATACAGATGTCAAGTTGAATGAATATTATCAAATATATGGACATAAGCTTGTAAAGAATATATATAGATTGGAAATGCTGTATGAACAAATTAATTGGAATACTAAAGACCTTAATAGCTGGTTATATTATAACAATTGCTTTACTGATAATTATATCTATATGTATGTATAAAATGTCACTTAGCAATAACATAATAAGCATATGTATTACTGCCGCCTATGGTATCAGCACATTTGCCGGCGGACTTATATTAGGGCACATAAGAAAATGCAACCGTCTTATATGGGGAATACTCTATGGTATTATATACTTCTGCATTTTATATGTTATCTCTGTTGCCATTAATCCGGGTTCTGGCTTTGATATTGCTTCTGCTGCAAAATGTATTGGCATATGCTGTGCCTGCGGCGGTGCCGGTGGCTTTTTTTCCCCATAGATAAGCCCTGTCCGAAAGATAATAAATACCTCAAGACATTTATTATCTATAACAGATAAAGCCTGCTATTACATAAAATATGCCAGACTGGCACTCAAGTGACATTCTGGCATATATATTAAATAACATAGTTATCAATTCCATTACCAGAATTAATAAGGTCTGCTATTGTTATCTTGTTAAAGTAATCATTGATTGTCTTCTCAAAATTCTCCCACATAGTAATTGTCTTGCACTCTTCAAGCTTAGGACACTTATTAGGCTTGCTCTCAAGACAGGCAACAGGTGCTAAAGAACCTTCTGTACACTGTAATACGCTTAATACTGTGTATTCCTCTGGACGTCTTGAAAGCTTATATCCGCCACCCTTTCCTCTTAATGATATAAGAAAATCATTCTTGCTTAATAAAGACACTATTGATTCTAAATATTTCTCTGAAATTCCTTGTCTTTCAGCTATATCCATAAGTGTTATATATTCGCCATTATCGTGTTCTGCTAAATCTATCATAACCCTTAATGCATATCTGCCTTTTGTTGATATCTTCATCTAAATCCTCCATTCTTAAATATAACAGCCTTAAGTATAATGAACTTATTATATTTCTCATTCCATAAACATACTATACCACAATGTTTATATGAATTTCAAGATAATTTATAAAATTTTATTAAGCGTATTCATAAGACACACCGCTCCCCACCCTGTACGCGGGTCTGGATGATTATCGTTTCCTGTAATCCCCGCAAGTCCTACTGGCTTAGAACCATCAATAAGAGCTGCCTTTAATTTCTCGCCATACATAAACCTGTCATTGCCCATGACTATTCCCCACTGCATAAGAAGTGCAGCCGCACCTGTAACAACCGGAACTGCATAAGATGTGCCTGTAACATTTCTATATATAATATCATTTCCTCTCTGCCTTGCAATACTTATATCGACACCTGGTGCTGTGATATCCGGCTTAACTCCTGCATTAACATTTCTTATACTATTATCAAATCCCCGTCCCGAAAATGCTGCATAAGAATTGGTGTATGCATTATACGCCCCAACTGCTATACAGTTTCTTGCCGTTGCAGGTATTGTAATCGTCCCATCAGCTGTAGGATTATTAAATGCTGTTGCATAACCAAGTGCCTGACTTGACGGAAGCCATATATTATATTCACCTGCCCTTATACTTCCTGCCATCAACACTATCTGCCATATACCTGATAATATATAATCAGTCTTTGGAATAAGATTAATATATATTTCCTGATATATATTATATGGGGATGGTTCACCAAGCAATGTTATAATCTCAGTATTGTAAGTTTCATACCTGTTGATTTTCCCCTCAGTTATTATTCCAATCTGTTCGCCACGCGGATTGATTAGCATTACATCAATTGTATCCCAGTAATTCTTCCATATCTGGATATCCATAGCACTCTGATATTCACCAACACTAAGATACGCTGTCTGTACCTGTCCGGTATTAATAATCCCCCCAAAATGTATCGCTTTATCTGCTTCATTGCCACTCCCTACACATATAACACACCTGTAGCTTTTGGATATATCATCAATAAAGCTCTCTAACAGCGTATTACCATTATGTGCACCATAATTACAGCCATAGCTTATATTTACTGCCACAGGCTTTCTGTATTCAATTGCTTTTCTTATAACATAATCAATTGCATCCATAAGGCTTGTTGTCCTTGGAAACTGGTTATTAATAGAATATCCCATTTTAACTGCTATAATATCAGCCTCGTAAGCAACGCCCAAACTGCCTGCCGCTATATATGAAACATCCGTTCCATGCATTATGTTATCAACCCCCGGAGCATTATCATAAGAAAATGTACCACCTGATAAATCCTCATTAAGCTTTATATACTCGTCAATCGACTGTTTATCGTATTTCTCCCCTGTCGTCTGGTCATATATGTTAAGTATCCTTGTAGTCCCATCAGAATTCCTGAAAGCATTATCAAATATATCTATCCCTGTATCAATCACTCCGACAATAACACCTTTTCCTGATAAAATGCCCCCACCTGCCCTCACATTTCCTACGCATGCAGCTGTCTTAGTGCGTTCTATCTGATAATAAAGACTCTTGGGCTTTTCCACATAATCTATGACATCTTCCTGCGATATAAGTTCTATTGTAGCTTTATCAGCCACTATAATTGCATAATAATTAAGAAGCTCTTTAATATATACGTTATATCTGTTTCGTATACTCTCAAGACTTCCTGAATATTTAACTATTATCTCCCATGTATTATCACGCCAGTTATAACCAGTACTAAGGCTATCAGCTTTTCTTAATTCATCTTCTGTGGCATCTAAAGATACATTCAATATATTCTCAAGCTTCTGGTTCATATTCAAATCGTCCGGTAGGCATTACAATAGATAAATAATTGCCATTTTTCTTCTATAAATAATGCCGCTGGCAATTCTTTCACTATATTCCATAAATTATATTCACCAGAATATAAGTAAAGACCTGATTCAAGTCTTTACACTTTAAATCAGGTCTTCTTAATAAATTCTATTCTGCACTTTGGACATTTAATACTTATCCTGCCTTTTCCTCTAGGCACCCTTATCTTCTGTGAACAACTTGGACACTTAAATATCTTATGTGTCTTATTGTCTTTAATTCTATATTTAATTCTGTTAATCTTTCCTACTACTTTATAATGGAAAGACAGGTATTTCTCATTCTCTTCGCTTCTTTTAGATATATTACGCGAAAATACCCTAAAATATGTATATATTATTCCTACAAGTGCTATGGCATATAATACATTGCTTCTGCTAAACATTGTTATAACCAGTAACACAAGACATATTAAAGATAAATTTCTTGACAATTGATCCATGCCATATCTTCCATACATAAATCTTGCAAATTTATCCTTGAAACCATTCATAAACAATCCAGCCTTTCACATTTCTCAATAATTATCATCAAATAATACTCTATCATATACTTTTGCAAAAGCAATTAAAAATATATAAAGAATTATTAAAAGGCTGTTATAGTTTAATATTTCTGTTCCATATATACATTACCATCAAGGTCTTTCCAGTAGAACTTATCATCAAGTATCATATAGCTGTGAGCTGAGTTCTCCTTAGGGATAGATACTGAACCTGGGTTCATATATATATATCCATCTCTCTTTTCACACTTTGGAACGTGTGTATGTCCGCATAAAAGGATATCTCCATCATTTAACGCCGGAATATTCTTTTCATCAAGCTTGTGTCCGTGTGCTAATACTATTGAACGGCCATTAAAATTAACATATGCCTGTTCGCATAACACATTAAAATCAAGCACCATCTGATCTACCTCTGTATCACAATTACCTCTTACACATATTATCTTATTGCGCAGGGGATTGAGCATTGCGATAACTTCTTTGGGAGCATATTCTTTAGGAAGATCATTTCTTGGTCCGTGATAGAGTATATCTCCAAGAAGAACTAATCTTTCTGCGTTCTCCTCCTTGAATCTGTCTAACATTAATCTGCAATAATATGCAGAACCGTGAATATCTGATGCTATCATTATCTTTGACATAACTTTCTTCCTTTCCGTGCTGATGTACTGTTCATTAATATTCTTTTATCAACATATTTTTATTCATAAATTTTATTATTAATGTATTTAATAAATCCTAATACATAATATGTCAGTATAATGTTAATTGGAAGCTGTATCATATTCTTAGCAAAACGTATTGATAAGTAAAATGCGAAGCCCTTTCCATACATTATACTGCACCAGTAAGTTCCAAGTAATACATTTACAAGTAATGTATCAATTGTAAGTGCCGCTGCACATCTTAAAAGGAACTTAAAGTCTATAATCCTTAATATACCTTTCTTCTGACCCTGTTCATCATACTTTTCAGCTACCTTCATATTACAGCCATAAAAGAACAGACCATATATAAATCCAGCTAATGCCGCACTTATTGTCCAGCCAGGAAAATATGCACCTGTAGGCTTAATAACAAACTGAATCAAATCTCCAAGTCCACCACACACAAAGCCCATAACAGGACCAAACATATATCCTATTGCACAGTTGGCAAGAAAGGATACTGAAATTCTAAGTGTTGGTGTTACCTGAATTGATACAAACACAGCTAATACTGTGTGCAGAGCTATCAATAATGCCGCGGCAACTATTGACTTAATGCTCTTGAATTCTTTTGCAGAAAATGCAAAATTTCTTAATAAAATTGACATAAAAAAACCTCCTTTGCAGTAATCTTCGCTCTACATAGGAGGTTATTCGCCGTAGTATGTAGCAGCGGGATGCGGATTATGTATCGCAAGAAAACTTTTCGTCCAAATGGCAACTCCCTGTCCAAATGGCACTTAACGCACATATTCCTACTCTGCTTTTTTATTATTGTTCAAGCGCTATTATATACATATACTTTACTGTTGTAAAGTGTTTTTTTGTATTTTTATGCATACATTTATCTTGCTATCCTCTGGACAGCCGGAATTTTATAATCTGAAGCGTAGCTTAAAAACTGCTGTAAACTATTCGGTGTCTTATACATATCAAGTATTTTCTTCATAAAAGCTATCGTACTTTTCTTATATTTCATATGTAAAAGCACATTTACAGCCGCCTCATCATTATAGCTGCATGCAAACTGCTTGGCATACCTTGCAAACTTCAGCTTATCTAAATTCTCGATATTATGATAATTCTGCAAAATCTCTAAAGCCTCAAGCACTTTGGAATTCTCAAAATCCAGATCAACCTCTGGTCTTTTAACTATTATATTGCCAAGCTCACAGGTTCTTGTTCTTATCACAGTTGAATACAGCTCTATCTTATCGCCCTTGTAAGATGATATCATATACTTGTTATACAGCCTGTAGCCTATAAACATTCCACTGTCATTATTATCTCCAAAGAAATAATTAAGCAGTAATTCTTCTATGTTCTTATCACCATCAGATGTCTTAATATACATTCCTTTTCCAGCTCTTAAAATGTAACCATCCTCGCACAGTCTTTCTATAGACCTGAAAAAAGCATCGTGGCTCATCCTGGTAAATCCCTGTTCATACATTGCATTAGCAACTACAACCGTACCTTCTGGAATATTATCAAAATATTCAATCATTTTATCCCTGAACTTCATACGCTTTATCCTGACTACTTAACTTCTTCAAGATTAATAGTTTCTGTGCTGTCCTCAGTAGTATCAGCGTTATCTGCAGGCTTAAAGCCGTCTTCTGACTTAACTGTTTCTTCTGACACAGCCTCTTTCTCGCTCTTGTTAATAACTTTTACGTCTACATCTCCTGACTCTGGAAATGCTTCTTCTTCATCAAAATCATCGTCTGCTAATATGTCTTCTACATCATCGTCATCCACATAAAAATTAACAGGAATAATATCAACATTGCTTAATGTTGCTTTTCCAATTACATATACTGTATGAATTCCTTCTTCATCAACATTTTCTACAAGATTATGAACACCTGCTATTCTCTTTTCTATGTCACACGCCACATTAACACCCTCTGGAAGAATGATGGTGACATTGCTGCATACACTTTCAAAATTAATGTATACATCTTTTTCGAATACAGCAAGGCCAAGGTCAAGAGTTGTATTAGAAGCTACTGACTTTATCTCACAACCAACAAATTCCTCATCTTCTACTTCAACAACCTTCTTCTCACATATTGCATTATATTTGCGGACCTCAAGATCTGCACTATCCTGTTCTTCCTTTGTATAACGGCTCTTAGTTGTCTTATACTTCTCGTATGCAACTTTACCAGCAACTAATACCGCACCAATACCTACTGCTGCCTTAACAATGCCTGATTTCTTCTTAGCCATAATTATTCCTCCTTAATTATACTCTTTATACTCTGTCTGGTTAATGATAACATACTATAATATGACACCGGTGTCAAAATATATAATCATTCATCACTAATCATAGACGTTACCACTGTGGCATCACCTGACTGTACATATATTTATTTGTTCATCAATGTCTGCTGTCTTGAATATACACAGCCACAGTAATTCTGCCTGTATAAGCCATATTCCTTTGACAGCTCAATAGACCTCTTATAGCCTTCCTGCTTCTTAAAATCCGAAAGCAGGTAATTAACACCATATTCTTCCTGAAGCTTTAAACCTGTCTCATTAAGCTTTACACTGTTCTTTAACGGGCTGATTGTAAGCGTTGTTGTAAAATAATCATACGCCTCTGCCTTGGCAAGTTCTGCTGTCTTTCTTAATCTTAATTCATAACATTTAAAACAACGCTTACCGCCTTCTGGCTCTTTCTCAAGTCCCTTAACTTCCTTAAAGAATACATCCGGTTCATAATCGCCCTCTATGAATTCAACTTTATTAGGGGTATCGAATTCTTTTATAAATCTTATCTGCTCTGCAACTCTTTTCTTATATTCCTCATCACTTGATATATTCGGATTATAATAAAATACCGTAACCATAAAATACTTCGATAAAACTTCAATACAGTTACTACTGCAAGGTGCACAGCAGCTATGTAATAATAATCTTGGTACTTTTCCTTCTTTTTGAAGCTGTCCTGCAAGCTTTAGCATTTCCTTATGGAAGTTTCTATTCTCAAATGGTACTGCCATAAAGTCTCCTCTAACCAACAATCTCAGATAAAGCACTTATGAGCTTATCCATCTGCTCATCTGTACCTATTGTAATTCTTAAATAATTATCAATCCTTGGCTGGTCAAAATATCTTACAAATATATTCCAAGTCTTAAGCTTTTCAAATATTTCTTTAGCTGGAACGCTCCTATGTGTTGCAAATATAAAGTTAGCCTTAGAGTCTGGGAACGTAAATCCAAGCTTTGTAAGTTCTTCCTTAGTTCTTTCTCTTGTAGCTGTTATTCTTTCAACACATTCCTCAAAATACTTCTTATCATTGATTGAAGCAACACCCATATCAATTGATGTCATATTCATTGTGTATGAATTAAATGAGAATTTCACATCATTAAGTGCCTTGATAAGTTCTTTTGAACCAAATGCATATCCAATTCTCATACCCGCCATAGAACGTGACTTAGAAAATGTCTGTACAACAAGCACATTGTCATATTCATTGACTAAATCCTTAGCTGATACTCCTCCAAAATCAATATATGCTTCATCAACTATAACTACAACATCTTTATTATGTTCAATAATATCCCTTACACTGTCAAGATCCATTAAAAGACCTGTTGGAGCATTAGGATTAGGGAAAATTACACCGCCATTTTCTTTATAATAGTCTTCTGGAACAATCTTCATATTATCATCAAGCTTCTGCTTCTCATATGGTATACGGTACAGATCAGCCCATACACTATAAAAAGAATATGTAATATCCGGGAATAATACCGGCTTCTTTCCATTAAAAAATGTAAGGAAACACATTGATAACACATCATCTGAGCCCACACCGACAAATACCTGATTATTATCCATTCCATAATAATCTGCAATGCTCCCAACAAGCTTAGTCACATCAGGATCCGGATATAATCTGCAACGGTCTATATCTATTGCTTCCATTGCTTTTCTGACATTTTCTGATGGTCCATATGGATTCTCATTAGTATTAAGTTTAATAACATCCTGAACCTTAGGCTGTTCGCCCGGAACATAAGGTTCAACCTTTCTTATATTACTCTCCCAAGCTTTCATTAATAATCCTCATTTCCGCGTACATTTTTCGCATATTGATTTTATAAACCCATCTCTTTAGCAACTTCTGCAAAATGTGGGAGTGAATTAATTATTGTATCGTATGATACGCAGTAAGCCATCCTTACAAAACCAGCACAGCCAAATGATGAACCAGGAACAATAAGTATATTGTGCTTCTTAGCTGTATCACAGAAAATATTCTCATCTTCTGTTGGTGATTTGACAAAGAGATAAAACGCTCCTTCTGGCTTAATACATTCAAAACCAAGCTTTGTAAGTCCTTCGTAAAGTGCTTTTCTGTTCTTATCATAAGCTTCGATATTAACCTTGGCATCAAGACATCTGGCAATGACCTTCTGCTGTAATGATGGTGCATTAACAAATCCTAATATTCTTGTTGCTACAGAAGCGGCTGACTTCATATCATCTGAATCTGCTGCTTCATCTGGAATCACAAGATATCCGATACGCTCACCTGGAAGTGATAATGACTTGCTGTATGAATATCCAACTATAGTATTATTGTAATATTTAGTAAGATATGGAACTTCTACTCCATCATAAGCAAGTTCTCTGTATGGCTCATCAGCTATAAGGAATATCTCTATGCCTAATTCTTTCTGCTTGTCTTCCATAATCTTAGCTAACTTCTTTATTGTATCTTCTGAATACACAACTCCTGTTGGGTTGTTAGGATTGTTGACAATTACAGCCTTGGTATTCTTGTTAATAAGCTTCTCAAATTCATCAAACTTTGGCTGGAAAGTAGCTGTATCTGGAGATACTGCAACAAGCTTTCCACCAAAATTACTTACATAATTCCTATATTCTCCAAAGAATGGTGCAAATGTAAGCACCTCATCACCAGGATTGATAATTGTCTTAAGTATTGTATTAAGACCACCTGCCGCACCAACTGTCATAACAATATTAGTGTAATTAAAATGTGTATCAAATCTCTTATTAAGTGACTGTGCAATTGCTTCTCTTACATCTTCAAAGCCTGAATTACTCATATATCCGTGAAGGACAACTGATTCTTCCTCATCAACTATATTCTTGATTGCCTCATTAACTTCGTCCGGAGCCGGCACATTAGGATTGCCTAATGAAAAGTCATATACATTTTCTGCTCCATATATCTTAGCAAGCCTGTTACCTTCCTCGAACATCGCTCTGATAACTGAGCTTCCTTTAACAAGTGCTTTCATTGATTCTGCTATCATCTTACTTGTCCTCCAATTCACATAATTATATAGATGTATTATAACAAATCTGACAATTTAATCAATTGCCTGTTGCTCTATTTTTGAATACTGCGATTACATTTTCTGCATAATATACAGTTTCATACTGTGATGAATTCAGGTAACTGCTGACATTGTAATAAGTATCGCTGTATCTTAAGTCCAAAGCTATATACTCTGTCTGTTTGTCGGTATAATATAATTCATACAATATCTTATGCTTTGATAAACTGGCACATAAAAATGTTGTCGCTGTAACACTTGCATCGTCAGGAATTGTACCAAGCCCTTCATTCATAGTATCAATCACCCTTTTATTATTCTCGTCCACATAATTAAACGCATTATCAAGCCTTGATACATTGAATGCCATAAAAAATATAACTACTGCCATAGCTGTCATACGAAGCATTAACATTTTCTTCCTCATATCCATATCGCATATATTAATAATTAAAAGGTATATAAGAAGTGCACCCGAACCAAATGAATAGTGAAAATATATGCTATGGAAATATTCATAATCGGACATAAGGTTAAACATTATATAAGGTCCAAGAAGAATAAATCTGCTCCACTTTCTTGTACATAATGGTATGAACAAAAGCACACCAAGTGTCTTTAATATATAAGCAATCTTACTTCTATCCATAATCTGCGTAATTATATACGCTGGATTATTAATAACCGTCTTTATTATTCCTGTTATATTACCATTACCTTCCGCAATCATATTATTAAATCTGTCAGAGATTATGCCCGTTCCTATTATCTCAATTATCTTGCAGGCAATGACAAAATACACTATGGATAATATCAGTATAATAAATCCTTTTTTATACATTCTCTTTCCTATTATCATATAAAGGGCCATGAACATAAGAAATACCGGTGCATCTTCCTTTACAAGGCATATAAGTATTGCAGATATTAATATTCCTGTCATATTATCTTTTTCCATATATAGCAGAAATGTAAATATAAGCACTGGAAGGAACATATTCTCGTGTATGTCATAAAAGCAGCCACCGCTCATAACCGGATAAAAGCAGTATATTATACATATTATTAACACAGCACGTCTTGACATTCCTTTGCACTCTGCAAGCCTGCAAAGTGGAATTACTGCTATTGCAATGACTACTGCCTGCATAATCTCAAGTGTCACCGGTGATGATACAAGCATATAAAATGGCAGTATCGTATAAAACATTGGTGATATATGCACACACATATGTGACATAAGATGATCTCTCTCACTTGTATTTAACATTCTGCCCGTCGTCTTCATATAGTGAAACATCTGCGAAAAAAGTCCCATATCAAAATTAGGTGAGCCAAATGACAGATAACGGAACACCATACATATACTTATAAATGCTGTCATAACACCTGCAACTATCGCAACACCTGTGATATACATTCTTTTACTTATATCTTTTATATCCGCATTATAAGTGGTGCTGTCACTAATATATCCCTTGTAAATCTTGTGCACATAACTATATGAATATACAGCTGCCGCCAGTACAACAAGTGTCATTCCAGCCACAAAATACACATCATTATATTCATATACACACACGCAGGCATATACCAATACAACTCCTGTTAATAAAGTTCCCTCAAGAATACAGGCTTTAAGCCTGTTATTATCCTGAAGCTTTTCAAATATGACATATAATACTATTGTTAATACCAGCGAGCATATAATAACTGAAACCATGTCAACATTTTTAACATATGACAGGCTGTTTATCATATACCTTCTGCTATTCATTATAAAACTCTCAACTAAACTAACAAAACACCACGCCATAATAAATCTTACGACGCAGTGTTCTAATGTAATTATATTTCTTAAATTGTTAATACCCCTATACAGTCTGCTCTTATCCATCTCGTCTCTGTCCCTCTTGTTAAATACTATTAATGAATTCAGACAAAAACATTATTGCCGCTCCTGTATCCGTTCTCTCTGATGTACAGCTTGAAATCGAAAAATATCTTCCATCTGTATCAAAAGAATATTTATCAATAAGTCTTTGTCTTATATTCTCTTCATATTCTAACAGATATCTTGAAACAAATCCACCAATTACTATATCCCTGTCAAATATAACATACAGATTATTAATTCCTGTTGTAAGATTATCAAGATATTCATCAAGAACTTTGACGCATTGTGCATCACCCTCAGATGCTTTCTTAAAGAATTCATCTATCTGTATGCCAAGGTCTGATGAAAGATTTCTTGCTGAAAGATAACTTTCAACACAGCCCTTCTTTCCGCACATGCATTTTCTTCCGTCAGGATATAAAGTCATATGTCCAAATTCACCATATCTGTTATGCTCTCCCTGCACAATCTTATCATTGCTTACACACGCACCACCAACTCCATCATTAATCATAAGATAGAATTTGTCGTGATAGGACTCGTCCATATGAGCATTTTCATTCTTATGGGAATACCAGTAATCAGCAAATGCACTGGCTCTTGCATCGTTCTGTACAGTATAATCATACTTAAGACGACTCGTAATGTTATCAGTCTTATAGTCTCTTGTGTTAAGTGGTGGAGATGAAATTATCATTGTATTATCACTATTGAATATACCCGGCATAGTTATTCCTATGCCAAGTATATTATCAGTATTAATATTATTCTCCTCTATTATATCATCGACAAGCTCTGATACCTTAACTCCATAATCACTTTCCGGACCGAATTCAATATCAACACTTTTCTGGCTTCTTATCTCTCCATTAAGATCTATAAGTGCCACCTTTAATTCATTAGCACGGACGTTAACGCTTATTGCGAATCTTGCATCAGCATTTACCATAATCATCTGGGCTTTTCTTCCTCCTGTTGAGTCAAAACTACCCTCCATAACTATAAGCCCTGAATCTTTTAAAAGCTTGATATTCTGGTTAATTGTCGGAAGTGACAATCCAAGTGTATCCGCAATCTCCTGCCTTGATATTGCACTGCTGTTATATATAAGCTTAAATATTCTGTTCTTATTATACTTTCTAACCTCTGACGTTGTTATTTTCTGTGATGAAATCATTTATTCTCCAAATACTGCCTTATAATCTTTCTGGAACTTCTCAATACCTGCATCTGTTAATGGGTGATGAACCATCTGCTCAATAACCTTATAAGGAACAGTTGCTATGTCAGCTCCTGCAAGTGCACAGTCTGTTATATGTATAGGATTTCTTACACTTGCACATATAATCTCTGTCTGGATATCATAATTAGAAAATATACCAACAATATCTTCAATAAGCTGGATACCCGGCTGTGATATATCATCAAGTCTTCCAAGGAATGGGGATACATATGCTGCACCTGCTCTTGCTGCTAAAAGTGCCTGATTAGCTGAAAAGATAAGTGTTACATTACACTTTATTCCTTCTGCTGAAAGCACCTTAACCGCCTTAAGGCCTTCTACTGTCATAGGAATCTTAACTACCATATTAGGATGAATCGCAGCAATCTCACGGCCCTCTTTAATCATTCCTTCCGCATCTACTGTAGTTGCCTTAACTTCACCACTTATAGGTCCATCAACAATACTTGTAATCTCTTTAATCACTTCATTAAAATCTCTGCCTTCTTTGGCAATTAATGATGGATTAGTTGTAACTCCACAGATCACACCCATATCATTAGCTTTTCTGATATCATCAACATTTGCCGTATCAATAAAAAATTTCATAAAACCTCCATTCTGAATATACACTATCTGTTATTATTGTGCCAGATACATCAATTACATTTTCTCAAATACCCCTTTTAATGCAGGATATATGTCTTTAAATGTATTATAACGTGAATTATACCTGTCTGCAATGTCTTTTTCCGGCTCGATTGTCCTACATATTCCAACAATGCTGTCTGCCGCCTGCTTAACATTTTCATATTCACCAGCCGACACCATAGCAAGCATAGCAGCTCCCATAGACGGACCCTCTTCTGACTTTAACAGATGTACTTTAATTCCCAGCACATTAGCCATAATTGTACACCAAAGCTCACTCTTAGCACCACCACCGCACATCTTGGTTTCTGTGATGTTAATTCCAAGCGACCTGGCAATCTCAAAAGAGTCCCTTATCGCAAATGCAACACCCTCAAGCACCGCCTGTGTCATATCTGTCCTTGTGCTGTCCATAGTCATTCCTGTAAATGTTGCTCTTGCAAGCGGGTCATTATGTGGTGAACGCTCTCCCATAAGATATGGAAGAAAATATATATGATTATTGCCAAGCATATCTTTAGTTATATGTGACTGTGCTTCTTTGTAATCTGTATCCTTTAAAATATTATCCATCCACCAGCCATTGCAGGAAGCTGCACTTAACATACAGCCCATAAGATGATAATAGCCGTCCGCATGGTCAAAGGAATGAAGTGCATTATTATTATCAACGCTAAAGTTACTGCTTGATATAAATATTGTTCCGCTTGTTCCAAGAGAAATATTGCACATTCCGTCCCCTACAGTTCCAGTACCTACTGCCGCAGCAGCATTATCACCTGCTCCAGCAGCTACACATACATTGTCTTTAAGTCCAAGCTCCATAGCAGCTTCTTTAGTAATACAGCCAACCTTTTCGTAGCTTTCATACAAAGCCGGAAGCTGTTTTCTTGAAATTTTGCATATGTTAATCATCTCTTCTGACCAGTCACGCTTTTTAACATCTAATAAAAGCATACCTGACGCATCCGATACATCTGTGCAATGTACTCCTGTAAGCCTGTAGGCTATATAATCTTTAGGAAGCATTATCTTAGCAATCTTTTTGAAATTGTCAGGCTCATTATTCTTAACCCAGAGAAGCTTAGGAGCCGTAAAGCCAGCAAATGCTATATTCGCTGTATATTCTGTAAGCTTATCCTTTCCAATCTCATTATTAAGATAATCACATTCCTTAGTTGTTCTTCCATCATTCCAAAGAATTGCCGGTCTTATTACATTATCATTCTCATCAAGAATAACAAGACCGTGCATCTGACCTCCGAAGCTTATTCCTGCAACCTTGTCCTTATCTATATCCTTTATAAGCTCTTTTATTCCCTCACAGGTCTTATCATACCAGTCTGTCGGATTTTGCTCTGACCAGCCTGGCTTTGGAAAGCTTATAGGATAAGTCTTAGATACTGTATTTACAATATCACCTGTTGGTTCCATCAATATCAGCTTAACCGAAGATGTTCCAAGGTCAACACCTATATAATACATACCGCACCCCATTTCTATAAACTATTATATATTTACGTTATAATCTTAACTATGCAAAAGGATTTTCTGACTTATAAAGCACGCCTGCCGGCTGGTTATATGATATGTCCTCAACGCCAAGATACTTAAACACATCAAACAAAGCCTTTCCATAATGTCCAAATGCTACTGCCCCATGATGAGGATAATTCTTCTCAACAAGCACGTGTCTGTAAAATCTTCCCATTTCATTAATTGCAAATATTCCTATAGCACCAAATGAACGTGTTCTTACAGGAAGAACTTCACCCTGTGCAACATACGCCCTTAACCGGCTGTCTGAAGTACTCTGTAACCTGAAAAATGTAATATCACCAGGTACAATATCTCCCTCAAGTGTTCCGTTAGTAACTTCTTCTGGAAGTGAACGTGCCATAATCATCTGGTTCTTCATCTCACAGAATGAAAGCTTGCACGCTGCTGTATTGCCACAATGGAAGCCCATAAATGTATCCTTAATTGTATAATTGAATCTGCCCTTAATATCTTCTTCGTATATATCTGATGGAACTGTATTATTAATATCAAGAAGTGTAACAACATCATCGCTTACAACTGTTCCTATGAATTCACTTAAAGCTCCGTATATATCAACCTCACAGGATACAGGTATTCCCATAGCTGTAAGACGTGAATTAACATAGCAAGGAACAAAGCCAAATTGTGTCTGAAATGCTGGCCAGCATTTTCCTGCGATTGCAACATATTTTCTTGAACCCTTATGTGCTTCTACCCAGTCAAGAAGTGTAAGCTCATACTGTGCAAGCTTAGAAAGTATCTCAGGTTTCTTATTACCTTCTCCTAATTCCTTCTCCATACTCTTTACAACCGCTGGAATTCTCTCATCTCCTGCGTGATTATTATAGCTTTCAAAAAGGTCAAGCTCTGAATTCTCTTCTATCTCAACGCCAAGATTGTATAACTGGTTAATTGGTGCATTGCAGGCGAGGAAATTATTAGGTCTTGGTCCAAAGCTTATAATCTTAAGATTATTTAACGCATATACAGCCTTTGCAACCGGTATGAATTCGTGAATCATATCTGCACATTCACTTGCTGTTCCTACTGGATATTCCGGAATATATGCCTTAACTCCTCTTAATTTCAGGTTGTAGCTTGCATTAAGCATACCACAATAAGCATCTCCTCTGTTACCTACAAGGCCTCCATTAGCTGATGTTTCTTCTGCTGCCGCAACGAACATCTTAGGTCCGTCAAAATATTTAGCAAGCATAGTTTCTGCAATTTCTGGTCCAAAATTACCAAGATATACACATAAAGCATTACAGCCGGCTTTCTTGACATCTTCTAATGCCTGCTGCATATGTATCTCGCTTTCGACTATACATATTGGACATTCATATATTTCATCTGCATTATATTTGTTCTTGTAAGCCTCAACTAAAGCTTTTCTTCTGTTCACTGACAGGCTCTCTGGGAAACAGTCCCTGCTCACTGCCACAATTCCGATTTTAATAGATGGTTTGTTATTCATTGTAAAATCCTCCATTTCTGTAACACCCGTTACTACAAGTATGGGGACACATCCTGCTATATGACGTATCCCCTTACTTTTAATAAATACATTTTAAAAAGTTACTTATATAATATTATTTTTTTGTACATTTTGCAATACATTAAGCAGCTTTTATAAAATATTTTATATAAATCACTCAATTATTCACTAACTGGTTTTATAACCACTATTTATTATCTGGTGTATGCCACTTCCATTCCTGTACCTCTGGAAGGTCCATACCATACTCACTTATATACTGCTTATGCGCAACTAAAGTATCTCTCATCTTCTGGAGAAGATATGAACCCTTGTTGCCAAGCTGTGGAAGTGCATTGATAACAGCCTGTACAAGATGATAACGGTCAATCTCGTTCTGCACTCTCATATCAAATGGAGTTGTAATCGTACCCTCCTCCTGATAACCGAATACCTGAAGATTTCTGTTATGTCTGTAATATGTAAGCTCGTGTATAAGTGTTGGATAGCCGTGGAATGCAAATATAATCGGCTTATCCTTTGTAAATAAAGCGTCATAATCTGTATCTGACAGACCGTGAGGGTGCTGTGTATTAGACTGTAACTTGAATAAATCGACTACATTTATAAATCTAATCTTTAAATCAGGCATATTATCTCTTAATATTGTAACAGCTGCAAGTGCTTCAAGTGTAGGTGTCTCACCACAGCCAGCAATTACTACATCTGGTTCTTCTCCCTGGTCATTACTTGCCCATTCCCATATGCCAACACCCTGTGTACAGTGCTTAACAGCCTGTTCCATAGTAAGCCACTGTGGTCTTGGGTGCTTAGATGTAACAAGCACATTGACATAATCACGGCTTCTTATGCAATGGTCAAAGCAAGAAAGCAAGCAGTTAGTATCTGGTGGAAGATACATTCTTACCACATCCGCCTTCTTATTAGCTATATGGTCAAGGAAGCCTGGATCCTGATGTGTAAATCCGTTATGATCCTGCTGCCATACATTTGATGAAAGAATAAGGTTAAGTGAAGCAATTGACTGTCTCCAAGGAAGCTGTGAACATACCTTTAACCATTTAGCGTGCTGTGCCGCCATAGAGTCTACTATTCTGATAAATGCTTCATAACTTGCAAAGAAACCATGACGTCCTGTAAGAAGATATCCTTCTAACCAGCCTTCACACATATGCTCTGAAAGCATTGAATCCATTACACGTCCGTCCTTGGCAAGGAATTCATCATTATCCTTAAGAACATTATTCCAATCCCTGTTAGTCTCCTCAAATACTTTGCCTAATCTGTTAGACATTGTTTCATCTGGTCCAAAGATACGGAAGTTCTTAGTTTCTTCATTTAACTTGAATATATCTCTTACAAAGCCTCCAAGTTCAATCATATCCTGACCATCTTTTGCTCCTGGGAAAGGTACGTCAACGCCGTAATCCCTGAAATCCGGAAGTCTTAAATCTCTTAAAAGCTTTCCACCATTAGCATGAGGATTGGCACTTATTCTGTGATCTCCTTTTGGTGCAAGTGCTCTTAACTCTGGAATTAATCTGCCATTTTCATCAAATAATTCTTCTGGCTTATAGCTTTCAAGCCAATCATTAAGCTGCTGTAAATGTTCTGGTCTATCCATCATAATTGGAACCTGATGTGCCCTGAAAGTTCCCTCAATTTCCTTGCCATCAACAACCTTTGGTCCTGTCCAGCCCTTTGGTGTTCTAAGTACAATCATAGGCCAGAATGGTCTTTCTGTCTTACCTTCTTGTCTTGCTTCTCTCTGTATTTCCTTAATCTCCTCAATAACAGTATCTAATGTCTCTGCCATCTTTCTATGCATTGTCATTGGGTCATCGCCCTCAACAAAATATGGTTTCCATCCACATCCGTGGAAGAAACTTTCTATCTCATCGTGTGATATACGTGAGAATATTGTAGGGTTGCTTATCTTATATCCATTAAGGTGTAATATTGGAAGCACTGCTCCGTCTGTCACAGGATTGAGGAACTTATTAGAATGCCATGCTGTAGCAAGTGGTCCTGTCTCAGCTTCACCATCACCAACAATACAAGTTGTTATAAGATCTGGATTGTCAAATACCGAACCAAATGCATGTGCTATCGAATAGCCAAGCTCACCACCCTCATTAATTGAACCCGGTGTCTCAGGTGCAACGTGGCTTGATATTCCTCCTGGGAACGAGAACTGTTTGCAAAGCTTCTTTAATCCGTTCATATCCTGACTTACATTCGGATATACTTCGCTGTATGTACCCTCAAGGTATGAGTTAGCTACAAAGAAATTGCCGCCGTGACCAGGACCGGATATAAGCACCATATCAAGATCATACTTCTTAATAGCTCTGTTCATATGACAGTAAACGAAATTCTGACCCGGAACTGTACCCCAGTGACCTACGATTTTCTTCTTAATATGTTCCTTCTTTAAAGGCTCTCTTAAGAGAGGATTATCTAAAAGATAAAGCTGGGCAGCTGCTAAGTAATTGGCAGCTCTCCAATATGCGTCCATCTTTTCAAGATATTCATCTGTAATTGGCATCTTTTCAACACACATTTCTTCGTTCATCCTTAACCTCATTTCTATGACAATAATATTGCCACTTAATAATTGTTATCTATTTTAAAATCACTTCTGTAAATATCTTTTATAAATATATTTTACAAAAGTGATTTTATATTAGCACATCTTAATCAAATGTCAATATAGCTTTCACAAAAATACATAAAAAATACAAGCACTATCACAAAAGGCTGTCCAATATTGATATGCCTCTTTACCTGACACAAAATGTTCTGTAAAGATTAGCCATATCATAATCGGACAGCCTTTATTTTTAACATAATTACAATTTATATTATCATTACTATTTCATTATTACTGCTTATTAAATATAGCATTAAGCTTTGGGACTTTATTCATAAGTGCCTTAACAATAAAATAAGCCGCTACACCATATAATGCACCTGTGATTGTACCGACAAGCACATCTGTTGGATAATGTACTGTAAAGTACAGTCTTGAAAATGCTATAAGTGCCGCAAGTACCAGTGCCGCACTTCCTTCCTTCTTTCTCCACATAAATATTGACACTGCCGCAGCAAACGAAGCTGACGAATGTCCTGATGGGAACGAATAATCGTGAATAGAATTAAATATTCCATATAAATTCTCGAATTCATTGCCAACAATAAAATTCTGTCCAACTACCCAGAATGCTCTTGGTCTTGCCCATAGATGCTTCATTATTCCATTACAGAATATAAGCGACAATATAAGTGCTATTGCCATTGTAAGCCCTGCTTTTTTATATTTCTTAGGAAGAACTGTAAGCATAAGCACAGCTAATACTATCCAGAACCAGCCTGCATTCCCCAATGTAGTAATCACATAAAATATTGGATTAGTTATTGGGTTATGTAATGTTTCAAACCAATGTAATATCTGAATTTCCATTATATAACAGCCACTTTTAATGTGGTCTCTCCTTTCCACAATTGACCTAATATATTAATCAATTGAAATCATATTGTGGAATTATAAATGAATATATATATATTGTCAATTTAACTTTACAGCCCTCTGGCATATACATTTATTCTTTCTTCCCTTATATCCATAACTGTATTCTGCTTCAATTGCTATGTCATACAGCATTGCCGTCCTGTCCGCATATAACAGCGTAACTGTATACTCTGCATCTGAACTGACAGCCTCATTAAATGACTTACAGAAACTTCTCATAAGCTGTGTTGTAAATACATCATCTGGAATATCATCATATTCACCCGTCATGTAACCATCTGACACTTTATCCAAAGCATAATCAAATGCCCCATTAATACTGCTGTTCATCTCCATATTACAGTAATTATCACTGATAATCGAATTATGTATAATCACAATCAGAATAATAATAACCATCATTCCAGAACTACTTATTATTAATCTCATATCACTCCTTATCTATATTACATTGCGCCGACATCTCAATTTAACGTGGCAAATCCATATTTGTATTTATTCAATCCCCATCATCTTTATTTCGTAGAGCAAATCCAGATTTATCCTTATTGTGCTGGGACGTACTACACCGCCATCTCAACCCTTACAAGTGCCTTATAATCACACAGCTTATTAAGTCCGAACAATCTCGACTTTACAGGATATTTAATATTCAGGCGGTAATAATCATAATCTGCGGCTGCATCATAATATTCATAACTTACATCTGCCCCATATTGTGCAGCTATCTCGCATACCTTTTTATTAGTATCATAATCAATATCCCTGTGTTCATAACTTATGCCATTTATCTGGATTACATCTTTTATATACTGCTGTACCTCACTGCCTTTGCTTACACTTTTATTAACAGCAATAAAATCCAGCGATATCAGACATATAAAAGAAAGTATTACAAGATATGCCGAAGCTTCTACTATTATCTTCATTATGCACCTACCTGTAGAACAGCTTTGCAAGCTGTATACCCTCTAATACAGTGCATTTGTTCATACATATCCCTAAGAATGTAAATGCTATTGCAAGTCCTGTAATACATATAATTACATCACCATATTCTTCCAATAAATATTCCATTATACTATCCCCTTTCATTTCTTAGATTGTATTTCAATTAAACTATTGATTTATATTAAATATCTATATCAACCACCAAGCATTTTATCAGCAAGCATTGCGTACATATTTATCATTGATAATATAAATACTATAGCAATGCACGTCTCACCTAATTTTTCTAATATAAAGTCCATGCCAAGCCTTTCTCCACCTTTAATATTACCAGCAGCAAATCTTTACCTACTCGTCACTAATGATATTCTCTTCCACCTTATTAACGTATAGACAGACACAATCTTTAACAATATTAATATTACACATTACAAATACAGTGTTATAACAAGCATCATATCAACAGACATTTTCAATGCCATAAGAAATACAGGTATGTATTCCATAAATTTAAACAAACTTATCCTGTCCTTATAAGCAATCTCTGACTGCTTGTTTATAAGCTCGTTATTTCTCTGTATTAAAGAATTAATAGTTTCATCTACCTGATTGTCTGGCAATTCCGATACTGAATATAATGTTCTTACTGTCGACATTATATCTGTCTGTCCATACTCCGACAAAAATTCATAATATGGCTTAATATCTGATGGGTCTGCCTCTATGTCCCTTATAAAAGTATCAAGTGAATTCTTAATTATATACGGACTTTCATCGTAAGTATCTTCAATTGCCGCAATCAATGGCATATTCTCAAGATTAAGTGCAACATTTCTTAACCAGTCAGAAAATGCCTGTCTTAAATTGTTAGTAAGCTTTTTCATTGCAGACTTTTTATTAATCAACGGATAAATAACCATTACAGCCATTGCCATAACAAGATATACAAATATAAAATAAAAACCATTAATAAACGCCAGGCCTGCCAATATTCCAAGCACTGTTATAACTGGAATTATCTTCTCAATTATATTCCATACATTGGTTTCAAACACAAGCTTATAATATTTCCTGCTGTTAGTATCAATATCTTTATCATTAAGAATTTCATATCCGTAATGCTTATTCGTGAAAGCATAGAATAATATACATAACACAAGGAATATCACTGCTGTCCCCTGATACAGCCAGTCATCAACTATGTTTCCCTGTCCGCTTTTATATCGGTTAAGCATGGCACTCATAAATATTGTAAGACCTGAAAGCACTATGCTTATAATAACTCCTATGGTTGTATCCCTTTTTACATTCTTGATTTCAAGCTCCTGCCTGTATATTCCTTTAATCCACCTGTCAGAGTCATCAAGAAGCACTCTAAGTGCATTCTTATACCTTCCACCTCTCTTTTCAATTCCAATAATAAACTTATGAAGTGTCCTTATACGGCTGCAATTATACTCTTTCTCTATGATATAAAGTGCATTAGCATATACATCTTCTCCCATACCATATTCAAGCTCGTCCATAGCCTGCTCTATCACCCTGCCAAGAGTGCCGCCTGCTATCTTGCCTGTATCTTCTAAAGCTGTGTATATCTTAGGATTTCTCATAAATGAATACGCCATCTGATGGAGATATATATCAACGTCCATAAACTTTTTAAGCCTGTTATTATTGTAGTACCTTTTTCTTATAATACCTGGAATAACGCTTATGGACACAAGACCAGTAATTATTACACATACAGGCTTAAGGCCATATATCATACTTATTCCGAATATCACAAGAAATCCTGTTGTTATTGCTAAAATATATTTCTTCATTGAGAAATCATATCCATATGCTGATATATCTTTAATTACTGAACGTACCGAAAAATATCTAATTAACCTTTTCATATATGTTCTTTATGCCTCTCCTTTTAAATTTATCAAGAATATCTTCCGGGACAGTTTCGTCTGTAAATGTGCCGTCTTCGTATATTACACAGCAGTGATTAACAGAATTGCACCTTGAAAGAAAACCTATCTGCTTAATCCTCCTTTTCTCGTGCTTGTCACATTCCACAAGCACAACAAGGTCTATATATTTGTATACACTATTGATAAATCTTTCATTGACACTGCTGTTGCCAAGCATATTGTACATTCTGTCAGGCATATCCCTTACCTCATCCAGATGCATAGTTGTCATACAATATGAACCTGTAGACAAACTGTTAAGCAGATGTGCAACTTCTGGTCCTCTTGACTCTGACAGCAAAATCCAATCTATATTATGTCTTAACCCAGCCTTTATGATATCCTGGTATGTAACCTTGTCATCCACAAAAAATTCAACACATTTTTTATTAGGATTAATCTTTCTATAATGTATCTCCTGATTATCCTCATATACTCCTGCCTTCTCATTATGCGGAATTTTCGTTGACAGATACTTTACAAGCTCTGTCTTTCCTGCGTGTGGCTGTCCTCCCACAACTATGCTAAGGTGTGCAGTAACACTATTCTCCAAAAGATTAATAATGCTTTCAGGGGCATAATCTGACTCAACTAAATCCTTATGCGAAAATCTCAGATATTCTGGTATCTTTCTTATAGACATACTTTTCTTGTGACACCTTGATTCGTGCCATATAGAAATTCTAAGCTTCTCTGTATTGGCCTCAAGAATAGGTCTGCTTCTGTTAAATGAAACACCCATTATATTGGCAAGCTTTATTGATACATTTTCCACATATCTGTCACTTAATTCCTTACCTGAAATATAACTTCCAATGCCAAGCTCAGTTATCCAAAGATTATAACCATCCCATTCTATATCCGTCACATTATCATTATTTATTTCCTGTGATATCTCACTGAATAATTCATCTTTATTCTTTTCAATAATGTCTTTTAAATCTTCTTTATCCATATTCCACCCCATTTACTGCACACCTGCTTAATTATTTCATAGCTTCATATATCTGTGACTCATACTCAATATCTTCTATCGCTCCTGTTGTCTTTCCACTTACTATTGTCACAACCGCCGCTGTTAAAAGTAAGGCTGCAAGCACACCAGCAAGTGCAACAACAACTTTTCCATAATGCTCTATTATATCGTGCAAATATATATCCTCCTATAAATATATCTATTAATTATAATATATCAGATTATAATAATCCTAAATCCTGATATTCTATAATCAATTAAACTTTAAATTAACGGGAAACTCCTGTATATGACAGGTAATGAATAACACTTATATGTGTTATCTAGAAATCTTATGTACTTCCTGATGGAAGTTAAGATTATATTAAAAACGCGTTTTTCATATTGATACTATATCACTATATTATATATTTGTAAAGTATTATTTTAAAAATATTTTTATTTTATATAACTTTCATTTTATTTATATACAGCACATTCACTTGCAGCAAACTACATATTGTAAACTACATATTAGAGCGATTACACGTTATCATTACATAATACTTTTTTGTAACAGGGATCTTTATCAGATTTTCATATTACATTAAAAATCCCTTCAGGCAATATCTGCCCGAAGGGATAATAAATCATTCTTTAGATTATTAGCATCTGGTTATTCACCCTTTTTAAGTTCAATTTCACCTGAATCGTTAGATAATGTAAGTGTCTTTGACTTGTTAGAAATCTTAAATGTATACTCGTCTGTCTGTGTTCCACCAAGAACTGACTTGTTGATAGTTATTTTGTCACCATCAACGGAATATGTAATATTAAGCTGAATTCCGCTTAACTGCATAGTTCCCTGACCATCTGCCTCGAAATTAAATACAACATCATATCCGTTATCATTACCACTCCAGCTTCCCTCTACACTTGATGACTTACTTCCGCAAGCTGTAAATGCCAAAGCGAATACCATAATCATAGCACTTATTATTAAACTCTTAGTCTTTTTCATAGACGCCTCCTTTCTTCTTTCTGTATATATTTAAGCATTTGCAAAACGCTTAATCTTAATCTAATTATCCTTGCTTAAAAGCTCCACAATATCAGCAAATTTCATTGCGTGCGATGCCTTTATCAATATATTATCATTATCCTTAAGGATTGACGAATATGCCATATTGAATTCTTCCATATCATCAAAGCTGTGTATCTTGCAATCATATGAACCAAAATGTGTTTCCATATAATCGTCTGTTCCCATAGCGATATGTCTTGCCAGATCACCAATAGTAATAAGAACATCTATATTCTTAGTACCTATATACTGTCCAACATCATAGTGGAGATTTTTCTCATTTTCTCCAAGCTCATACATATTACCAAGTATACATACTTTTCTGCCAATAGCCATATCAAGCACATCAACAGAGGCCTTCATAGATACAGGATTAGCATTATAGCAGTCATCTATTAATGTATATTTACTTGTTTTGATAATGTTATTTCTGCCTGAAATAGTCTTTAAATCAGCTATTCCGTCTGCTATCTGTGCAGAAGTGAGCTCTAATGCCGCACCAACACAGGCTGCTGCAAGTGCATTGTATATCATATGATGTCCAGGAACCGGCACAGTAACCTCAAAATCCTTACAGCCATCTACACAATTAAGACCTGATACTACAAATTTAGTTCCACTAAGCCCAAGATTTTCTATATCCTTGGCATACACACCGTCTTTATAGTTAATTCCAAATCTTTCAGGCTTCTTTCCATTAACCTCATCTACAGTGATAAGCTTATCGTCATCGCCGTTAAGTATAGCTATTCCGTCAGGCTTCATATTATTGAAAATCTCTGTCTTGGCCTTTAATATTCCATCTCTTGTCTTAAGATTTTCAAGATGACACAGACCTATATTAGTTATTACGCTTATATCTGGCTGGGCAATTTTTGATAATCTGTCCATTTCTCCGAAATCACTTATTCCCATTTCAAGAACAGCAACTTCGTCATCATCTCTTAAGCGGAATACTGTAAGAGGAAGTCCTATTTCATTATTGAAATTACCTTCTGTCTTTAACACTTTATACTTCTTGTTAAGCACATAACTGATTGTTTCTTTAGTGCTTGTTTTACCTACACTTCCTGTTATACCTACAACCTTGATATCAAGATTATTACGGTATAAAAGTGCCATATCCTTTAACGCCTGAAGACTTGATTTAACCTTTATATAAGAATTAGTCTGTCCTTCAAGTTCTTTTTCTGATATAACACACAACGCTCCATCATTAAAGCAGTTGTCTATGTATTGGTGTCCGTCAGTTCTCTCGCCACATATGGCAACAAACAATCCGCCATTCTGCACTTTACGGCTGTCAGTTGTTATGTCTGTCACCTCTTTATCAAGGTTATCTTCACTGCCATAATATACGCCATTGCAGGCTTCTGCTATAGCTCTTAATGTCATTCCACGCATAAATAATAATCTCCATTCAATATTAATTATACTTTTCTAAAGATATTTCTATAATCTTCTTAGTAAGTTCATCGTATGACATTCCTACAGCCGCAGCTTCCTGTGGAAGTAAGCTTGTTCCTGTCATTCCCGGAAGTGTATTAATTTCAAGGCAGTATATATCTCCGTCTTCATTAAGAAGTTCATCTACTCTTGCATATGTAGTAACTCCAGCTGTCTCACAGGCTTTCTCTGCCCATCTTTGCATTTTCTCTGATATTTCCTTAGGAAGATTAGCTGGACAAGTCTCCTTAGTTGCTCCTGCCTTATATTTATTCTTATAATCATAAAATCCGTCAAGCGGTTCTATCTCTATAACTGGAAGTGCCTTTCCATTAAGTACACCTACAGAGAATTCTCTTCCCTTAATGAATTCTTCTACAAGTATATTATCTTCATATGAGAATGCATCTGTTAAGGCTCTCTTGAATTCTTCTTCGCTATTAACAATAGATACTCCTACACTTGAACCACCACAACAAGGCTTAACCACACAAGGAAATGGAACATATTCTACCTTATGTCCCTTGTGGAGTGCTATGCCCTTAGGCATTGGAATACCCTCTGGAACAAGAACCTTTTTAGTAAGCTCCTTGCTCATTGATATGGCACTGCTTATATAATCAGTTCCTGTGTACTTAATTCCCATAAGTTCAAATGCTGCCTGTATCTTTCCGTCCTCACCATTGCTTCCGTGAAGCCCCATAAATACTATGTCTGCTTTCTGGCAGAGTTCAAGAACATTATCTCCAAAGAAACCTTTTCCCAAAGCTTTTCTTGCTTCAAGTTCCTTCTCAACATCAGGAGTCTGGTTCTTTAAATATTTGCAAAGCTTTTCCAAATCATTGTCATTATTAAAAAAGTTATCAACATTTTCACTATCTATACCGAAAAAAACATCCACAATGTTAGCATTGTATCCATTTCTTCTTAAAGACTCACACACTTTGGTACTTGTAAGAATTGATATATCTCTTTCAGTGCTTGTACCACCTGCTAATACAACTATATTCATTATTAATCCTCTTTTCCACACACAATCTCTTATTGTATAGTTCTCCTGTGCATACCTTATAGAATATAACATTTATTAACAACATATGCAATCAATATCGTAATTAGTCACATACTTTTCCACAATATCAACATACTTATACACATTTTATGTGAACTCACAAAATTCTGTAATATTATCCATTTTATCGCATATATTATGTTAATTTTCTGACAATTATCACTACTGACGCAGTCTTAATCCTTCATATTTGGTATGTGCAAGAAGACATTTTCTAAGTGAATTATATCTATCAGTAATGTCGCCCTCTGGCACAGCAACTTCAATGGACTCCGCCATAATATCAATAAGCCCGTCATTTAATTCACTTCTCATAGAAGTTAATATATCAAGCTTCTCTTTATAATCATATGCATCAAGAAATCTTATCAGCTTGCTGTCCTGTACAGTATTCTCATCTGAATTGTAGGTGTCAGCAATATTCCCATTATCAGATGAGACATTTTCTGTCTTATAATCAATAGATTTATTCTCTGTATATCTATTTCCTGCTATGTCGCAGGCAGACTTATCTACTGTATATGTATTATCCGCTGAAACCATATTAACATTGTCTATCGATTTATTATAAGCAGATGTATCATCGGATTTCTCAAGTGCTTTTCCTGTATTAATATCTATAAGTTCAAATCTGTATTTCTGCTCTACATCAGGATATTTATTATGGTCAACTTCGCTCAAAAACATATCATATGGTCTTACATATAACTCATATGAGCCGTATAGCCCCTGATACACAACCATTTTCTCCTTAGTCTCTGAGTGTATCGCAACGCCTCTTACCTGATACAGCTTATTCTTAAAATGTCTGTAAAAACCACCAATAACTAATTCTCTTTGCATAATCACTCCTCCTGTTGCTTTTATATAAAATTAAACTTTTTCGTTAATTTATTATTTTATTAAGATTAAGGATTTTGCGTACTTTTTTAAAGTGTTATAATCTACTTGCGTACTTAATACAATTCTATTATCTGCTTAGAAATCGTGCGCAGAAATGAGGTTATAATATGAAACAGGTAGATTTGCACGTACACTCAACATATTCTGACGGAACTAATACTCCCTCAGAGCTTATAGCAATTGCTTCTTCTAAAAATCTTAGTGCCATCGCCCTTACCGACCACGATACTCTTGACGGAATACCAGATGCCCTTAAAGCTGCTGATATTTCAGCGGTGGAATTAATACCAGGTGTTGAATTAAGCACTAATTTTAATAATACCGAAGTTCATATCGTAGGACTTTTTATTGATTACACTAACAATGCCATCAATGATTATCTTAAAACACAGCGTGAGTCACGCATCAATCGTAACATTTCAATATGTGAACGCTTCTCATCAATTGGTATTAATATTACATATGAACAAATGTTAAAATTATACCCTGATGCTGTTATAACAAGAGCACATTTTGCTGACTATCTCGTTAAGAACAATTACACCGGCGACCGTAACGAAGCCTTTGACAGATACCTAAGTCCCGGAAAGCCCTGCTTTGTGAACAGGCATAAGGTTGACCCTTCTGAGGCTGTAAGCATTATTCATCAGGCTGGCGGTGTTGCTGTGCTTGCACACCCAATTCTTTACCACCTTGGCAAAGTCCAGATGAATGAGCTTATTAACCATGTATGCAGTGCCTCAATTGACGGAATCGAAGCTATTTATTCAACTTATAAACCCGCCGATGAAAGGGAAATCCGCAAAATTGCCAAAGAGCATAATCTTCTCTTATCCGGCGGCTCTGATTACCACGGTGCTAACAAGCCTAACATACAGTTAGGAACAGGTCTTGGACATCTTTTTGTTCCTTACGAAATAAAAGATGCCCTTTACGAAAGAAGCCTTACTTTTCGTCAACAACCTGAAAAATATAGAATTTAAGGTATAAGGACTCATCGGCTGACCACAGAATTGGGTGGTCAGGTGACTGGGTCCTGTATTCTATCTGTCTTAGTCTTTTATGTACATTTCTTGCCGCTTCGCCAATTGTCTTAGTGAACAATTCCGGATCCATAAAATGTGAACAAGAGCAGGTTGCAAGGTATCCGCCGTCTTTGACAAGCTTCATCCCCCTAAGATTAATCTCTCTGTATCCCTTAACTGCATTTTTAATGGAATTTCTTGACTTGGTAAATGCTGGTGGATCAAGAATCACAACATCAAACTTCTCGCCACTCTTTTCAAGCTGTGGAAGCAGGTCAAACACATCTGCACATTTGAATCGGACAATATCCTCAAGTCCGTTAAGCTTGGCATTTTCTGTCGCCTGATTAACAGCAAGTTCAGATGCATCTACTCCTAATACGCTTGAAGCTCCCGATATTCCTGCATTAAGTGCAAATGAACCTGTATGTGTAAAGCAGTCAAGAACCTTCGCACCCTTGCATAAGCCGCCGATAGCTCTCCTGTTATATTTCTGGTCAAGGAAAAAGCCTGTCTTCTGACCGTCCTTAACATCTACATAATATTTAACACCATTTTCAGTTATCATAACTTTGGTATCGAATTCTTCACCGATAAAGCCTTTAACTCTTTCCATTCCTTCAAGCTGTCTTACTTTGGCATCGCTTCTTTCATATACGCCTCTTATTGGCATGCCATATTCTTTAAGTATTTCTTTCAGGTCATCGACAATAAGCTGTTTAAATCTGTCAATTCCAAGTGCAAGTGACTCTACAACAAGAACATCTGAGAACTTGTCTATTACTATGCCCGGAAGAAAATCTGCCTCTCCAAATATAAGCCGGCAGGAAGATGTATCAACTGTATCCATTCTGTAGGAAACAGCATCTCTTACACGCTGTCTGATAAATTCTTCGTTAATCTCTCTTGTATGTCTTGATAACATTCGTACTGTTATTTTGGAACGGCGGTTTATGAAACCTATTCCCATAAAATAATCATCGAAATCATGGAGTTCTATAAGGCCTCCGTCTTCTACTGTTTCGGAAAATGTGTCTATCTCGTTGTCGTATACCCACATACCGCCGGATTTTAATTGACGGCCGGCGCCTTTTTTCAGGGTTACTGTGCCTGTTATTTTGAATAAATTGGTCATTGGTTGAGGTCCTCTCTTTTATTTGGGGTGGGGTGGGAAATGCAGTGGTGGCATAGATTGTGCTTGTGCTTCGCACTTCGCTTCTACTTTGCCTTGGCTTATTATGTACTGCCGCAGATTGCCTTTACTTTTGGCTCGTGCTTTGGCACTTCGCCTTTAGTTGATTTCCCACTGGTTTCGCCGTGCAGGTCCAAGAAAGCTCTGGCTTTCTTGGACTGTCGGGCTGTCGCCCTATCAGACAGAAATTTTAAAAGCAGCTTTGTGCAAGCACAGCAGCTTTTAATTATTTTCCACTGTTTTCACCGTGCAGGTCCAAGAAAGCTCTGGCTTTCTTGGACTGTCGGGCTGTCGCCCTATCAGGCAGAAATTTTAAAAGCAGCTTTGTGCAAGCACAGCAGCTTTGAAAATTTCTGTCTGGCACGGCTTGTAGCTTACGCACATTATATCCCCTCGCTGTCAGTTTTACAACTTTAATTCTTTCCCAACATCACTTACTACAGCTACCTTTTCACTTCAATACAACCTTAATCTCCTTCTCCATCTAATTCTTCCCTGTATTGTAGAACATAAATACTCCGCCCATTGCTATTATCAGGGCTAAGAGTTTGAGCCACGAGAAGTCGGCTTTTTTGCTTCCAAATAAGCCCATAAGTTCTATTATATAGGCTACTATTACCTGTGCTACTACTATTGTGACTTCGGCTTTGGCTACACCTAGGTCGGATACACTTTTTACTACGGTGAAGGTTATGAATGCTCCTATCACACCGCCTAATAATGATATTTTATTCTCTACCTGAAATATTCCACTAATATCAGGTCTTCCGTTAAACAGCCACATTATAATGCAGGTTGCAAGTGCTGTAAGCTGCACGAAACCTGCTGCCACCCATATACTGCTCGCTTTTGTAACATTTGTATTAAGTACACCTTGCAGGCTCATTAACGCACCTGAGATTATTGCAACAATAAATCCTGCCATCAGACAACCTCCCTTAACAATCTCTATATTGTTAATAAAGTATTTACTGATAGCAGGATTTTATTCACTAATATTGGAGTAAATTACATTTTTATCCACACTAATGTATTATTCCATATTTAATTATTAAGCCTTGATAGTGTCATATAATTGGAGATTTCTTTGTAGAACTCATTATATGCACTGTTAAAATCCACTCCGTCCCATAACTGGTGAAGCATAATCTCATATTTTGTATATATGTTGCCTACGCCTACATATTTGGCTTTTACGATGCTGTTAGCATATATTGTGTGCAGTGTATTGTAATTGCTCTGCTGGGTCTTTGATTTATAGCTTATGTCTGCCCTTGCACTCATATGTCCGCTAAGACTTTCCAAATCCTCTGCATAGTCATATGATATTGCCCTTGCTACTGCCTTGGATACCGCAATATTTGATGTATATGGATTTACTATCGCCATCGTAGTAACTGACATTGCTTTTGATTCTAAATCATCTGCAAGCTTTGGAACTGGAATTATTCCATATTCAACACCTGAAGCATCAATTGTTGAAAGGCTGTCGGCATCAACTATTGTATATATAAGCTTTCCCTCTGCAAACTGTGATACACACGACTGCAATGATGAATTATATCTATCAATCGCATAAGTGTCCTTTAACTTCACATATTCAGTTAAAGCCTTTTTAAAATGCACCTCATCTATTGCAAATGCTCCTGAATCCTCAGCATTATTGCCGCCTATATTAACGTATCTTCCTGTAAATGTATAATTAAGAAACATTGATGATGCATCAAAGTTAAATATCCTCTGAACACTTTTATTATCTTCTGTAACTTCGTAGTTATCATTATATTCTTTTATCTCATCAAATGTATCAACTGCACCTGCAAGCTTACTGTTATACACCATAACCGGCATATTAAATGTAACCGGATAGCCATATAACTTTTCATTATATGAGCTTGCTATAAGGGCAGCCTGTCCATATACTTTATCATTGTATACATCCTTGTAAGAATCATTTTCAAGCATAAGACCTAAAAGATATGCCTTATTGCAATTCTCTGATGACATAAGATACACATCTGGCACATTATCATTTCTTACAGTTTCATTGTAAATTGTATCAACAAAATCTGATGACTCAACATATACCGGATTGACAGTAACCAGATTGTTAGCCTCTTTAAATTCTTTCGCTACATTTTCAAGATAGCTGTCATAGTCCTTATTATCATACCAGACATTAACTGTTACAGGAGTCTCTATATCAAGTTCCCTTGCTGTCTTATTCTTATCTGTACCTGAACATGCCATCACAGATAAAGTAAGAACACCTGCCATAAGAACTGACACAAGCTTCTTAATTACTTTCATTATTCATCCAACCTTTATTAAAATGATTTCTTTAACTTTGTTATCATTTCATCTACGTCCGCCTTAGTTATAACAAGAGGTGGCACCATTCTGATAACATTAGTTCCGGCTGAGAACAGTATAAGTCCATTGTCTAATGCATTAGCAATAACATCTTTAGGATTGATTGAAAGTTCAAGCCCCTGCATAAGTCCAAGTCCTCTCCTCTCAATTATAAAATCATATTCTGCTACAAGTTCATCAAGCTTTTCTTCAAGATATGCTGATACTTCCTTTACATTATCCAATATATGCTGTTTCTCAAATAATTCAAATACTTTTGTTGCTGCTGCACACGCAAGTGGATTACCGCCATAAGTTGTACCGTGATCTCCTGGTACAAGTGCCTTGGCAACTTCTTCCTTGGCAAGAAATGCACCTACTGGAACACCACAGCCAAGTGCCTTGGCAACAGTAAGAATATCAGGCTCAACTCCATACTGCTGGAATGCAAACATTGTACCTGTTCTTCCCATTCCACACTGTATTTCATCAAGTATAAGAAGAATACCCTTTTCATCGCAAAGCTGTCTTACACCCTTGATGAATTCGTTAGTTGCAGGATATATTCCTCCCTCACCCTGTACTGTTTCAAATATAATAGCACAAGTTTTATCATTTACCAACTGTTTAACACTTTCAAGGTCATTATAATTAGCAAATTTAATTCCCGGAATCATAGGTCCGAACGCTTCCTGATAATGCTTATTGCCTGTTACAGCTAATGCTCCCATACTTCTGCCATGGAAGGAATGATGCATTGCTATAATCTCTGAATCTGTTCTTCCTGTCTTTAAATAAGCGTATTTCTTTGCAAGCTTTATAGCACCCTCTATTGATTCTGTACCACTGTTAGTAAAGAATACCCTGTCCATTCCAGAAGCCTTTGTAAGTGCTTTAGCAGCATTTACCGCTGGCTCATTATAGAAATAATTAGATGTATGTATAAGCTTGTCAATCTGTGCCTTTAACGCATCATTATACTCCTTGTTATTATAACCTAATGCAAATACCGCAATACCTGCACCAAAATCAAGATATTCTTTTCCGTCTGTATCATATAATCTTACACCATCACCTTTATCAAGTACAATCTGATATCTGTTATATGTATGTATTAACTTTTCTTCTGCTGTTTTAATAATCTGTTCTGTCTGCATAACTACTCCTGTTATTATATATTAGTATCGAAGAATTTCTCAGCACCTTCTGATAATATAGCTGTACCAACACCCTTGTTAGTAAATATTTCAAGAAGGAGGCAGTGTGGAATACGACCGTCAAGTATATGCACTCTTGAAACACCGTGTTCAATCGCATCAATACAGTTATTAAGCTTAGGTAACATACCACCACCTATTGTACCACCTGCTAATAATTTCCTTGCCTCAGTTGTTGAAAGTTCAGAGATAAGGCTTGATTTATCATTATAATCCCTGTATACACCTTCAATATCTGTTAAGAATGCAAGCTTCTCTGCATTAACTGCCCTTGCAATGGCACAAGCTGCATCATCAGCATTGATATTGTAAGCGTGGAAATTGTCATCATATCCTATAGGGCATATTACTGGAAGAAAATCATCCTTAAGAAGTGAATGTATAAGTGTTGTATCAACTTCCTTGACTTCACCTACATATCCGATATCTTCACCCTTTGAATACTTCTTTTCTACCTTTAACATACCGCCATCTTTACCACTTATACCACACGCCTTTACGCCAAGTTCCTCTATAAGCGATACAAGGCTTTTATTAACCTTGTTAAGAACCATCTCAGCAATTTCCATAGTTGGCTCGTCTGTAACTCTTAAACCATTCTTAAATTCCGGTGTCATTCCAGACTTTTCAACCCATTTGCTGATTTCCTTACCTCCGCCGTGTACAATAATTGGCTTAAATCCAACAACCTTTAATAATACTACATCCTGAATAACTTTTCTTTTAAGTTCTTCATCAACCATTGCACTTCCACCATATTTTACAACTATAATCTTTCTGTTGAATTTCTGTATATATGGGAGTGCTTCAACAAGCACCTGTGCCTTCTTTAACTCTTCTTCCATATTAATTGTACTCATTTATTATCCTCATTCCTGACAATATTACAATGCCATTTTATTCTTAACTATTATGATCTGTAATCTGCATTAATCTTTATGTAATCAAATGTAAGGTCACAGCCCCACGCTGTAGCTTCACTGTTACCCTGCTTAATATCTGCTATTGCGGTTACAGGATTTTGTGAAAGAATTTCAGTTGCCTTTTCTTCGCTGTAATCTGTTGCAGTACCATCTTTAACTATCTGAAGCTTTCCTGCGTTGCTTTCAAAGAATATATCAACCTTCTCCGGCTTAAAATCAACACCTGAATAACCCATAGCACAAAGAATTCTTCCCCAGTTAGCATCGTGTCCAAATATTGCCGCCTTTGTAAGATTAGAAGTCACTATTGATTTGGCAAGAATTCTTGCCTGTTCCTTAGTTGAAGCTCCCTTAACCTGAACTTCAAAAAGACATGTACAGCCTTCACCATCTCCTGCTATTTTCTTAGAAAGCTCTGTAAGTACATAAGATAATGCCTCATAAAATGTATCATAATCACTGCTGCCTTCCTTAATAGTATCATTGCCCGCTTCTCCATTAGCAAGAACAAGCACTGTATCATTAGTTGATGTATCTCCGTCAACAGATATCATATTAAATGAATCTTCAACAATATCACTTGTCATCTTCTGAAGTGCTTTCTTCTCTATAACTGCATCAGTTGTAATAAAACAGAGCATTGTAGCCATATGAGGATGAATCATACCGGCACCCTTGCACATACCGCCTACCGTTACTTCTTTGCCAGCAATATTTACTGTGCAGGCAACCTGCTTGCTTACAGTATCAGTTGTCATAATTGCCTCTGCGGCAAGTGTTCCAGCCTCTTTAGTATAATCAAGAAGTTCCGGAAGTGCCTTAATTCCTGCACACATTCTATCCATAGGAAGCTGCATTCCAATAACACCTGTTGAACCAAGAAGCACTGCATCAGCTGGAATTCCAAGTGCCTCTCCAGCTGTCTTAGCTTCAAGTGCACAGGCTTCATCACCCTCAACACCAGTACAGGCATTAGCAACACCACTGTTGACTACAATTGCCTGTGCATAAGCTTCATTGTATACAATATTCTTATCCCATTTAACAGGAGCGGCAAATACTCTGTTAAGAGTAAATGTCCCTGCTGTCACGCAAGGCTTGTCTGAAACAACCATTGCCATATCTTTCTTACCATTCTTATACTTAATTCCTGCCGCCATACCAGCTGCCTTAAATCCCTTGGCTGCTGTAACTCCACCTTCTATAATCTGCATAACTGCCTCCTGTCCAGATTAATAACCGCTTGTTATTAAATTACCTATATAATAATTATCTATCAGGATTATTACTTACCAATAACGTCTTATTAATCTTATATGAATAAAATATTTATAGTGCCGCCTGTATTATATAATTCTATGGAAACATAGGTGCAATCTTAAGTCCTTCATTCTCCTCAAAACCGAATAAAAGATTCATATTCTGTACTGCCTGACCAGCCGCACCCTTAACAAGGTTATCTAATGCACCCATAGCAATAATTCTGTTAGTTCTTGGCTCTATCTTAAATCCTATATCTACAAAGTTACTTCCCTCAACCCATCTTGTCTCTGGGCATACATCCTTAGGAAGAACTCTTACAAAATATTCCTTGTCATAATATTTATCATATGCCGCCTTAACATCTTCATAAGTTACATCCTTTGCAAGATTAGCATATGCTGTCACAAGTATTCCTCTGTTCATTGGAACTAAATGTGGTGTAAATATAAGCTTTAAATCATCTCTTCCACAAGCATATCCAAGCTGTTCTTCTATCTCTGGTGTGTGTCTGTGTGTACCAACACCATATGCTTTCATACTCTCATTAACTTCACAGAAAAGATTAGCAACCTTTGCACCCCTGCCTGCACCGCTTGTTCCGCTCTTAGCATCAATGATTATTGTATCTGGATTAATAATTCCTTCTTTTACAAGTGGATATAATGTAAGAATTGATGTTGTAGTGTAACATCCCGGGTTAGCAATAATTCTTGTATTATTATTCACTTTATCCCTGTTAATCTCACATAAACCATAGACTGCTTCATCAATATATTGTGGTGACTTATGTTCAAGCTTATACCATTTCTCATATATATCTACATTCTTTAATCTAAAGTCTGCACTAAGGTCTATTATCTTTACCTTTGATAAAATCTCATCGTTAACAAGTGATGCACATAAGCCCTGTGGTGTTGCTGTAAATATTACATCAACCTCATCTGCAAGCTGTTCCATATTATCATCCATACATCTGGCATCTACAAGTTTAAACATATTTCTGTATACATCTGAATATTTCTGATCTATATAGCTTCGTGAACCAAGCCATACAATCTCTACATCCTTATGTCCAAGAAGAAGTCTTACTAATTCGTTACCTGCATATCCGGTAGCTCCGATAATTCCAACCTTAACCATACGTCCTCCATCTGAATGTTTATTTATTCATTCGTGTACATATATTATTCATCAATAAAAATGACAAGTTCCATTATAACAACTTTTTTTTCTATGTAAAGTGTTTATTCATTATTTTTTATATTTATGCAATATTCTTGCATAAAATTGCATAATATACATTTTTACCTATTGCATTTTCATAATAAGTAGTTTATTATAATCAGCAGAGTTTTACACTTTGTAATAGCATTATTTACTACATAATATTTATTACATAATTAAACCTATTACTTAATTATATGGAGGTACATTAATAATGAAAGAGAAAGTTGTTCTTGCTTATTCAGGTGGTCTTGATACTACAGCAATCATTCCTTGGTTAAAGGAAACTTTCGACTATGATGTTATCTGTGTATGTGCAGATTGCGGTCAGGAAGAGGAATTAGACGGACTTGAAGAAAGAGCTTTATCTTGTGGAGCTGCCAAGTTATATATCGAAGACATCACAGATGAATTCTGCGATAACTACATCGTTCCATGTGTACAGGCTCACGCAGTTTATGAAAATAAATATTTACTTGGTACATCAATGGCAAGACCTATCATTGCCAAAAGACTTGTTGAAATTGCCCGTAAAGAAGGTGCTGTTGCTATCTGCCATGGTGCTACAGGTAAGGGTAATGACCAGATCAGATTTGAGCTTACAATCAAGGCTTTAGCTCCAGATATCCAGATTATCGCTCCTTGGAGAGATTCAAGATGGACATTACAGTCTCGTGAAGATGAAATCGAATATTGCAGACAGCACGGTATTCACCTTCCATTCAGCCCTGACTCAAGCTACAGCCGTGACCGTAACATCTGGCATATAAGCCACGAAGGTCTTGAGCTTGAAGATCCAGCTAATGAGCCTAACTATAAGCACCTTCTTGTTCTTGGATGCACACCAGAAGAAGCTCCAGATGAAGGCGAATATGTAACAATGACATTTGAAAAGGGTGTTCCTACATCTGTTAACGGCAAGAAGATGAAGGTTTCTGATATCATCAGAGAACTTAACAGACTTGGCGGCAAGCACGGCATTGGTATAATTGATATCGTTGAGAACCGTGTTGTTGGTATGAAGTCACGTGGTGTATATGAAACACCTGGTGGAACTATTCTTTACGAAGCTCATCAGCAGCTTGAAGAATTAGTTCTTGACAGGGATACAACAGCAGAGAAGATTAATGTTGCTAACAAGTTCGCTCAGGTTGTATACGAAGGAAAGTGGGAAACACCTCTTCGTGAAGCACTTCAGGCATTTGTCGAAAAGACACAGGAATACGTAACTGGTGAAGTTAAGTTCAAGCTTTACAAGGGCAACATCATCAAAGCTGGTACAACATCTCCATATTCATTATATAACGAATCTATCGCTTCATTCACAACTGGAGACCTTTATGACCACCATGATGCTGATGGTTTCATCAACCTCTTTGGTCTTTCACTTAAGGTAAGAGCTATGAAGAAGCTTGAGAACGAAAAGAAGAATAACAAATAATACTTTAAAAAATATTATATAACAAGTATTATAAAACAAAATCAGGAGCTGCCACATATATATGTAGCAGCTCCATTTTTCATCTTTTATAATGTTTTATGAGTTTTTATAAGCTCTTATAAACTCTAATAAACTCTTATCAAACATTAATCTCAGATATTTCTATATTCTTTTTCTCCTGTTTTTCACAACCATTCCATATATCAAAGTAATAACATAAGAAGCTGCTGCCAGTATACACATAACACCCATAACCCTATAAGCAATCTGAGTATCTATAAACACAGTTCTTCCTAGATATCTGTTACTTACAGCCGCCATACATCTGTTTCCAATTATATTTGCAATAAAAATATATATACCACCTGTTATGACAAATATACATGGGAGTGTGTACCTTACAACCCTGACAGGATTAAATGCAATGATAACAATCAATAATGTGATATATATTAAAAGCATCAATATCTTAAACACAACAGACGTTATTATTCCATATACCTTTATAAGCGGCTGCAGACGATAAGATATATCACCATATATACCACTGGCATAATTATTTATAGCCTCATTTGCAGCATTTTTACTATAGCTAAGAGCTGCCCTGACTATTGTTTCCTGTATATTTCCCATATTGATATTAGATGCTATTTTGTTATATGTCATATCCATAAGCTCATCCAGCTCTGCATCTATATTAATCTCTATATCATCAAAGGATTTTTCTTTAAGCATCCCGTCAACCATAGCCGTTGTATATTTCTGTGCTATTCTGTCTACTATCTTAGAATCCTCTATACTTGTCTGAATTCTGGATAACGCCTCCATATTATCCCCAAGTGAATCAAAAACAGTATCCATAAAACGGTGCGATATAGCAGCTGACAGTCCTGCATCCTTTAACATGCTTGAGACATACATAGGTGCCGTTACACATACAATAAGTATAAGACCTGCTATTACAGATATTAAACCAACACCTATCTGTGTCCATCTATGAGCAGTATCCCTGTATTGTCTGTATCCATATGACATATATATTCCTTCTTTCTGTTTAGATATAACAATTCCGTAATCTTCCTACGCAATCACATTAAAACAATCACATTAACATAATCATATTAACACAATTATATTAATACAACCATAAAAAAATGTAATAGATTTAGTGCTTTCTTACATTTTCCTGAATCTGTTATACCGCTGTCTTGCAAGTTCTTCCTTGTCCATATCAATATATCTGTACATAAAATCACATATTATGCGTTTCATATATAATGTCACTCTTTTTATATTATTTTCATTTATAACCGGATATTCCGGAATGACCTTCTCTATTATGCCAAGCTCATATAAATCTGCTGCCGTCAGCTTCATTATTTCCGCAGCCTCTTTTGCTTTCTTAGAATCCTTCCACAGTATCGATGCAAAGCCTTCTGGTGAAAGTATTGAATATATGGAATTCTCCATCATCCATACCTCATTGGCAACACCTAGTGCAAGTGCACCACCGCTTCCACCTTCGCCAGTTACTATTGACAATACCGGAACTGTAAGACTGCTCATTTCATACAGATTCTTTGCTATAGCTTCTCCCTGGCCTCGCTCTTCTGCACCAAGACCGCAATATGCTCCTGGAGTGTCTATAAAACATATAACCGGTCTGTTAAATTTTTCAGCCTGCTTCATAAGCCTTAGTGCCTTTCTATACCCTTCGGGATTAGGCATTCCAAAGTTTCTTGATATATTCTCTTTAGTAGTCTTACCCTTCATATGTCCTATGACTGTTACAGGAATGCCGCCAAATGTTGCGATTCCACCTATTATTGCTTTATCATCACAAAAGTTTCTGTCACCATGAAGTTCAAAAAAATCTTTAGTTATTTTTTCTATGTAATCTGCGGCATTAGGTCTTTCACTGCTTCTTGCTATTTCAACCTTTTCCCATACATCATACTCATTATACAGATTATTATCAGCCTCAGCCTTTTTTTCTTCTTCTCTATCTATCTTTTTGAAATATATATTATCAAGATACTCAAGATACTTCTTCATAATATCTGAATTGCTCCGGTATGTATCCACATTTTCTTTAACTTCTGTATAAGCTCCACTGTACTTATGTATGTCAAGCAGATGCGCAAGTGTCTTCTTTAGCTCATCCCTTTTAACTATCGCATCCACAAAGCCGTGCTCTAACAGAAATTCAGCTCTCTGAAACCCTTCTGGCAGTTCCTGTCCTATAGTCTGTCTGATAACTCTTGGTCCTGCAAAACCTATAAGGGCACCTGGCTCTGCAAGTATAATATCTCCAAGCATAGCAAAGCTTGCAGTTACACCTCCAGTTGTAGGGTCAGTAAGAACAGTGATATATAAAAGTCCTGCCTCATCATGTTTTTTTAATGCGGCACTTATCTTTGCCATCTGCATAAGAGATACTATTCCCTCCTGCATCCTGGCTCCGCCTGAGCATGTAAATATAATAACCGGCAGCTTCTGCTCTGTAGCCTTCTCAACTGCCCGTGTAAGCTTTTCACCTACAACTTCGCCCATGCTGCCCATAAGAAATCTTGTATCACAGACACCTATAACAGCTTTGCTGCCATCTATCTTTCCAACACCGGTTATTACTGCCTCATCAAGATTTGTTTTTCTTTTAAGATTCTGGATTTTCTCCTCATAACCTGGGTATTCACATGGATTGCTCTCTTCAATGTTAGTATCCCATTCTGAAAATGTATTCTTATCCACTACCATGGATATCCTTGTTCTGGCATCCAGCTTCATATAATATCCACATTCCGGACATACACAATTATTCAGATACATGTCCTCTGTTAAAATTATTTTTGAACAAACCGGACATTTCGTATATAATCCATCTGGAACATTTATATTACTGCTATCCAGATTGTTGATTTTATTTTTATGGATATTCTTTTTAAACAAGCCTTTTATCTGCATATAAATCCTCATTTCCACGCACTCTTACTGTGCATAACGAACAACTATTTTTTACATACCTGTGGATACTCCTCTGGTATGAAATCTGTACTGACATCACCTTTAATAAACTTCTCATTCTGGCATATATCATACATAAAATCTGTATTTGTTGTGACACCTTCAATAATAATCTCGCCAAGGACACTTCTCATCTTCTCAATCACTGTTTTCCTGTCGTTTGCATATGTCATAACCTTCATTATCATGGAATCATAAAAAGGAGGTATCGTATATCCACTATAAACTGCAGTATCTATTCTTACACCATTACCACCTGGTATATGTATATTCTTTATTGTTCCCGGATTAGGTGCAAAGTTCTTTTCAGGGTTTTCAGCATTGATTCTTATTTCCATGGCAGCACCATGTATCCTTACATCCTCCTGCTTAATACCAAGACTTTCGCCGGCTGCTATCTTTATCTGTTCCTTTATAAGATCAACACCTGTCACAAGTTCCGTTATACCATGCTCGACCTGAATACGGGTATTTACCTCCATAAAGTAATAATTGTCGTTTTTGTCAAGAAGAAACTCAACTGTTCCTGCATTTTCATAGTTAACTGCCTTAGCCACTGCCACTGCAGTATCTCCCATTCTCTTTCTTAATTCATCATTCAACGCAGGAGAGGGTGATTCCTCAACTAACTTCTGGTGATTTCTTTGTATTGAACAATCTCTTTCACCAAGATGAATTGTATTTCCATATTTATCAGCTAATATCTGGAACTCTATATGTCTTGGCTTTTCTATATATTTTTCTATATACATTGTGCCATCAGCAAAGCCATTCACAGCTTCTCTCTGTGCGTTATCGAATTCCCTTTTAAAATCTTCTTTTGTATATACAACACGCATCCCCTTGCCACCGCCGCCAAGTGCAGCTTTAACCATAACAGGATAACCTATATTGTCTGCAAGCTCTTTTCCTCTTTCTGCATCCATAACTGGTTCTTTGGTTCCTGGAATAACTGGAATACCTGCTGATATCATTGTATTTCTTGCTTCCTGTTTATTACCTGTTTTCTCTATGATATCTGAATCTGGACCTATAAATGTGATGTTACATTTTTCACATAATGATGCAAACTTACTGTTTTCAGAAAGAAATCCAAAGCCTGGATGTATTGCATCTGCATGTGTAGCTACTGTTGCACTCAATATTCTTTCCATATTAAGGTAACTATCCTTAGCTGCTGCCTTTCCTATACATACACTCTCATCAGCCAGCTGCGTATGAAGTGCTTCCTTATCCGCCTCAGAATATACTGCAACTGTCTGTATACCCATTTCCCTACAGGCTCTTATTATTCTAACAGCTATTTCGCCTCTGTTCGCTATCAATATCTTATTAAACACAGCTTCATCTCCTTATAATCATTCCATAATCCACATATTATATTTATAACATCAGACGGATTAACCTACCATAAATGTAAGCTCTGCTGTAAGTGCAACCTCGCCATCTACCGTCGCAACAGCCTTTCCCACGCCAACTGGTCCTTTTTTCTTTATAATCTCACATTCCATCTTAAGTTTATCACCAGGAACTACTTTTCTTTTAAATCTTGCATTATTAACTGCACCAAAATATGCTGTTTTACCTTTGTTTTCTTCCAGCGAAAGTATCGCAACAGCGCCTACCTGTGCGCATGCCTCTATCTGAAGGACCCCCGGCATAACAGGCTCAGCTGGAAAATGTCCTGCAAAATAAGGCTCATCATATGTAATACACTTATATCCTGTTGCCTTTATTCCAGGCTCAAGTTCATCTATCGTATCCACAAGCAGAAAAGGATGTCTGTGTGGTATAATATCCATTATTTCCTTTGTTGTAAGCATACTTAACTCCTTATATTAAATAATCGAATTTCATATATATAATGTCGGTATCAAAAACCCATGCCTTTGATACCGACGTATTGTCAGACTGGTTTTATAACAAACATAGGCTGTCCATATTCAACCATCTGTTCATTATCTACAAGAATATCAGTAACCACACCATCATAATCACTTTCAATCTCATTCATAAGCTTCATTGCTTCTACTATACCGATTACCTGACCTTTTTTAACCCTGTCACCTATTGCTACATATGCATCAGCTTCCGGAGATGCTGAACTGTAAAATACACCTACAAGTGGTGAATTAACAGTAAGCACATTATCATCAGAAGTTTTAATATCCGATTTATTCAATCCTGATTCATTGCCGTTATCGCTATTAACTATATCATCAGCACCGGCAGTTTCTTTAACAGCTGCCCTGTCACTTCTGTCAGCGCCAAGCGAAAGCTTAGTGTCGCCATCTTCCATGCTAAAGCTTGTAAGTGAAGATTCTGATACAGCATTAATGAGCTTTATTACATTTTCTAATTCCATATATTATCTCCATTTCTTCATGACCTTTTATTCATATTCTGGTATTCCATATATCTCACCAGCAATCTACTTATGTACTTTAAGCGTTCATCATATTATGAATACTTTCTTACTATAAGAGTTGCATTATGTCCACCAAAACCAAGAGAATTCGTCATGACTACATCAACGTCCTTTTCGATTCCTTCATCCTTGACATAATTAAGATCCATTTCTTCCTCTGTTTCTGATAGTCCTACATTTGGATGTATATAACCATCCTGGATTGACTTGACACAGGCTATGAACTCAACTGCGCCCGCTGCACCAAGCAGATGTCCAACCATGGATTTTGTTGAACTTACAGGCACATTGTAAGCTGCATCCTTAAGTGCCAGCTTGATCGCCCTTGTCTCAAAAAGATCATTATGATGGGTACTTGTTCCATGTGCATTTATATAATCGATATCATCTGGTTTTACTTCTGCTTCCTTCATGGCACTTGTCATAGCATATGCAGCTCCACTTCCATCCTCCATAGGTGATGTTATATGGTATGCATCAGAAGAACAGCCATAGCCTGTGATCTCTGCATATATATGCGCTCCTCTCTTTAAAGCATGCTCCAGTTCTTCAAGTACAACCACACCTGCTCCTTCACCCATGACAAAGCCATTTCTTTCTTTGTCAAATGGGATAGAGGCTCTCTTAGGGTCTGTAGATGTTGAAAGTGCTGTAAGCGCAGCAAAACCACCGATTCCAATAGGAGATATAGAACTTTCAGTTCCACCTGCAAACATAACATCTGCTTCTCCATGCTGTATGCTTCTATAGCCTTCACCTATAGAGTTAGTTCCAGTAGCACATGCTGTAACAACATTTATATTCTTACCCTTTAAACCTAGCTGTATTGATACATTGCCAGCTGCCATGTTAGTTATCATAAGAGGTACAAGAAGCGGATTAATCCTAGATGGACCCTTTTCAAGAAGCTTCTTGTGATTGCTTTCCATAGCTTCAAGGCTTCCAACACCAGAGCCTACTGATACACCAACACGGAAAGCATCCTCTTTAGCCATATCAAGCCCCGAATCCTTCATAGCCTCATGCGCGGCCGCAACAGCATACTGGCTGAACTTTTCCATCCTTTTGGCTGCCTTGAAATCCATATAATTCTTAGCATCAAAATCCTTTACCTCTGCTGCAAGCTTAACCTTATAATCTGTTGTATCAAATCTTGTTATATTATCTATTCCAACTGTATTCTCTTTAACAGAATTCCAGAATTCATCCACACTTAAACCTATAGGTGTTATTGCACCCATACCTGTAACAACTACTCTTCTCATCAGATATTCATACCTCCATCTACTGATATCACCTGTCCTGTTATGTATGCTGCTTCATCTGATGCCAGAAATGCTACAGCATTGCTTATATCATCCACGCTTCCCATTCTTGAAAGAGGAATCATATCAAGTACTGACTTCTTCTGTTCATCAGATAAAACCTTTGTCATATCTGTATCAATATATCCAGGTGCAACTGCATTAACAGTTATTCCTCGCGATGCAAGCTCCTTTGCCGCAGATTTGGTAATACCTATCACACCTGCTTTAGAAGCACTGTAATTAACCTGTCCTGCATTACCAGCTATGCCTACAACTGATGACATATTGATTATTCTTCCGCTTCTTTGCTTTAACATGTATCTGCTTACGTGTCTTATGCAGTTAAATGTTCCCTTAAGATTAACATCTATAACTCTGTCAAAATCTTCCTCTTTCATTCTCATGATAAGACCATCTTTTGTTATACCTGCATTATTTATAAGAATGTCTATTCTCTTATATTTATCCATTATATATGTAATCATTTTTTCAGTTTCTTCATACGAATCAACCTGACACTTGTATTTTTCTGCCTTTCCGTTGGCAGCCAGAATATTTTCAACTGTTCTATCTGCTGCCTCATCATTACCACTGTAATTAACAATAACCACAGCCCCCTCTTTGGCAAAACGGGCAGCTATAGCAGCTCCTATTCCTCTGCTAGCCCCGGTTACAAGCACTATCTTGTTTTCATATCTTTTTATACAATTATCCATACACATAACACACTGCCTTTCATCGATACAATATTGCTAAAGCCTTACCAATATCTTGTCTGCATTTATTGCCTGTTATTTTATAACTACTTCCTTTTCCATGCTCTTAGCTATCTTTTTAACAAAGCCAGATAAAGTCTTTCCTGGTCCCACCTCAACAAATGTATCATAACCATCGGCTATCATTTTTCTGACTGACTGTTCAAAACGTACTGAACTATATACCTGCTTTGAAAGAAGTTCTTTTATATATCCACTGGATGTATTCTCATCCACATACTCAGCTGTACAGTTTGCCACATAAGGATACTTCACTTTATCAAAAGTAACTTTTTCAAGATCCTTCATAAGCTTATCACCTGCGCCCTTAAGAAGCTTTGAATGAAACGGTCCACTTACATTAAGAAGGAGTGTTCTTCTTGCTCCTGCTTCCTTAAGCACTTCCATAGCCTCCTGTACACATTCCTTTTTACCTGATATTACTATCTGGCCAGGGCAGTTGTAATTAGCTGCGGAAACTGTATCAGGATACATATCATTATCAGACTCTGTGTTCCCACTTTTATCCTTGTTATATTTAGCAAGTACACTGTCAACCTCATCTGATGTAAGCCCGATAACTGCAGCCATGGCGCCTATACCAGCCGGAACCTCCTGTTCCATATATATTCCACGGTTTCTTACAAGTCTTACTCCATCTTCATAAGATAGCGCACCACTTGCAGTAAGTGCACTATATTCACCTAATGAAAGTCCAATAGCTGCATCATACGTAAGGCCCTGCTCAACCATATCAGCAAGCTGGGCGATTTCTGTTACATATAACGCAATCTGTGTATACTCGGTTTTATCAAGAAGATCATTTTCTTCAAATATTAAATGCTCCATATTGATACCTGTCAGTTCACCAGCCTTCTTAAAGCACTTTACTGATGAAGTGCAGCTATTATAGCTTTCTCTTCCCATTCCAGTACGCTGGCTTCCCTGTCCTGGAAACATTACAACTGTTTTTCCCATACCTTTTAAATCCTCATTTCCATACACTGTTTTATGCCAGCTTATTATGTGAATTATATACCTCAGAGACTTCCTTCATAAGCTCCTTAATAATCTCTTCACATGTCTGTTCCTTATTGACAAGACCTGCTATCTGACCTGCCATTACAGTTCCCTGCTTGACATCACCATCCACAACAGCCTTTCTTAGTGTTCCAAGAGTAAGTCTTTCAAGCTTTTCAAACTCAACGCCTTCTTTTTCCATATCAAGATACTCTCTTGTCATGCTGTTTCTAAGTGACCTTACTGGATGACCTGTACTTCTGCCAGTTACTACTGAATCTATATCCTTGGCAGCTATAACTCTGTCCTTATAATTCTGATGGACATTTGACTCCTTAGCCACAACGAATCTTGTTCCCATCTGTACAGCCTCTGCACCAAGCATAAATGCCGCACATACACCTCTGCCATCACCTATTCCGCCAGCTGCTATAACAGGAATATTAACTGCATCAACAACCTGTGGTACAAGTGTCATGGTCGTTTCCTCGCCGATATGTCCACCTGATTCCATGCCCTCTGCTACAACTGCATCTGCTCCGGCACGTTCCATCATTCTTGCAAGTGCAACTGATGCCACAACAGGAATAACCCTTATTCCAGCTTCCTTCCAGGCCTTCATATATTTGCTTGGATTGCCTGCACCTGTTGTTACTGCTTCTATATGCTCATCAATAACAAGCTGTGCTATCTCATCTGCATAATCACTTAAAAGCATAATATTAACACCAACTGGCTTATCTGTTATCTTTCTTGCAATATGTATCTGTTCTTTAACCCATTCTGCCGGCGCATTAGCTGCTCCAATAAATCCCATTCCACCGGCTTTGCTGACGTGGGCTGCCAGATTAGCATCTGCAACCCATGCCATACCGCCCTGTATAACAGGATATTCTATATTAAGAAGCTCTGTTACACGAGTTTTCATAACTTATCTTCCTTCCTGACATTTATAACTATTTCTGGTTAGCCTCGATATAATCAACAACATCCTGTACTGTAAGAATCTTTTCAAGCTCCTCAGATGGAATAGTTACTGAACACTCATCCTCAAGTGACATAACAAGTTCAAAAAGATCAAGTGAATCTGCCTTAAGATCTTCCTTGAAATTAGACTCAGGCTTAATAACTGCCTCATCTATACCTAACTGTGCTGCAACTAATTCTCTTACTTTTTCAAACATAATGTTAAATCTCCTTAATTCTTATTATTTTTTATTATATGTTGTCGGGGTCAAAAGCCCACAACTTTGATATCTATGGCAAAGCTTTTGCCATAAACATCTTATATATGTTAAAATGCCGCTTATCCGGCTGCCTGATATCTTTTAGTAAGCAGTCTGCAAATATCTATATAATAAGCTTAGCATCTTTAACCGTGCTACCATACAAGCAGAATACTTCCCCAGCTTAATCCTGCACCAAAACCGGCAAGTACAAGCTTCTCTCCCTGTTTTAAGCTTCCATTCCTGTTTAACTCATCAAGCAGAATAGGAATGCTTGCTGATGATGTATTTCCATATTCATTCAGATTGACTGGAAACTTATCTTTATCAGCCTTAAGTCTTTTAGCTACACTCTCTATAATACGTACATTAGCCTGATGCAATATGAACTTATCAACTTCATTAATATCCATATTATTATTATGTAAAAGTGTTTCTATAGCTGTAGGAACACTCTTTACGGCGAATTTAAACACTTCCTGTCCATCCATATGTATAAATATATCTGTGCTGCATGAATCAGAAAATCTTCTGCCACCTGTTAAAACAGATGCACCTGTTCCATCATTGTAGATATTGCTGTCAATAATTCCTCTTTCATGACCAACTAAGGCACCTGTAACATCTTCTGTGTTGTTATCAACTGCTTTAAGAACCACTGCACCAGCACCATCTCCAAAAAGCACACACACACTTCTGTCTTTCCAGTTAACTATTTCTGACATTTTTTCTGAACCAATAACAAGTGCATATTTATACGAACCTGCCTTTAACATTGAAGCTGCAATATCCAGGGCTGTAATAAAACCTGAACATGCTGCACTTACATCAAAACACATAGCATTTACTGCTTTAAGCTTTGCCTGTACAAGTGATGCCTGATTAGGAAAAGCATAATCAGGAGTTGACGTTGCAACTATAATCAGACCAATCTTAGAAGCTTCAATACGTGCATCCTCTACTGCATTTCTTGCAGCGTTATATGCCATATCAGCATTATCCATATCTTTTGCTATATGTCTGTTACATATACCAGTTCTTGTCCTTATCCACTCATCACTCGTATCTACCATTTCTGACAGATTATCGTTAGTCAATATATCTGGTGGAACATAGCTTCCTGTTCCTATGATTCTTGTTCTTATCATACTTTTTTGTCCTTATTTATTTGACTTACTAACAATTTGATTATCTTACTTTGATTTTCAAACATTATTTTTATACTACAAAACTTATGTGTTTGTCAAGGTTATTTTGATATTCAAATTATTAAAATATACTAAAGCAATAAAAAAAGACCTGAAACAGATTATTACATCTGCTTCAGATCCTTTTTAACTTTTAGTTTAACTTCTTTATCCGGCGTGAGCGATTCACATATCTTTCGTACCGCCTTCTGATATGACAACTTATCTAACTTTAAGCAGTCGGTATCTGTAAGATATTCCCACGTTCTTTTTGGAAATGTAACAAAACATTCCGCAAGAAGCCAGCCTGCTGCCATCTGTGTATAATATCCATAGGCCGAAAAATCCCTGTTTACAAGTGAAAATATATCATCAAGATATAAACCATTAGCACAATTTATTTCATCTGTGCTTTCTATATCTTTAATAGTAACCTTTTTCATTCTCGGTCTTTTCATGCCATGCATATCAACCTTTAAATAGTGGTCTAACAGCATTATAAGCCCTACTCTTGCCCTGTATTCATCAAACGATTCTATACATTCCTTTATGTATGGCAGAAACTCGTCCCGAAACATATCCATAACCCTGAATTCTACACAGAAGCTGTCGTTTACAGCCCAGTTGTTCACAAGAGGAACGAATGTGTTGAAGTCTTTTAAAGCCTTCTTAAAGTCTTTCTCCTTCGCTGTTCCCATTCCTATTATGTAGCTTCTAAGCAGTGTTTCTTCCTGATAAATATCCGGTTCACTAAGCAGCTGCCGGAAATCCTTATTCTCCTTTATCAGCTGTTTTGCATATTGCTTTAATACCGGTTGTCTTATTCCTATTATATTATCGCAGCCAGGAATAAGTGAGGATGTAAATGCTGCATATTCTCCTTTATCAGTCATCCCCAGAAGTTCATTTCTTATATATTCCAGCATTATTCATAAAGAGGATACTTATCTGTAAGCTCCTTAACCATTGCCATAGCCTTAGCCTGATTAGCATCAACATCATCAACAAGTAATGCAATAGCTTCTGCTACTACATCCATATCTTCTGTATTGAAGCCTCTGGTTGTAACTGCGGCTGTACCAAGTCTGATACCACTTGTTACGAAAGGTGAAGCTGGATCGTTAGGAATAGTATTCTTGTTACAAGTAATGTTAGCTGCATCAAGAAGCTTTTCTACTTCCTTACCAGTCTTATTCTTGCTTAAAAGATTAACAAGCATAAGGTGATTATCTGTACCACCAGATACGATATCAAATCCTCTGTTCATAAGACCTGAGCAAAGAGCCTGTGCATTGTCAACAATATTCTTAGCATAAGTCTTAAAGCTTGGATCAAGAGCTTCCTTTAAGCATACTGCCTTACCAGCAATAACGTGCATAAGTGGACCACCCTGGATTCCTGGGAATACAGACTTGTTAAACTTGAACTTCTCAGCAGCTTCTGCTGATGAAAGAATCATACCACCTCTTGGTCCTCTTAATGTCTTATGTGTTGTAGTTGTAACTACATCAGCATAAGGAATTGGGCTTGGATGTTCTCCACCCGCTACAAGACCAGCGATATGAGCCATATCTACCATAAGATAAGCACCAACTTCGTCAGCTATCTCTCTGAACTTCTTGAAGTCGATGACTCTTGCATATGCAGATGCACCAGCGATAATCATCTTAGGCTTACATTCCTTAGCTATTCTTAATACTTCATCATAATCTATAAAACCTTCGGCTGTAACACCATAAGGAACTATATTAAAATATTTACCAGAGATATTAACTGGTGAACCATGCGAAAGGTGTCCACCACAGTCAAGGCTCATACCCATAACAGTGTCACCAGGTTCTACCATAGCAAAGAATGCTGCTAAGTTAGCCTGTGCACCTGAATGTGGCTGAACATTGGCATATTCACAACCAAATAACTTCTTAGCTCTCTCAATTGCAAGTGTTTCAACAACATCTACATATTCGCAGCCACCATAATATCTCTTTCCAGGATATCCTTCTGCATACTTGTTAGTAAGAGGGCTTCCCATAGCTGCCATAACAGCTTTACTTACAAGGTTCTCAGAAGCTATTAATTCAATATGGCTTCTCTGTCTTGCTAATTCATCATCCATAGCTTTAGCTAATTCTGGATCATAGTTCAATACTTCATCAAATGAATACATATTACAACCTCCATTTTCTATAGTTGTAGTTATACAACCTGTATAGCTATTAATTTTATAGATTATTTAGCAATAAGTCAATGTATAATTATACATTTGTACAATAATTAAGTTATTTAATACAATCTTCATTAGAATATCCGCCTTAGAAAGTTATATAAGCCATTATTCCATACACCTGCCTCGTGTCCGCCGTGTCTGTAATAGAATATATGGTCAATTGAATGTTCTGTCATATATCTTGAATAATTCTCTGATGATACCCTGCAATATGGATCTTCATCACCTGTTACTATAAGTGTAAGAAGTGGTGCTTCCCCGCTTTCCTTAACAAGCTCAGGAAGAAGATATCCCCTGTTGCCATATAATGTTTCACCGCTTCCTGTATTAACAACTCCTCCAACAGGCTCAAATGCACCTACATACCCAAATATATCAGGGTGTGCAAAGCATAAATAAAGAGCTTCCCGTCCACCTAATGAATATCCCGCAATTCCTGTGTATTCCCTGCCTATCTTAGTTGAATAATGCGAATTAATATATGGAATAAGAGCATTAATCACATCATTTTCACAGGCATCATATCTTGCAGTTAAATCCGAAAATCCATAATCAGATTCCTGCTTTCCGTCAACATCCGTAAATACAGTAAAGCTTACTAATATCATATCGTTGCGGTTGTATTCATACACAATATTCTGTGCTGTTGGTCTTGCACCAAGAACCCTGTAATCTTCATATGTTCCACTCATTCCGTGAAGAAGATATACTACAGGATAGCTTTTACTCTTATCATATCCATATGGAAGATACACATTGGCATTTCTTGTAGCATTAGTAGTTGGAGAATAATATTCTATCTTCTCAATCTCACCATAATTGCCGCCAAGATGTTCTGAATTAAACGCTTCTGGTTCTTCATAATTAGTATCATTCTTATCATAAGAGAACAACATTACCGGATAATCGTGATTAATTCCAGCTTCGTCTGTTGTACTATTATTTTCATTAACACTGTCACCATTAGTATTTTGGTTACCACTACTGCCATTATTATTGTCTACGCTGTTACTACTGCTTACAATGCTTGCATTATTAGAAGCTGTATTCTTACTACCAGTACTATTGCCACAACCTGTTAACAACAGGCTTGCTGATAATGCAAATGCCATTATAAGTGCCTCTGTTTTTCTAATATTATTTCTTCTCATAATTAATCACCTCATATAATTATTAATTAAACCTGATTATTAACTCTACATTTTGATAATAGCATTTAGAGTTAACTTCAAGTCAAGCATAAAATATTCCTATATAAATAAAATATATGAAGCACCTTCTCACACTAAGCACTGTCGCTTGCGACAACCTACATCTTCGTGCAAGTGTGCATCATCGGCACATAGCACCTTTTATGTATAGGAAATTCTATCGAAATTCCCTATTACATAAAAAAACAACAGCTGTCTTTTATAAATAATGCAGACATAAAATGTCATTTGCACTCCTTATAATAAACATACTGTTGTCTTATAAATATTAATAACCCTGCAAAACCATCCTGATTATATTATTAATTACAACTTATAATAATCAACTGCTAGTCTTGCAATACATTGTAATCTGCTTAATCTCTTACAATCCATTTAGTTATCTACTGAACTCTTTAAATCCTCTGCAAGAAGATATATGTTATGTAATATATTCTTACAGTTCTTCATACTTTCAACTGTTGTGTCAGATACTTTTAGGCCTTCAGTTGAAGCAGCTGCTACCTCTTCTCCTGTTGCTGATAAATGTGAAATATTATCAGAAATAACAGAAGTTGAATCCAGTATCTTGTTAATGCTCTGCTCTGCAGAATCTATATTGTTCATAAGATTGTCAACTGTTTTTCCTACGTCCTCAAAAGTCACTCTTGTATTATCAATAAGTTCATTCTGCTTATTAACTGATTCAACTGACGCTTTTATGCTCTCATTAGCTTTCTTCGTATCTTCATAAAGATTATTGATTATATCTGTTATGCTTGAAGATGCATTCTTAGTCTGTTCTGAAAGCTGTCTTATCTCTTCGGCTACTACTGCGAAGCCCTTTCCGGCTTCTCCTGCTCTTGCTGCTTCTATTGAAGCATTTAATGCAAGAAGGTTAGTCTGGCTTGAAATCTCTACGATAGAACCAATAAATCCCTGTACATCATCAACCTTTTCTGTAAGACTGTTAATCACATCTACGATTATATTGCTTGCATCATGTACATTCTGTGCCTGCTCCTTAAGTTCAACTACTATAGCCTTACTATCATTAACAGTCTCATCTGTTCTGTGTGAGGCCTCAACCATCTCGCTTATCTCTTTTTCAGCAATATCAGTGTTTTCCTGAATCTCTGCACACATAGTAGCCTGTCTTTGTATGGCTTCTGCTGTGCTTTCTGTGCTTTCTGCTATATCTTTCATTGAACTGTGGTTTATATCTATGCTCTTTTCTAACTCATCAAGCATATCCATAGCCTGTCCGAAATGTCTGGTTATATTATCAGCTACAGCAACCATCTTCTCGTTATTCTCTTTCTGTATAACTGCTGCTGCCTCTATCTTGTTCATATTCTCTGCAAAAAACTGCTTAAGCAGCTTTGTTACACTAAGAGATATACATGTAACAATAACCAATACTAATATAGCAAGAACCCTGCTTGCCATAACCACTCCATTATACATATTATAATCCATAATAAGTCTTATGACATTAGCAGCTATCGAAACACCATCAGCCCACAATATTAGTTTTTCATTAAGATATACCATCGAAGCCATAATCAAAGGAAGTACATATGTCCATACACCATCAGTTGAATTAAGCAGTATAAGAACAACATATCCAAGTGCCATTGATACCGCAATCGTTAATTCACACACTCTGGTCTTCTTCCTTAAAATATAAGCAGCTACTGATACAATAATTACCGCAAGTGCCACAACAAACTGTATTAAAATCTTTCCTTTGTTATGTCCGTCACCCAATCCTAATGCTGCCATCACTGTCAGCGCAATATAACCAAATACTATGAGAACTGTAAATAAAACAGTCCTGTTTGCCCTTATATACTGATTCTCTGTCATAATTTTTCTCCAGTCTTTTGTTATAGTTCTGCAAAGATTTATAAAAAAAGTATATACCCATGATTATTCAAATGCAATATTTTTGCTAAAAAAAAGCAGATAAAGCTATTATTTTTATTCAGTTTTAACAAAGTATTGTCTAAAAATATAATTAAAAAAAGCATTTGAAAATATCCATTAAATACTTTCAAATGCTCTTAAAATATTATTCCTGTTCTGACTCTGTAATTCTGATAGATAAGTCTTCAAGCTGTTTTGCATCTACTACATCAGGTGCGTTAGTAAGAAGACATGTTGCATCCTTTACCTTAGGGAATGCAATAACATCTCTTATTGAATCTCTCTTAGCCATAAGCATAACAAGTCTGTCAAGACCATATGCAAGACCAGCGTGTGGTGGTACTCCGTACTTGAACGCATCAAGTAAGAAACCAAACTTCTCATTAGCAACTTCATCTGTAAGACCAAGTGCCTTAAACATCCTTGACTGTACATCAGCCTGATGGATTCTTACTGAACCACCACCGATTTCTGTACCATTAAGAACTATATCATAAGCCTTTGCACGTACTGAACCCGGATCTGTTTCCAGCTTATCAAGATCCTCATCCATAGGCATTGTAAACGGATGGTGCATAGCTACAAATCTTTCTTCTTCATCTGACCACTCGAACTGAGGGAATTCTGTTACCCAGAGGAACTTATAATCATTCTTATCAAGAAGTCCCATCTGTCCAGCAAGTTCAACTCTTAATGCTCCAAGTACATTCCATACAATCTTATTGCGGTCAGCAGCAAATAAAAGAAGGTCACCCGGCTTACCTTCCATAGCCTCAACAAGTGCGTTCATCTCATCCTCAGTCATAAACTTAGAGAATGAAGACTTAAGTGAACCATCTTCGTGAATAGCTATATAAGCAAGACCCTTTGCACCATATCCCTTTGCAAAGTCGACAAGTGCATCAATCTTCTTACGAGGCATACTTCCCTGTCCATTGGCATTAATACCTCTTACAGTTCCACCATTCTCGATAGCCCCTGTAAATACGCCGAAGCCACAGTTCTTTACTATGTCTGTAACATTCTTAAGTTCCATACCAAATCTTAAATCTGGCTTATCAGAACCAAATCTATCCATAGCTTCCTGCCATGTCATACGCTGGATTGGAAGCTGTACATCAATATCTAATACCTCTTTGAAAAGATATGCTAAAAGTCTTTCATTAACATCAATTACATCATCAACGTCAACAAATGACAATTCCATATCTATCTGAGTGAATTCCGGCTGTCTGTCAGCTCTTAAATCTTCATCTCTAAAACATCTTGCAATCTGCATATATCTGTCATATCCAGAGCACATAAGCATCTGCTTAAAGAGCTGTGGTGACTGTGGAAGTGCATAGAATTTTCCTGGATGAACCCTGCTTGGCACAAGATAATCTCTTGCTCCTTCCGGCGTTGACTTAGTAAGCATAGGTGTCTCTATTTCAAGGAAACCTTCATTAGCAAGAAATGCTCTTGTAAGAGTGGCAACCTTGCTTCTCATAATGATATTAGACTGAATATCAGGACGTCTAAGATCAAGGCATCTATATTTAAGTCTTATATCTTCTTTAGTATTAATATTATCCTCAATTGGAAATGGAGGTGTCTCTGACTCAGAAAGTATTCTTAATGATTCAGCCGCAATCTCAATATCACCGGTCTTAAGATTGTCATTAACTGCTCCACTTCTCTTAATAACCTTACCTACTACAGCTATTACGAATTCATTTCTTAATGTATATGCCTTGTCAAATCCTTCTTTGCCGATAATATTCTCATCAAAAAGAATCTGTAAAAGACCGCTTCTGTCTCTTAAATCCACAAATATAAGTGAACCAAGATTACGTCTTTTAGCAACCCAGCCCATAACTGTAACTGTACTGCCAATATCTGCACTTGAAACTTCTGTGCATCTGTGTGTTCTCTTTAAGCCAACCATTGACTCTGCCATAGTTAATTACCTCATTCTTCTTAGCTGTATTAACAGCCTGTTTTATTTGCCCTAAGGCATAATTAGGTTACTCCTAATCTTGACTGATTTTTAGTATATCACTTATATCCAAATCATCAATATCTAATCTGCTATTATTAATCAATTCTATAGTCGAATCTTCGTGAATAAGCCTCTGGAATAAAAGGAATACTCTGATATCCATATTCTTAATCTCATCTATCATAATTGTAACAGCAGTGTCTATATCAAATGCTTTCCTATATGGTCTGTCTGATATAAGTGCCGCAAATTCATCTGCAACCTTTAATATTCTTGCTCCTAATGGTATCTGCTCACCAACAAGCCCATTGGGATATCCGCTTCCATCAAAACATTCATGATGTGAAAGAACGACATCCATTATATTATCTGAATAATCGTATTTTTTCAATAGATCATAGCTTATCTTTGAGTGCATACTCATATACTGCTTCTCATCTTCCGGAAGTGCCTCATCGGTTCTTCCATACAGATATTCTGAAAGCTTTAACTTTCCAACATCGTGAACCATCGCAGCAATCTTTAATTCGTATGCCTCATCTTTAGACAAACCACACATCTGTGCAAGCTCATATGTCAGATTGGCAACAAGCACTCCGTGCTTAATTCCACTTTTAAAATCATTAATCATATAATCAATGAGTTCATTATTGTTATTCTTCATAATTCTACCATATCAATATACTTAATGCTGAATCAATTCCATTCAGACAATATTATATTATATTTTTATGTGAAAGAAATGTCAATGTCCTTATCGGCTATATTTAAAGAGAAACCTTGTATACACGTTTATTTAAGCTTTGCAAAATGTTCTTTAGCAAATTCCATATCCTGAACCGCCTCAAGAGTTCCAACATAATTTCCCTGCTTGTCCCTTACCGCAATATATTTAACAAGCATAGTCCTTCCTTGTTTATCCATCCAGACAGGTACTTCATCAAGTGTTCCTATCCTGAATTCTTCTATAATTCTTCTGACATTTGCCTCAATCTTTGGTGGGTGGCACGAGAATACCTCCCTGTCAATTGCCATAACAGGTCTTTTAAATACCTTTGACCCTTCATTAAAATATCTGTTGATATTATCTTCATCAACAAATGTTATCTCCATTGGTATTGCATTAAGCAGTGCCTCAATCTGCGAAAGTGTCATATGTCCGCCTGCCATATATAACTCATTCTGAACATCTTCTTTCTTATCAGATTGTTCTGACACTTCAGGTTTATACACATTTTCTACTTCTTCTGCTTTCTCCCATCTGTCTGATACTGTATCAAGGCACACGGCATAATCTTTGGAATCGTGATATATTCCAATCCACTCAGCTTCCGTAAAATTAGCGGCACAGTTAGGATACAATATATTATCTTCCTTATATATCATCTCCTCTGCCCTCTTTATAACATTTTCTATTCTTTCAATTAATTTACCGTCCAGACTTTTACCATTATTGTTATCCGCACTGTTATTATTGTCTGCTTTGCTACTGTTATTACCGTCCACGTAATTTAACTGCTTTGCTATGTCTGACAGCTCATCTCTTATCTCATCATCAACTGTCCACATAACCGCCGAAGGTCCGCTGATTTTATATCGTACATTAAGCACCGGATATAACAAATCCCCTTTCTTGGCATAATGAATAGATAACTCCCTGAGCTTATATATCTTCTCTTTCAGTGCCTTTATATCAATATGTCCGCTTGTAATATTTTCTTTAATATCATCAATAACCTGCTGGATTGCCTTATTTTCTTTCACAAAAGTATTTAATGGGTGGCCGCTTATCATAGCCAGTTTATTAAAAATGCTTTCTCTGTCTTTACGCATATCTGCAATGGCACTCTTAGTCATACCTTTCATTGTGTCATCATAGTACTTTTTCATCTCTGATATTTCATTTTCCGCCTTGGCTATTCTTTCTTCCTTAGTCGCACCGTGAAATAATGCTGAGTGAACATCACACAGCTTTGAAACCTCTGATATAGGTGTTCCCTCTGCTATCAACGCCTGCTCCGCTTCCATAATCTCTATTGGATTGACATCATTGAATTCCTTAACAAAATCTTTCTTAACATTCTCAAGACTTTCACCATCACCAAGTCTTTTAAGATAGCCTTTAATCTGTTCTGTCCTGTTCATATAATTCCTCCATTATTTTTATTATATTTTTCAATCTATCTGCTGGTAATTTATCAGCTTTATATATAAGCTGGCTGTTATGCTTATATGTGCATCATATTATAATCTGCTTTATTATCTTGTAAGCTTACAGTCACTCTTACCTGTATATCTTGTAAGACCACAATTACACTTATCTGTATGTGGATTATTAGTATGTCTGGATTGTAACATCTTCATTCCGCATTAATATGTTGTATTTACAACACTTTCAAGATTAATATTCATATCTTAATTGTTTTGCTTGTTAATAATCCTGCTTTTATAATATAATACTTAGGACGATTAACGATTGTGGGGTGAATATTTTATGAAATATGATGTAATAATTATAGGTGCTGGTCCGGGCGGAATATTCTCTGCTTATGAGCTTATGAAGAAAGCTCCTGATCTAAAGGTTGCCGTATTTGAAGAAGGCAATACTTTGGAGAAACGAAAATGTCCAATTGACGGAAAAAATATCAAATCCTGTATCAAATGCCCAACCTGTGCCATTATGAATGGCTTTGGCGGTGCCGGAGCATTTTCTGATGGCAAATACAACATTACTAATGACTTTGGTGGTACTCTTTATGAATATATCGGCAAGGAAGAAGCTATCGGCCTTATGAAATATGTTGATACCATCAATACTTCCCACGGCGGCGAGGATACGCATATGTACTCAACTGCCGGTACTAAATTCAAGACTTTATGTATGCAGAACAAATTAAAGCTTCTTGATGCTTCTGTAAGACATCTTGGAACTGATATTAATTATATTGTCCTTGAAAATATGTACAATGAAATGAAGGAGCATATTGATTTCTACTTTAATACTCCTGTTACTAATATTGAAATAATCGATAATAATTACCGCATATATTACAAAGATACCTATATGGACTGCAACAAATGTGTTGTATCAGTTGGAAGAAGCGGAAGCAAATGGATTGAAAAAGTCTGTCAGGACTTAGATATTCCAACTAAATCAAACCGTGTTGATATCGGCGTAAGAGTTGAACTTCCTGCTGTTATATTTGCACATCTTACAGATGAATTATACGAAAGTAAGATTGTATACAGGACTGAAAAGTTTGAAGATTTAGTCCGCACCTTCTGTATGAATCCTAACGGTATCGTTGTTAATGAGAATACTAACGGCATTGTAACTGTTAATGGACACAGCTATGAAGGCAGTGATAAACAGACTGAAAATACTAACTTTGCCCTGCTTGTTGCAAAGCACTTTTCTGAACCTTTCAAGGACAGCAACGGATATGGTGAAAGTATTGCACGTCTTTCTAATATGCTTGGCGGCGGTGTAATTGTCCAAAGATTCGGTGACCTTATACGAGGCAGACGAAGCACAGATAAAAGAATTGAAGAAGGACTTGTAAGACCTACTCTTTCTGCTACTCCCGGCGATTTAAGCCTTGTTCTTCCTAAGCGTATACTTGATGGAATAATAGAGATGATTTACGCTCTTGATAAGATTGCTCCAGGTACTGCCAATGACGACACTCTTTTATATGGTGTTGAGGTCAAATTCTACAATATGGAAGTTGAGATTGACAACAACCTTGAAACCAAGTACAAAGGTCTTTACATAATCGGTGACGGAAGCGGCGTTACACATTCATTATCACACGCTTCTGCAAGTGGTGTATATGTTGCAAGACGAATAATTGATGAGGAAGAATAATTCCATATTAAAATAATTCTCAATATTTAATATTAAGAATAGGCCAATATATTTTAATGAATACGCTCTAAACATTTCACAAGTATAGATTAGAACAATAAACCATTTATATATAATAATACTTAAAGCTGATAAAATCTCCCTGTAACTTATATCTTTCCTAAGCCTTTGCTTCCGGATATAAGTTACAGGGAGATTTATTCTTAATAATCTATCTAGTTCGATGATTAAAATCTACCATAATATCTATTAGTATCTATTTTATTAAGTTAATAATCTACTCATTAAAATCTTATTTAACTTCTACAAGCTCAATCTTAAAGTTAAGTTCTTTTCCTGCCATCTCGTGGTTAGCATCAAATGTTATGTCATTCTCTGTTAATGCTGTTACCTTAGCTGGAAATGGCTGTCCATATACATTCTGAAGATATACCATATCATCAACCTTAAGTTCTTCTGAACCTGCAAGCTCGCTGATTGGAACTGTGATAATTGCATCTGGGTCTTTCTCTCCATAAGCTTCTTCTGGCATTAAATGTATATCTATTATATCTCCTACATTCATATCAGCTACAGCCTTATCAAAGCCAAGTATCATCATACCTGCACCACAGGTGAATTCAAGAGGTTCTCCTCTGTCATAAGATGAATCGAACTGTGTTCCATCGTTAAATGTTCCTTTGTAGTGTACTCTGCACACCTTGCCTACATTAGCTCCATCAAATAAAGGTGCTCCTCCACCACAACCTGAACAACCGCCACAGCCTGATGTTTCATTACTTCCACAGCCGCAGCCTCCGTCATCTGTGTCACTTCCACAACCACAGCCACAGCCGCAGCTTTCATTTTCTGTATCAGCTGTTCCACAGTTCTGTTCTTCTTCGTGTGAATGATGACTGCAATTAACACCCTCTGATATCAATTCTCCATTAAGGTATGCCTCTAGCGCTTCATCTGCATTGCCTGATACACCTGAATATACTTCTATGCCTGCTTCGCCTAATGCATTGGCAGCACCACCACCGATACCACCACATATAACAGCATTAATATCAAGACCCGCAAGAAGTCCTGCCATAGCTGAATGTCCAGAGCCTTCACTCTCTATAACTTCTTCTTTAACAATGTTCTGTCCATCTGTTTCATAAATCTTAAATTGTCTTGAATGTCCGAAATGTTCAAAAACATTTCCATTCTTGTAAGCAACTGCTATCTTCATATTATCCTCATTTCTATTTTTTTATAATAAGTGTATATCCTGATTTCAGGACACTATATTCCTTTAAATATAATTTAATTCTATCTATCATAAGGAAATTATTTTCAAATAGTAATTCCTTTCAAATTGTTATTTCAATAACTACTATTTCTAGAAATTATTTTCCTCAAAGAATTTCTTCTTTCGATCAATCATTTCATCAATTCTTAGAATATAATTACGAACGTCTTTTACATTTTCTATTCTCTCAATTCTGACCGAATGATTATCATCTGCTTCATTATGAAATACTACCTTGCTGGAAGCTCCTGCACCACAGGCAATTATTGTCTGCTTTTCCTCCATAATAAGAATGTTATATATACATTCAAGTCCCTCAACTGAGTAACCGACATTCTCAAAATTACCTGCCATATTCTTCTGACGATACATATAATAAGGCTCCATTGACAGTCTTTTGGCTGTGTCCTCTGTCATTCTTATTATCTCATCTGTATTCTTGGTAGATAACTGCTTATACTTATCTCTCCATATATTAAGTGCCGCCGCTCTCTTTATTGCAAGAGAATGTACTGTAAGGCTCTCAGGCTTCATCGCCTCAATCTCTGATAATGTATGAGCCACCTCATCAACATCTTCACCGACAAGACCAAGAATAATATCCATATTAATATTATTAAAACCTTCTTCCCTTGCCATAGAATACACATTTTTAATCTGCTCTACAGTGTGCTTTCTTCCTATAAGGTCAAGTGTCTGCTGGTTCATCGTCTGCGGATTAATAGATATTCTTCCAACATTATGTGCCTTTAACACCTTTAACTTATCCCTTGTTATGCTGTCCGGACGTCCCGCTTCAACCGTAAATTCATGACAGCCATCAATATCAAAAAGCTCCTTTAAAGCCGTTATGAGCCTGTCAAGCTGTGCCGCACCAAGCGTTGTAGGTGTTCCACCGCCAAAATACACTGTATCAAGTCTTCTGCCTTTCATCGCCCTTGCTACAAAAGTCATCTCCTTAATAAGTGCATCAAGGTAATCGTCCACATAATTCTTATACGCATCAAGTGCATATGATGAAAATGAGCAGTACAGGCATATACTTGGACAAAATGGTATTCCAATATATAAGCTGTAACCATTCTTATAATCTATCTTATTAAGAATGTCCATTTCTTTCTTTGCTACATTTATTGCAAGGCTGGCTTTCTTCTCACTCGCCTTATGCTTATTCACAAAATGCTTCTTTATAGTCTGCTCATCTTTGCCATCTTCAAGCATAACATATGCAATCTTGCTTGGACGCACTCCTGTAAGATAACCCCAGGGAAGTGTCTTTCCTGTCATCTGGCTGAGCCTGTCATATAAATATGACTTAAATTTATCGTGCATTTCGCTCTTGTTAAGCCCTGTCATATCAGGTACTGTTATATCAATCACTTTATCATCTTCTGTGACAACTGTATCCTGCTTATATGCCTTCACCTCCATTCTTGGGTAAAATGAACGCACAAGAACTATTGCATCATCATAAAATGTATCGTTATCAATTTTAATATATATCATATTATCCATCTTTCTTATGCACCTATAAATGGGTTATGAACCCTCTCATATCCTATGCTTGTTCCCTCGCCATGTCCTGTATACACTTTGGTATCATCTGGAAGCACCATAAGCTTATCCTTAATTGAATGCACAATGTCGCTCATACTTCCACCTGGGAAATCTGTTCTACCAACTGACTCACAAAAAAGTGTATCACCTGAGAATAACACGCCGATTGACTCAATATAATAGCACGTTCCACCCTCCGTATGTCCCGGTGTATGGATTGCCTTAATATCAAAGCCTGCAAGATTAAGTACATCACCATCATTGTGCCATATATCAGCCTTCACAGACAAGTTCATTCCATAAGCCTCACCTAGATTAATATGAGGTGTACTTAATGTATTCTTCTCCTCTGCTGAGGCATACACCTTGACATTATATTTATCCCTCACTTCATCTGCTGCCATAATATGGTCAAAATGCCCGTGTGTTAAAAGTATTCCCTTTAACGTACAGCCCGACTGTTCTATCATCTCACTTATCTTTCCAGCATTATCCGCAGGGTCTATAAGCACACACTCTTTAGTGTCTGTATTACAAAGCAGGTAACAATTCGTTCCTACCATTCCTAATACTCTTACATCTATTTTATACATTATAATCTCCAATCCCTGTGTCAAAAATGCTGTCGTACGAAGCAATATATAAAATATCTTAACTTCGCACGACAGCGGTTATAAATATCAGCCTGTAGCTCTCTCTATATCTGTCACTCCGTCAATCTTTCTTAAATTATCAATTAATCTGTTAAGTTCTTCCTTACCAGATACAACAAATCCAAGATTGATTGTTGCAAGCTGTTTCTTATTAACACGGCTGTTCATAAATCTTACATCTATATTAGATTCCGTAAACAGACGTGAAATATCGACAATAAGTCCTTTTCTATTGCCTGCATATATATTAATCTCTGCACTGTACTTCTCATCTTTATTCTCTGTCTGCTCCCACTCAGCTTCAATAAGCCTTGCTCTTTCATTAGCTGGGAAATTAAGAATATTAACACAATCTGTTCTGTGAATTGATATTCCTCTTCCTCTTGTAACAAATCCAACAATCTCATCACCAGGCACTGGATTACAGCACTTAGAGAAACGGACAGCAACATCATGTATTCCTTTTACAACAATACCGCCTTTGCCCTTCTTCTCCTTCTCTTTCTCCTTGCTCTCACTTGCCACAATGCTGTCAAGTACCTGCTTGTCAGTTATCTCAGCCTTCTTGGTCTTCTGATATTCCTCATTAAGCTTATTGACAATCTGACCTTCTTTTAATGCACCATGTCCTACTGCCGCAAGAACAGCATTCCAGTCTTTGTAACCATATTTTCTTAGTGCTTTCTCAACGAACTCAGGCTTATTAATCTCAGAAAGAACAATTCCCTTACCCTTACAGTAATTAGATATAAGTTCCTTGCCCTTTATAATATTGTCTTCTTTTAGCTCCTGCTTAAACCACTGGTTAATCTTGTTACGGGCCTGTGTTGACTTAACCATTGAAAGCCAGTCACGACTTGGTCCTTTGGAATTCTGTGATGTTATAATCTCAATTCTGTCACCATTCTTAATCTCATAATCAATATTAACAAGCTTGCTATTGACCCTTGCACCAACCATCTTGTTACCTACAGCACTATGTATGCTGTATGCAAAATCTATTGGATTAGAACCTGCTGGAAGTGTCTTAACATCACCTGTAGGAGTGAAACAGTACACTGAATCAGAAAAAAGGTTAAGGTCATTCTTAATTGATGATAAGAACTCCTTGTTATCAGACATATCTCTCTGCCATTCAAGAATCTGTCTTAGCCAGCTAAGCTTAGCTTCCTCACTCTTATCAGACTCTCCTGTCTTGCCCTCTTTATACTTCCAGTGGGCAGCAATACCATATTCAGCAATTCTGTGCATTTCATAAGTTCTTATCTGTACCTCGAATGGCTGTCCATTAGAAGCAATAAGTGTTGTATGAAGTGACTGGTACATATTAGGCTTAGGCATTGCTATATAATCTTTAAAACGTCCCGGTATTGGCTTATACATTTCATGAATAACACCAAGTGCCGCATAACAATCCTTGACTGTATCAACCTTTATACGAACGGCAAATATATCATATATCTGGTCAAGTGTCTTATTCTGGTTAACCATCTTTCTATATATTGAGAAGAAATGCTTAACTCTTCCGTCTATCTCAGCTTCGATTCCAGCATTGCTAATGTGCATGCCTACTTCTTTGATAATGCTCTTTATAAATGCCTCCCTGCCCGGTCTGTTAATGTCAACCTGCTTTACAAGATCATTATAAGTATCCGGCATAAGATACTTCATTGATAAATCATCAAGTTCTACCTTAATCTTGGATATACCTAATCTATGGGCAATAGGTGCATATATATCCATAGTTTCTCTTGACTTTTCTACCTGCTTGGCTGGTGACTGGTACTGCATTGTACGCATATTATGAAGCCTGTCGGCAAGCTTTATCATAATAACTCGTATATCCTTTGCCATTGCAAGGAACATTTTTCTTAAGTTCTCAGCCTGAACTTCAATCTTGTCGTGCTGGTAATTAAGCTGTGTGAGCTTTGTTACACCATCTACCAAAAGTGCTACTTCATCGCCAAATTCCCTAGCAACATCTTCACTTGTCATAACTGTATCTTCCACAACATCGTGCAAAAGACCTGCAATAATAGATTCCTTATCAAGTTCAAGCTCTGCTAATATAATGGCAACACACAGTGGGTGAATAATATATGGCTCTCCAGACTTTCTAAACTGTCCTTCGTGTGCCTCCTTAGCCACTTTATATGCTCTCTCTATATCAGATAAATCTGATGAAGGATGATACTGCCTGATTGTTTCTATAAGCTTATTATAAAGCACTTCAGGACTTGTAAAATCTGCTGGAGTATCAACCGACTTGTCCACCTGACTTGTCTTGATATTGGTATTGCCTGCTAATTCTATATTATTCTCTGGCATATAATTTCTCCCTACACTTCTGAATATAATTTTTCCATAAATTCTCTTGTTGCTACTGCATTTTCTGGTACAGTATTCTCAAGTGTGCAATGAACATATGGCTTATGTTCCTTAATCTTCTTAAGAAGAAGAGGATAATTAAGTCCACCTGTTCCTGCCGCTATTGACTTAAGCTCATCACCTTCAACGACATAATCTTTGCAGTGGACAACTGCTATATCCTTTAATAATAAATCAAATGCCTGATTGATTATCTCATCCTGCTTATCTATATTACCCACATATAAAAGGTTAACTGGATCAAATATAATCTGAAGATTAGGTGAGTCTATCGCATCAAGAACCTTTCTTGCTCTCTCAACTGTATTAACAATATGTTTCCATACCGGTTCAATCGCAACTATAACGCCGAACTGCTCTGCGTATTTAACAATTGGTCTTAAATTATCTATAAAGCACTGTAAAGCTTCCTCTGAATGGTTAGCCGGCTCATACTTGTACTCCTCATTGACAGCACCTGTCTCTGTACCAACTACACCACAGCCAAGTACACTTGCAAATCTTATATGTGCCTTATATTTCTCAACTATCTCCTTGTGCTTCTCCACGTTAGGATTGCAAAGGTTAAGGTAACAGCCAAGTACTGCTATATCAACCTTATTCTCTGCACATAATTCTTTAATATACATTGCAAGACCTGGTGTCATAGTCTCTACTCCAGGCTTGAACTCCTTAATAGACTTGCTTAATGCTATGTGCATACAATGAAATCCCTGATTATGTATATTAGGAATAAGTTCATTAAGTGGTGCATATGCCACATCGTGTGCTCTTATACCGATTCTCATAATTAACCTCCTTAGGCTGTTACTCTGTGTTATGATTATTTAACCCAAACAGCCATATCAGTATATTCTTTCTGATATGGCTGTCTGTTTCCGGTGTGCTGTGTTGTCCCAGTAAAATGACATCTTTCATTACTGAAATGCCATCTTATGCCTCTTACACATACATCATAATATTTATTTTAACACATTATTGTCAGAATGTCATATTATTTTCACTAATTGCATTATAATAAGTTGCAAGTGGTATGAAACTCTGTGCAAATCCTTTCCCTGAATTACCCTGACATATTACCGCATCATCTATAATAGTCTTGACTCCTACTGCTCCCTTAGGCACTTCATTCACAGCACCCCTGAACGTATTAAGTCCATATTCAAGATACTGTTTATTACCTGTAAGCTCATAGGCTATTGCAAGTGCTTCAAGAAGCAGGGTATTATTGCCATTTCTTGCAAGACTTGGAAGCTCCTTATAATAGAACAAACCATTATCCATATAACAGTTCTCTGTCAGGTCATCAACTGCCCTTAATATCATCTGCCTGATATCTTCTCTTGGGAATATTCTGTAATATCTCATAACGCTTCCTACCGCTATTGATATCATAAAGCCTACTCTTATCGCTGTATTATCTGTGTAAGGTGATAACCAGTCGCCATATTCTTCTTCCCACTTCTTAAAATTATCAATTATCCAGTCACATTTCACAAGCCATTTATTATCATTAGTCTCTATATAAAGGGCTGTAAGTGTCCTTAGTGCCCAGCCGGTTTCCCTTGCATTGGCTTCACCCGGCACCTGATACATAGGAGTTTCAAGAAGTTTTAATACATTTTCTCCTATTCCAACTGCTGTATCATAGCCTCTCTTATCACCTGTAAAATGGTAATAATCAAGCAGACCCTCGACCCACTCGTGAGAGCATACCATAACACCATTCTTACAATGTCCTGCCGTGTGCTCCCACTGTCCGCCAATTCTAAGAGGATTACTGCTGTAATGGCACACATCTATATCCATCCAATGCTTTGCTGACACAATCAGATAATCCATAAATCTTCTGACACCGGTTCTTGCATACATAAGTGCACACGCATGTGGATAATCGTATTCATTATTGCTCCAAACAGGCTTTCCACCGCCACGTCCCTGAACAGTGTAGCCTTGATCTACCGTGTCGCCCCAGTTAAGCATACCATAGCACCTTGAATGTCCGTCTGCTTTTGCCATAAGTGATATCTCAAAATCATCATTATGCTTTACAGGGAACACATCAATCATAACCCCTGCCCTCTTAAACACTTCCGGTGCTATATATGGTCTGTCTGGCATCTGGTATATAAGACTTCTGTTGTCTATCTCCCACAGCTTCATAGCAGGACTATGAAAATGTATCATAAACTGCTGTTCTTTTGCCATTCCTGACTGCATAGTAATCTCCCCGACATTCTCAGGAACAAGCATAACAGCCACACCTTCACTGCACGACTTCACTGCCTTAGGATAATTCTGCTGTGCCTGATGAACCGTAACACTAAAGCCATCTTCACCATCAGTATAATCAGCCATAAATGTTCCATAAAATACCTCTGCAAAATGCTCATTAGCCTCTTTCACAAGATATTTATCATCAATTACCTCATTGACCTCCTCGCCATTCTTACCAATTATAAAGCTTGTCTTATAATTAGAAGTTGCAACAACAGTTCTTATATTATTGACATCAGCCTTCTTTTCAATCATATCAAGCTCTGTTGTACCTCTTGTCATAAATACAGGACCATCATTATGCGAATTATCTGTACGGATATCACCACAGCCTGTTGAATCGTTACCTGCTGCAATTTTAAGAGGCTTTAACTGCTCTGTAATTACACTATCTTCTGATTTCTTAATATAAAATACAAGCGACTTTATCTTTAACTCATCATCTGATGTATTAATAATTCTGTATGTAATATTAACCCATGGCTTTCCGGCATAACCAGTGACTTTAATAACTGCCTTAATATTTTTGTTCTCAATATTCCCTACTGCGATATTACTGCACTCAGCTTCTACGCTTGCAGTAACTGGTCCGGCCTCAACAACCTTCCACTCTCCAATCTTAAGCTTATAAGCATTGCCATCTTTATCCTTAAGATATGGACCTTCAAAATTCTTATCTGTATATACTTTCCTGTAATCATTAAGCTGCCTGAATATTGAACTGCTGTTGTTGGCAACCTCATATTCCAGACTGCCGCATTTTATTAAAAAGCCATTATTAACCGGTGTTACACTGATGGTGCCATCTTGATTAGCACACTCTGATTGTCCGTCTGCTATAAGATTAGCTAACTCCTGTTTAGTAGTTGTCAATACTGCCTTTGCCAACTTATTAGCTGGTAAATCTGCCATAAAATCGACAAAAAGATACTTTATACTACCATCATCATACTCTGCCGTAACCTTTGGCTGGATAATACATTTTCTCTTATTCTGAACTATGCTTATATTATCCGTATTATATAGTTCCCCTTTAGCAAATGGAACTGCTATGCTAACACATTCATTAATTCTTGGATATCTGTATAACTTGTCAAAAAATATATCAACCATATAAAGCCTCTTTTCTGTTATGCATTTTACATATGTAGTGTCTGCTATACTATTTCTATTACGTTATGCGTTAAATCTTTAACTATTGCTATTATAATATTAATTGTCACTTCTAACCACTGTTATATTTGTCCAATTTATGATATTATACATATTAATTTACATATAAGGCACATAATCAGGAGGAATATTTTGAACTACGCTGAAATTAAATATAACGACATCGCCAATGGTCCTGGAGTACGTACAAGCATTTTTGTAAGCGGATGTACACACCACTGCAAAGGCTGCTTTAATGAAATCGCGTGGGATTTTAACTATGGTACACCTTTTACTGATGCAACCATATCTGATATAATTAATTCAATGAAGCCAGATTATATTGCTGGTCTTACACTGCTTGGCGGCGAACCATTTGAACCAGCCAATCAAAGTGGACTTATTCCGCTTCTAAAGGCTGTAAAGGAAAACTATCCGGCCAAGGATATATGGTGCTTTACCGGTTACCTTTTTGATGAGGATATTATGAATAAAATGTATGACAAATATCCTGAAACCAGAGAAATGCTTTCATATATTGACGTATGCGTCGATGGAAGATTTGTTGAAGAATTAAAAGATATGATGCTTAAATTCAAGGGTTCATCAAACCAGCGCACAATACTTGTACAGCAGTCTTTAAAAGAAGGCACTGTAGTTACTGCTGAAGAATATCAATAATCAGTGGAAAATCTATATAAAAAAATTCAGGTATTAGTCAGTCACCTGAATATCAATAATATTAAGGAGAATAATTATCAATGAAACAGACAGTTAAATTTAAAAAGCTTACACCAAATGCAATAGTTCCAACTTATGGTACAGAATTCTCTGCCGGTGCAGACCTCTATTCCGGAATGACTGAACCAGTGATAATCAACGCTGGTACTACAGAATTCATCAAGACAGGGATTGCTATGGAAATCCCAGAAGGCCTTGTTGGTCTTGTATACGCACGAAGCGGTATGGCGTGCAAAAAAGGTCTTGCCCCAGCCAATAAGGTCGGCGTTATCGACTCTGATTACCGCGGCGAGCTTATGGTTGCATTACACAACCATTCACAATCCCCTGTAACCATTGAACCCGGCGACAGAATTGCACAGCTTGTACTCACACCTTATATTACTGCTGAATTCGTTGAGACTGAGGAATTAAGTGATACAGTGCGAGGTGATGGAGGATTTGGGTCTACTGGAACTAAATAATATTCAGCATATTACTGTCATTATATACAATAGCAGCTTCTACCGAAGCTGCTATTGTATATTTATATTAAATTAATTTCGTGTTATTTTAATCAGGCATTTCTAATTGGATTTATGGACGTTATATAATCTATCTCTCTTATATGCCAGTGGGTTTAACAAAAACCATCCTGCCATTTTCAACCTGATAATATTTTTCGTTTTCTTCATCATAAGCTAATAGCAACAGTTTTCCACCCTTATAAACCGATCCGTCAATATAATAATGACTCTCTCCGTCATAATAAACATCGTGATAACTCCGATCAGCAGCAAGATCTCTACTGCAGGTTCCAACATGCCCTGCTATTATCGTTTTATAAAACTTACCTTTCGTTGCTGGAAACTTGCCAAGAAGAGTATTATCAGATGCTCCACACATCCAGTACTCTCCTGCTTCTTCATCTACTCCTGCATGAACAAATATCTGACTTTTTGTTTCAAAATATAAATGCATCTGCTGAATCCACCAAATCAGCTTTTCATAATTTGAAAGAATCATCTGAATATATGTTTCTGTAATCCTCAATCCAATCCAAAAACATTTGCTCATGGTTACCCTTAAGAACCACAACTTTTTCTGCACCATATTTTTTCTGCAAATCCCAAAGATACTTCAAAACATAATACGAACTGTCACCATAATCAATATAGTCTCCACAAAATACAATGCGGTTATCACCACCAAGATCAACCTGTTCCATATTCTTTTGAAGCTCTCCTATGCATCCATGAATATCACTCATAGCATATATCATATATCAATGGCCTCCATTTCATTTGACATTAAACAATACTATTCTTCATATTCCGTCAGTAGCCAGCAACCTCCATCGGTAATGCGATAATAGCTGTCTGTATCAGTATCAACCATTAACACTGGAATAACCCCTGTTGACAACACATTCCCATCTATGTATATGTGATTTTCACCATCATAATATATATCATTAAACGTTGAATCTCCTGATATCTCAGATGTATAGACATGACCTGCTACCACTTTCATGTCAAGACCTTCTATCCTGCCTGTTTCAGCGGGATATTTCGAGGTGTATATATCATCAGATGTCTCCCATTCCCACATATCACCAACAGTTTCATCAATTCCGGCATGCACAAATATAGTATTGCCTTCTGTGTAATATCTTGGCAGGCTGCTTAACCAGCTTATGTATAAATCATCTGCATTTTCATTATCATACCATTGCATGCCTCCATACATCGAATCTATGGTACTTTCGCCGCCTATTACCATATCTTCATGATTCCCCATGAGTGCCATGACCTTATCATTGCCGTATTGTTCCTGCAAATGCATTATCTTATCAAGCACTCCTCTACCAGAATCACCACCATGCACATAATCGCCTAGCAATAAAAGCATTGTGTCATTTTCATCAAGATGACAGATTACATTTTCCAGAGCAGCCTCAAATGACTCAAGGCACGCATGTATATCACTCATGCAATATATTTTCATGTACATTCCCCCATAAATTCTCAGTCTTTATCATTGCCACCAGAATAAAATTCTTCACCTGTGTCCAGACATATTGCCGCAAGCCTTCCTCCCGGCAGATATGCGCCACAGTCAATATCAATGTGATTATTCTTTCTGTACACATAGCCTGGTCTGGGATTGTCCTCAATATATCTTGTTGGTGTATGCCCTGTAACAGTTATTACATCATCAAAATATCTGACATCATAATCCACCCTTGACCATACAAGCTCATCAAGCGAATAATCATCAATGTCCCTCTTAATATCGAAATTGCCAAGCCCTCCATGCACAAGAAGATACTTCTGTCCATTAACCGCTACCTTCTCGTACCATGAAAAATCCGACACATAGTCAAGCACATCTTTTCTTGTCTCATTATCCAGCTTACTCAGCTCATCAGTGGTTGCAATCCCGCCATTTCTCTGCCATGCATAAAGCTTCTGGAACATATCGTCACTAAACTTTTCTGCAAATTCTTTGATAGAATTCTCATCTTTTACTTCATTAATAAGAACCAACATACATTCCAGCATCATCTGTTCATGGTTGCCTGCTATAGGTATAACATTTGGCATCTCCATCATCTTAAGTAGCGTCTTTACCGGGTTCTTTCCTCTGTCAACAACATCTCCCAGCACATACAATATATCTTCATCCGAAAAATGTATCATATCCAGCAGTTCCATAAACTTCCAATATTCACCATGAATATCCGATATCACATATGTCGCCATATATTCCCTCCGTATGCTATTTATTAAGTATTTCCTTCAGTGTACGTGGCTCATAATTCATATAAGGCATCATACAGCCTACATTGTAAGCCCTTGATATATCATAACACTTCTCTGACCGCATAAGCATTTCCATATTCAGCTTGCGTAAACATTCCTGATAGAATTCATTTTCATAAGTATTATGAGTATGTCCATACAAATGTATTGTCCCCCTGTGCTGTCCATTCCACATAAGTATAGGATAATGGCTTAATACAAGCTTGTATGCATCTTGGTCTACATAGTCAGTAATTTCCTTATAATCATATATCTCTTCAAAAATATTCTTATACCTCATATCAGAAACATCATCATGATTCCCTTTAATAAGAACTTTCCTGCCCTTTAACTGTGCAACTAAGGCTATCAGCTCCTCGTTTGTACCCCGCATAGCAATATCTCCAAGAATATAAACCGTATCACCATTTGTAATCTTACTGTTCCATTTTTCTTTCATATACTGGTGCATTTCAGCTAATGAATTAAATGGACGGTTATCAAAATTATTGCCTTCCTTTGTCACATTTTTATGGAAGAAATGCATATCACTAATATAGTATTTCATTCGTGTTCCTCCTTTTTTCAATCCTGTACCTGTCTTAATATAGACTCTGCTGCCTTCTTTAATTCTTTATTCAATTCCTTATCCTTATTATCAACAATTGAAGCTATATCATAATGATGACACAGCCAGTATGCCATTCCCTTACATGACGCATTTACACGGATATCAACTGTTGTATCCGTTTCTTTCAAAACATTTATCTCATATGAAAAATCATCTATCAGTCTTGAAAAATACTCCCTGTCTATCCTGACAATATAAGGTCTTAATTCACCGCCCATCATGTAAGGGTGATTCAGAATATATACTGCTCTCTCTAACGGTATATTAAGGTTATCAAAGCCTATTCCATCACTTTTCCTCTGTTCCTTTACTCTTAATCTGGTCATAAGGTCAACACTGTATGTATATACTTTCCTGCTGTCCCTGTATCTTACCAGACAGAAATATCTTCCATTATTGAGCATAAGTCTTATAGGAATCACTGTTCTTCTTCCCTGAAAATGAAGATAAACATTTTTATTCTTAACATCATATACATTCCAGTCAAATTCTATGTAATTGTCATTTTTAATGGCATCAATTATAAGCTGGCAGTTTGCCAGAACATCTGTATTCTGTGCATATCTGGTCCGCCCGAAAGAATCATTTGCATAAGGTGTTATATCTTTCAGATTCTTCCCTGATAAAGTCTGAATCCGCCCGGCTAAATCCAGTGCTCTTTCATTATTAAAAATGTTACTGTACAACACAGAATCAATTAGGAATTTAAACTCTACATCGGTTATAATGTTGTTATAATAATAATCTGTCTTGCGGCGTTCATTGTCATATGTCCTGTATCTGATTACCTTCTGTTCATCAGGCAGATTAAGTTCTGAGTCCGTCAAATCCTTTAATGCTTTCCTGACCTGTTTATCTGTAATGCTTTTATCATAATCCTTATGCATATAAGTAACGATATCAGTAACCTTCAGCGTTATTGCGGCCTCTTTGGAACTGTGTTCTTTTAATATATTAAGCACATTATACTCAACACTCATGTTTCACCTTTAATTATTCTTTCTTCTTTCAACATCTTCTTTGTATAATTTTTGTACATCTTTATAAAAAAGCGCCGCTGATTCCTGAAAATGTTTTAACTCCTCTTGTGATTTCATTTCTTTATCATATCTGTTTATCGTATCTGATTGTTTTAATTCCATCTGACACCCTCCATTTTCTTATAATTACATTTTCATTAATAATTCCTGTATTTCCTTTTTTGTTCTATCTTTTTCTAATGCTGTATACACGCTCATTCTCATATCCGAAATAGCACATGCCTGTTCTCTGTCAAAATAATAATGTTCCATCAGCATCTCCTGAAAACAAGCTTTATCCTTTGCACTATCCACCAGATACATAATCTGGTTATGATGTTCCTGCGCCCACATAACGGCAGACAAAATGTGGATTCTTTGTTTTATTTTTTCTTTGTGTGTAGCTGTATTATAATCTGATAAATACTGTTTATCGTATGTTTCCACAAGATAATCAATGTAATGTTTCCTTGCATCACTTTCTGGAAGCTGGATTCTCTCAATATATATTGGATTAACATGCGAGTGTGAAAATTCTCCAAGATAATCATATCCTCTGAATATGACATCAACACATATCTGTATATCACTGTAATCACCCTTTTTGACTTTAAGTTTCTCATACTCTTCATCTGTAAGCCCAAGTATTACTCCGATATTCCCTTTATGTTTCCCATCAACAACTCTTACTATATCCCCATGTCTGAAATTATGTGGAATATCAAATTTTCTATAAAAGCATTTCATACCCGATTCGTGCCAGCAATTCTCCGAATCCGGTATTTCATCAATTGCCTTATTTAAATCCGTTATCAATTCTTTATCTGATATGGTTTCTTTCAACTCTTGCACTGCCTGTTTTTTCTCTGAATTTTTTAAGCACTCATGATTAATTATTATTTCTGCCTGTTCCACATCCGAAAATGTAACACTCTTGTCTTTAAGAAACTCTCTTTCATCTTTAGATGGTACAAATCTGTCTATAAAATTTTCTATCATCAGACACCTCCCAATATTATCCTGCTCAAATCTTGGCATATTCCTTCATACACCGTTTAGCTGTTTCCTCAGTATTGCGCTCTCCTTTGTAAAAACAATAATCACTAAGCGCTTCCATGGCTCTCCTATAAGCTGCATCTTCCTCTTTGTTCTCCATATGTGGCGGCAATTCCATCTGAAGATGCAATGGATTACAATGCATATGATCCCAATACTCCGACTTTGTTGGATATAAAACCACAGCCTGAATATCTGAATAATCAACTTCCCATTTTCTGTCTTTAATCTCTTGAAGATAATCATTCCAGTCATCTTCTCCAGATGAAAGTATTCCATATGTTCCATCTACTATATCCTTCACCGGAGTACCTGCTGACTTATAACAAAATGGGATTTCAAAAAATGCATCTTCAAATCTTTCCGGTCTGAACGGATTTACTATGTCTACTTCACCTTTTGACAATTTATTTTCATACTCTATTCTTTCAATGAGCTGCTTCTTAAGTACAATATCTTTAGTAGTGTCTCTTAATAAAGCCAATGCCTCCAGCTTCTGCCGTCTGCTTTTCATGGGGTCATTCCAGACAAGAGTTGCTGTCTGAAAATCTGTGAGGTTATAATTTTGTTCTTCTAAAAACGCCCTGTAGTCATCTGACATAGTTATATCAATCATCTATATTTCTCCTAGTTTGCTCACTAAAATCAATTATTTTTATTTTACCTTCATATTCTCTACAGCTATATGCATTATTTCATTATAGTATTTTACACCAGCTTTTTGAATCCAATATCTGCATGCTACATTCTCAGACATATCCGCAATTTTTCCAGAAAATATTTTTTCTGTATTTTTTTCGACCAAAACTTGTGTATTATCATCCCAATTCTCTAAAAATTCAAGCAAATTCATCACAATGACTCCTCCCCTTACAATGAATACTTTTCATTCAACGCCTTTATCTTACTTTTAATATCTTCCCGCAGACTTTCCGGCTCAAGAACCTCGACCAATTCACTGTATTGCAATGCCCAGTGTGCCATGCCATAAGGTGAACACTCCACCCTGACGATATCGTCATATGGTGGCTCTTTTTCTGTTCTTATGTATGTGAATGAATCTCCGAACCAGTCATGTAAAAATGTATATCCTGGGCGGACTCTCTTTTTCGGATTGTCTTCACATTTTTCACTCTTAATTCTTAGTGTTACTAAAACCGGCTTATCAAAAGACATATTAAGATGTTTCAACTGAAAATCTTCTGACCATTTTTCTGGAAGATTGGCAACATTTTTCTTTGGAATACGTGGTATTCCCTTAATATGAAGCCTGTCATTCCTTCCCGGAATCTCTATATCTATCATAAGGTCAATCCGCCATATAGACATATTGGGCTTGTAACCTTCATACTCTTTAGCCGCCAGCAGATAGTATTTTCCACCACTCGCAACAATATAGTAAGGGCTAAGCTCGTCCATCTCTGCCCTGACCGGCTCCAGCTTTTTCTCATAAGAATAGCCATTGAATCTGAATTGTATTCTCACATTATCATCAATTGCTTTCTGTATAATGGCAAGATTGTCTTTCAGCAGCTCCCTATCTGCAAGCTCCGGCTCCTGAACCTTACATATATGTCTCGGCGTTCTCTTATAAAATGCCGTAGTCATATTGTCCTCAACCTTCCTGACAAGCTCCTGCGCCGACTTGGAATCCAGTGTCCTTGTTGCCATAATACCCTCAATAATTGAATCAACCTCCTTCTCAGAAAATGTTCTGTTATAGTAAAGGTTCTTTATGCGCATTACATTTGCAATATAAGAATCATCTTCATCAGAATCATCCCGTTCATATCGTTCCTTATCACCATAAAACTTTTTGAAATCATCAAAATACAGCCGCCACTCAGCTTCTGGCTTATAATCACTTCCTCCATCTTCCAGATTCATAATATTTGCCATATCTTTTAAAAGTCTGTTAATAGTCTCCTTATCACCAATATACGCATTTATATTTTCATCTTTCCTCATTTTAGCAATACTGGTAGGGTGTCTTCTGTCTGTATTCTTTCTCAGATAATCCCACACCTTATACATACGCTCAAAACGGGTTGGTTTCTGAATCTTTCTCTTTGCCATATATCACCTCGTGTTAATCATAATATATTGTATTCTCTATTATAATAACATTTTGGTCGGTTTTTTCCACCATTTATCAGAATTTATTAATCAATATAAAATTCTTTCATATCATTTAACCTTATTGCTCCCAGTGTCCCCTCTTTACCATAACATTTATAACCAGCTCCACAATCTATGCGTATAGTCCGTCCTGAAGGAGATACCCATATTTTCCTGTTATCAGTTGCAGTATGCCCCACAACCGATATAAACTGCTCATGTTCCTCCATACCCCTGATAAACTGCTCATAATGTCCGTCTCCCATATATATCTTTCTTTTATCAAACATACGCTCAGGCGTAAGAAATGTCTGTGCATGTGCTATCTGATATTTCCTGCCATTAATGGTCAGATTAATATAATATGGCTTTTCCTGTATCCATTCAGCAAGTCTTAGCATATCAACAGGTGTCAGCCGCTTCTCCATAATAGACACCGTATTATAAGAAATATATTCTCCAGATTTTCTATGTCCGAATTGTTCAATAATCTGCCTTACAACCCAGACATCATGATTGCCCTGTATAACCTGTATATTGGGATATTTTAATATTTCAAAATACAGCTCAACTGGCTTATCTCCACGGTCAAATATATCTCCATCAATAATCAGCAAATCATTCTCATTAAACTGTATCTTCTTTAACAGCCTTTTAAATCCATCTGCATTATTATGAATATCCGAAACCACATATACATTTCTATTATCATCTATTGTAATATCCATAAATATATGTCCACCTCTTTTTCACATTTACCTGCTATGTTCAAATGTATTTTTTCTATGTTTAGTTCCGTCTTGGTTTGTCTGAAAGCACCAGCACCATTCTTTTCTTAAGATGAGTGTCATATTTTAATTCTTTATATGTTTCTTCTAAATCAGGGTTATTCTCCATTCCTATGCCATACACATACATACTGTCATATTTTTCTGAAATGTTTTTTCTATACTCATATGATTCACCTGACCAGTCCAGCTTATTGACAATATTAAACCATCTGCCAATCTGTAAATAAGGCTTTAAATCTTTAAATGTCAGACTATCACAAATGTTTCTTTCAATATCCCGTGGCTTATCAGATAATACTATCTCTATCGCCGGCTGCATTGTAAAACCCCTACCAGATATAGTTACTTCCCTATTTATTTCATCTGGTTCTGAATAAATATCCAGCGAAAACTCCACATCAGTCATTCCTACTCCATAAACATATAACTCATCATATTCCAAAGACGGAATATCAGATATCAACAGATAATTATGATAATCCCCATCTTCAAAGCAGATTGATAATCTTGTGTTTCTTGCCAGAAATTTTCTTATCTCTTTAAATTTAATTGCCATTGTGATTCTCCTTATCTATAGACATTGTTTCCTACAACCAGCAATATTGCATTATCTCAATAAATAGTCCGCCTGCCTTAATAAAATTATCCGTTATTTGACACTCATTATCTTCAAGCCATTCATACTCCTGTAAATACATTCTGACAGCCGGATTAAATTTACTCATCATTTCCCCGATAAGAGGATATCTTGTTATGTAATCAAAATGTGTATCCAAATAATAACCATACCTGATAAATTCCCCAGTATTTTCAATAATCCAATCCACCGCCTCTTGTATGGTGTATTCTTTGCCATTAAATGTTACAGTAGCCATAGTATCATCATGAACACTATTATCCTTATACATTCGCATATGTGAGTATAACCATTCTGCAAATGACATATCCATATTAAAAATGTCGCGATAATCAAATCCATATCGATATCTTTGACGCATTCTGTACAGCTTTTTCTCAGTAACAAAATTACCACCATAAATTCTTCTCGATACTCCGAGCTGGCTTATGTATTGATTTCTTCTTTTCATTAATAAGCTCCTTTCGTCTGGCTGTTCTTCTCTCTTTTATATGGTGTTTTGTGTTCAGACAAGATGACCTCTCGTCTATTATTTATTATAATGTCGGAGAGGTCGGGTTTTTTCGCCTTTTGGATTTATTATTTTGTTTTACTTAAATATATTTGATGTACATACAATACTATTTTGTATCATATTCCTCACATTTTTTTACAAATTCAACAAATTTTTTTACAATTTCTTCTACAGCTTTTTCAGCTTCTTTAGCTTCATATGCTACAGGTGGATTATAACAAAAGTTCTTTCCTTTATTATCCTGAATAAGCTTATCAAGTTTATTTACATGATTTTGATATGTTTTCGGATAACAAATGCCATCTTCATTGATATTTTCTTTATTTGTTCTATCAAATTGTATTTGTTTAAAAATGCAATTAACCTTATTATCTTTATCTATATAAAATCTCATAAAATTGATATTATATATTTTCCCATTATAATAAAATGGTAAATATTTATATAAGCCTCTCGTTACTTTATTTTTACCGCATCCTTCTCCCTTTTTACAATCAACTACTTTATCTATCACCATTTTATCATGCATTTCTTCAGATATTCGTAATTTTTTAGACCTTGCATTTTCAGAAGGTCTACTTTTTTCATATTTTATAACATCAAAAGTTTCTTTATTATTATTGCAGTATTCAATAAAATAATTATAAACTTTTAGTCTTAAATCTGCCTCACTCTGTAAAATTTCATCAGTAATTTCCATAGAATTGGGGAAAATATGAAAATTTTTAGTTCTCGTGTCATAAACTACTGGTTCTCCTGGAGTATCCACTCCATAGGTTTCAACACACTCTCTACGCACTCTACCATCTTCATTAAAACCATAAATAAACGCTTTCCCCGGCTCATATCCAGTAATTTCTCTAATCTTATCAATGTCATTCGTCATACCCATTGTAATAATCCTCCATTATTTCTTCAACATCAAAATCAACCACGAGAACACAAACAATACAACTCCTATGCACGAAACACCAAGAGCTGCTACTATGTCTGTTGAACCGCTATTTACCAGATCAACTATCGATAATACAGACGCAACAATTGAAATTAAGCCAAATACTGCTATGACAGTTGCCACATAATTCTGCATGTCAGAAGATTTCCTCTCCTGTTCGTCTCTTATGAGTTCAACCTTCTGCTCGATTTCTTCAAGTGCTTCATCAATTCCATTAACGACTAACAGACATCTGTATGTTTCGCAGACATTATTCCAGCGTGATACCTGCGATGATGCAAGCGTACCTGAAGCACGAAATTCCAACGCTTCTTTTTAAGCATTTTCACTTTTCTGAAATACTTAAGACTCTGACGTTTATTGTCAATCAGAGTATTCTGAATTCCTTCATTAACCAGCATGCATGTACTTTTCTGGTGTAAAACCAGCATTGTAAGAAATACATCATCTCTTGACTGCTCTGCAACATTTGCCGCTGTCATATCATCTGTTGCATACACATATGATATTGACTGTGATGTAATGCATGCACCCCATCTGTATGAACACATATTAGTATCCTTCGCACCATATGTATATGCTACATCCTTTTCTGAAGGATCCGAAAAATCACGCGAAATGTCTATTAATTTATGTTCGTTAAATGTAATTCTTTCAATAGTTTTCAACTCATTAAAACGCCTTCTTACAAGTGCCACATTAAAAAGATATGTTTCCTTCACCGCCAGTTTCATATCATCAACATACAATCTGAATATATTACTGACCCCGCCTATTGAAATATTACTTACAGCTTTAATTACATTTTCTTCAAAACTACGTTTGTAATTCTGTACATAGCCCAGATTAATCAGCTTATCGATATAACCCGCATCAGCATTGTCATATGTAACAAGCACCGTGAAAAATGCTATTTTGTTATTAAATACATATAACTGGCTCTCATTAACTGCCAATATTTTACCATCTGAAAAATGTACATCATCAATGCATGAATTTAAAATGTATCTTCTGACAAAACCGTTTTCTTTCCTACATCTTCTTGCAAGAATATCTGACATATCATATGATGAAAAATCCGCATTTTCTACTCCATCAATAGTAAGCTCTGTTAGGTTAAGACTGCTTTCATACTTTAAAGGAAATATTACATATGTTCCCCTTATCGAATCAGAATACACCTGTCTGTTGTCATTAAATTCGTTCATAATCCTCCTTCCCTCAAGTCTTTATCTTTAGTTTTCACGACCTGATAATTTAGGTTGATTATACCACAAATTGTCTTTAAGGAGTATCTCTAAACGACTCTAATATTGCAATTATTTCCTCTCTGTCTTTATCTGTAAGTTTAGCACTTGGCTCTGATCTAAATCCTGCTGAATTAGGGCATTCAAACATAAACGCCATAGAATATCCAGCACTTATATAATCAAATTTATCTCCAACTGATTTTTCAGCAGATGTTACCGCATACATCTCTGCACCATCTTCATATGTAATTGTCTGACCTGTTAGTGCATCAAAATTACTTGTATTCTTAATCTTCACAATCCAGAAATCATTTCCCGGATTATATCTTGACTTAGCTATTCTGCTCATAGCTGCACTTGTGTACTGTTGTCCAAAATTATACATAGATTTATCAACTATATATGGTCTTGCATCGTAACACACTTTTGCCCCATTTTCATTCTGTAATACAATGTACTCCCCATCATTGCCGACCCTTTCCGTAATAACTGTCCAATTATCCGGATAGTCAAAATAAAATGTCGTCTGCCCTGGGAAATATTCTGCCATTCTCGTCTTATATGTATGAAGTGGTCCTGATTCTTTTACATCTGTTCCTTGTGTTACCTGCTCCTGCGTTGGTTGCTCCTGTGTTGTTGCTTCTGTACTTGTCTCACTTTCCTTTGGCTTATCATCTTCTGGCTGCTCATTATATGTACATTCCTTCACAAACTGCTTCGTGCCATCAGCAAGTCTTTCATAATGAAGTGATTTGCTTCTTGCAAATGATGTAAATTCACAACTCTTACTTATATCCATTGTACAAAGAAGTGATTTCTTATTCTTATATTTAACACTTTCATCACCAACTCCAATTATGAAAACAGGACACTTAACATTAACATCAGAACATATCTGCCCATTTGGTCTGCCAGTTCGTGTTGCTTCTGCTTCTGCACCTATATCAAGTTCTGCATCTAACAACGGAATAGATCTCATTGTTACAAGCATTGGTGCTGTCCTGAAATACAATCCCATTGTTCCTTCTGCCTCAATTGATGTCTGCATAGATGAACGAAGCCCCATTGTTCCATTCACGCCTTTCCCTTTTTCATATGATACTCCTGCATAATATGGCACTTCTACTTTAAGATTAACTGAACCATCTACTGCTGGAACAATATATAACGCTACATTTACTGCAACAAGATTACTACCAATAAGTGCAGGTGTCTGACATAAAAGGATTCCATCTGAAAAATCACCTTCAACTCCGATTTCTCCTGAAATCTCTGAATCAATATCAACACCTACAGATGCATATTTTAACCCACTCTTAAGAGTATATTTAACCTGTGCTCCTACATTTATATTATTAACGTCCCATTTTATAGAGAAATTCTCACATTTTTTATTAAGCTTCTGTTTAATAGGAAGCTCGTATTCTGCCTCCGTATCATTATCTGTCAATGTAACTTCAAGTTCATTATCATCATTTACCGCTGCCTCTATTGCGAATCCCTTGGAATTGATATTACCAGACACATCTGCTGTCAGCATAGTTACAGGCTTTCCAGCCGACACCTTCACATTATCAAGTCCATAGTAACTAATAATATCGTCAATTCCTATGCTTGCCGAATCTGAAACTATAAAAGTATTAAATACCTCGTCTATCTCAGGGTCTTCCAATGAAAATGTACCATTTCCCATATCCTCAACGATTTTCTTTGCAATTTTCTCGCCCATATAATCAAATACAAATGTGTCACCTTTTTTCAGATTTTTGGCTGCACTTTCATCTATATATATAATATTTTCATCTTCTTTATAATCTTTAATATCAAAAAACTGAAGCTGAGAAATATTTTCTTTATAAGAAACATTTTCAATATCTTCAGGCCAGAATTCTCCATAATATAAATCATCAAATTTATCAAGAATACCATCAGCCTCCTGGTCGGAAAATCCTCTATCAAGCCAATCTTCTGCTATCAGGTTATTATTAATTGCAAGCCCTATATTGGTATTATCTGATATTGCATCATCAGTTCCAAGATATATCTGCATTTTGCCTTCGCCCATTGCACGCATTGAAGTAAGAGCCATAAATCCGCCTGATGCTATGTCATCATTACTAAATTCATCGCTATCTGTAATATATCCATATTCCTTAGCCGCTTTTCTGTAATCATCTGCTTCAATGCCCATCTTATTGCATAACTTCTTAAGCCAGTCATAACATGTTATATCCTCATTTTTAGTCACTGCTGCCTTACACGAAACATTTATATCATTACTGCTTTTTTTCTTCGATAAAGCTCCAGTTACAATGCCTGCTGCTATTGCCATAATAACTATTACTGCTGCCGATACGCCTATTATTATTTTCTTCTTCACAATGTGTCCCCTTATGTTTTATTTATTTCCATGGAATTTCTTGAACTCTGATTTCTTTTCCTGATTCTTCTCTATAAAATTTATGTTTTCCACTTTCTGCATCTGCAAGACTACATATCTTTTTCTCCACCATTGTGTTATCTAATTCAATATAATCTCCCATATCACCATGAACCTTATATAGCTTGACACCCAATATTTCATTATAATTTGCAATATAATGATGGTTAGGGTTACTATCTTTTTTATAAGCTGGTGTATTAGCTGTATTTTTATCTGGCTTTCTGCTTTTCACACCAACATTACCTGATGAACTTTTATATGAGGTTGAACCTCCACTTCCAGAAGATGCACTTCCTGCACTCTCATTTGAACTATTACCAAATATTAATATAGCAACCACTATTCCTACAATTATAATCGCTCCTGCTAATGCACCAATTGCCACTATATTTTCCAATAATAAAATTAACGCCAGTATAATAAGATATGCTGCTAATCCTAATCCTTCTGCAAGAAATACATAACTGCCATCACTATCTATAAGAAGTTTAAAGAAAACTATAATTGTAATAAGCAAAACAGCCGCATATATTAATCCCATATCATTATTTAATAAATAATTGTGATTCGTTGATATTTTCACAACACAAAATACCATTGCAATTATATCTATAATAAACAATATCCATTTCCATATTACTTTTTCCGCAAACATTAAAATAATTGAAACCAGTGTCTGTATACAAATAATTATTGCCAATATAATCCAAACCACATTATTGGATATTATATATGTTGTTCCACTTGTAAAATTAGCACTGGCAAAAGCTCCATTTTCTTTAACTCTGGCAACACTCATTGGATATCCGCCATCAATAATAAATTTTATATATGCAAATACTGCCATTAATCCAATAATAATTACAAATACCCACGAAAGATATATAGCTATTGTTTCAAGTGGACTCTCTTTTAATTGTTCTTTATAAAAACTAACTTCTTCATTTATCCATCTTTTCAATCTGTGCACTCTGTTTTCCTCCTCATATTTAACATTTTATCTATTCCTTTGATGATGCTTTATAAACTATTTCTCCTCCTTTCCTGCTAATCTCATAATTTCTATGACCTATACTGTAATTAGCCGATATCTCTTTTATTTCAGATAAATATCTGTCAACAGTAACAAGTTTTTCTTCCATTTCAAGCTTATTCAGGTCTGAGTCAGATTTATCAGATAATATGGTGTCGACCTTAACCCCAAACAACTCAGAAAACCTGCACAAAGTATCCACTGATGGCACACTCCTGCCGCATTCTATATTTGAAATAGCAGAAGCTGTCAGTCCAATATCCCTGCCAAGCTGTTCCTGCGTAATTCCACGTTCAATTCTTAACCTTGAAATATTAATACCTATCTTATCCGTTCTCATATCTTTTCCCTGCTTGTTATATATTAAGTAATTATACAATCATTTATAAATTTCCAACATTTTCAAATACTCATAGTCCAACACCGCTAATGTAGTTTTCGTATCTGATAAATACTGTCCTCCTTCTTCATAATCATACAATTAACTATTTCCCCCAGCGGTCAATAAACCGCATTTCTAAGTTCTTTTCAAAAAATAGCTTTCGGAATTTTTTATCGTAGTGCTTATCTGGTACTACAGACATATATTGTGAGTTCTATTTTTTACAATCATACTTTACTATTTATATCAATAATTTGAATTTTGATTTAAATTAAATAATTTGAAATTAATGACTTTTGCCAATTCTGAATCCTATTGAATCAACAATATATTATAAAATAAAAAATAAGAATGTAGGTTTTCTGACATTGTTATATGCCATAATTCCTACATTCTTATGATTGAAAAAATTTCTATCTATTTCATTTGGAATCTCATACTTAAGTGTATCCATACATAAAAAGTAACCCTGTTACCCATTATTCATTTTATAAACTTAAACTTCTATTTCTACTGCCATACCATTACATATTCCTTTTCTCCAGTAGCTTCATCTAAACCACTATTCTGAATTTCAAATCCCTCTCTTTGATAAAAAGATATTGCTCGTGTATTTTTTTGATATACATTCAAAAGCAATTTACTCCGTTTATCTTTTGCATAATTCAACAAAGCCTTACCTATACCATGCGATTGCATTCCTTCAGAAACAAAAACGCCCTCAACATATTCATTGTTTAGACCTATAAAGCCACGTATTCCTAGATTATCTTCATAGACATAGACCGTTGTCTGTAATAATAGTTCTTTCACTAATTCAAAATTACTTTTCCAATATTGCACAGATATAAAATAATGTGCCGTTATATTAGTGTCCAACCATATCTTTGCAACTCTATTTACATCTGCTTTTCGTAATTCTCTAATCATAACGATAGTTCTCCTACAAATTCCTATTGAACAAAATCTTTTTATTTCTCCTGAATCATCTTAAAATGCTTCAGTACCTCCACAATTGTTCTCTCACTTATCTTGCGGACACTGTGGTTGCCTACTTTCTTCATTTTTAGAAAATTTATTTTTGTTTTAATTGGGACAAAAGACAGACTGTCTCGACTGTTTTTTCTTTGTCCCGAATAATTCTCTTTGTAAATTCACCATCATAGAATACTGGGAACTTGAATCCAATCGACTTTATTATCTGCTTATCCTGTTCTTCTTCATATATTTGTATGTCTGTAAGTAATGCATTATAAAACTGCTTCTTTTCCATATCAGACAGTACATCATATACACTATCAAACATCAACAAATAATTATAGATGTTATCACCTGTTATCTTATCCTTCTGGATATTTGATAACTTATCTTCTGTTTCAGATACTAAATCTTCTGTATCACCTATTTTATCATAAATTGTATCTAATCGCTTCTGTAAATCATCATATTTGCGATCATAATTTTTATCTAATATATCAAGTGTATCAATCTGTAAAATAATCTTATCTTTTGTGCCTATTAACTGCTTTAATAGCATAAAATTATCTTTGTATTTTTTGCACAAAAAAACCTTATGACAAAAATCATAAGGTTGTTACACTTCTTATTTTAATTTGCTACTTATTTTACTGTGTGCATTTTTTATTTCATTTGATGTTTTCTGCAAAAGAATCCTCTTTTTTCTGTTTGTTTCATATTCAGATAAAATAATCTCTACAGCAGTTTGCAATATATCAAAATATTGCTCACACGTCTCTTCATCCAACATATGTATTCCAGCACTCACTATTGAATAAATCTGCTGATTACTATATAAAAATTCTGGCAAAAATTCTTTTATAATTTGTATTTTTTGATCTAAATGAAGATTTTTAAATTCTTCGTATTCACAGTCTATTTCACCTTTACTATCATTATAAACAAATAAAATTATTTTTTCCACAACTCTACGTAAATAAACATATGCTGCAATGTTATATCCATCTGTATGCATCTTTATAGCATTTCTAAAATCATCCCTTGCATCCATTTTTTTTAACAACTTATCATATGCATTTAAACTATATTCACTAAACTCATGCAGGCTTGGGTATTGTCCAATTTTCATTAAATATAATTTATCTTTTTCAAACAGAATTCTATATGAAACTTGATAAATACTTTTACAAATCGGGCAGTGGAATTTTCTTTCAAAAAATCTTGCTTTATCGCTTATATCATTTACAGCCTCACGCATTTCTTCAACATCATCTGAAATCGAATCCTCTAAATCTACTTGTGCATCAACATAACTACTAAGAACATTAGATTTTAATTTTATATCAAGACCACGTCCAATCTTAAAACTCATCCCTTTTTTGCAATGTGGACATGTTCCATATATATCTCCACTTCCACCAATAAAATTTACTAATTTTACAAATTCTTCTGACATATAAGTCACATATTCATTGTATTCGTAACCACGATCCACTTGCGGTACAGTTTTTTTCACCATATTAAGCCAATCTATTTCCACTTTACGATATAAAGGTAATGTAAACACTAACTCTTCTTCTGATATTTCCATCCACGATTTCATTAGATATTGTTTCCTCTCAATAATTTTCCTAAGTTTGTTTATAATAACATTTCTTTTTGACCATTTTCTTTGCATTATACCATACAATACATTTTTAGAACAACTATCCCTCTACACATCTTTTCTCTTACAATACTTCTGCTATATATTGCACTTATAAATTTATCATTGTTCTTTCTCCACCTTCATTTCCATATATTTATTCAATGCTACTGTTGTTAATTGTGATGTAGAAAAAACCATTGTATCTTCACAATAATCCTTCCATTTTTGTATTAGATTTTTTGATATATTAATTGATATTGCTATTGTCTTTGCTTCACCTGATTTTTTTTGCTTGTATAACTGATTATATATGTCTTGTATATTCTTTGGAGCATTTATTAGATTTAACAAAGCTAATTCAAGCATATATCTTTTACTATATATTTGCTGGCTGCAAAATGTTCTCCATTCATTTGCAAGATTTGTTGGTACTTTGGCATAAAATAATTCTGTTTCATCACCTATATAATCTGCAAAAATTTCTTCATTGCTTTTAGATAAACCTACGTTGCTTTCACATTGTGCAATTTTTTCTTCTAATATCTTTTTACTGTTAATTAATTCTGTATTCATATCTTCTACCTTTTGTAATTTTTCGTATTCCTTTGCACTTATAATTACTTCTCCCTTTCTTTGAAATCTTGCAATTTCATATGTCTTTTGGTCAATCATCTTATACCCAATATCTCTTAAATAATCTGTCACAGCAGACCATGTCATATCAAGTTCATCATTTCTAAATGCACTTGTTCCTGATTTTTCTTTCTTCAATTCCATTAATCTTTTACGAACTATTTCTATAACCTGTTCATCTGGAAATTTTTTTAAATCGTCTAACACCATAAATTTTTCACCTCTTCCATTTTATATTAATCATTACTAAAATTAATATGATTATCAGCACAGGTAAATAAGTACAAAAATAATTTAAAATTACTGTATAGCCATTTTAAATGGCTCAATTATAAGTCAATATTTTTTCTATACCACAAAATATTTTTCATATTTAATTGTAATTGCATTGTTTCCATTTTAATTTTTGATTTATAAATTCAAAATGATAAGATTACATTTTCTATTTGACAGCATCCATCCGCATCTTCTTTTATTTCATAAATTATGTATGTCATTCATTTTTTAATTGCTGTATAGCCAAAATAAATTATTTTAAGCAAAAATGTAGCAAAATCAACTGTCGCGCGCTACATAAAATAGCTATCCATTGCTCAGGACGCTCAATGCTGGCTTATGCCAGCAAAGTTTGTCCTGCTTCATTCCTATAGCTATTTTATTCCGCCGTAGGGAGCTTCGCTGCACTATATTTCGTATAGTGCTCACCTTTCAGCTTTCCAGTCCCAGCTTTACAAATAGAAGTAATTTACAACCGTTCATACTGCACAAAATTCACTGCAAGCATAAAGGTCATTTCATTCCCAATATGCTTTTGTTCATAATGTGCATTATTCACTAATCAAAACCTCATTAGTGTGTTGAAAGCTTCAAGGTGGCACTATACTTTGAACTACGTTCAAAATATAGTGCCCTACGGGGATTTTATGGACATCCCAGACCTTTTCAGGTCTGGCATATCTCATAAAAGGGAAATACTTCACAAATGTATTTGTTTCGTATTTCGTAAATGGGAACCCATACCCCCATTTACAAAAATGCCCTATGATGCAATTTGCATCATAAGGCATTTCCTATCATTCATATCACAAAGTATTGTGATATTCATTCTATTGTCATTCCCAATGCCCAAAGGTCGCAGACGCTTCCAATGTGCAAAGTTCATTCATAAATTTTTTTATAAACTGAACAAATATATTTTATTAAAATTTCTTGTCCATCTAAAAATTCCAAACTAAAACGAGTTTGTCCATTTTAAACAAACTCTTTAATATCCTTAACTTGCATTAGTTAATATCACAAACTTTTTTTTATGTCGTTCTAAGAAATCTTCCAATGTAGGTGGTGTAACTGCATATTGGCTCAATTCGCTTAAACGATTCGATGTCAGATTAATATGTATATTATTATATTTAGTTTCAAAATATCCGCCATCATCATTCACTTTTTTAAGGGTTCTAATAAATCCCACAAAAAAATCTAATTGATTTTTACCTCTAAAATTCAAAGAGAATTTTCCTTTTCTAACCAATTCTTCTTCAGCCTTCTCTATTTCCATTTCTTCAAATTGTAACTTTTCTTTTATCTCATCTATTGTTTCATCATATTTTGTTGCCTTTTCTACCTTATCAATATGAATCTTCAACATATGTGATGTTTTAATTGAACCGAATGCACAGTTACTATTAGAATCTGATTTCTTCCTTCGCAAGTATACCAAAGAATTAAACTCTAATATTTGTTTGTTAAATTCTTCTTCTCGCTCATCAAAATCCTGTAAACATTTTTGAAAATCATTGTCAATCTCGTTTAGTCCAAATTCCGACTGTAATATTTGCTTTAAACATTCTCTTTGAACATAAAGATTTTCGATTGAATAGCAAGGAGTTTCAAATAACTTTTCGTTCTGTCCACTTAGACTCACATCATAATCTCTATCAATAAAGAACATAGTACATACATCATCATATAAATTTGTAGATGTAATCCTATTTAATAATTTTAATACTTCCTTTTTGTTTCCTACCGTGTAGGTAACAAATTTATCACCGAATTTCTTTCTTATTCTTGAATTATAATACTTCCCATCTTCTCCCTCATAAAAGCAAAACGCATAGGTTTTAAAATATTTACTATTATTTGCAAATTGCGTAAAAATAGCCTGATGTGTTCCTCGCTCCTTACGCATTTGCTCCAATGATATACTACCACCATCTATCATTTTATCATCCTCACTTGTACATCGCTATATATCTTCTTATTTCTTTTGCATCATAATCAAACTCATTTTCAAATATAAATGGTGAATGAGTAACTGTTAGTAATAAATCACAATTTTCTGTACGCATAATATCTGGCAACAACATTTTCTGCCATTGAAGTGATAATGATAATTCTGGTTCATCAATAATAACTATACTTTTTTCATCACTTTCAAGATATAATTTAGAAAAAAGAGATACGATCTGTTTTTCACCAGACGATAGTTGTGTTAATTGAATAATATCTTTCTTTTCGCCAAACTCATTGTCTAAGAAAATATCAAGATTTAATGTACTTTGATTATAATTAAAATGTTTATTAATAAGGTACTTATTACATGTATTAGCAAACTTTTTTATTCTATCATCGTATGCCTTTTGTAATTCATAATTATCTATAAGTTTATTAATCAAATTCCACAGATACAAGTAATCGTATTCCCTGATTTCCCCACTGCTTACCAAATCTAGAATCTTTTTCTTGTAAGGTTCTTCTATTTCCTTTCCTACTCGATCTAGTACTATTTTAACAGTATTAAAATCAAGATTTGTATATGCACGCTTACTATAATTTTCTTCTAATGGATTTTTTCCATCTGCATATTGCTTCAAAAGTACTCCCGTCATTTCGGTAAAACCTTTCATTGCAAGGGAACGAATCCTATCCAAAATTCTATCAATAGAAGTCTGCACATCCGACATTCCAAACCTAATCAATAATTCTGCTTTATTCAGCTCTTCATTTCTAAGATTTAATGATGCAAAATCATCTTCTATTCTACGATATGTTGGTAAATAAATAATTCTATGCGAAACATTTGATGATATAGCCTTTACTAATTCTACAACATTGTTTTTATTTCCTTTTCGCTTGTTTTTAGTAAAAATTTCTTTATCATTAATGTAATGTCTAATTTGATTTCTCGCCACGTTTACTGGCATGTCTAATGTTCTGGCAAGCTCATAGGTTATTTTTTCCCACTTACGTTCAATATCATCTTCAGACGTCATGTCATCATATCGTAAAATAATATTTTCAATAATATCCGTCGTATACAGCTCTCGATCTCTATAATACTTGTAGGAAGATCCCCTTTTGCTCCTGTTATATTCGTTGATATCTGCAATAGAAATTGTATAGATTTTAGAATCACTTCTAAATTTTATCTTTATCTCAGAAAATTGAATGTCAGCTAATTTCGAAAATTTCTTTTCTAACACATAATATATACAATTCAATATAGTTGTCTTTCCTAATCCATTTTCCCCAATAAAAATATTTACCTGTTTATCAAAAGGGATTTCAATATTGTATCTATCAAAAAGTCCAACAATAGCTATATACTCCAAATTTGTTTCATTCACTCCATTAAATACCCTCGTTTCAAACAAACTATCGTATTTCATTATATGCCCTCCTATCAGATTTTATACTACATATAAACAATATTATCACACAACAAATTTCAAAGCAATTTTTGATAGAATATTTTTCCAACTCACATTTCTAACCTGCCTTTATGTATTGTATCTATATTAAGTAATAGTAATCATATCTTTATAGATTAAGAAGTATAAGAGTACATCTATTTGTATGTGATAATTCTATTAAGAGATATTAAACATATGTGATTATTAAAAATAGCAACTTTCTTCCAAAAATTAAAAAGAACCCCCGAAGGAGTTCTTTTCTGTATAGCCTTTTTATTCAATCATCTGGAAGTATTTAAGTGCATCTATAATAGCTTCCCTTTTTTCAGCTGTTACTTGTGGCACTTTTGCCTTGCCTTCACCTGTGTTATAGTTTTCTCTTTCTATAATTCCAAATTCACGTTTTACTTGTGCTATATATAAATTTGTTACATGCAGGTCATATTTATTTTTTACATATTCCTGTATTTCTTTATATGTTGCTTTGCTTTTTGCACTTGTTATGTCTAATTCCGACATATCCAATCTTACCTTAATTTCGGCATCTGGAGCCTTTCGGGACAACAAAATTACAGTCTCGACATGCCCCGTATTTGGAAACATATCCACACAGCACCCTTTCTTAACCTCATACCCGCTCTCCTGCAACATAACCAGATCTCTTGCAAGGCTTGTAGGCTTGCAGGAAATATACACCATTGACTCCACACCATAGTCAATTATCTTCTTAAGTGCCTTTGGATTGATACCATCTCTTGGTGGGTCGAGGACGATAAAGTCCGGCTTGTCCTTAATGTTATCGAGAGCATTAAGCACATCATCTGCGATGAACTCACAGTTATCAAGTCCATTTATGCCGGCATTAATCCTGGCTGCTTCTACGGCTTCTGGAATTATCTCAACGCCGATGACTTTCTTTGCAACCGGGGCTAACATCTGTGCAATTGTTCCTGTTCCACTGTACAGATCAAAAATTACCTTGTCTTTGGTTGTTCCTACATAATCTCTTGCCTTTGAGTACAGTACTTCTGCACCAAGTGAGTTAGTCTGGAAGAATGAAAATGTTGTAATCTTGAATTTAAGTCCAAGAAGCTCTTCTTCAATATAATCCCTTCCGAATACTATCTCTGTCTTTTGGTTGATTACCGCATCGGCAACACTGTCATTGTAGGTGTGCAGGAAGCCGGTTATCTTTCCGTCAAGTGACAGTGCTTTTAATCTGTCTGCAAGTTCGTCCATAGGGATATCATTAATTGTAGTTGTCACAATATCCACAAGGATTTGTCCTGTCTTTACAGCTTTTCTTACAAGCAAATGTCTAAGATACCCTTCGTGCTTCATTTTATGGTAATAAGTGAGATTTTTCTCTAGTGCATAATCATATACACACTTGAGTATTTTTCTGTAATCATTATCCACAATCTTACAGCCTGTTACTGTTACTATATCATACATACTGTTTCTCTTATGTAAACCGAGGGCTATCGGACCATCTTTTACCTCATCGCCAAATGAGAATTCCATTTTGTTACGGTATTCACTTGATACAGGGCTTCCAATTATTCCCTCCCACTCATATTCTGTATTAATAACAGGAGCAAGAAGCTTCTTCACTGCATTTTCTTTCATCTTTAACTGTTCTTCGTACCTTACAGTCTGATATACGCAGCCACCACATTTACCAAAATGCTCACATCTTTCGTTAGTTTCTGTATCTGCCTGACAGACAACTTCAAGAAGCCTTCCTTCACATTTGCCGTGCTTCTTCTTGTTTACCATAAATTTAACTGTCTGTCCCGGTATTGAATTCTTTACAACAGCCTTTTCCTCTATAGTCTGTCCGTCTTCCTCTGTCTTAACTATTACATTTCCCTTATTAGGAAAATCCACGCTTTCTACATAACCTGTATATATGCCGCCTTTTTTCATCTTTTATCTCCAATCCTTCTATATAATCAATCAGGAAACTAACCAGCCTTCCTCCCACATCACCGAACATCTAAAAAACCACTGGCTGTAAGCCAGCCAGTGGTCTTTGTCTTAATCATTCTTTAATTGGCAGAATAATTAGTTCTCGAATTCATCATCATCTTCAAAGTCTTCATCAAAGTCGTCATCATCGAAATCATCATCAAAATCATCAAGATAATCTGGTGTGAAGTATCTATAGATTGCATATACGATAGCTGCTAATGCTGCAACCGCTCCAATAACTGCTAATACTATGATAATTACATTACTTTTCTTCTTGCTCTCTTCTACATCTTTCTTGTGAAGAAGTTCATTGAGCCTGCTTGCCGCAATAAGCTCTTCAATCTTATCCTTATTCATAACAACCGCTCCTTTCAAAACACTTTTAAAGTAAATATATTGTATCACAACATATTTTATTTGTCACCATATTTAGGCTTTTTTAAGCTTTGCAAAGCCTGCAAGCATTTTCTTTAAACCATACTCATCAAATGTTACAGTTACCATATAATCTCTTGTGCCATTATCAATTGAAATTACTTTTCCCTTTCCAAATTTGGCATGAACCACGGTATCGCCAACACCGTATCCAAGTCCAGATGTTCCTCCAGCACTGCCAGCAAAGGCAGTCGAACCCGCCGCGCCATATGAAGTACCTGCATAACTTCCGCCTGATACAGATTTTCCACCAGCTGTCAATTTACTGCCAATTCCACTGCCTCCAACTCCATCAGCCTTCGATGACTTCTTTAAATCAAATATATCCATAGGAAATTCTTTACCAAAACCAACCTTAGTATTCGCCTTTCTCACAGAAGACCTGTAACCTGTTGAGGCTGAGCCGCCGATTGATACACGTTTTGGTTCTTTATAATTCACATTGCCTGAACCGTATCTGTTAAGAGCGGCTTTGGCATTGGCTCTGATATTATACGAAGGTGTTTCCTCTGAGTCATCTTTTCCTCCATATGCAATCTTACCTTTATTATATCCTGAACTATTATTTTCTATGTGCATATATTCTTCGGGAATTTCTTTAATAAAGCGTGATACTTTATTCATCTGTGTTTCACCGCGTACCATACGCATCTTCGCACTGCTTAAGTTAAGTATCTTCTCTGCTCTTGTTATTCCTACATAGCAAAGTCGTCTTTCTTCCTCTATCTCTGCAGGGTCATCTGACACTATTGTCATATAACTTGGAAAAAGACCATCTTCCATTCCTGTCATATACACAATAGGGAATTCAAGACCCTTAGCACTATGTAATGTCATAAGCATTACCTGCTTATCTGACTCATTAAGATTATCAATATCTGCTATGAGTGCAACTTCTTCAAGGAAACCGCTTAATGTAGGAGTTTCTTCCTTCTGTCGGCAGCTCTCCTCATAGCTTACTATTTTGTTAATCAATTCATCTATATTTTCCTGTCTTGCTTCTATTTCTTCTGCTGTTTCGCTCTCTGCAAGACATTCTATATATCTTGTGTCACTTATAACGGTTTCGGCAAGTTCTTTTATGCTCATAAATTCCTGCTTCGCCTTAAGTGAACCTATAAGTGTAACAAATGGCTCTAGCTTTCCAACACCTCGTTTTATCGTATCAATATGCTCAGCATCGCACAGAGCCTGCCAGAATGTTATGTCATTCTGATCTGCATATTCCTGAACACGTTCAATGGTTGTCGCACCAATTCCACGCTTTGGAACATTGATAATACGCTTTACTGCCTGTCCGTCCATACCATTGTCTATAGTCTTTAAATATGCAAGTATATCTTTTATTTCCTTACGCTGATAAAAGCTTATTCCACCATATATACGATATGGTATATTCTTTAACATAAGCTTTTCTTCCAATGTTCTTGACTGTGCATTAGTCCTGTATAATATGGCAATATCGTTGTAATTCCAGCCGTCCCTTACCATAGAACTTATACTGTCAACAACGCCCTGTGCCTCATCATATCCATTTTCATAAAGTGTATAATTAACCTTTTCACCCTCACCATTCTCTGTCCACAGGCTCTTTGCTTTTCTTCCTATATTATTGCTTATGACCGCATTGGATACATTAAGAATTGTCTGTGTTGAACGGTAATTCTGCTCAAGTTTTATTACTTTAGTTCCTGCAAATGTATTCTCAAAATTCAATATGTTGGTAATATTGGCACCCCTGAACTTGTATATTGACTGATCATCATCACCAACAACGCAGAGATTGCCATATTTGGCGGCAAGCATTGATATAAGCTTAAACTGCGATGTATTAGTATCCTGATACTCATCAACCATAATATACTTAAATCGTTCCTGATAATAATTAAGTACTTCAGCATCATTTTCCAATAATTCTACAGTCTTGTATATTAAATCATCAAAATCAAGTGCATTATTAAGCTTTAATGTCTTCTGATACTCCCTGTATACATTGGCAATTCTCTTGCCGTTGTAGTCACCACCAGCCTCAAGCTCCATCTGATCCGGACTCATAAGCTCATCTTTGGCGTGCGATATCGCATTCATAATTGTCTTTTCCTTGAGCATCTTCGTATCTATATTGAACTTCTTACATATATCCTTTATAACACTCTTAACGTCATCTGTATCATATATTGTAAATGTATTGGAATAACCAATTCTATCTATATAACGCCTGAGAATCCGCACACAGGTGGAGTGGAAAGTACTTACCCACACTTCGCCAGCCTGCTGTCCTACTGTGGCATCAACTCTCTCTCTCATCTCCCTTGCCGCTTTATTAGTAAATGTAATAGCAAGTATATTATATGGCGCCACACCACAATCATCTATAAGATAGGCTATCCTGTTAGTAAGAACTCTTGTCTTTCCAGAACCTGCACCCGCTATAATAAGAAGCGGACCTTCTGTCCTTTTAACCGCTCTTTTCTGGCAGTCATTTAAACCATCTAAATTCATATACTCTCCAATCCAATGTGTGATTATACTCACACTATCTCCACTTTAACTTACAAATGCACTTAATTAAAATCAACAGTGCATCTAAACTTAACCTTCACATACTGTGCATACACAGTATCATAATTCAGTATAACAAATGTTCGATATTTTTTAAAGCAAAAAATCAGAAACCATTGCCTGAATTAGTATATCATTAAATATATTTATCCAGTTATGATTTCTGATTTGCAATATATACTTTATTATATATTTCATAAGTATATAGTTTTTATATTCCACAAACATACATTTTCCGTATATTCAACAAATATATTCTTATATCCTACTTCTCTGTTATGACTGCATTATCCATTACTAAATTCTGTGCCTTCTTAACAAGCATAGACTTAACAATAGTTTCTTTGTCATATTTATCTGTAAATGTATCTACCTTTGAATAACCACTGTCCTTAGCGAACTGCTCAAGGTCATCCTTGTATTCATAATCTGTAATTGCAAGACATTCCTTTTCTGCAATTGCCTGATATACAAGCTGCTGTCCTGCTGATGCCTTAACGAATTCATCAAATGTCATGCCATAAAGGTTCTGGCAATATTCATCATTAGTCTTACCCTGAAGTGTACTGTAAAAGCTTATTGATTCCTCAAGCTTTGATGACTGCTGTGCAAGGAATTCCTCTGGATAACCTGTAACCTTGCATTTGTCAAGAAGCTGGGTAAGTATTGCTTTATTCTTAGCTTCTGTTATTTTAGTTTCTATTGTTCCACTGACATCATTCTTAACATGTGCCTTATATGAATCAACTGTTTCGCAGTTGAACGCACTCTTAACAAAAGCATCTGTAAGCATAGGAACATTAGCCTGCTGTACATAACTCATTGTAAGCTCGAATACAACTCTCTTGCCAGCATAATCAGAATACTTTGAATTCTCTGGAAGTGTGATTGTTATTACCTTAGTCTGTCCTGCAACCATTCCATATAATTCTTCATCTAAGCCAGTTCCTGCAACAGGGAAAGCATCCTTACCAAGTGTCATACTATAATCAGAACCAGTAAAATCATCTATTGAAAGTCCGCCTGATGTACCAGTATAACCAAATGTAACCTTATCGCCTTTCTGTGCTTCCCTGTTAACATCTGTATATGTTGTCTCACTTTCAAGCTGTTCTGCAATCTTATCATCTATAACCTGATTAGTTATGGCTGTTACATCAACCTCAGCCTGAATTCCCTTATAATCTCCAAGCTCTACATAATCAGTTGGATTGTATCCATAATCTACCTTTATCTTACTGTTACAGGCTGTTGTCATCATAACTGACATAACCATAGCTGCTGTAACAGCATATTTTACAACTTTATTCTTTAATACTTTTCTCATAACCTGTCTCCACATTAAATATTGCCGTAACACCGACTTATAAACTATACCACAATATCACTTTTAAAACCAGTATTATGCAAATGTTTCACAATATTATCACAAAAAAAGGCAAAAAGCCCAATCTGATATGCTCCCGAATTACTGGAACACATCAATTCGCTTTCTGCCTTTTATATAACTGGTATTAATACCAATATAAATCTTAATTAAGCAAGCTTAGCCTTAGCTACTTCTGCTAACTTAGCAAATCCTTCTGCATCATTTACAGCCATCTCAGCTAATACCTTTCTGTTAAGGTCGATGTTAGCTAACTTTAAACCATACATAAACTTGCTGTATGAAAGACCATTCATTCTTGCTGCAGCATTGATTCTTGCGATCCATAACTGTCTGAACTGTCTCTTCTTCTGCTTTCTACCCTTGTAACTCTCTGTAAGAGCTCTCATTACAGACTGCTTAGCAACTCTGTACTGCTTAGATCTAGCTCCTCTATAACCCTTAGCGAGCTTTAATACTCTGTTATGCTTCTTCTTTGCGTTCATACCGCCTTTAATTCTTGCCATTTCTTAATTTCCTCCTAATAATCAATCACAGACATCCATATCTTATAAATATGGCATAATCTTCTTCATTGTCTTTACATTAGTTGCATCTGTCATAGCTGCATGTCTAAGATTTCTCTTTCTCTTAGTAGTCTTCTTTGTAAGAATATGGCTCTTGTAAGCTTTCATTCTCTTTAATTTACCTGTTCCAGTTACTTTAAAACGCTTTGCAGCTGCTCTTTTTGTCTTTACCTTTGGCATAATAATCCTCCTAATTTAATTCTCATATGGAATAAATAATATTTTAACGTTTTTCAGTTAAAAACATAGTCATGCTCCTGCCTTCTAACTTTGGAGCTTTGTCTACTACTGCAATATCACTTAACTTCTCAGCAAAATCTTCTAATATATGCTTGCTGGAATCGATATGCGCCATCTCACGGCCTCTAAATCTTAAAGATACCTTTACTTTATTGCCTTTCTCGATGAACTTTCTTGCCGAATTACACTTAGTATTCAAATCATTAACATCTATGTTAGGTGACAAACGAACTTCTTTGACTTCTATTGTTCTCTGCTTCTTCTTAGCTTCCTTCTCTTTTCTGACAAGTTCATACTTATACTTGCCATAATCCACAAGCTTACATACAGGTGGCTTTGCAGATGGGGCAACCTTTACTAAATCAACCTCTGCCTCTCTTGCCAGTTTCATAGCATCCTTAGGAGACATAACTCCAAGCTGCTGTCCTTCTTCTCCAATAACACGAACTTCCTTATCACGGATCTGCTCGTTAATCATTAATTCGCTAATAGTAGTGCACCTCCAAAATCAAAAAAAGTGGATAGTCAGACTATCCACTTTTTAATCATAATGCATCTTAATTGCTGTTTATCATGCACATTCTTAAAAATATAAACCCAAGTCGCCCGATTGCGCTAAGGTGAGAGTGGATACTCTGCTTTGTTTAACAACTATTAGAGTGTATCACTAATAATTATAGCTGTCAACTAATATTTTATATAATTATGAAAATAATTGCAGAAATTTTCAATTAAGCTCTGCAATTCCTGACAGCCTTACATATCTGTCCGATATTCTGTACCACGTTGGGAAATCCACAACACCAGTCTGCGGCATATTATTAATTCTCTGAAACTGCCTTACTGCCTCCGCTGTACGCTCTCCATATATCCCGTCAACCGTCAGTGCCGGTATTGCCGTGTAATAATCGCCTATAAGATTAAGCTGTTCCTGCAGCTGCCTTACCTTCTGCCCCGATGAGCCTATATCAAGATCTGCACCAGGCCACGATGACGGAATACCCTGTATCTGTTCAGCCGTATTAATGTACATATTATCTCCATAATAATATCTTAATATATCTATTGAGGAATATCCCTGATCACCCAGATATTTGCTTCCCCATTGTGTCATCCAGTCAGGACAGCTTGATTTCTTTCCATCACAATACTGTGTTAATATCGGCTGTTTTACATTCGGTCTTGACAGATAATTATCAAATATTTCATCCACAACCTGTGAAATGCTTTCAAATATATTACGTCCGTTGACCCATTTGTGGTCAAATGCAGTTGATGAGGTTATCGTAAAGTTGTAATTCTGGTTTCTATACCACTCTGTATACACTCTGTTTAAGGTAAATGACATAATCGCTAAAATATTAGCTTCCAACGTCTGTCTTGGCCAGGTTGAATATATTTCACTGCTTGCTACATTTTTAATATAATCCTTGTACCTTACATAATAATCAAGTGCTGTGGAGTCTGTAGGAACACCATCGTGCACAACTATTGTTTCTGGTATTACAACGCGGCTTAACACAATCTCCCCCGACTGGCGTACCGGCTTAATCTCAGTCTCTGGTATCTTGGCAGGATAGCTGCCATACAGCGTATTAACTGGAATTACAATATTATCCTCTGGAACCTCCCTGTTATCTTCATTCAGATACACATTCTGAATACTTGTTTCCCCTGAGAATACATCAATACCGGATATATTAATCTCCTCGTAGCCATCTGCATTAACATCAATAGTGTATTCCGAAAATGGCTGGTTCTCACCCGGTTCCATACTATACTCCACCGGCGGTGTAGGAAGGTCATCAAGATTAACTGCTCCTTCTGAGTCAGTAGTTATCTCATTGATAATTCTTTCAGGATTTCCTGTATATGCAAGTGAAATCCTTGCATCTGCCAATGGTATACCCTGCTGTTTATCATATACATTAATGCGCATTTTTCCTTTATCTATTGCATCGGCAGGAGTTTCCATTGTATGTACATAAACCATAATCTAATTCCTCTTATATTATTCATTATATTTTTGATTATTATATGTATCTTTATGAAATTTTATGAATAAAATAAACTAATATTTCCTTTAGGAGGATTTATGGCTGATTATAGAATCGCCCTTGATGCCGGACACGGTGGAAGCGACCCCGGTGCTGTATATAAGGACAGACGGGAAAAAGATGACACTCTCGACCTTACTTTAGCTGTCGGTGACATACTTAAAAAAAATGGCATAGATGTATATTACACAAGAACTACTGACGAATACGAAACTCCATTTAAGAAAGCAACCGATGCGAATAATTCCGGTGCCGACCTTTTCGTATCAATACACCGCAATTCCTCAGAAAATCCTAACCAGTATTCAGGCGTTGAAACCCTTGTATACAGCGATACTGGTTTAAAGGCTGAGGTGGCAAGAAATATTAATAACCAGCTTGAAGATGCTGGCTTTAAAAATCTTGGTGTAGACGAACGCAAAAACCTTGTTGTCCTTAAACGTACCAAAATGCCAGCCGTTCTTGTTGAAGCTGGATTTATTAACAACGATAAAGACAATTATCTATTTGATGAAGAATTCGACAGCATTGCACAGGCAATCGCAGACGGAATATTAGAAAGCATACCATCAGGCAGGCCCGGAAATACCACTTCCAATAAAAGCAATCGCACTGACAACAATAATAATAGCAACAACAATAGTAACAACAATAATAGCAGCAACAGCCAAATGAATAACTCTGGCAGAACTGCTTCTGCCCCAATTGACAGCACAGCTATGGTTAATTCCATCCCACCTGATAACGAGGTGTTTTCTGTCCCTGTCAGTAGTTCAAATATTATGCCACAATGTCCTTGTGACAATAATGATTATGACACAGAAAATGAAGCACTTTACCGTGTACAGGTTGGCGCATACCGCAACAAGGATAATGCCGACAGAATGTTAAATTCACTTTTAATGGACGGATTTCCTGCATTTATAATATATGAGGACGGCTATTATAAGGTTCAGGTCGGTGCTTACCGTATTCTCTTAAATGCTATTAAAATGGAACAGCGTTTAAGAAGATTCCGCTACAGCACATACATTGTATATTCATAACAGATTGCTATTTAATTAACAAACATTTAAAACCCTCCAAAAGTCAGAAACAGTGTCTTACTTTTGAAGGGTTTATTTTAGGTTATTTTACATTTTAGGAGCTGTAGTTATTAATTATAGTTTATTATTCTGCTGAATATATTGTTACACCATGCCACTCAATAGATGCAATATTATCAACACTGATAACCTGTTTTAATGCAAATGATATATGCATAGTACCTGCTTTGGCACTTAAATCAGAAGTTTTGTCGTCAATACTAACAACTGTGCCATCTTTAAGATGTACTACAGGTGCATATTTACCACTCATGCCAAACCACTTAAAGTCTGCATTTCCTGTTCCATATATATCAAGTACGAATCCATCACATTTAAGTGTATCTATATTGAGAGTCTGGTCTGCATTATAAGATGATGTAACCGATATATTAGGAGTTGTACTAAGCACACCTGTGCTGCTACTCTTAAGAACTGTTTCAAAAGACCACTCCCCTGTTGCTAAGGTTCTGGTTTCTCTTGTTTTATTATCTTCACCATTTCTGTACGTACACTTAAGATCCTTAACATCAATCGAAATGTTATGATTAACAATATCTCTTGAATCAGCATTAACATATATTAATTCTGCATATATTTCTGAACCATCATCTGACATACCATTATAATTAAGATGGTATAATGTACCTGTTGATTTGAACTGGTCTGTTTCATCACTTATTTTTATTACAGTATCTGCAAAATCAAATGTACCAATTATTGGACTTAAGGTATCATCATTAGGTATAATCGGACTTCCGTCTTTTGACTTTATAGTCAGTTCAATATAAAATCTTCCACCATTAGCAACATATTTTCCCCATTCCACGTCAACATTAGATTCTTCTGTAGATGTAACATTACCTGTATTATAAACATTAACCGAACTATCCCCGCTAATATGAGATTCAAAATTGACATTACTCTTTGGGACAAGATACTTCTGGTACGCGTATACACCAGTGTAAGTTAATCCCGAGATTGCAATCACTGCGGCTGCCGCTGCTGCTATATTTCTATATATTTTTGATCTGGTTCTCATTATGACAGGCTTATCAGCTGGCTTTGCCTGCTCAATCCACTCCTGATTAATATTGTTCATTGACTTAAATAATTTCTCACCATTCATACCAAAACGCCCTCACTTTCCAAAAACTTCTTTAAATCTTTCCTTAATCTGTGCAGTGCAACCTTAACTGAACTTTCGCTCTTTCCAAGTTCTTTTGATATAACTTTAACAGGTTGTGAATACCAGTATCTTTTGATAAATATATTTCTCTTATCAGTATCCAATGTTTTAAGAAATGTATTAATCAATTCTCCTACCATATGTTCATCACCCTCAAGTGCTTTATCAGGCTTGCCGATACACTGTTCCATCTCGGCTGTAAGTTCTATAACATTAGAGCTTCTTTTTAATGCATTGTCATGGTCTATTCTCTTGCAGATTATATGTCTGCATATAGTAGCTGAATATGCAAACAAATATTGCGGTCTGTTATCTGGAACTGATTTCCATACTTCATAAAACGTATCATTAACACATTCTCTCGCATCTTCCTCACTGTCAAGCATATTCATTGCAAGCTTCATTAATGGTCTTTGATACCGCTCCATTAATTCACGCATTCCAGATTCATCTCTGTTTGCTATTAAATCAATTATTTTTTCTTCGCTGCACACTTTATTAAATCGTCCTTAATTATTTCTTTTTGAAAGCTTTCACTTATAGAGTACGCTTTTTTCAGGATTGGTTACAGAAATGTAAAATAATTATTTTGCAAAGACTTATTGGATATTAATATTTCCTGATGCCTTAAGCTTTAAACTGTGATTCATAAAATGTATATCTGCATCGGCTGACACTCCTATTACATTATCACTTTGCATATCTATCTGTATTACCGAATTCACATATTCAGCCTGTGAATATTCAGCCATAATATATAGCGTCATATTATCCAGTCCATCAAAATCAATAACCATATTACAGACAGCGTTTTGATTGTAATATACTACAGCACTCACCTTTACAAGGTTATTATCCCTGTCAGCCTCTATATCAAGCACTACATTGCAGTCCTTTACTTCCGTGGCAAATTCAGATTTAATACTGTCCTTTTTTATGCCATATACATTTAACAACGAAATATATGGAAGAACCTGTGAATCTTTATATAATTCATCCACAAATGTATTAAAGCCATTAACTAAAGCTGTTTCATCTATATTAATATTATAAGTGTGTTTTCCTGTTTCGCTGACTGTATTCACGCAATCCATTGCCATAACTTCATAGCCCTTCACAAAGTCAGCTAATGCAGCTTTTAAAACAGGCTTAAGCTGATCTGCATCTATATTAATATATCTTGATATATCAGCTTTAGATATTAAAAATGTATCATTAGTCAATTCAGGTATAACTACATTTATTCCATTATTATCGATATTAGCTGTAATGGTATATTCTGCACTATTCTTACCCTGCATATAATCAGTATTATCATATACCAACTCCGATATATTAATTTTTCCAGTATAGTTATTGGCACTTACATCTATGTTGTTTATATATTTTTCAACTGTGCTTTGTAAAAGTTCTCCAGATTTCAACATCGTTTTTAAAGCTTTTTTCTCTGGAGAAGCATACATTTGTGTAACGCCATATGCCGCTAATATTATTGCTATTACGGAAAGAAATATTATACCAGCCACAGCACGCTTTACATTTTTCTTTTTATTCTGGCATTTCATCAGCCTTACCCTTTCTTTCATACCTTACAAATTCATAACATATATCAAAATATGTATGTTCATCACTCTGTCCTGTAATTCTCCAGTCTTTAAGCTTATCGAAATCACTTATATAGGTATCAGCTTCGTAAGTATAATCGACCTTTGTTATATGTGCTGTATCACAATATGGAAGGAATTCTTTGTATATCTGTCCACCACCGATGACATATACATCCTTACTATCCACATTTTTTACCTTCTCAAGCACATCTTCAACACTATGGCATAAACATACGTCTTTAGCTTCATAATCTTTATTTCTTGTAAGAACAATATTCTTTCTTCCAACAAGTGCTGACTGGTTAGGAAGTGCTTCTAATGTCTTTCTTCCCATAATAACAACTTTTCCATAAGTTTCTTCACGGAACAGCTTCTTATCCTCTGGAATATCAACAAGTTCTCTTCCTTTATTAGCTATTCCCCATTTTTTATCAACAAGTGCAATTAAATTCATAGTTTGCCTCCTACCCAGGCTGGCACATATCCTTTGACACTTATGCCATCCTGTGTGTATTCCTCACTTTCAAGCTGTCCGTATTCTCTTATAAGCTGGATTTTGCCTGCATCGCTGTAAGGAAATACTCTTTCTATTCTAATTCTGCTCTTTAATATAATATCCTGCACATCTTCCAGAAATTCATCTATTCCCACACCCGTCCAGGCTGAAATATTCTCAACATAATCAGCTTTGCTGTCCTTGAGTATAGGAAGTTCGCCGTATTTATCACATTTATTAAAAAGTGTAATTATCGGCTTATCACCTACATCTAACTGCTTCAATGTCTCATATACTGTTGCCATATGTCTTTCGTAATCATCATTAGAGCAGTCCACAACGTGAATTATCATATCTGCATATTTCGCTTCCTCAAGTGTACTCTTAAATGCCTCTATAAGATTATGTGGAAGCTTTCTGATAAATCCAACAGTATCTGTCATAAGCACTTTTTCCTTGTTAGGAAGTGTAAGTGCCCTCGTTGTAGGATCAAGTGTTGCAAACAGCTTGTCCTCAGATAATACACCTGCATCGGTCAGCCTGTTAAGAAGTGTTGACTTACCCGCATTAGTATAACCTACTATAGCCGCTACTGGTGTAGAACTGTCCTGTCTGTTCTGTCTTTGCACATCTCTGTGGCTCTTAATCTCCTTTAACTCACCTGACAAATGAGCAATCCTGTCCCTTATTATTCGCCTGTCTGTTTCTATCTTCTTCTCACCCGGTCCTCTTGTTCCTATTCCACCACCAAGTCTTGAGAGTGTTGTTCCAAGTCCTGCAAGTCTTGTTGACCTGTATTTTAACTGTGCCATCTCAACCTGTATCTTACCTTCACTTGATGAAGCTCTTGCGGCAAATATATCAAGAATAACCATTGTTCTGTCCATAATCTTAGTATTAAGAACATCTTCAAGATTTCTTAACTGTGCTGGAGACAGCTCATCATCACATATTATTCCTGTTGCACCAAGCTCATCTATCATAAGCCTTAATTCTTCAAGCTTACCCTTACCAATATATGTTGCAGGGTGAAAGCTGTCACGTGGCTGTATCATCTTTCCTACTGTGACCGCTCCGGCAGTCTTAGCAAGCTCTGCCAACTCCTCTAACGACTTCCCGCAGTCGTCAAGAGGATTTAACTCTACGCCGACAAGTACAACCTTTTCCTGCTCGTCATCTGTATCATATAATGCCATATTTTCCTCCAATCAATTCTATTATGCCAGAAGCAGATGTCTTAACATATCAATCAACACAAAGCATTTATTATATAATAATCTATTCTTTTGCTATGCAGTCGCTAAGATAGTTAGATACTTCCTTTTCTTCCGAATAATTCATAACATTTTCTGTTATCTCTTTTACTTCCTTACTGCTCCACGAAGCTATCTCTTTTCTAGTTTCAAGCACCCTGCTCACTGTAACAGAGAACTCATCAAGTCCAAAATTAAGAAGAAGTGGTATCATTCTTTCATCTGCCGCCGCTTCTCCACACATTCCTGCTTCAATACCTGCGTTATGAGCACACTCAATTATGTATTTAATACTTCGTATAACGGCTGGATTGAGTGCAGAGTAAAGATAAGCAACATTCTCATTGCCTCTGTCAACAGCAAGTGTATACTGTGTCAAATCATTCGTACCGATTGAAAAGAAATCAACCTCATGTGCAAGTACATCTGCCATTATTGCCGCAGCTGGTGTCTCTATCATAACACCTATCTTTATATCCTTATCGTACTTAATGCCTTTCTTGTCCAGATCCCTGCATATACCATTTATAATCTTCTTAACTGCCTGCACCTCTGTAACCGAAGTTATCATAGGAATCATAATTCTTATATTGCCATATGCACTTGCCCTTAATACAGCCCTTAACTGGGTTGTGAATATGTCTATCCTGTCAAGGCAGAACCTTATGGCCCTGTATCCAAGAAATGGATTTAACTCCTTTGTGAGTCCCATATAAGGAATATCTTTATCTCCGCCAATATCAAGCGTTCTTATCGTAAGCTGTCTGCCATCAAGCACAACTGCTGCTTTCTTATATTCGTTATACTGCTCATCCTCTGTTGGGAGTGCCTGCTTGTTCATAAATAAGAATTCCGTCCTGAAAAGTCCGACACCCTCAGCTCCAGCCTTTACCGCTTTAGCCGCCTCATCAGCATTGCCTATATTAGCAGCAAGCATTACTTTTCTGCCGTCCTTTGTAACAGTCTGTTTATCTATATATTTCTTAAGTTCCTTAACTCTTTCATCATATGCTTTTTTCTTTTTATTATATATCTTAAGAGTTATAGGTGTAGGATTGACAAATACTTCGCCGTAAGCTCCATCAACTATAACTTCTTCACCCTCTGTAATTTTACTGCATACATCCTTAACACTTAATACAGCAGGGATTTCCAATGCTCTTGCAAGAATTGAAGCGTGTGATGTATCTCCGCCCTTCTCTGATATGATACCGGCAATATGCTCTGTATCCATATTAGCTGTCATCGATGGATGGATTTCATCGGCAATAATAACAGTATTATCAGAAAGTTTAGTAAGATCAATATTCTTCTGTCCCTGCATTATTGCTATAAGACGCTGTTTCATATCTTCAATATCGGCTACTCTCTGTGTCATCGTATCATTGTTAAGGCTTAAGAATATGTTCTTTAACATCTCACAGGTATCTTCAACCGCAGCTTCTGCATTAAGCTTGTCATTAGTTATAGCACTTATTACACCACTGGTAAACTCAGGATCTCTTATAAGATATTCCTGATTTTTTAATACAAGAGCATTCTTATCATCACCATTAAGCTTCTGTGACAACTTATCCACAAGCTCATTAGTTTCCTGTATGAACTTTTCCACAGCCTCATTGAACTTATCAACCTCAGCTTCTGTATCCTTAATCTTAACACGGCTGACAGCATTCTTACACTTATGGATAATAAGTGCTTTTCCTATACCAATTCCCTTAGATGTACCTATACCTCTTAACATATAGACCCCCGTTTCCGCGTACATTTACGCATATATGTTACCAAGCTAATCACTGGTTAAATACATACTTTATCATATTAATCAATGTCTCACTTGTATCTCTTGAATATATAACCTCTCTTGCCGTTACAGGTTTGTCAGTTATTATATTATCAACACCTTTATTAGTAAGATTCTTTATAGAAGCGTCATTATTAACAGTCCACGCATATACCTGCTTTCCTGAATTATGAATAGCATCAACAACTCTCTTAGTAAGGAACGAAGCATTGACACTAAAGAAATCCACGTCATCTATCTCATAGAACTTTCCATAAGCCACCGATAATATATACCCGACTTCTATGTCCTCATCATAAGACCTAACAGCCTGCAATGCACTATAATCAAACGAGGTGATAACGCACGAATCCTGCATTGAATATTTCTGTATAAGCTTTACAACCTTCTTTGCTACCTCATCACTGTTATCCGCCGTTTTAATCTCTATATTAAGTTTAATCTTTCCTTTGGCAAGCTGCAATACTTCTTCAAGTGTTGGAACTTTCTCGCCCTTGTACTCCTCTGAATACCAATACCCGGCATCAAGTCTTTTAACTTCTCTTAAAGTAAGCTCCGTAATATTCTTTAGAACACCTGTAGTCCTGTATGCTGATGTATCATGCATAACAACAATATAGCCGTCTTTGGTCATCTGGACATCTAACTCTATAACATCAGCCATATCTTCAATCGCCTTACTGAATGCCGCAAGAGTATTCTCAGGTGCATCTACTGAAGCACCTCTGTGGGCAGTTATATCCGTATTGTGGAATATAGCCACTCTCTCAAACGGATTATTATTAAATGACCCAATTATATATATAATATCAAGCACTATGGATAATGCCAGCACAACTGCATATATTATCCTGTTGACCCTTGCTGAACCTTCGTCAATATCCACGAATTCAAATTCAATATCATCCAGATCGGAATATTTATAATACATATATGAAATCATTGAGAATGAACAAGGTATTGATATAAACACAAGAAAAATCTTCACACCGGCCCTCAATTCCCTAAGAACTGATAAATATACCGCACTTCCAAGATAAGCCATATCCAACAGCTTAACACCGCCTATAAGTATAAGCGAAATAACTGTATAGAACACTGCTATAGCTACAAATATTGCAAGATTATATACAATAACAGACATAATTACCCTTAATCTGTTATTTCTTACAATCTGTGAGCTTTTCTTATATGACTGTCTGAAATTCTTCCCCTCCATCATATATATATTAAATGAGAAAATTCCTCTTATAACATAATAATATATAAGAACCATAACTATTGCCACAAGCATATATATCATATACCTGTTTCTTCTCATCGTACTTCCGATAAGATTGCTCAATGTATCTGAATATATAAGATTAGCGACAATTGTAACATTTATAAATATAATCGAAATAAAGAAAAATAAAAAAAGCGGTATGCTTTGAATTCGGATTAAATTTTTAAGACGCAGGTACGCATTATATATATTATCAATTATAGATGCGTTATTACCTTTTCTCTTAGTTTCAAAGCACACAGCCAAATATGCCATCTCGTAAATGCAGTAACCGACAAACAGTATAATGCCTGTAAACAAAGCTATAATAACAACAGGGTTTGTCAGTGCCTTTACAATATATTCATTTGTTAAATATCTGATTCCTGCAACCTTCATACAAAGATTAATGGCGGCAGTTAATATAGGATATATAACTGCTACTGCCAGTAACTTATATGTCAGTTCAAACAGAATTACGTGTCGTTTGCTCCTGCGAAGCAGCCTGACATTATTCTTAAGACTTTCTAACATTGTCCACCCCGCTGATTATCTATGAAAAAACCTCTGAAGGCTGCCAGCACTTGAAGCCTGTGCAACTACACTTTCCATTTTCTTATTAGCAATTCTCTTAGTAAAATGGTAAGAGAAATCCACAACATATGATATAACAAGCACAATTGATAACACTGTAGTTACCCTCATATCCATACTGAATACAACACGTTCTACCATTTTATTGAATACACTAAATATAAGAACTGCTAATACCCCCCAGCCAAGAGTGCTTTGAAGGCATATTATTCCTTTATAATTAAATCTTAGATGGTCGTAATTCCACCATACTTCACCAAAAAGCTTCTGCATAAGTCTTGCTGTCATATACTCAAATATTGTCGCACATATAGCACCAGCAATGTATAAAGCAGGGTAATTACCCTCAATTGGTGCAAATATATGAAATGCTATAAACACGCCAAATCCATATATAACGCAGAACGGAAGCTTGGCAAAACCCCTGTTCTCCCAATATCCAAGCTGTTTTCTTATGACTATACATTCCATAGCCCAGCCAAAAAAACTATATATAAAAAACCATACCGCTAACTGGTTAACATTCATTTCCCTAAATGTAATATCAAATATATTATACATATTAATACAACTTTCTTTCATCATTACCATAATGGTTATCTTTTAACATTATTATATATATTCTTATATACATAATAAATGCAAATGTCAATACTGCTGCACACACTATCATTATAACATATTGAAGATTAACCGGCATATGCGGAAATGCAACTAAAGCAAGCATACACACATACAATACTGCTGTACATACCTTGCCATACCATTTAGCACCATCTAATCTCCTATTCGCCCTTTTCATAACTACAAGACCCATAAGTGCCATAACTACCTCTTTGACAATAAGATATACAGCAAGTATGCACATATATGGAATATTAATAGCCAGAGTAACTAACATTGCAAGCTGCATAAGCTTATCTGCTGCCGGATCAATAATCTTACCCAAATCAGTTATCATATTACAACGTCTTGCTATCTGCCCATCAAGAAAATCTGTTATCCCCGAAAGCATTACAATAAGTGTCGCAACATAATAATCCACTGGTTCTTCTGCCGTAAAATAAAGATATACAAACAGCGGAACCAGTGCAATTCTTATATAACATAAAATATTGGGGAGTTTAAAAAGATCTTTAACCTCAAACTTAAACTTCATTCAAAATCCTCAATTCATACGAATATCTATAGATATCACAAGTGAAATCCAACACTTCTATATATAATATCCTATATAATAATACCCTTTATTGGCACAATTATAAAAGACTTTCAAGTGTCTCCTTAACTGCCTTAATAAAACCTTGTGTATTAAGTGTTACAGGATTACCTAATGTAGTAATAAGTGCTAAATCCTTAGTCATCTTACCATCTTCTACTGTCTTGATGCAAGCCTTTTCAAGTGTATCTGCGAACTTTGAAAGCTCTGGAAGTGAGTCGAGTTCTCCTCTCTTTCTTAAAGCTCCTGTCCATGCAAATATAGTAGCAATAGGGTTAGTAGATGTTTCTTCTCCCTTAAGGTGCTTGTAATAATGTCTTTGAACTGTTCCATGAGCAGCCTCATATTCATAATATCCCTGTGGAGATACCAGAACTGATGTCATCATTGATAATGAACCAAATGCTGTTGCAACCATATCTGACATAACGTCACCATCATAGTTCTTGCATGCCCAGATATATCCACCTTCTGAACGGATAACTCTTGCAACTGCATCATCTATTAATGTATAGAAATACTCAATTCCTGCTTCCTTGAACTTATCAGCATAATCCTTATCATATATATCCTGGAATATATCCTTAAATGTATGATCGTACTTCTTAGAGATTGTATCCTTAGTTGCAAACCAGAGATCCTGCTTAGTTTCAAGTGCAAAATTAAAGCAGCTTCTTGCAAAATTCTCAATAGAATCGTTAAGGTTATGCATACCCTGAATAATTCCTGCCCCCTTAAAGTTATGAATAAGCTCTCTTGATTCGTTACCCTGCTCATCTGTATATACAAGCTCTGCCTTGCCAGCTGCTGGAATCTTCATCTCTGATGCCTTGTATACATCACCATAAGCGTGTCTTGCTATTGTGATAGGCTTTTTCCAAGTCTTAACATATGGCTCAACACCCTTAACAATAATAGGTGCTCTGAATACAGTACCATCTAATATTGCTCTGATTGTTCCATTAGGGCTTTTATACATTTCCTTAAGGTCATATTCCTTAACTCTTGCTGCATTAGGAGTGATTGTAGCACACTTGACAGCAACACCATATTTCTTAGTTGCTTCTGCTGAGTCAACAGTAACTTGATCATTAGTTTCATTACGATGGACGAGTCCAAGATCATAATACTCTGTATTAAGGTCTACATAAGGTAAAAGCAGTTCTTCCTTAATAAGCTTCCACAATACTCTTGTCATCTCATCTCCATCCATCTCAACGAGTGGTGTTGTCATCTTAATCTTTTCCATTACTAATCCTCCATATTGTGCATTTAATATTGGAACTATATCCAAGCTATTATTAAAATTTGCTTACAATTATAAAATATTTTTATTACTTTGTAAATGCCTGTTTTGCCATAACAATTATCTTGTATTAAATATCCCAGTTTGCTATAATTACATAATTGATTTACATAGGGTTTGCCATTTACGGTGGCTGTTATTCTAAATACTGCCGTATATGTTGTAATATTCGTGTAAACATTATTAATATGCAGGTTTTATTGTGCCTGTATTTTAAAGGATTATAGTAATAAATCACATTTAAGAAAGGACGGTTTTGTAATATGTGCGGATTTGCTGGATTTACAGGATACCTTGAAAATGGTAAGGATGTACTTACTGATATGATGAATAAAATCATCCACAGAGGACCTGACAGTGCCGGTCAGTATATAGACGACAAGGCTTATATGGGCTTTAGAAGACTTTCAATCATCGACCTTGATAACGGAAGCCAGCCTATGTTCAACGAAAATAAAAAGATTGTTATCACATTTAATGGTGAGATATATAATTATCAGGATTTAAGAAAAGACCTTATTGAAAAGGGGCATATATTTGCGAACAACTCTGATACAGAAGTTCTTATTCACGCTTATGAAGAATACGGTGAAGATATGTTAAATAAGCTTCGTGGTATGTTTGCATTTGTTATATGGGACAGTGAGAAGGAAACTCTCTTTGGTGCAAGGGATTTCTTTGGAATTAAGCCTTTCTACTACACTGTAGTTGACGGCAACATTATATATGGTTCTGAGATTAAGAGTATATTGGCACACCCTGCATATAAGAAGGAAGTTAATGATGTTGCTCTTGAAAATTACCTCACATTCCAGTATTCAGTGCTTCCTGAAACATTCTTTAAGGGTGTATACAAGCTTATGCCAGGTCACTGCTTTACTTTCCATAATGGAGAAATCAACATAAAAAGATACTGGGAGCCTACATTTGAAGCTGATGAGAGCAAGTCTTTAGATGAATTCGTCAAAGAGATTGACGATGCTATGCACGACTCAGTTGAACACCACAAGATTAGTGATGTTGAGGTTGGTTCATTCCTTTCAAGCGGTGTTGACTCAAGCTATGTTGCCGCTACATTTAATGGTGACAAGACATTTACAGTTGGATTTGACTACGAAAAATATAACGAGATAGATTACGCTAAAGCCTTATCTGAGAAAATCCAGATAGACAATTATTCTAAGCTTGTATCAAGTGAAGAATACTGGGCAGCTATCCCTAAAATCCAGTATCATATGGACGAGCCTTTAGCTGACCCTGCTGCTATTGCCCTTTACTTTGTAAGCCAGACTGCTTCTAAGTATGTTAAGGTTTCAATGTCAGGCGAGGGTGCTGATGAGTTCTTTGGCGGATATAACATTTACAAAGAACCTCTTGATACAGCAGGCTATAGAAAGCTTCCAAAGGGACTCCGCAAGTGTCTTGCCAATGCTGCACAGGCTGTTCCATTTAAGTTCAAGGGCAAGAATTTCCTTATAAGAGGAAGCAAGGATATTGAAGAACGCTTTATCGGTAACGCATTTATGTTCAACGAAAAAGAACGTGCCAGGATATTAAAGAACCCTACTGGAAAGTATAACCATAAAGAACTTACTAAGCCATTTTATGACAAAGTTAAAGATAAAGATGATGTAACTAAAATGCAGTATATAGATATTAACTTCTGGCTTATCGGTGATATTCTTCTTAAGGCTGATAAGATGAGTATGGCACACAGCCTTGAAGTAAGAGTTCCTTTCCTTGATAAGGAAGTATTCAATGTAGCAAGAACTCTCCCAACTAAGTACAAAGTTAATAAATCTAATACTAAATACGCTATGCGTAAAGCTGCTAACCAATATCTTCCTGATATGGTTGCTGAGAAGAAGAAGCTTGGTTTCCCAGTGCCAATCAGAATATGGTTAAAGGACGAGAAATATTACAATATGATTAAAAAAGCTTTCACAGGCGAAGCTGCTAACAAGTACTTCAACACAGATGAGCTTGTTAAGTATCTTGATGAACATAAAGAAGGCAAGGCAGATAATTCAAGAAAAATCTGGACAGTATATATGTTCCTTGTATGGTACAATGACTTCTTTGGTGACTCAGAATATGCTGCTTAACTAACCATCTGTAAACTATGCCAATTCTCTTTAATCAGGTATTTCAGGGAATTCACTCAAACCAACATAAAGATGTCCTGCTAATGACAGATTAAAGCAAGCAGATGTAATTATCTCACTTTAATCTAATTCATTGTACAGGACATCTTTTTTTAATTAATATTATTATGTTACTTTAATTAATATTATTATAATTAATATCATTGTAATTTTAGTTACTCTACATTCTTTAATGCCTCGTCCATAGGTATCTTCTTTATCTTATACATCATAAATACTGAAATCAGGGCATATACACCAACATTCAGTACAAACATAAGTACAAATACATATGGCGCATAATAGCAGGAAATCCAGCCTGACATCTGCTCCATAAATACCCTGAACAGCCAGTTCATAATAACAACCGACAGCATAATATTAATAATGACAGATATAACAACAACTATCGTTGTAGATGTGACATACAGCCTGCTTATCTCCCTGTTGGAATAACCTAATATCTTAACCATGGAGATTGATGTTGAATTCTTCTCAACAATAAGCTTGGTTAATAAGAACATTAATACTGCAAATAATACAACAGCAAATATTTTTACAAGTTCAAATGATGTTCCCATAGAACGGTCAAGCTGTCTGGATACTTTAGTCAGGTCATCTAATGTAATTTCTGTTGCTACATATTTCTCATCAATATCAAGCTTTTCTGATGAAAGATAACCTGAATAATAATCCTCTGCTTTATCAAATATATCTTTAAAATAGTCATCACTCATAAATATTGCAAATGAAGAAGGATAATCATACATACCTTTAACTGTAAAGGTATACTCCTTATCCTCGTATTTTTCTTTAAGTGTTATCTTATCGCCCTTGTTAATTCTGAACTTTTCAGCATAACCATTAGATACATATACTTCACCCGGTTTAAGTTCATTACTATTAATATCAATATATCTGCTGTTATTGGCTGCTCCATATATTAACACATCTTCGCTCTTTAAACGTCCGTCAATAGTCGAAAGTGTCTTTGCGCAATACTTCTCAGCCTCATCGTTATCCACCTCGACAGGAACTTTTAACACATATTGATGCTGTGCTATAAGCTTATCCTGTATTTCATTCTGGTAATGTGCAAGCAGCGGACTCATCATAAGACCAAAAATAAGCAGTATATTAGCAAATAATATTCCAATAAATAGTGTAATGTAATTAGGCATATTCTGTATTATTATTCTTAACCTGAATCTGTTAAAGAACTTAAATCCCGGCAGGCGCAGAGCTTTCTTTTTCTTTCTTACAGCTAAATCCTTTCTTAGGAATTTAAGCGGTGACAATCTTAATCTGTATCCTATAATCAATACATTTATAACAACCATTATCACAAATGGGACAATTGTTGTCAGTAAGAAAGCTTCAGCATTCCAGAGTGTTGTATATGTTGTAAGCGAATAGCTCTCATAATATGTATTTACAAATATATTCTTAAATACTGTATAGCCTAATATATTACCGACTAACGCACCAATTATTGTAACAATTATTGGAAGCAGAATATAATGCGCCAGCAATTCACCTCTGGTATACCCTGAAGCTCTTAAAGTACCAATAACATTAGCTTCTTTAAATATTGTATTATTAGTTGTCACAGCAAATACAAATGCCATAATAACTATAACAACATATAAAAGCACTATCATCATAGCTCTGTCACTTCCAATATCATCACCAGTAAAGTGTATTGCCTGATTAAGATATCCCGGAATATAATTAGTAAGTATGGCATTATTGGATATTACTTTCATAAAATCATCTGCCATCTCTTTTTCTTCTATATCATCTGCTGGTTCATTATCGTATTTCCACGAATATACATAATGAATATGTGTATCATCATATGCTTCAAAGCAGCTCTCTGACACTACCCCAACACCGAATTTTACAGAGTCAAACATTGTATCTGAATTGTCGGAAAAAAGGCAGCTATAATCAGATAATGCAACATAGCCTGTCACCCTCAGTATTCTTCCACCAGCATTAATTGTGTCTCCTACTTTAATATTATTATTAACCGCATACATTCTGTCTATAGCAATCTCATTAATATCTTCTGCAAGTCTGCCTTCCATAACATCAACCTTATCTATATCTTTCCTGTTGATATAGAAACGTATTACGCTCTGGTCGTCTTCACTCAGCTTCTCATTATTATGTACCTTTACAGTCTCTTCTTTATAGAAATTCTCATATATAGTTACATTTTCTTCTTCAAGCCTGTCAATAAGCTTATCATCAGCCTTGGGATATAATTCAAAATTACCATTTTCAATATTATATTTATCAAAGCTCTTATTATATGTATCAAGCATACTGCCATCAGCTATAAGAAAACCACTTATAAGTCCTATAACTGCTGTCATAAATATAAATATGACTATATATTTTGCAATTTCACCAGCAAATTCTCTTGGCAACCGTTTAATTAAAGGATTTTTCATATCTGACTCCCATTATTTAATTTCTTTTGACTAAATATATTAATATTGCACATAATCTACCATTCAAGATCAGCAGCAGATATCTTATTATTATTGACAATATTGTCTCTTATCTGTCCATCTCTTAATTTGATAACCCTGTCTGCCATATTCTGGATAGCATCGTTATGAGTTACCATTATTACTGTGTTACCATATTTCTTATTAACATCTTCAATAAGCTTTAATATCTCCTTAGAGGTATGGTAATCAAGTGCTCCTGTTGGCTCATCACATAATAATATGTCCGGATTTTTCACAATAGCCCTTCCTATTGCTGTTCTTTGCTGCTGTCCGCCTGATAACTGGTTAGGAAGCTTATGTCTATGCTCATAAAGTCCAAGTGTATTAAGCAGTTCATTAATATCAAGCGGTAAATCGCTAAGATAAGCACCAACCTCTATATTCTCCTTAACATTAAGGTTAGGTATAAGGTTATACATCTGGAATACATACCCAAGATGCTTTCTTCTATATCTTGTAAGCTCCTTTTCTTTCATATCTTTAGTCTTTTCATTATTAATGCTTACATATCCCGAATCAGCATCATCAATTCCACCTATTATATTAAGAAGTGTTGACTTTCCCGAACCTGATGGTCCAAGCAGAACGCATATTTCCCCTTTATTGACTTCAAAATTAATTCCCTTAAGAACTTCCACTTTATTAGAAGCACTGCCAAATGATTTTTTTAAATCTTTTACAGTAAGAAACATATAGCTTTCTCTCCTTCATATTTTAATAATATTGAGTTAGCTGCATCTAACCCTTATTAGTATTATAATCTCAATAACATAAAAAAGGAACACATTAATTGATAAAATATATCAATTAACGCGTTCCTTTTTATATTTTTTATAATATGTAATTTGAAATTATTACTTCTGCTCCTCGGCTAATGGTATGTTCTTCATACTATTCATACTAATAAAGAGTGTTGATGTATTATGTAATAATGCTGATGTAGTCGGCTGTATTACACCTAATACACCAAGTGCTATAAGTCCTGAATTAAAGGAAACTATAGTTCTGTAATTGCGGTTAATCTTCCTTATAAGATTGTTACTTAAATCTTTAAGATATACAATCTGCCCTAAATCATCAGCACTAACTGTAATGTCTGCAATCTCTCTTGCTATCTGAGCACCATCACTTATTGCAATACCAACATCTGCCGCTGACAATGCTGGTGAATCGTTAATACCATCACCAATCATTATAACCTTACGTCCGGCAGCTTTTTCCTTCTCAACAAATGAAGCCTTATCTTCTGGGAGTACTTCTGAATAATATTCATCTACACCAACCTTGCCTGCGATTGCCTTAGCTGTACGTTCACTATCTCCTGTCATCATTACAACCTTAGATATTCCAAGCTCTTTAAGCGAACTAATTACCTCCTTAGCCTCTGGTCTTACAGGGTCTTCTATACAGATAACTGCTGCAAGCTTATCCTCAATTGCAAGATAAAGATGTGAATATTCTTCTGGAAGCTTATCAAACATTTCCTGTCTGCCTTCCGGCACAGTACAGCCTTCATCTTCAAATACAAAATGATAGCTTCCGATTATAGTCTTCTTATTATTAATAGTAGTTGATATACCATGTGCAACTATATACTCTACCTTTGTATGCATTTCTTCGTGGCGTAAGTTCTTCTTAGCTGCTGCATCAACAACTGCCTTGGCCATAGAATGTGGAAAATGTTCTTCCATACAGGCAGCCATTCTTAAAAGTTCATCTTCGCTGTCACCATTAAATGAATACACATACTTTACTGTAGGTGCAGCCTTAGTAAGCGTTCCTGTCTTATCAAATACAATAGTATCTGCATCAGCTACTGCCTCTAAGAACTTACCGCCCTTTACTGTAATATCATTCTGTCCAGCCTGTCTTATAGCTGACAATACCGTTATTGGCATTGCAAGCTTAAGCGCACATGAGAAGTCAACCATAAGTATTGATAATGCCTTTGTTACATTTCTTGTAAGAAGATATGTAAGTGCTGTTCCACCTAATGTGTATGGAACTAACGAATCAGCAAGATGCTCTGCCTTACTCTCAAGACCAGACTTAAGCTTCTCTGATTCCTCAATCATCTTGACAATCTTGTCATACTTACTGTTACCGCCGCTCTGCTTAACCTTTATTGTAAGTTCACCTTCCTCAATAACTGTTCCTGCAAATACAGCGCTTCCTGTATTCTTGCTTACCGGCACTGCTTCACCGGTTAGTGAAGCCTGATTAACCATAGCTTCACCGGTAACTACAACTCCATCAAATGGAATGACATTACTTACATGAACTATAATCTCATCACCATTTTTAATCTCATTAACAGGGACTAATACCTCTGTATCGGCTGTCTTAAGCCATACCTTGCTTACATTAAGTGACATAGTCCTTGCCAGATCTCCTACAGACTTCTTATGTGTCCATTCTTCAATAATCTCACCTATTCCAAGAAGGAACATAACAGAACCTGCGGTATTGAAATCATTTCTTAATATAGAAACACCGATTGCTGTAGCATCAAGCACAGGTACTTCCATCTTTCCTTTAAGCAATGTCTTAACACCGCTGCCAATATATTTTACTGACTTTACAGCTGTCACAACATTTCTTACAGATATAGGAAGGAACAGCTTACTTGCAGCTCTTAAGAATACCTTATTAACCAGCTTATCCTGATAATAAGAATTCATCTCTCTTCCTGAACTGTTAAGAACATCATCAGGAACAGCCACCTGCGAATATGTAAAATGCTTAAGTGCATTAATAATCTGCACTTTATCACCGCTAAATTCTATAACAGCATCGCAAGTTTTTTCATATACTTTGACAGAAGTAACTGTTTCTATATTCTTAATATAATACTCTAATATATCTGCCTGTTTAAAGCTCATATGCTTCATATCCATATGAACTCTTAAACGTCCAGTCATACTATGTTTAATATAAAATTTCATATTCTGCCTCTTAGCACATTATTATAGCATTTTACTGCTCTGTGCTTTCTGTTTCTTCTGATACTTCATTTAATTCTACTGTATCATCTACAGCTTCTTCTGCTGCTTCTCTTTCTTCGTTGATAGCCTTAGCCTCAGCATAGATATCACCAGCATTCTCCTGAATTGTTGTAGCTGTCTTCATTACACACTTCTTAGCACGAAGAACTGCTGCTGTACAGTTAGTATATACTTTCTTAGCATCCTGACTTGATAAAATCTTAATTCCTGCTGTACCAAAAAGTACACCTGCTGCAAATATTCCTGTCTTAACTGCATCAATTTTCTTAAATACGTTTTTCATTATGTTCTCCATTCCCAATTAACATCTGCCTGACGTAACTAATTATTAGCATCTGGATGATATAACTGTCCATTAATATCTGGATGGTATAATTGTCTGAAGATACCTGGCTGATGTAATTGACTTTGATTTTTTGTTTAGGTATTATCTTATACCATACTTTTTAGTTTTACCACATATTTTTTATTAATTGAGAAACTTTATCAAAAACAGGAGGGGCATTATAATCATGACCCTCCTGTTATACTCTTAACTGTCTTACTGTCTATATAACCACAGGCAGCTAATCCTTTCTGCACTATCTGGTTCCATTTCTTAGCTGACAGATTGATTACTGAATTATCGTCAAACTCAACTGTGTATGTGTTGTTCATATTACATTCACTTCCACACGATACACGGTACATATTTCTTCTGTTAATAGCACCAATCTCCTCAAGTGTATTAATCATACGGTATACTGTAGCTGTTCCAATATTAGGATCAAGCTTTGATGCCTTATAATATATTTCTTTGCAGCACGAACATTCTTCATTAAGAATAATGTCTAAAAGCATCATTCTCTGTTTCGTTATTCTGCATCCCCTGTTTCTTAATCTTTGCAGAATTATGTCCTTCTGCATTTCGCTTCTTTCATAGCCAACTACTTCAGAAGCATTTTTATCACATGAATAGTATTTCTGCATTAATGCCTCCTATCCTAGTGGCAGCCTCCACAATGACCACAATCTCCACCGCATGAATGTTTGCCATTCTTCTTGCCTTTAACCATTGTATACACAATAGCGGCTACAATTACCACCAATACCACCAATACGATTACTGTACCCATATTAATCCTCCATTCTTACACCAACTCTGACATCTGCCGCTATATCTGATGAATAAAATATATATCCAATCCGCCACTTAGTGACGGATTGAACACTTATATAATTATGATTAGGAAGTAATCTTAGTTAGCTGCTGCTTTCTTGTATTCTTCCGCTTCCTTTGTTGGTCTGAATAAAAGATAAAGGAAACCAGCTACTAATACAAATGCTACAACTGTCCAGATACTAAATACTCCATCAGCGATAAGGCTTCCGATATTGTAGATGCAAAGTGATACTACATATGCAAATCCACACTGGTAACCAATTGCTATCCAAGTCCATTTAGCACTGTTCATCTCTCTCTTAATAGCACCGATTGCTGCGAAACAAGGAGCACAGAGAAGGTTGAATGTAAGGAATGAGAAACCTGCTAACTTAGTAAATGCAAGTGCAAGTGCTGCATATGGAGATACATCTCCACCACCGTAAAGGATACCCATAGTACCAACGATATTTTCCTTAGCTACAAGTCCTGTGATTGAAGCAACGGCTGCCTGCCAGTTACCCCATCCAAGTGGAGTGAATATCCAGCCGATTGCATTACCAATCTTAGCTAAAATACTCATATCAATTTCATCTTCTGCTAACATTCTGAATCCGTCATCAGCAAATCCAAAATATGTTGTGAACCATACAACGATTGTAGAAAGAAGGATAATTGTACCAGCCTTCTTGATGAATGACCAGCCACGCTCCCACATACTTCTAAGTACGTTGCCAACTGTTGGAATATGATATGCAGGAAGTTCCATAACGAATGGTGCTGGATCTCCGCTGAATAACTTTGTCTTCTTTAAAATAATACCTGATACGATAATTGCTGCCATACCGATGAAGTAAGCTGATGTTGCAACCCAAGGTGAACCACCGAAGATAGCACCTGCAATCATAGCGATGAATGGTGTCTTAGCACCACAAGGTATAAATGTTGTTGTCATAATTGTCATACGACGGTCTCTTTCGTTCTCGATTGTACGGGAAGCCATAATACCTGGAACACCACAACCTGTACCAATAAGGATAGGTATGAATGACTTACCTGAAAGACCGAATCTTCTAAAGATTCTATCCATAATGAATGCGATACGTGCCATATATCCGCAAGCCTCTAAGATAGCAAGTAATAAGAATAATACTAACATCTGAGGAACGAAACCAAGTACAGCACCAACACCGGCTACAATACCATCAAGGATAAGACCATTTAACCAATCTGCACAACCGATTGCATCGAGTCCGTCACCAATAAGAACTGGGATACCAGGAACCCATATGCCATAATCTGCTGGATCTGGAGCTGTACCATCATATTCGATAGCGAGGTTAATAGCTTCTTTAATATCATCAGCATCTGCTGTGAAATCTTCTGTTGCAAGTGTTTCATCATCTTCTACAGTATAATCAACTGAATCTGATGACTTAACCATAGACTTAAGAGTTGTAAGAGCCTTAACAGCAGCTTCTGAGTCATAGTCTTCTGCTTCTGTATCAATAGCATCTGCTATTGCTTCGCCCTTAGAACCAAGGCTTTCTACATATGCTGCAATGATTTCATCTGAGTCACCATATTCTTCTTCTACTTCTTCATAAGCTGAAGTACCGATACCGAAAAGGTGGAAACCATCACCGAACAAACCATCATTAGCCCAGTCTGTAGCTGCTGTACCAACTGTTACCATTGCAATGTAATATACTAAGAACATAACTACTGCGAATATAGGAAGTGCTAATATTCTGTTAGTTACGATTTTATCAATCTTATCAGATGTTGTAAGCTTATCCTTAGAATGAGCCTTCTTTACACACTCTCCGATAATTGATGAAATGTATGTATATCTTTCATTAGTGATAATACTTTCTGTATCATCATCAAAATCCTTCTCAAGCTTTTCAATCTCTGATGTAACATCTGGTACGCTTGACATAAGCTGACCGATTTTATCATCTTTTTCTAATAACTTGATAGCAAAGAATCTCTTCTGTTCTTCTACTACATCAAGACCAATCTTGTCTTCAACTGCTTCAATAACAGATTCAACTTCATCACTGAATTTATGTGCAAGCTTATTAACCTTCTTAGACTCTGCAAGCTTAACTGCCTTTTCTGCTGCTTCCTTAATACCTGTTCCTTTAAGTGCTGATATTTCAACCACTTCACAGCCAAGCTTTTCTGAAAGCTTTGCAATGTTAAGTTCAATACCATTCTTAGCTAAAAGGTCGATCATATTAACAGCCATAATTACCGGAATACCAAGTTCCATAATCTGTGTTGAAAGATATAAGTTTCTTTCAATGTTAGTACCATCAACAATATTGATGATAGCATCTGGTCTTTCATTAATAAGATAATTTCTTGCTACAACTTCCTCTAATGTATATGGAGAAAGTGAGTAAATACCTGGTAAATCCATAATGGCAACATCTTTATGTCCCTTTAATCTACCTTCCTTCTTCTCTACAGTAACACCTGGCCAGTTACCTACGAACTGGTTAGAACCTGTAAGAGCATTAAACAATGTTGTTTTACCGCAGTTAGGGTTACCTGCTAATGCAATCTTAATTGACATTCTTTTACCTCTTTTCTTAATGAGTTAATAATTAGTTGTAACTTTCTTCACTTAGATTATGCTTGCTATAATTAGTTAATGCTAACCTTTTGGTAAAAAAAATATTAATTTACCTCTATCATAGCTGCATCTGCCTTACGAAGTGATAACTCATATCCTCGTACTGTTACTTCTATTGGATCTCCCAATGGTGCAACTTTTCTGACATAGACTTCTACGCCTTTAGTGATTCCCATGTCCATAATCCTTCTCTTAACCGGACCTTCACCATTAAGCTTAGCAACTTTAACAGTCTGACCAACAGCAACTTCCTTTAAAGTCATCTTAATCTCTCCTTCTCATTAAAATATTGTAAATATCTATATAGAGGCTTGAAACTCAAGTCTTTATACCATAATCTTTGAAGCCATATCGCTTCCTATAGCTACTCGTGATTCTTTAATATTAACTATAACATTACCGCCAGTCTTAGAAATGACCGTCACTATAGCTCCAACTACAAAGCCTAGATTCTCAAGAAATCTTCTCGTCTCTTCTTTCCCACCAATCCTTGTGATTGTTGCTGTCTCTCCCTCACCTATCATTGATAATGGCATAACTTATCACTCCTATCTGTATCTATGTTGATAATGTTTTTCATTTGCTACTGTGTTAGTATATACTAACACTTATTAGATGTCAATTACCATTTTAAGAAAATTTTCATATTATTAATTTTCACATAATAACCGCATACATATACAGTAAAATTAATATGTATGCGGTCATTACTCACTTATTAATATTATATTGGGAAGTGTCCAGAATAAATATGTCACTTATTAATATATTCATTATATTACTTTATATTATGCACATATCTGATTATACACATACTTTAACTATGCATATTCTTAATTGTACATACACTCTGATTATGCAAGAGAAGCACCAAGATCCTTGCAATTACTTACAGCTTCATCATCAGGAGCTTCATTACAGATTACCGGGTCACAGCTAAGGTCAGCACCAGCATTCCTGCTTCTTTCTGCCCAGTCATCCATCCATTCTCCGCTTCCCCAGCCGTAAGAACCAAAGAGTGCTATCTTCTTTCCTGAAAGTGCCGCTTCACAGTCTGTAAACATCGGCTCAAATTCTGACTCTTCAAGATTTTCTGCTCCCATAGCAGGGCATCCGAAAGCTATTCCGTCGAATTCTGCAACCTTTGCTGATGAGAATTCTGAAGCAGTGAATAATGTTACCTCTGCTCCTTTTTCCTTTGCTCCATCAACAACAGCATTGGCCATAGCCTCTGTATTACCTGTTCCGCTCCAATATACAACTGCAACTTTACTCATTATCATTCCTCCATTACTACTTTAATTTAATGCTTGTGCATATTTATGTTGAGTGAATCATATATTCACGGTCAACTGATTTAATGTTCGTCCTCCTATAAAGACCTTCTGATATACCTCAGAACATTTCTTGAATCTTGCAAATGTTCTGACACTTTCCTGTTCATTGTAATATACCTTCCATACACCACAACATTTGCAGTTCTGTCCTTTATTAAAAATGAACTCCTTTACATCTTCTACAGGATATCCAAGAAATAAACCTATCTCGTGTGGAAAACAGGGCTGTGTCATAAGACGTTCCTTAAGTGTATTAATACATGCCTGTATACTTCGTTCTATGTATCCATAGCTGGATAATATATTCCATACATCATCATTATTGACTGCCTTAAATAACATACTTGGTCTGTATACATATATCAATGAACTCATATCTGTCTTTCTTAAGACTTCTATATATACACCCTTCTCATTAAGGTTCATATTGGCAGTCTTAATCTCAGAATCGAATTCATCTTCTGATACAAATCTATAATTAAAAAGATTAGCCATCTTAATTCCAGCCAATGTAGGTGCACATTCTTTTACAATCTCATTCTCCAGCTTTCTAAGCATATAATCTCCATTCCTTATATTACGCATTACTCTGCCTGCTGTCTGTGTCAGTTACAATTAACAAGCCTTTCCGTCTGCTACATATTCCTGAAGAACTGCATTAAGTGATGAAGCACTGCTTGAATGTGAACGCACAATCCGAATGTCCTTGCTCTTTGCTTCTGTAACAGCACTATGTACCATTTTGTGTGATACTGTGTTAGTAAAAAGTATCATAAGGTCAGGGTTGCCAATCTTCTTGCCAAAGCCACTCTTCTCCTTAACAAATACCTTGGCTTTACAGCCATGCTGTTTACATATCTTCTCATATTGACATACCATACATTCATTACCGCCAATTATAACTACACTCATATTAGTCCTCCTCATCCTGCTAAATAGATATATAGTATACATTTCACTGTTAGTTTTATTCTAACTTGTGTTAGTTATTACTAACCTATAACTTTTAAATAAACGGGTCGAGGACCCGTTAAATAAATATAAAGGCATATGCGTTAGCTGTTACTAACTATCATTATAATAGTCTAACTTAGTTGTTTTGTCAACAGCTTTTTATTACTTTTTATTATCCTGATTCTACATAAAAAACTCCTGATGTATACTATACAAACCTTTGTTAGTTAAGACTTACCCGTATAATATACATCAGAAGTTTATAATTTACAATATTCTGTTCTTACGCACAGATAGTTATTCTATTTACTTAAAGTACTTAACACCTGACTCGAATATCTTAATATCTTGTTCTCCATAGATATTAATAGCTACAGAATCACCACGTCTTTCAGAATGTGCCATTTTACCTAAACATCTTCCGTCTGGGCTTGTGATACCTTCAATAGCCATATATGAACCATTGACATTCCATTCTTCGTCCATAGATACATTGCCTTCTGGGTCACAGTACTGTGTTGCTACCTGACCATTTTCAAAGAGCTTATCAAGCCATTCCTTAGGTGCAACAAATCTTCCTTCACCATGTGAAGCCGGATTACAGTATACTCCGCCAAGCTTTGCTTCTGCAAGCCAAGGACTCTTATTAGTAACAACCTTTGTATATACCATCTTAGAGATGTGACGATTAATTGTGTTAAATGTAAGTGTAGGTGAATTAGAATCCTGTCCTGTTATCTTGCCATTAGGTACTAAACCAAGCTTAATAAGAGCCTGGAAACCATTACATATACCAAGTGCAAGACCATCTCTTTCATTAAGGAGCTTCTCAACTGCTTCCTTCATCTTAGCATTACGGAAGGCTGTTGCAAAGAACTTAGCAGAACCATCTGGTTCATCACCTGCTGAAAATCCACCTGGGAACATAATAATCTGTGACTGGTTAATTGCTTTTTCAAATTCATCAACAGATTCTCTTATGCTTGCAGCATCAAGGTTCTTGAATACTTTGACAATAGTATCTGCACCAGCTCTCTCAAACGCCCTGGCACTGTCATATTCACAGTTAGTACCTGGGAATACTGGTATAAATACTGTTGGTTTCGCAACCTTATTCTTGCATACATATACATTGCCCTTTGAATATACAGGTGACTCAACCCTATCAGTTTCCTTAGAAACCTTTGTTGGGAATACACCCTCTAATGTATCTTTCCATACACTTAATGCTTCCTCAATATTGATTGAAACATCTTCATATGTAAACTTAGCTTCTTCTGTTACTGTACCAACCTTAGTATAAGCTGCCTTAATCTCTGAAAGCTTAGCGCTGTCTACTTCTGCTACTATACAGCCATATGCTGGTGCGAATAATTCTTCCTTTGATACAGATGGCTCAACAGCAACACCAAGCATATTACCAAATGCCATCTTGCTTATTGCTGGAACTAAGCCGTTAGCATCAAGAACATATGCAGACACAATTGCCTTGCTCTTAATAGCTTCGTGGATAGATGAATATAATTCCTTAATCTGTGAGAATACAGGAAGGTCATATTTATCTCTTTCAATGTCAAATCTTACAAGTATATTGCCAGCTTTCTTTAATTCAGGTGTGATAATATCCTGCTCTTTAGCTACATCAATAGCAAATGAGCATAATGTAGGTGGTACATCTATATGTTCAAATGTTCCTGACATAGAATCCTTACCACCGATTGATGGAAGTCCTAATCCAATCTGTGCCTCATATGCACCAAGAAGTGCTGCAAATGGCTGGCTCCATCTTGAAGGATCTTCTGTCATTCTTCTGAAATATTCCTGATATGTAAATCTAATCTTGCTGTAATCGCCACCAGCCGCAACAATCTTAGCAACCGAGTCTGTTACTGCATACATAGCTCCGTGATATGGACTCCACTTAGAAAGATATGGATCAAATCCATAAGCCATCATAGTTACTGTATCGCACTTGCCCTTAAGCACTGGAAGCTTGGCAACCATAGCCTGTGTCTCTGTAAGCTGGTACTTTCCACCAAATGGCATAAGTACTGAACCAGCACCGATTGAACCATCAAATCTTTCAACAAGTCCCTTCTGTGAACACTCGTTAAGGTCTGCAAGTATCTTAAGCCATCTGCCCTTAACATCATCTACTGGCTTAGCTTCAAGGTAATTAGCCTTGTCATCTGGGATATCTACAAGTACTGATGTCTCCTGATGTGCACCGTTAGTATCAAGGAAAGCTCTTGAAATATTAACGATATCCTTGCCTCTCCAGTTAAGTACAAGTCTTGGTTCTTCTGTTACAACAGCAACTTCAACCGCTTCAAGGTTCTCCTCTGTGGCATACTCTAAAAATGCTTTAACATCTGCTGGGTCAACAACAACTGCCATTCTTTCCTGTGACTCTGATATAGCAAGTTCTGTTCCGTCAAGACCTTCATACTTCTTAGGAACTTTATCTAAATCTACTGTAAGACCTGCTGCAAGTTCACCGATTGCAACTGATACACCACCTGCACCAAAGTCATTACATTTCTTAATAAGCTTAGTTACTTCCGGACGTCTGAAAAGTCTCTGCATCTTACGCTCTGTAGGTGCATTACCTTTCTGAACCTCTGCTCCACAAGTCTCTATAGACTCCTCTGTGTGAACCTTAGATGAACCTGTAGCACCACCACAGCCATCACGTCCTGTACGTCCACCAAGTAGGATAATAATATCTCCTGGATCAGAATTCTCTCTCTTAACTGCGCTTCTTGGAGCTGCCGCTATAACCGCACCAATCTCCATACGCTTAGCAACATAATCTGGGTGGTATATTTCTTTAACATAACCTGTAGCAAGACCAATCTGGTTACCATATGAGCTGTAGCCGTGAGCTGCTTCTGTAACAATCTTTCTCTGTGGAAGCTTGCCATGAAGTGTATCTGCTACTGGAACTGTAGGGTCTGCCGCACCTGTGATACGCATAGCCTGATATACATATGTACGTCCTGAAAGTGGATCTCTTATAGCTCCACCAAGGCAGGTAGCAGCACCACCAAATGGCTCTATCTCTGTTGGGTGGTTATGAGTTTCGTTCTTGAAGTTTACAAGCCACTCCTCTGTCTTTCCGTCAATCTCAACAGGAACAACTATAGAGCAGGCATTAATCTCATCAGACTCTTCCTGATCTTCAAGCTTGCCTTCTGCCTTTAACTTCTTCATACCCATAAGGGCTAAATCCATAAGACATACGAACTTATCTTTTCTGTCTTTATATATAACAGCTCTGTCAGCAAGATACTTATTGTAAGTTTCTTCCATAGGAGCTCTGTAATATCCGTCCTTAAATTCTACATTCTTTAATTCTGTAGCAAATGTTGTGTGGCGGCAGTGGTCAGACCAGTATGTATCAAGAACTCTGATTTCTGTCATAGATGGATCTCTGTTCTCTTCATTCTTGAAGTAATCCTGAATGAACTTGAAATCCTTAAATGTCATAGCAAGACCAAGTGAATCATATAATTCCTTAAGCTTGTCCCCGCTCATATCCTTGAAGCCATCAAATACAACAACATCTGCTGGTGTATCAAACTTAGTAACAAGTGTATCTGGAAGCTTCTCATCAGCTACTCTTGAATCTACCGGATTGATACAATGGTTTTTAATCTTAGCCTTATCATCATCTGTAAGCTCGCCTGATATAATATAAGTAGTTGCAGTCTTAATTACAGGAGTTTCGTTCTCATTAAGGAACTTAACACACTGCTCTGCCGAATCAGCTCTCTGGTCGAACTGTCCCGGAAGATATTCTACAGAAAATACGAAATCATCATCTGAAGCCTTAAATTCATTCTCATACACATCATCAACAGGTGGTTCTGCAAATACTGTTGTAAGTGCTTTCTTATATGTCTCATCAGAAAGATTCTCAATATCATATCTGATAAGCACCCTTACATCTGTAATTGTCTTAATACCGAGATAACCTGTGATTTCATCGTGTAACTCCTTTGCATTAACAGCAAAAGGTTTCTTTTTCTCAACAAAAACTCTTTTAACGCCACTCATTTTAATTATTTCCTTTCTTAATCAGCTGTACTCCTGTCACTACTATTTCAACAAGAATGTAAAATATTTTATCATATCATTACTAAAGAAACAAGACACAAGAACAATGTTGTGTATATTTCTATATTGTATACACTATTCATGCATACGTCTTATAATCTTGTATACAACTTCATTACCCATAACAAGAGGGGCTGTATGTGCAAAGAATACTATGCCATCTGTCGGTGATAATATCTCACTCTTGACATATCCCTCACACGGATCAATAACCTGACCTATTACCTCATTATGGACAACCGGATCCCCCGGTTCTTTAAGCCTTTTGTAAAAACCTGCATCATATGTCTTAACGGCTGATAAATCATACTCGTTAATGACACTTGCTATGTAACCACTGTGATTATTATATTTTAATATTCCCATTCTCGTAAGAAATCTTAACACTGACGATACTGCCTGTCTTGCAGACTTTTCATCAACTATATCTGTGCTGTTTGTATATATCGAAAAAGCATTTGTTCCATTCATCTGCCAGCTATAATTAAGCGTTGCCGTATCCATAGGCTTTGGCTTTCTTATAACAACATACTGCAGTCCAAAAAGATTGGCAAGGCTCGCACTCTGATATCCCGTTTCCATCATACGTACATGAGGTATGAAATCTCCCGGCATATAAAAGCTTGCAAACTGTATTCCATAGCTGTAGCCCTTACTGCTTTCAAATATTGCAGCAGCTATCTGCTTGGTAGTATCTCCCGCTTCATCACCAGGAAACATTCTGTTAATATCTGTATTATCTACAGGCCAGAACCTCTTTTCAACATTCATAGAAAATCTGTTAGCTGACGGAATCACTAAAATCTCGTGGTTATGCGATATTGCACCTCTCATTTCAAGGTCTTTTAACACCTTTATAAGCTGTGAGCATATATATAACTGCTGTATCTCATTACCCCTCATAGCTCCGACTATACATGCTGACTTCTCACCATGCCCAAACCTGTAGCCTTCTATTTCAAAATTCTCTCTGTATATTCCCTTAAGACTATATAAAACTTCTTTTTTCACTACACTCTTCCTCCGTGTACTCTCGCAAGAAGCGCTCCCTTGTATACAACTGGATTTTCCCTCAATGTGAATACAATGCCATCAACCGGAGATTCAATATGCTGTATTATCCTTCCCTCTATTGGCTCTATTATGTCGCCTATTGCATCTCCCATATGGATATTGCCACATGAATTAATAGATGGAACAAATATGCCGCTTTCCTTCGCTGTCAGGAAATTAACCTCTCCCTCTGTTGAGATAATAGGCTCTCTGACAGCTATTTTATTATCAGCCTCTGGTATTTCCCATATTCCCAGATTACTCATAAGGTTAAATATTCCATCAATAAGCTGCTGGCTGTATTCCCTGTTAATTCTGTTACCAACGCCCATCTCTGCTACAAGAGTAGGTACACCAAGATGATTAAGGCTGTATGCCAGTGTCGCATCAAGCACTGTTATTGATGAAAATATCCATACAAAATCCGCATTTAACATCTTTGCAAATGGAAGCAGCCTTTCCGCATTTTCCTCATTCAATCTTACCTGTGGCATCTCTCTTACAAATATATTGCTTGAATGAATATCAAGACAGAAATCACTTCCAATTATATCGTTGACAATTCCTGCTGCAACGCTCTCTGCCACAGCTCCATTATTATCACCCGGAAATACCCTGTTCATATCAAGCTCAAACATAGGAATTCCCCTTGAACCTGTATCTATTCCAAGGGGATTTACATCTGGATATATATCTATAATTCCTTTTAATCTTTCCAGATTATTATTAACGCGTCTTATGACTTCGTAGCACACATACTGCCCATCAAGCTCATCACCGTGTATTCCTGTAACAATAGATATTCTTGGAACAGGCTCGCCATTATAATCTTTCGGTGTGAGCCTGTTCTTCTTAATAACCATTCTCTCATGTACAGGAAGCTCTATTGAAACAACCTCTTCTATCATAAACTAACCTCTGTAAATATATTCTCACTACATAGAATCATAATTTCTTATCAATACACCCTGTGAAGTCTTCTTTAAGGCAATATGCGTAAATACAGTACTAGGAACATACGTCTTATCGCCCATAAATACACGGCTTCCTGGATATATATTCTTATCAATCCTTACAACTGCCCTGTCTGACTCCCTTACAAGTGTATAAAGATTACGGCTTTTTTCTTCATATTTGGCTTTCTCTGCTGTCTTAACAATCTTTGACTGCAACAGCTTTCTGTTAAGTGTTTCATCAAACTTATCAGAACCTGCCTTCTTTAATATATCAAGCTTCTGTAAAGCCTGATTAAATCTGTCTATCTGCGTATCTATATCCTTAAGCACCATAAGCACCTTGGCATATTCACTGCTTATCTCCTTAGTTACACCAACTCTTAATACAGTCTTAGAATAAGACTCACTTCCACAAGCTTTAATACATATGCCCCTTACGCCTGTGACATCTCCGCCTATTACAGAACCTCTCTTGCCCTCAAGATATATTCCGCCATATGCCAAAGCTGTTGTATTAAGCATATAATCACACTTTATATCACTATGGCTTATAATATGTGCATTCTCGAAAAACCTTGCTGATATATTGCCCATAGCTTCTATTCTTCCGTTCTCACCTGCATTAACACCATCCTGTATAATGATATCCTGTCCTGACCATATATCTGCATCTTCAACATATCCGCCTATGTATATATTACCCATAGCGTGTATCTTGACACTGCCTCTGACACTTCCGTTAATCTCTACGTCACCATTAAAATCTATGCTTCCTGTTCCAACATCAACATCACCGCTGACATTATATACATTACTTACATTAAGGTCGTAGTTACGATATTCTACTTTGCCGCTTAACTGGGCATAATAAGACTTGCCGTCCTCTGACACTGTAAAGCCCTTGCCTCTTAACTTAGGTCCTGGTCTTCCTGGCTTTGGAACTAAAAGCTTTCCAAATACGTCATATCCAAATTCACCCTTGGTAGGTTCTATATACTCTGCAAGCTTATCATCTTTATTAACCTTCTCAAAAAGCTTTACATTAAAATAATCAACAGAACCATCTTCTCTTAATGTAGGCTTATTATCTCTTTCATACTCTGAATCAAAGAAGAAGTTGTAATAACCATCAGTACCGTTAACTGCACTTTTACCTTCTGCTACCACGATTTCAATATCGTACAGCTTATTAAGAATAACTTCGCGTATTCTCGCTTCATTAATTCCTGTACGCACACCTGCCTGTGAAAGCTTGTCTGCAATCTCCTCATATGTATAAGCTTCATCACTGCCTATGCCATTAAGGACTATACTTGCTTTCATATGATCATTATCAACATTGACAACTACTTCTTTGGTATTTAACTGTATCTGTTCTCTAAGTACATCATTCAATTCTGACTCCTCCAATCAACCATAGCACATTGTCTTATGTCATCTTTATAATCGAATTCCCCTTATATGTATGTCCTTAATTACTGGTCTTTATATACTAATAATTCCGAAGGATCAAGACCCCTCTCAAGCATTATTCTTATCTGCTCCATCTGTCTGCAAGTATATCTTGCATCGGCGTATACGCTTACATCTACACCACTCTGAAGTCCAAGCAGTATCTCCTGACTTTGAAGTTCATTAAGCTGTGGTTCTTCCTGAACCTTGCCATCATTCTCAATCTGTTCTCTCATCTCTTTCATCTGGACAGCATTGATAAATGGATCTGCATATGGACTTACATCTATCCCTTCTTCTTCTCCTAACCTTATCTGTTCCATCTGTCCTGAGGAGAAACCTATCATATTATACTTGGTAATATCTATTCCAGCCTCAAGTCCTAACCTTAACTGTTTCATCTGGTCTGCTGTATATTCATGAAGCATATACTTCGATACATCTACACATTTTAACAAGCCTATTCTAATCTCGTTAAGCTGGTGTGCATCGAAATTCTCATCAACGAAAAATGTTAAATCAACATCATCTCTCTTAGCCAGCCTTATCTGTCTTAACACCTCTCCAGAATATCCAAGCCTTGCGTATCTTGTAAGATCAAATCTGTACTTTAATGCAAGACGAATCTCTCTCATAACAGAATAATCGTACTTCGGATTGCATATAAGCGATAAATCAATACCCTCTTTTATGCCTTCTTTAATCTGCTCCATCTGCATATAATTATACTCCGGATCTGCCATAGCACTTACATCAATCCCTTCCTCAAGTGCCATTCGTATAACCTTCATCTGCCTTGAATTATATTCGGGACTGGCATATATTGAAATGTCAACACCATTATCATTACCTTTAGTAATCTCAAGCACCTGAAGTTCGTTAAATCCAGCTTTCTTCCATTCATCTATTCCCGCATGGGAATCCGCTAAATTCCTGATTTCATTCTCTCCCATAGTTCTCTCCAATATAAATAATCATATAATTAATTGTCACAGTCCGTATTTATACTAAAATAATAGCATATGTCTGACAATTTCTCAACATATTACTTGCCGAATTTCACCGTAATCGACAAATTTCCTCATAATTCCCCATATGCCTTATAATCTCCAGAAATCCTCAATACATTTTCCTGTATTATTAATATCTACAGGGTACACTTTATCCCATTCCCTTGGATACTGCATCTGGTATTCCTGTGTCATAAAACGGTCATCTAACAGAAGTATTATACCCTTGTCATCTGCAGTTCTTATAACTCTTCCAGCCGCCTGCAGCACCTTGTTCATTCCCGGAAATACATACGCATACTGATAGCCATTCTTGCCAATACTGTCAAAATAATTTCTTAATATATTACGCTGTCTGCATATCATAGGTATACCTGTTCCTACAATACACGCCCCTATAAGTGACTTATCCCTTAGGTCAATTCCCTCAGAAAATATACCGCCAAGCACACAAAAGCCCGTGACATTTCCACTTGTATTATCCATAAATACTGACAAGAAATTCTCTTTATCGGCTTCCGTCATATTATTATCCTGTATCAATACATTTTCTCCCTCAGAGATATGATAAATGTAGCTTCCATCCTCAACATCGTGCAGATCTATAACATTGCAGGCATATTTTTTTATATATATATCATACACCTCTCTCATATAGCTGTAAGAAGGAAAGAATATCATATATTTACCTTGCTTCGACTGCGTAAGTGTGTGGATATAACCTGCAATCTTGGTGTACTCATTATAATTACGCCTCGTATACCTGCTTGTAACATCACGTCCAATAAGCACTCTCTTATTATCAGTATCAAACGGCGAATGTGCATACACAGCATAGTCATCTGCATTTCCTGAAAGCATTTCCTTAAAATAATTCACTGGAAGAAGTGTCGCCGAGAACATTATTGTCGATATTCCCTGACTTAATCTCTGCGATAACTGTCCTGACGGGTCAACACAGTACAGATGAAGTGCAAAGTCACCGTCATCGATATGCTCAGCATATATAACATACTTCTCATCTATGCAGTCATACATATTAATAAAATGTCTTATCTTAAAGAAGAATTCTATTATCTCATCGCACACCGGCTTTCCTTTATTCTTATCCAAGAACTTCTGCATATACGAATAACACGATTGCAGATTAGCTAAAAATGTGCCACAGTAATCATCTATTATTATATATTCTTTATCACAGGCTCTCTTTAATTCAAGAAGATATTTGTTGCATTTTTCAAGGTATGAAGTCAGCCTTTTGTCCATATCCTTAACTACTCTTTTGCAGGCAAGAAAATCTTCCTTGACAAGCGTTGCACTATACATCTCCCTTGCCCTGTCAACAAGATTATGTGCCTCATCTACAAGAAATACATAATTGCCTTTGCCGCCATCACCAAAATATCTCTTTAATGAAGCATCTGGATCAAAAGCATAATTGTAATCGCATATTATTCCATCGCACCAGTATGAAACATCAAGCGACATTTCATACGGACACACCTTATGCTTCACTGAATACTGCAATATCGTATCCCTGTTAATTACCGCTTCATTAGTGATTATATCGTAAACAGCTTCATTTACCCTGTCAAAATGCCCCCTTGCATACTCGCACACCTCTGGATTACAGTTGTGCTCATCAAGATGACATATTTTATCCTTCGCCGTCAGTGTCACTGTGCGAAAATGCAGTCCTGCATCTCTTAGTATCGCATATGTTTCCTCGGCTACCGTTCTCGTTATTGTCTTGGAGGTAAGATAGAATATCTTGTCAGTTAAGCCATTACCGCACGACTGCACGGCTGGATATACTGTTGATATAGTCTTTCCTACTCCTGTCGGTGCCTGTATATATAACACCTTCTGTTCTTTTACCGTGTGGTATACACTCGCAACCAGCTTCTTCTGCCCCTCCCGGTACTCAAATGGAAAATGCAGTTTCTGTATTGAAGCATTCCTTTCCGACCTTTCATCAAATACATAATCCATCCACTTTTTAAAGCCAGCTACAAGTTCTCTGTACCATTTTATAATTGACTCGCTGTCATATTGCTCTTTAAATCTTACTATTTTCTCAGTTTCTGCATTACAGTAAGTAAGCTGTACATTAATGCTCTCCAGATTATACCTTGTTAAATATATATAAGCGTACACCATAGCCTGTGCCTTATGCACATACACCGGCTCTTTAAGCTTTCCTACATCTGACTGCATAGTCTTAATCTCATCAATTGTAACCTCACCTATCGGCAGCTTATTGCCATCCTCATCTTCCTCAATGTCAGCTATTATTCCGTCTGCCCTGCCCTCTATTCTAAGCTCGTATTCAATTCCGCCCTTTGATGTCAGCTCCTCTTTATTCCTAAGAAGCACCTCTGCCCTGTAATTAGAACCCATAGAGTGCTGGATTTTCCTGTGAAGCCTCGCACCCTCCTGCATAACCTTAACATCAGCAACACCTGTATCCCTGTTATCAATATCCCCACCAAGGCACATAAATTCAACCAGATTTCTTACTGATATATTAAATGTATTATCTTTAATTACATACATATCTGTGCCTCCTTATATATCATATTTCTGCGTATTTTTTGTGCTCATTATATCATAATTTTTGTGCAGCTTTTCAGCGCATATAAAGTTCCGCAAGGAACTTTTAAGATGAGCACTTTTGTGCTCATTATACTAAAATTCTTCTGTGACGTTATAGACATACCCATTCTTTACTCTGCCAGTACGCTTTACTATCTCAAGATAATTAAGAATATTAAGCGTATATCTTGACGCTTCAACACTGACACCAGCCGCTATGGCAAAATCTTTCACCGTAAACTCTTCCTTCAAGTCTGCCGGTACTAACTGCATATAATCTTCTATCCTGTCAAATCTTACTATTCTTCTTATTCCGACTGGTATTCTGTCATATCTTGTTGAGCCTCTTTTCTTATCATAACTCCAGCCGTTAAGAAGCTTATATTCTTCCATATCCATAAGCACAAGATTGATTGAAAGATTAGGATTTTTCAGATAGCTTTTTATCTTATATAACTCGTAAAATGCATCATATTCCGTAAAATGTCTTGGCGACTTTCTCCTGCCCTGAACCTCTCCATTATCAGGATTAACCCAGCTTAACCACTTGTTAAATGGAAGCGGATACACCACAGTAACGTGGTAATCTTGTAAAAATACCGAAAGCTTATCCCTCAGTTTATTAAGCTGGCGTGTCTGTATCTCTATTATTCCTTTGTCATTATATATATCAGCATAATAACCGCTCATAGCGACCTCGTGCTTGTCCTCATCAGGTTCATAATACAGCTTAAGGACAGCGTGAAGTGTCTTTTCTGACAATGTCCCTATCCCTTTGTTATTATGTGCCTTGCCAATTATCCTATCTTTAGCCTTGACAAAAGCCTCGTAATCTTCATATTCTGATGTTTCATATAATATATTGTTCAATGTTCTGTCCATAACCTGTCTAAAACTTATATTTCAATCTATTGTATACATATATGTTTATTATATAATAATTTTCTTTTGCATTCATTATATATGCTTACATACTTTATACATTGAATTCCATTATAAGGCAGAACATATATTCTTACAAGAAAAAAGCAGTAAAAGCTTTTTAATATATTCTCATTACCTGTCTGCCCTGTAAAACGAATATATTTTAGATAACCACTTGTGCCTTTACTGCCTTTTATTATTTTTTATTATTTATTATTTATTATTTGTACTTATTAATCACAAACTTTTATATTATTAAACACTCATATACATATTTCACAAATATATCTTTGTCTGCCATTTTAATAATTTTTATCAGGAGTTATTTTTTCTTAAAATGTGCTATTTTAAGTGTTGCAATAAGCCCCCTTAATGTATCTGCCTGTGTACTCATATCCTGACTTGCAGCGGCACACTCCTGTGATGTGGCAGAATTAGTCTGTACTACATCATTGATATCTTCAATGCCGTCATCAACCTGCTTAATTGTCTCTGTCTGAGTATTGAGAACATCTGCAATGTTATTAACTTCATCAACTATATGCCTTGAATTATCCACAACCACACCAAGCTGGGAAGCTGTGTCATTGGCAATAACCATACCTTTCTCAACTGCCGCAACAGATGTATCTATTAATGAAGCTGACTCCTTAGCCGCTTCTGCACTCTGTGCCGCAAGTGCTGATACCTGATCTGCAACTACTGCAAAGCCTTTTCCGGCATCTCCAGCCCTTGCTGCCTCTATAGAAGCATTGAGTGCCAGAAGATTAGTCTGTGAAGCTATCTGGTTGATAGTTTCTATTATCTTGCTGATTTCTTTGGAAGCTTTTTCTATTTCACTCATTGATGTGACCATCTCACCCATTTTGCCGTTACTTTCATCAAGCTGTGTTCCTAGTTCATTTACTTTGCCACTTATTTCTCTTGCATTCTGTGAATTCTGTGCAACACTTTCTGACACACTTGCAAGGGAAGCTGTAAGCTCCTCAACTGAAGCCGCCTGATTAGTCGCTCCTTCTGCAAGCTCTGTTGAACTTGATGCTATCTGTTCTGAACCTTCTGCCACCTGGTCAGCTACTCTTTGAAGATGCTTTACAAGATCTGCCATACTTGCTTCAAAGCTCATAAATGCATGTAATATTTCCTCAAAATCGCCCTTCCACTCAACCTCTGGCTTAACATCAAAGTTACCATGTGAGAATTCCTGCATAGACCTTTTAATATCATCAACATATGAACTTAATGTTCTTATTGACTTACGCAGGCTGTGGGCTAATGCTCCTAATTCATCATCCGAATGGTATGTAAGCTCACTGTGCAGGTTGCCACTAGCAAGGTCTTTAGCTACATTATCTATATCCCTTAATGGTTCTATTATCATCTCTGTAATCTTAGCACCTATTTTCTTTGATATAAGGCTCGCTATTACAATAAATAACACAATAGCCACACCGCCTATGACTGCCACAACATTACTTAACAATATTGCCTGATTCGCCTCTTTGTTGGTTTCATCCTCCATTTTATCCGCAATACTCATAAGATTGTTAAGTGCAGGTGTACATACTGTGTGGATTTTATTCTTGGCACTTGCAAGGTCGCCCTTTTCAATCTGGTTAATTATATCGTAACCGATACTGCCCCATTCATTAAGTGCTTTAACATACTGGTTATACAAATCATCATCTATTATATTGGTATTCTTTATAATATCAAGCTGTGTCTGGGAGTCTGTAAGAACTGTCTTAACATTATTCTTATAATTCTCATAAGTTGAACTGTCGTCATTTAATGCCATCTCTCTTATATTGCGGGCAGCAGAACTAATATCTATAATACTTTCTTTAGCAGCATTATTTGCTTTCTGAGCCCCTTTTACATAAGAATTAAATCTTATATCCAGAAGAGATAAACCAATTATGCTTACGATGCCTGATAAAATCATAAATTTAATTACAGTAGCGTAAATGTATTTTATTTTGTCGTGTAAATTTAGTTGGTGTAATTTAGATATCATTCTTGTACATCTCCTTCTTTAAATTGATGGGGGTGGAAGATAGACGGACACCGGACGCGTTGTTAAAGCGAATAGAAGCAACAAAGACACGTTTGCACTGCGTGTCGCTCGCAGCGGTACTAAGCTGCCAGTTGAAACTGCCAGCTAAGGACCGGCGCTCCCCAGCGTCTTCTTATGCTTCTATCAGCTTTAGCATCGCTGGCTTTCTTTCAACCCTGAGTATATTTTGTTTTATTTATTAAGTAGATTTTATAGCATAGTAAAATATATTTGTCAATATGTTATATTTGAATAGCTTTATAATATATTTCAGTGGGGAGAAATAGAAATTAGAAATAGAGATATAAAAATGGGATTTTTGCGTAAAAAAACAGCCGGACAATAGATTTACGAAAAGGGGATGTCCCCTGTTACTGGACAAGCCAGTAAGGCGGGGACTGGGGATTGAGGCTCTATTGTCAGACTGTTGTGGTGATTGTCACCTATTTATTATCTGATTATGATTTAACTATTTGCTGGCTGTTTATGGTGGACGATAGATATTTATTATTTATCGTCTATTTCTTCTAGTTCCAGTTCCTCAGACTCATTGTATTCTTCGGGGAGATCTTTTGTGGTTGATGACTGATATGGAACGGCATCATCAGATACTTCTTCATCTATATCTTCTTCTAAGTCATCATATAAGATATCTTCTTCATCATCTTCAAGTTCCATATCGTCTAAGTCTTCCTCATCTATATCTTCGTCTTCGTAGCCGTCCATTGCTCCTACGAAGGCTTTTTTGCTATTTGAAAGCTTAATGCTTAAGGCTATAACTACAACTATTAATGCTATTATTACAACAGCAAGGACTGCTAATATAACGAATATATAACTTCTGACTGTATTAAATGCCTTATCCCTGTCAGCTGTCTTTGTGTTGGTGTTGATTACCTGTTCATCTGCCATATTGTAACCGGCGTAGCCTTGTATTGTGCCATCATTGACATTGTATCTGAACCAGCCTGTTTCTCCTGTAGAGCTTACGCCGTAGAATAATGCGTAGTTGCCTGTTCTATCAAGAAGGGCATCGACTTCTTTGCCATTGATTACTGTTCTTCCAACATCATAGCCTTCTGGAAGTTCCATAGACGCTTCATCTATCACAAGTATGCAGTATGTAAGCTGTGGCTGGCTTACTTCTACGAATTGTGAAAATGTCTTTCTCACCGAATCGTATACATAATAACCGCTCTCACCTTTGCCATCTGTACTTTCAAGATAGACAATTGTTACTCCTGTATCAATTCCAACACCTGCTGATACCTTTGTTCCATTATAATCATACTCTGTTGGAGTATAGCCATCTGGAAGTGGGTGTTCATCATTAGCAGATACAATCTTATATTCAGCATTATCTACTGTAATATTCGGCTCTTGTATTGCTTCACTGTTAGGATCCTGCACATCAGGAATATTATTATTGTCTGTTGATCCATTAGATGAGTCCGAACCTGTTGCCTGATTATTTTCATTAGAAGCTGAATTAGTTTCCTTGGTTGTCTTTATTGTATAAGTTCTTTTACTGCCATTTTCTGCTGTTACAGTAATTGTTGTTGTGTTAAATCCCGGGTCCATTCTCTTGCCAGATACGCTTACAGTTGCCTTTGAATCATTAGGAACTGCACTTACTGTAAGGCTTGCACAGTCAGCACCAACAGATGTTGTATAAGTAGTTACATCTGGTGAAAATGCTGGAGATAACACACCAGGACTTATCTGTAATGAACTTAATGTATTATCTGATGAATATGAAGCTGGTGCAGAAGCTGTAACTGAACCTGACGATTTGGATATACTGCACGCCTGCATATCTATATCAATAACCTTGGAATCACCTATAACATTAAGGCTTGAAGTACCAGCTCCGATAATCTTAAATGTTATTGTCTTTGACTGGCTGCTTGCTGTACTTTCGTCCATAAAGCTGACCATCGCAGTTCCCGAATTACTTGAGCTTCCGCTTAATGCTAATATTGATGGGTCATAGGATACATATATTGTAGCTCCACCTATTCCGCTCGATGCACTGATTGACACATCTATGGATACTGTATCGCCTACCGTACCACTTGCTGAACCAATTGATACTCTTGCTGTTCCTGCCGCTAATATATCTGTCTTATTCACAAAAGCCATTACAGCACACATACATATAATAAGCAGTGCTGAAATTATCTTTTTAACCTTATTCATATATGTCCTCTCTTCTTGCAGTCACTACTGCTGGATATATCCTATATTTAATATGTGTCTTTTAATAGCAACGAAATCATACAAATCTATAACTCCGTCCCTGTTAATATCCGCAGCCTCTTTATAACTGCCCTGTGGCTGTCCAATTCCAAGAACTGCTCTCTTAATAGCCACGAAATCATATAAATCTATAACTCCGTCACCATTAACATCTCCATATATAACTATAGAATATTCATCATATACACTTCCGTCTGCCTTGTATACAACTAACTTATCACCAGTAACTACTGTGTCGCCTCTCTCGCTTCCGTCATTCTTTAATATTTTTCCATAACAGCCATTGCTGTATGATACATTATCAAGAACACTTGATGCCTGACTTCCGACACCTATCTTAGTCATTATCTTCTTTGATGAATCGACATTATAATCTGTCTTAAAACCATCTGTATTACCACCAGATTGTGCAGACTTTCTTGTTATATTTATTACATATGTCTTTATGTCACCATTTTCAGCCGTTACAGTAATATTGATTACATTATTGCCAACGCTTAAGCTGTGGCTTCCACGTCCGCTTACTGTTGCATTGCCATCTATAAGTCCTGCCGATACATTAACACTTGTAATATCATTTTCTACAATGAGACTGTAATCAGTATTATCAGATGAAAATGTAGGAGTTAATGTATAACCATCTACTGATAATGAACTAAGCCTGTTATTCGCACTCTGGTTGCCATCTGGTATTATGCATCTTGACGATGGCATATTATCATATACCGGAATGTTAAACTTAAATGTTGTATTATTAAGCGTGTATGAACTATATGCCTTCTTAGCCCTTGTCGCTTCTGACCTTGGTGCAAGCACATTGGTCATATACTGGTGTGAGAAGTTCTTAACATCAAACTTCTCATAATATATAGTATCCTGACCCTTGTTAATGTACCATTTTCCAAGATTGACAGCACCACCTACAACAGCCCTGTAACGCGAATTCCAAGGCCTCATATTAGAGCTGTCGGTCTGTCTGGCATATTTCAAACCATTCTGGACTGCTGACAGACCGCCGCTTGCATAAGCGTTCTGGCTGTAATAATTATAATAGCCCTCGTATCCGCTTACATTTCCAGATATCTGGTTGCCTCGTCCGTCTGCACCCTGTTCCTGAATAATTCTTGTTGCAAGGTGATATGGGCTTACCTTGGATACTTCACCTGCATACATAAGCAGTGAAGCATAGTCATAGCCGTCAAGATTGTGGCTTGAATTCTCCATAAATGTTCCGCTTATAATATTGCGCACACCGTCTATATTATGTACTGATGAGTCATAAGAAAGACTTTCAAACATAAATATGTATGTATCATCAAGAAAGTTTCTTGGGTCAAGTGCATATTTCACAAGTCCCTCAGATGCCTGAACCCAGCCACCACTGTCAAGCTCTGTATACTCACCTGTATTCCAGTCATAACAGCCATCAGCCGTAGACTTCCACGAAGCATCTGCCGAACTGTATATAAGACTTCGTCCTAATACATTCTGGGCATTAACCATAGTATCCCAGTCCCTTCCATTATGGTCTGCTACAAATACCCATAATGGATATGCACTGTGAAGCTGCCTTAAGCTTTCCCTGTAGGAAGCCGGAAAATTCTGTGCCTCAAGATAATCTTCAAAATTATTATCTGGTGTATAATCTGACTTTGCTTCCCTAGTAGTATACTCTGATGTTATATATCCTCTTGTGTATTCACCATTGAGATAAAAACCTATGCTGTACCACTTATATGTCGCACTCGTATTCACTTCTTCGTATATATCGAACTTAAATCCACCATCTACCTTTGTAATTACACTTCCATTAACAGGTGCTGTCCTTATTCTAAGGCTTGTTACATCATAATTAACATAACCTGTAGCAATAATTGTATCATCTGCTTTAGCGGTAAATGTATACGAAAATCCTGTCACCATACATACAAGAATGACTGCCATAAGTACTATGGCTACTGCTTTTTTTATAATCTCTCTGTAGCTTACGTTCATCTAATCACCTTGTTCCTTATTAAATCTGCAATTTAGTTGTTCTTTCCAAACTCAGATAACTTAAGTCCCTCATTACGTTCAAGCACCATATTAACTGACCAGCTGTTAGCAAATACCAATAACGGATTGCCCTTAAGGTCTTTAATCTTCTTCATATCAGAAGTACCGACAATTCTGTTCACATCAACTTCTTCTGGATTTTCAATCCATCTGATATGTTCATATGGAAGCGGCTCTAACTTTATATCTACATTGTACTCATTCTTAAGTCTGTATTCAAGAACTTCAAACTGAAGTACACCGACAACGCCGACAATAATTTCTTCCATTCCAGTGTTATATTCCTGAAATATCTGAATAGCACCTTCCTGTGCAATCTGGCTTATTCCCTTAATGAACTGCTTACGCTTCATTGTATCAATCTGTCTTACTCTTGCAAAATGTTCCGGTGCGAATGTAGGAATTCCATCAAACTGGAACTTCTTATTAGAAGTACATATAGTATCACCTATTGAGAATATACCCGGATCGAATACACCTATTATATCTCCTGCATAAGCTTCTTCTACAATGTGTCTTTCCTGTGCCATCATCTGCTGTGGCTGTGAAAGCCTTATCTTCTTGCCACCCTGAACGTGGTTAGCTTCCATACCGGCAGTGAACTTTCCTGAACATATACGCATAAATGCAATTCTATCTCTATGTGCCTTATTCATATTAGCCTGTATCTTAAATACAAAAGCAGAGAAATCTTCCTTAAATGGGTCTATAAGACCTACTGACGAATTACGTGGAAGTGGTGATGTAGTCATATCAAGGAAATGCTGTAAAAATGTCTCTACACCAAAGTTAGTAAGTGCTGAACCAAAGAATACCGGTGTTAAATCTCCTGCCTGAACCTTGGCAAGATCAAATTCTGCACTTGCACCATCTAAGAGTTCTACATCTTCTTCAAGCTTAGCCCAGTAATCATCACCAATCTCTGCCTTAAGCTCATCATCATCTATTGATATATTCTTAGTATCTACTTCCTTCTGTCCATTCATTGCCGCCTTAAAGAGTGATACCTCTTTCTGCTTTCTGTCATATACACCCTTAAATGCCTTACCACAGCCTATAGGCCAGTTGATAGGACAAGTAGCAATTCCAAGTACATTTTCTATCTCATCAAGAAGCTCGAATGGGTCGTTGGCTTCTCTATCCATTTTATTAATAAATGTAAATATTGGAATATGTCTCATAACACATACTTTAAAAAGCTTAATAGTCTGTTTCTCAACACCCTTTGAAGCATCTATAACCATTACGGCTGAGTCAGCAGCCATAAGAGTTCTATAAGTATCCTCTGAGAAATCTTCGTGTCCAGGTGTATCAAGAATATTAATGCAATATCCATCATAATTAAACTGAAGTACTGAAGATGTTACAGAGATACCTCTTTCCTTCTCAATCTCCATCCAGTCTGATACTGCGTGTTTCGCTGTCTTCTTACCCTTTACAGAACCAGCAAGATTAATAGCACCACCATATAACAAGAACTTCTCAGTAAGTGTTGTCTTACCAGCATCCGGGTGGGATATGATTGCAAATGTCCTTCTTTTCTTAATTTCACTTGTAATATCTGACATAATTTCTCCATTTCTTAAATCATTTTACACTTTAACTAATCCAGTATATAGTATCCATCAATTTAATTCAACTACTTAGTGCCGGACTATTTTATAAACTACTCAGTTTATTCTATTACCTATTCCAGATAATTACTCTACAGTTAAGCTTCTTCCCAGTGCAAAGGAATATATTACTTTTTCTTTAACCTTTAAGCCTGTTATCTGTGACAGTGCCATAGCATAGTAATCAAGCTGGATAGAATATCTTCTTCTAAGCTCGTCCTCTCCTGCCCTGCCTCTTAACACCCGGTCAGTCTTATAATCAACTATAACAAGCTGTCCGTCCTCAATAAAATACAGGTCAATGACCCCCTGTACAAGCTGTCTGTCATATTCAAATACAAATGGCTGTTCCCTTTTCACCCCGCCGTAAGCATATGCACGCTTAATTCTTTCACCTATTGATGAGCCTGCAAACGTATCTATATCCTTAAGCTTTATGCATTCAGCTTGTTTTAATGACAGCTTTTCTTCTCTTACCATTCTGTCAATTTCATTCTTTATATCCTCAGTGCTTCCAGCTTTTGAATAATTCAGACATTCCATAACCCTGTGGTATGCCGTTCCACGTTCATTACTTACAAGCTCTTTTTCTTCACTGCTTATAAACTTAGGAACTGTTGGAATATATTCGTCTGCTGCTTCAGGTTCTGTCCCGCCGTCTGCTTCTTTAACACCGTCAGCCGCTTCTTTAATTCTTTCTGCCTCCATAATGCCCACAGCCTTTTTGATACTGTCTGCCGCAAAAGCATTTTGCTCGTAATCTGCTTCATTCTGCATTTTCTTTAACTCACTGACAGTTACTTTTACTTTTCTGTCTGCATCAGGGTCTTTAATATATGGCGGAAGCTCCTTTAAAGGCGAAGTTCCATAGGTTGTTTTTTCGCCTACCTGACTTTCATCTGTTGCTTGGCTTCCGGCCTGATCTATGTCCGATTTATTCAACAAAGAATTAATTTCTTCCACACCAATAAGCTTTATATTGAATTCTCCTTTATTGTATTCCTTTCCAGTAAGTACAACTGGAATTACCATATCTGCAAACTTGTCTATCTTCTCGCAGTCAGCATAAGAATATATTCCAGACATTCTAATCTCATCAGCAATTGAATTCCAGCCTGTCATTGCCTTGTCTGTGTCAGTGACATTTCCCATCATAATAAGCTTTTCCCTTGCTCGTGTCATTGCAACATACAGAACTCTTTCTTCCTCGGATATTCCATCTCTTACAATCTTTCTTGCAATCGCCCCTTTTATAATAGTAGATGTCTTGGTCTTGCGGTCAAGATTAACATAATCAGCACCTATGCCCAGCTCTTTATCAATAACAATCCTGCTTCTTGCATCCATTTTATTAATCTGCTTGTTAAGTCCGGCTACAATTACAACCGGAAACTCAAGACCCTTGCTCTTATGTATGCTCATTACCCTTACAGAGTCGCCGTTATCCCCCATACCCTGTGAGTCGGTTATATCTATGTCGTATTTCTGCAATCTTTCTATATATCTTAAAAAATTAAAAAGTCCGCTGTAGCTTGTTCCCTCAAATGAAGATGCCCTGTCAAGAAGCACATCTATATTAGATTGTCTTTTAGCTCCTGCCGGCATAGTTCCTGCGTAATCATAATAACCTGTGTTGTATACAATCTCCCACAGCAAATCATAGATAGTCATTATTCTTGATTTATCTCTTAAGGCATTAAGCTTATCAATAAATGCACTGCATTTCTTATAATCGCAATCCTCATCCTCATTCTCTGCTATGCTTTTCATCTGCCTGATAAGAAACTTCTGTGAATATTTCTTTCCTGATATTCTTATCTTGCATAATTCATCTTCCGTAAAACCTCCAAAGTATGACAGAAGCACAGAAGCCATAGGTATATCCTGCAATGGATTGTCTATGCAGGTAAGCAGGCTTATAAGGACCTTTATCTCCCTTAATTTAAAATACTGCTGTGCAGTATCCGCCATAGCTGGCACTCCGCAGTCAAGCAGTTCATTTACAAGCACATCTGCCCAGCCTGTAAGTGTTCTTGTGAGAATAACAATATCAGCATATTTTATTCTCCTGTAATCTTCAAGATCAGCATCATACACATAATAAGCCTTATCTTCTGACATAAGTTCTCTTATTCTTAATGCGGCATATCTTGCTTCCGCCCTTATTCCATCGCCGTCCTCTTCACCTGACATATCAATAAGTGCAATATCAATGCTTTTCTCACTGTCCTGTCCGAAGTTTCTTTTATCCACACACACCGGATAATCCAACCCACAATTAAGCTGCTGCCTCTCATCATACTGTATACCACAGAAATTCTTATTCATAACACGAAAGAACACATCATTCGTACTGTCAAGAACATTACTTCTGCTTCGGAAATTCTTCTGCAATTCTATCTTACAAGAACTTATATTCTGCTCACCACCGCCAAATGATGTATCTTCGCAGTCATTATACTGTGCTGTATCTTTGCAGTTATCATTCTGCGATGAATAATTATCATACTTGCTCATAAATAACTCAGGACACGCAAGTCTGAACTTATATATACTCTGCTTAACATCTCCAACCATATATACATTATTGAAATAATCGGACATTCTCTGCCTTGATACAGCAGTAAGTATTTCTTCCTGTAACTGGTTGGAATCCTGATACTCGTCTATTAATATCTCATCAAAGCTCTCTGCAAGTTCATCTGCTGTCCTGGTATACTCAATAATACCAGCATTATTCTTTACAAGAATATCAAGTGCAAGATGTTCCATATCATTAAAATCTATTATTCCACGGTCTTTTTTCTGTTCTGACATTCTTTGTGCAAAATCATTAGCAAGCTTTACCATCATAGCAATCATTGGTGCATTAGCTTTCACATCTTCCATTAATGTATCAATATCTGCTGTGAACACACCACTGATAAGGGAATTAATATATTTCTTGAAATTATTTCTTTCATTCTTGACATATTCTTTTAAATCTTCCCTCGCATCAGGCATTTTCTTATTGCTTAATCTGTCAAATACCGTCTTTCTTATTCTTACCGAAAGGTCATCAAAGTCTGGTGCTTCAAGTATTCTTTTGATATTCATATAATCTGAATTGATTGCATCAAGATATGACACCGGACCGTCTACGTGCTGGCAAAGTTCAATCATATATTCATATTTGCGGCAGTAATCACTCAGCGAATTGATAATGCTTTCATACAGGTCAGCTATCGCCCTGTTGTTAGAATTATCTGGTGCTTCATACATATCAAGCGTTTCCTTATACCATTCAGAAGGCCATGGATTGCTTCGTGCAAGATTATATATTTTCTTAATAAGTTCTTCTATATTCTGGTCATTACGTCCTGTTCCATAAGCCTCTACAAGATTAATAAAATCCTCATCTGCCTCTGTATAATAGTCCTCAAGAAGCTCCTGCATTACATCATTCTCAAGAAGTGTAATCTCTCCATTATCTGCCGCCCTGAAACCGGGGTCTAATTCAATCTCTGAAAAATGATTTTTTATTATCCACAGACAGAAACTATCTATTGTTGTTATATGTGCATTGTTAATAAGTGCAATCTGCTTTAAAAGATTGGTATCTGTCTCATTATTGTCAAGCATATCATCAAGCCTGTTTCTTATTCTTGCTTTCATCTCTGCTGCGGCGGCCTTAGTAAATGTAACAACAACAAGTCTGTCTATATCCGTGCTGTTCTCACCTGTAATCATATTGATAATTCGTTCAACAAGAACCGCTGTCTTTCCTGAACCTGCGGCGGCTGACACAAGTATATTCCTGTTCTTAGTATCTATTGCCTTAAGCTGTTCATCAGTCCATTTCTTTGCCATCATTACACCTCTGAATTACTGTCAGTTTCTTTGTTATATTCTTCACTATCGTTATACTTTTCTGTACTGTTATGCTCTTTACTACTGCTGTACGCTTCACCGCTGTTATTCTCATCTATTAATTTCCATATATCTTCTTTGCTTAAATTCGGAAATCTTCGATAACTTGTACCCGGCATATCTGTGCTAAATCCACACACACTGTTATACTGACAATAAGTACAACTGTTCTCATTACCCTTAATATACGGATTGATATTAATGCTTCCATTAAGTATCTTTCCTGCGTTATTGACATTTTCTTTATCAACATATTCACCAAGCTTATCGAACTCATCAGTTGTCATAACCCTGCTGTATCGCATATCAAGTTCACCAGATTTATTGTAACTGACAGGAATATTAACAGATGAACCCTCTGTTGAATCCATCATACTTATAATATTCTTATTAGAATTAACAACGCCCTTCATTCTTAATTCTTTTCTTATAAGTGCCTCGACCTCGTCATCATCTTTCTTCGCCTCAACTATCGGGTCCTGAATATTATAATATAAAAGCCCTGCTGGAATTATATTCTTGTCACCATATTTCTTCTTTTCATATATCATTGCTTCCCTCATATATGTAAGGAGCTGGATTTTCAAGCCATAATATGTCTTTAAAAGATTAAAATCTGACTGTCCTGTCTTGTAATCCACGACTTTGACATATAAATTTTCGTCATCCTCGCACACATCTATACGGTCTATCTTGCCCTTCATATAAAATAGTACATCGTGCGGAAGTTCTTCTATCTGTGTAAGAAATCCCTTCTCAAATGCATCTGGCCTGAATATTCCGTCAGCAAGCTGCTTTCCAATTGCCCACAGTGTCCTGTCAGCGTAATTCTTCATTCTCTGTATAAGATACTCATTACGGCTTGAGTCCTTAAGTATCGTATTGCCATAATTCTCAGCTATTGCATTGATACTCTCTGATACCATCTGGCTTCTTTCCTCATCACTTAAAAGCACGAAGGATTTATTGTTCTGCTTTATATTTTTTGACACATCTTCAATTACAGCGTGAAGAATTGTACCAAAGTCATTAACCGCAAACTGATATTCTTCCCTCTCTTTAAGCCCAAGTCCATACTGGCAGAAATATGCGAACTGGCACGAAGCGAACTGTTCAAATGATGTTACGCTTCCTGTAAGCTCCCTTCCATATAATTCAAGTGCAATTCCCTCTGCAAGCACTTTATTAAGATTGCCCTCGCTCCATACAATGTCTGCTTTTGGAATTCGTATATATGCGTGTTCTGCAAATGTATCCTCTCTTGCATACTCTTTAACAAGCGGAAACATTTTCTTAATCATTCTTATTATGTAAGAAGGAAGAACCGCTTTCATATCCATGCCATTGCGTGCATAAGTTATATAAAGCTTTTCTGATGTCTTTGTCATAATAAGGTATAAATAAAATCTCTGAATAAACGCTTTTTCCCTGACTGACATTGATAATGATACGTCCATACCCTTAAGCCTGTCCCTGTCTGTTTCTGAAAGAACGCTTCTGTTGTCGCTTTTTTTTGGAACATACCCATCATTAACGCCCGCAAAGAACATTACCTTTATATTATCAAGTCTTGTTCTCTCAATATCACCTATTACAACGCAGTCGTTAGCCGGAGGTATAAGTCCTATCTTAATCTCCTCCAATCCAGATGCTATAATATGATTGTATTCTTTTAATGTAACCTTCTCACTGCCTAATAATTCAACTATCTTATCTAATAGTTCTATTATCTTCTTATATATCTGTCCATATTCTTCACTATCCACATCTATAGATGACAGCTTCCTTTCACAATCAAGTCCGGCTATAAATTCATATAAAGCCCTGGTAATGGCAGCTACATTTCCATCTGCCTCATTAATATCTTTGTGAAGAACATCTATTGGAGTAATGACTTCGCGTCTTAATCTGTTAAGAAGTCCCAGGTCTGTATCTTCCCTTCCTGTCCTGAACTTTCTTATCCATTCATTGTTCCACTGCTTCCTGCCCTTTATGCCAACCGCAAGACAATAATTATCAAGAATATCTATCTCATCTCTTGTAAGTTGTGTAAATCCTGTTCTTAGATATCTGAACATACTGTCATAGGCATAATTTTTCTCGATAATATCAAGTACTGCGGTAATCATTTCCACTAAGCAGTTATCTGTTATATGACGTTTCTGGTCTAAGAAAAATGGTATTTCATTCTGGGAAAATATATTAGCGGCAAGCTTTCCATACACACCAATATCACCTGTAACAACCGCTATATCACTGTATCTGTAGCCTGACAGACGTGTAAGCTCAAGTATCTTTCCTGTTATATACTGCAATTCGTCCTTCGGCGTTGTCCCTGCATACAAAGCTATATCATTTACTTCACCATTATAATGCCTGCTTCCAGCCCTGAATATATTCTTTTCAAGAAATGCAAGCTCCTTTGACGACTTAAAACGTGATATATTATCATCATCAATCATCACAGCATTTTCTATATTAATATGCTGTTCATCACATATCTTATACAAATGTGCCACTGTATCCTTAGTCATATAGAAAAGGTTCTCAATGCCCTCATTGACATTAACCTTCTCACTTGTATCTATAGTCAGTGCCACCTTAATATCCGTGCATATATCAAGAAGCAGACCAATAAGCCTGTACTGTACAGGCGTAAAGCCAGTAAAACCATCAAGTGCTATCACACTGTCTTTAAGCTTTTCTGACTCCTGCACTTTCCTACACAGAAGATCAAGTATCTCCTCTGATGTAATGTAATTATCTTTTATAAAATTCCTAAATCCACTATAAACAACATTAATGTCACTTAATTTCATTCCAAGCAGACTGTTATTATCAACAGTTTTATTAATTTCATCTATCTTATCAACAGTTATATCATACTGTAACATCTCTGATATGACTGATTTCATCTCAGCCACAAATCCGGTATTGGATATATTACCACTAAAGAATCGAAGTTCTTTCTTGTGCTGTTCTAATATTCTTCTTACTATAAGATTCTTTCCTGTATCATCAAGAACCGGATAGTCAGAAGCCCCGACCTCCTCAAATACTCTATAAGCAAGCCTTTCAAAGCTTATGACATCTATATTAAGAATTCCCTTTCGTGGGTGAAGCTCAACTACACGCTTCTGTGTTGCCATAGTGTACTGCTCTGGCACGATAATTATATAATCTGTGTCTGGATTGTTAATCGACTCCTCTATTATTGAACTATATAAATATGTTGACTTGCCAGCACCCGATCCTCCAAGTATAAGTTGTAATGACATAATAATCCTCATTTCCGTGCACATTTTTATTCAATGAAACTCATTTAAGTATACCATATATAAGTTCTATTTATATATGAATGCTCATATATTTTATCAAAATAAATGTGTGTTATATGAGGGGGATATATGAGCGGTTCAACCAGGATTGTGGTAATTCCACTTAAGAAACTGATAATTATGATATGCATAATCGCTGCTCTTATTATATTAGCGGCAATATTTATATTTGGCGGAAGCAGTTCAGATGCTGCCAAAAGTACAGGTGTTAATATAAGCACCAGCACTGACACAGTAAAAAAGAATACATCTTGTCCTACATATTCACCAGGTGTATACACTTCCTCAATACTTCTTAATGGTACTCCTATAGATATTCAGGTTACAGTTGACTCCGACAATATCAACAATATCGAAATGGTTAATCTTTCAGAGTCCGTGCAGACTATGTATCCTATGCTTAATTCTTCATTTGATGAGATAAAGACCGCCGTTATCAACAACGGCTCAACAGATAATATCACCTACAATGCAGGTAGTAAATATACAGCAACTATGCTGTTATCAGCTATAGACAGTGCACTTGCCAAGGCAAGGAACTAACTGCGTAAAGCATTTAAGTCTTGCAGATAAAACTTTCTACATCAGACACAGCTGTCTGTAACACACTTTCTATACAGACGTATGTAAAAACTTCGGGTAATCTATGTCCGGTTTGTTCATAGATTACCCGAAGTTCTATTTTAATTATTAGTTCTCAAAATAACTTATCCCATCTTCATTACTTACATTAATAAAGCCTGCATAGCCTCTTTCTTCAAGCTTTCCTAAGAACTTGCCCATCTTCTTTGGCTTAACATAAAGTGAACATATCTTACCTTCTGCCCTGTACTTTTCTGCAAGCTTATACGCTGCTGTAAGCTCACCCTCATCGTACATTACTGCTATCTTATTGCCCTTATTAGGAAGGTCAATTCCGTGTTCCATAAGTATAGAGAATATTCTCTCAAATCCGATAGAAAATCCTACTGCACTTACCTGCTGTCCTAAGAACTTGCCAATAAGGTTATCATATCTTCCACCGCCTGCAATAGCGCCCTTAAAGTCAATGCTTTCAACTTCAAATACTGTTCCTGTGTAGTATCCCTGTCCTCTTACTAATGAAAGGTCAAATACAACATTGAACTCGCCATTACAAAGCTCATTAACTGACTTCATAATATATTCAAGGCTTTCTGCTGGTGCTTTATCTACAAGAATATCTTTAACTGACTCTAAAGAAATCTCCTGTGGATTGCTTACATTTGCAAGAAATCCTGTAAACTTGGCTATAGCTGCTTCTGCGAATTCCTTCTCCTCAAGTTCATTCTTAACGCCTTCAAGACCAATCTTATCCATCTTATCAAATGTTATACATACACTGTCAAGCTGGCTTTCTTCAAATCCGCAGTCCATAAGAAATGCTCTTAAAAGTCGTCTGTCATTAACTTTAACCTTAAAGTTCTTCATTCCTATAGCTTTAAGTGCCTTAGTTGTTATAAGTATAAGCTCAACCTCTGAATCTCTTGAATCAGAACCTATAATATCTATATCACACTGTACGAATTCTCTTAATCTGCCCTTCTGTGGACGTTCTGCCCTGTACACTCTGTCCATCTGTATACACTTCATTGGAAGTGTAAGCTTATCCTTATTATTAGCAAAATATCTGCTTAAAGGAAGTGTAAGGTCATATCTTAATCCCATATCCGCAAGAACATTTTCATTCTGTGAAGTAACTCCGCTTGCAAGTGCCTTGTCAAGCTTGTCGCCTCTCTTCATAATCTTAAATATAAGATTAAGGTTTTCTCCACCATCACTCTTATCAAGATTTTCAATATCTTCAATAACCGGAGTTGTTATATGTTCAAAACCATTCTCTACATATACTTTTAATATTTCATTCTGGAGATAATCTCTTATCTCTACTTCATTAGGAAGATAATCATTAGTACCTTTTACAGATGTAATCTTCATTCCATTGTCCTCCATTATTACAATTATTACACAATAACTCCCACCATTATATGTGGCGGGAGTTACTTAAACACATTCAATTAACAATTATGCTTCGTCTATAGCTTTACCTATATCGTGACGCATATATTTATTATCAAAATTAACCCATTCTGTCGCTTCATAAGCATTAGCACGGGCTTTCTTTAAATCCTCACCTAATGCTGTTACGCCAAGAACTCGTCCACCATTAGTAACAACCTTGCCTTCTTCGTTGAACTTAGTACCAGCGTGGAATAAAAAGTATGAATCTTTACCCTTGAAATTCTCCATACCTGTTATCTCAAAGCCCTTCTTGTACTCAAGTGGGTAACCGTCTGATGCAAGAACTACGCATACACACGCATTATCAGTAAACTTAAGATCTATCTTATCTAATGTTCCGTCTATGCACGCTTCAAATACATCAATTATATCATTCTCCATTCTTGGAAGAACAACCTGTGCTTCAGGATCACCAAATCTTGCATTATATTCAAGTACCTTAGGGCCTTCTGGCGTAAGCATAAGTCCAAAGAATATAACACCCTTAAATGGTCTTCCCTCTGCCTTCATAGCATCAACTGTTGCCTGATATATGTGTGCCTTGCAGAAATCATCAACTTCCTTAGTATAAAATGGTGATGGTGAGAAGTTACCCATACCACCTGTATTAAGCCCCTGATCTCCGTCCTTGGCTCTCTTATGATCCTGTGCAGACGACATAATCTTTATAGTATTACCATCAACAAATGAAAGAACTGAAACTTCACGTCCTGTCATAAATTCTTCTACTACAATTGTATTACCTGCTGAACCGAACTTCTTGTCAAGCATAAGCTCGTCTACACCGTCAAGTGCCATCTGCTTGTCTTCACATATAAGAACTCCCTTTCCAAGTGCAAGGCCGTCAGCCTTAAGAACGATAGGATACTTAGCTGTCTCAAGATACTTCTTAGCTTCATCAGCAGATGTAAATGTCTCATATGCTGCTGTTGGTATATTGTATTTCTTCATAAGATCCTTAGAAAATGCCTTTGAACCCTCAAGTATAGCTGCATTCTTTCTAGGTCCGAATACCCTTAAACCTTCTGCCTCAAATGCATCAACAATACCGCCAACAAGTGGATCATCCATACCAATTACAGTAAGGTCGATTGCATTTTCCTTAGCAAATGCAACAAGCTTATCAAATTCCATAGCTTTAATATCAACACATTCCGCAACCTCAGCAATACCTGCATTACCAGGTGCACAATATATCTTATCAACCTTAGGGCTCTGGCTTATCTTCCAGCATATGGCGTGCTCACGTCCACCGCTGCCTACAACTAAAACCTTCATCTGTTCTTCCTCCAATATAATCTAGTCTTTCTAGTTATCATGTTCATTAGCTATCTTGTTAATAGCGGCAGGCAGTAACTTCCATTCTGCCTGTTCCATAACTCTCTTTTGAAGAATTTCTGGCGTGTCACCATCTTTAACTTCAACAGCTTTCTGGAATATAATCTCTCCTGTATCCATTCCTTCATCTACATAATGCACCGTTGCACCTGTAACCTTAACACCTTTGGCAAGTGCAGCTTCGTGAACGTGAAGTCCGTAAAAGCCTACACCGCAAAAAGATGGGATGAGTGATGGGTGGATATTAATAATTCTATGGCTGTATTCGTGTACCATTTCTTCTGGAATTTTAACAAGGAAGCCCGCAAGCACAACAAGGTCTACATTAAGCGAATTAACCTTTTCAAGAAGTGCTTTATTAAATTCATCTCTTGTAGCATAATCCTTAGGTGATACACAATAAGCTGGTATTCCGTTCTCTTTAGCTCTTGTAAGAGCATAAGCATTAGCATTATTACTTATAACAGCAGCAATCTGTGTATTAGTAATTGTCTTGTCCTTTACACCATCAATTATAGCCTGAAGATTAGTTCCACCTCCAGATACCATAACAGCTATTCTTAGCATAAAGTTACTCCCTTCTCACCTGCTTCAATATTACCGATAACATAAGGTGTCTCACCAGCAGCTTTAATAGCTTCCATAGTTGTATCTACGTCCTCAGGGGCTACTGCAAGTACAAGACCAATACCCATATTAAATGTGTTATACATCATATCTTCTTCAATCTCGCCATCTGTCTGTAACATCTTAAAGATTGGAGGAACTTCATAGCTGTCTTTCTTTACAACAGCTCTTACACCATCTGGTAACATTCTTGGAATGTTCTCATAGAAACCGCCACCTGTGATATGGCTGCATCCCTTAACACGAACTCCTGCGTTCTTAATAGACTTCATAGTCTTAACATATATCTTAGTTGGAGCAAGTAAAGCCTCTCCAAGTGTCTTGCCAAGTGAATCATAATATGTATTAAGTGACTCTTCTGTTATTGTGAATACACTTCTTACAAGTGAAAATCCATTAGAATGAACACCACTTGAAGCAATACCGATAAGTGTATCGCCCGGCTTAATATTCTCACCTGTTATAAGGTCTTTTCTATCTACAACACCTACAGCAAATCCAGCAACATCATATTCATCTACTGGCATAAGTCCTGGGTGTTCTGCTGTTTCACCTCCGATAAGTGCACATTCTGACTGACGGCAGCCCTCTGCTACACCACCTACGATTGTTGCAATCTTTTCTGGATAGTTCTTTCCACATGCAATATAGTCAAGGAAGAAAAGAGGTTCTCCACCTGCACATACAACATCATTAACACACATTGCAACTGCATCAATACCGATTGTATCGTGCTTATCCATAATAAAAGCAAGCTTAACCTTTGTTCCGCAGCCATCTGTTCCTGAAAGAAGAACCGGGTCTTCCATCTGCTTAATCTTCTCAAGTGAAAATGCACCTGAAAATCCACCGATACCGCCTAACACTTCCGGTCTGAATGTAGACTTGACCGCATCTTTCATTAATTCAACTGACTTGTAACCTGCTTCGATATCAACACCAGCATTCTTGTAATCCATTGTAATCCTCCATTCTTACGCAGCTTATCTGCGAATAACTATGTATGCTTTATAAGCACCATTTTATAATTTAACGACAATCTGATATTTTAATTACTTTGCGTAATTCTTGTATCCTACTTCCTGAAGTCTTGCATCTTTAGCCTGAACACTTTCCTTTAATTCCTTAGTATAATTCTTAAGCCTTTCAAGAAGCTGTTCATCTGATGTCGCAAGAATCTTAGCTGCAAGAATACCTGCATTAGCACCACCATTAATAGCAACTGTTGCAACAGGAATTCCTGTTGGCATCTGTACTATTGAATATAACGAATCTCTACCACCTAAAGAAGTTGTGTGCATTGGAATACCAATAACTGGCATAGGGAATATTGCCGCACACATTCCTGGCAGATGTGCTGCCATTCCTGCTCCTGCAATGATAACCTTGAATCCTTTCTGTTCTGCTGTCTTCGCATATTCAAAGAATACATCTGGTTCTCTGTGAGCAGAGATAATTGTCATCTCATATGAGATACCTAACTTGTCTAATATGTCTGCTGCCTTTGCCATAACAGGCATATCAGAATCACTACCCATAACTATTCCTACTAAAGCCATGTTTAACTTCCTCCATTCTGATAGAAATACAACTATCATCTTAAAATAATATTAAATCACTTATCATTTCATATTATCTGATAAATCATCCATCTGGATAATTAAACAGATAATATAATACAATACCTATAATATTCTACTTTGTTTTAGATATATCGTCAAGGAATTTAACATAAACCGTGTTATTGAACAAATGTCTGTTTTAATCTTCAAACGGTTCGTTAAGCATATCAGTTCCTGAAAGCACAAATCTTCCATTTTCTATTATGCTTGTTTCTTTTCCTGAATAGTCTACAACTGATATTCTTCCAATTTCATCATATGGAATTGTAATATCTGTATGACAATTGTAATATGCCTTGTCAGGCTCACTCTTTCTTAATAAAGACACCTCATTATCCCTTGAGATTATCTCCTTGCCATCAGGATTGAACACTGCAACATCCTCTGACCTTGAATAGCACGTATCACCAAGTGCAAAATGTGGTCCCATTTTCTCAACAATAAGAATTGGAAGTAGATACACAATATCATATCTGTTCGCTGACACATATGCTGTAGTATTAGTTCCTATTGCAAATTCACCGATTGGAAGTGTATTGTGGTTAAACAGGACATTTTCTTTAAATAAATCCTTGCAACGCTTCTCATCCTCATAATTATCACACATATAATCCGTGACAAAACCATCTTTAAAATGCACCTTAAGGTTCTTGAAATTAATGTCGTTAAGATATACCTTGCTTACATTAAGCACGCCCTCTGTTCCCTTAAGGACTGGCGATGTAAATACTTCACCAAGCGGTATATTAACATCTGCAAGGCAGTTCTCAAATACTGTCTGCTTACTGCCATCATTAACCTTCATTATAGATACTTTCATATCCGTTTCATTGCCGTTACAGCCCTTGACCCTGACATACTCTGCTGTATCAAGCACATCTATAATTCTCTGCTGGACAACCTTGTACTTGTCATAATCAAGAGTATTTATCTTGACAATCTCATCAAAAATCTCAGTGAACTTGTCGCCTGCCTCTGGTGATGGATAAGCTATTATAGTAAAGCTTCTCTCCTCGCCTTTAATATATGAATTAACTATAGCTCCTGATTCATTATTATATTTGACTATAAGCTTCTGCTGTTTATCATCAAGATGATAACATTCTTTAGCATCATCTGGCTCAAATGGCTTCTCACCAAATACTTCCATAACAGCAGGTCCGCCGTGTACATCGGCAAGCTCTTTATGCTTCTCATACGCATTTTTTAATGCACCAAGCTTTCTTTCAACAAAATCTCCGTCAAGATAGAGTGCATTATCAAATCTATGGTCAAATTCCATCTGTTTATTAGGACTTGCACCATAATAGCCTATCTTAATATGCATACGCTTGTTAATTGAATTAACTGCCGCCCTGTATATAGTAGGCTTAAGCCCCATTGCCTCAAACTGCTTTATCTCTTCTCTTACAAGTCTTTCAAAGCCTACGCAGTATCTGATATTGACAGTCTGCTTCTTCTCTAACGGCTTATTGCCAAGAATAAATCCCTTTCGGTATCCTTCTGTAAATGTTGCCGCCATATCTTTTATCTGCTGTTCAGATAATGAGTTCAAATGCTGTGCCATTTTAATTTCATTATCAGTAATATATTCCCCATATCTGTACAGATATCTTAAATCATTCAAATCGCTGTCCATAATAATTCTTACAGCAAAATCCAGTGATGGGTCTATAAGTTCCCTTATCCTGTATTCAATATGGTCATCACTGTAATCACTTACATACCAGTAGACTGCTTCCTTAAGATGCTTATAATCAGCCTCTGTATTATCAGCCGCACAGTCCTTAACTATGCAGTAAAGCTCAATAAACAGCTCAATAAGTGCTGTTGCATCTGCTAATCTTCGCTCATACATATATACAATCAGACCCCTGATTTCCATATATACCATTGAGAATAATCTTCCGCACTGCTCTCCAAAGCACCTAACACTAACTCTTGGATTAGCATAACTTGTATTATAGGCTTCTCCTGTCACATCTTTATATAAAGCCCTGTTATATTCGCCAAGCTCCTCTAATGAAGCGTTATCAAATGCTTTGCCAGCTATATCATTCTTGAGCTTATCCATAAGCAGTATAAACGCCGATACATTTTTAAAATAATCAGCATAACTGCCAGCGCCATAATCTGACAGCTCATCATCTTTATTAATCTCTGATATTCTTTCTATTGCAAGCGAATATCTTTCTTCTATATTATCATCAAACATATTAATCTCCATTTCTATAATAAATATATATATTAATATCCATTACTATATATAAACAATCATATTATTTTACATTGTCACACAACAAATGTACTAATATCTAATACTGCACAACTATTATATTATTCTTTATTGTTACACAAAAATATATTAGCAATTACACTATACCCATAAGGAATACCGCTGCCATAAATACTGCGAGTATTCCACATAACAGTGAGCCCACCTTTGATAAAGTATAGAATTTATCATCTTCCTTAAAGCTAAGAAGCCCGATTACTGAACCTATTATTGAAAATAACAGACTTAACAATCCAAGACTTCCTACCTTTAAACCTGCATATCCTTCAGCTTCGTAGGATAAATACACGCCATATATTAAGGAAGCCAATGCAAGCAGACCCATTATGGTAGATATTATTCCACCAAGCGACTGCCTTTTATCCGAAAACTTGTATTTATTAAATAATTTCACGCTTAATCCTCTCTTCTATTAATTTTGCACCAGATTGCATATATGATGTATCCTGTCAGTCCTCCCAGACAATTTAATATCAAATCATCTACATCGCAGCTTCCAACCATAGTTATAAGCTGTGTAAGCTCTATTGCCAAAGAAAGACTAAATGAATATAAAGTTGTTGCTATTAATTTAATTCTTCTATGAGATAACACTGGAAGAAATATTCCAAAAGGAATAAACGCAACAACATTTCCTATAATATTAAGTCTTGCTATTCTTCCAAGTGAATCATTGTCTAATATATATTTCCAGAACCTTTTTATTTCTTTAAAAGGTTCGAGATTGTATATGTGTCTTGTCTGCGATGTTCTTCCCATTGACTCAGCAAAGAATACAACGTATATAAGCAGACACATATATATAACAAAAATTATCCATTTCATAGCATTATGAAACTTCTGCTTATTCATAATCTCTCTCCACACAATATAATATGCCTGACATACCATTGCAACGCACTGTTAAAGCATTGCAATAATATATCAGGCAGTATATACATTTAAAATAATATATCTGATTTATGTGCAAGAAGTCTTGCTCCATTAACTATCATCATAACACCAGCGCCAATACCAAAAGCGATTGTTACAATTCCAAACACAAGATTTGATACGCCAACTGACTTCATTTTTTTATATAATTTTTCTTCCACAACAATCCTCCATTCCTGCTGGCTTGATAAACCAAACTGACTAATTAATTACGCACCCCATACTGTTCATAATAAGTATCTATGGCTGCCTTTAACTTATCGTCAATGACAACCCTGCCTTCACATTCTTTATTATAAAGATGTTCTACAACGTCTGCCATTGAAACAATTGCACTTGTCTCAAAGCCATATCTTTCCTTAATCTCATCTAACGCGCTCACCTTGCCGCCAAGACCTACTTCCATACGGTTAAGTGATACCATAAGACCGATAATTGTAACATCAGCCGCTCCTCTTACCTTAGGAACTGTCTCTTCCATTGATTTACCTGATGTTGTAACATCTTCTATCATAATAACTCTGTCGCCATCTTTTAACTTGCTTCCAAGGAAACTTCCCTTATCTGCACCATGGTCCTTTTCTTCCTTACGGTCTGAACAATAACGCACTTCCTTACCATAAAGCTTAGCATAAGCAACGGCTGTAACTACGCTGATTGGAATTCCCTTATATGCTGGTCCAAAAAGCACATCAAAATCATCACCATATGTCTCGTGAATTGCCTTAGCATAATACTCGCCAAGACGCATAAGCTGTGTACCTGTTACATATGCACCTGCATTCATAAAAAATGGTGACTTTCTTCCACTCTTTAATGTGAAATCTCCAAACTTTAACACATCACTCTCAACCATAAAATCTATAAATTCCTGCTTGTATGCTTCCATTGTATCTAAAACCTCCTGTATATGCGGCTTCGCACTGTTATTGTTATATTGGGTCTATTCTAACATAAAACTTTATTGGTTTCAATGTGTATTTGCATTATCAACACGCTCTGCGTTGCTTGGTAAAAATTATTTTAAATCTGTAAAATATTACAGACCATTTGTTTGTTTTGTGTTATAATATTTATAATCATTTCAAACTAAAAAATCCATGCATTTGCATAATTACAAATGCATGGATTACATTCATCTTAGCTTCAGAGAATAATAAAGTTCTATTTCGATTTATTCACAATCGTTTCTTTTACTTTTTACTGTTAATCCTGTCATTATTGTTAAAGCTGACATAAGCAGTATCAACCAAAGTCTTATGTCTGTTGTATCTCCTGTCTTTAAGGATGCATTACTATCTACATCACTCCGACTGTTTTCGACATTGTTATCTTCCGCCTTTTTATCATCGATAGTATTATCTTCCACTTTATTATCTTCCAGCTTATTATCTTCTTCGGTTGTGCTTCCAGCAACGGTGAAATAAGTAGCTGCTGAGCCATCGGTCCATGCAATTTCAAATGTATGCTTTCCAGCTGGCAAGGTTTTAAGATACTCAGTCTTCAAGGTAATTATTGTTGAACCTTCTGTTACTGTATAGTTCTTTACGTCTATAACTACACCATCAACTCTTACCTCTTTGAACTTGGCAATTGCCCCGTCTCCTCTGATTACAAGGCTGCCATCTGTATTGGTATTCTGTGTCCATGTGCTTTCAGCACCATCTATAATCTTATATGCTGGTAACTCTAATTTCTTGATTTCTTCTTTTTCAAGAATCGCGCCACAAGTTTCACATTCCTTATGTCTGCTTCCTGCTGTTTCTACAGTTGCAGGCTTGTCTATAATCCAGTCTCCCAAAGTATGTCCTGACGCCTCAATAACCTTGCTATCCTTTACTTCTTCACAGTTCCTGCAATGGATTGACTTGCTTCCTGTTTCTGTGCAGGTTGGCTGTTTGTCTACTGTGTAATCAGTATTCCATACGTGTCCGTTTGCAGCTATATCCTTTATCTCTATATATCTGCAGATATCACATACACGCTTTACGCTTCCTCTACCCATATATGTTGGTGCTTTAACCTTCTCCCACTTACCAAAACTATGACCGGTGGCTGGAATCTCCTCCTGTGCCTTAATTATTGTATTACATACCAGGCAATGGATTCCTGCTGTCTTTCCAGCAGTAGTACAGGTTGCTGCTACTGCGGCGTCCTCTGCTTCTGTGTGACCAGTAGCAGGAATTGTCTCTTTCTCAGTTTCCCTGCAGCGGCTGCACTTTCTTGCCTTAACCCCACTCTCTGTGCAGGTTGATGGCTTAGTTACTGTCCATTCACCTGTGAAATCGTGACCTAATGCCGGTATTTCTATATCTTCTGTTATCTCTTTTCCTTCTTCATCTAACAGCTTGTCACATCCGGTACAGGTATAATACTCAATATGTCCTGGTATAACACAGGTTGCTTCCACCCTGGATTTATGTAGATTTTTTTTGTGGATATGCCTTTTTTTGAAATACAGCTTACCATCTTCAACATACAATTCACCATTTTCATGGTCACAGACAAAGGATTCTTTAAATTCGCCTATGTTCTCAATAACGTCATATGCATAATTTATTGCATCCTTCCTTACTTTGAGCCCTACCTTTGAAGCCGCATCAAATTGCTCACCTAGAACAATCAAAAATCTATCTATGCCGTGAGGATAAAATATCAAATTATTTTCCTTATTATTGTATGTATTTCCTGTAATGTTTACTTTTCCATTAAGTACAAGCTTTCCACAAACATCAATACAAATTCCTGCTGTAGTACTATCATCCTCTTCATCTGATGTACATATATTACCTGTAATATCTGTATCTACCACTTCAAGCGTTCCATAATGTGAAACATTCACCGTTCCACCTGAATCACATTCATTATTTTCAAAAAGGCAATTTTTAATTACACAATTCTCAGAAAACGTTGCTACCGTACTAGTCTGTGGATTGGTTGCTCCTGATGTCAAAAATGGTATTAATGGTAATAGATATTATACAATTGATACCATTACAAAAATACGCATAATACGTCTGTTTCAAAGCTATGGATTAGCACTTCCTGAAATACGCGAATATTTTGCAGGCTCAACAGACCTTATTTCGCTGGTACACAGACTTGAAGCAATTAGAGATCGGCTGAATAACAATATTAACAGCCTGTACGAAAGAATAGCTACTTCTGATATTAAAATATCCCAGATTACAGTTCCAGCACAAACTGTTTGTGCAAGAAGAAAGGTATCAGATAATCTTCAGGAAAAAACTGACTTTTTAAGAGATACTGCTATCATAGCCATTACCAAATATAAAACTGACTTTTCAAAGCCACAGTATTTTATAGAATTCAATTACAAAAATCCATCTGATATACTTTTCTGTGCAACAGTTGATAGCAACAGCTGTGGTGATGATATAGTTACTATGACCTCGAAAAATGCTCTGGCTGCCTGCCATTATGGCTCTTATCAGAATATTGACCATACAAGAACACATCTGCTTCAATACGCAGATATAAATAAAATTCCACATACTGGAGATTTCAGGGAAGTGTATCTTGAAGGTCCACCACAGCATAGTGATCCTAATAAATATATAACTAATATATATTTATTTTTAAAATAAAATTTATATATAAAAAACATACAAATACGATAAAGTTATTCTTGAATTTCAGATTAAGGCATAATCAGATAATTTTATCATACTCAATAATGCTGCCCATTCGGCAGCATTATCGAAAAAAAATTGCATAAATAGGATTTTTTGACAGAATTCGGAATATTTCAATTATACCGGAGTGTATAGTCCTATTGCCGCACCCACCAGTGCAAATGCTGCATATGCACGATATAAATTCATTCCCACAATATATCCATTAAATGTTCCATAGAAAGCTGCACCTGCAATACCTGTTAGTTTTAAGATAAATCTTTTCACCATTATTTTCAGTTTCTGATTTTCTTCTGGTCTTGTCACATATTATATGTTCAATACTTTCTTCTTTGCCACTTTCATTCTTAAAAGTCATACCAATTAATTCTGCCTGTCTGCTTGAAATATAAGCCACTGGCAATGCATATATTATAAATGCCACAATATAAGTCAAAAGTGGATTTAATAGTGACACTCCATCTATAACGCACAATACTGCGTAGATAAGCATTATTATTGTGATAATAAATGTAAAATTCAGTAAATATTTCTTGTTCATATTCTCCCCTCCTAATCTTTCTGTTTTCTATCACCTTTCAGTATTTTTATGTACTTTTTAATTATTTGAACTCTCTCAACAAGCTTAAATTTTCAAAAAACTATTTCTTTTGTGCATAGGACTGTAACCATAAGTCTATATGTCCACATTCTTCACATAAATATGCATCTATGCCTTTTTCTGATTTTTTATCATATTTATTTTTCTTAATCTCGTCAGCAACCTTTACCTTCCAAATCTGGTTAGCTATAAGCGCCATTTTAACCATTTTCTGACTTCCACAATTAGTACATTTCATTAAAATTTCTCCCCTTTATCTGATATAAACTTTATATTAGTTTATATCTGTTTCTTATCTGTCTAATCTATTTCTATTAATTCGATGAATTCTCAGCTCAGCGAAATAATATTTATTATCATATGCACTAACACAGGACATAATATATCTTGTGTCTTTGCCTGTATATACGCCAGTCCAAGTCCCATAAAAAATAGCGGTATTACTGCTAATATCTGACTGAATTCCATATTCAGAAAAATCGCTATATCACAGTGGTAAAGAACAAATATTAATGCCGAGAATACCACCGCACATTTAACACCTGCAATATTTTGTATAAATGTGTATATGTTCTTTCTAAATATTATTTCTTCAACAAATGGTCCTGCAAACACAACCACTATATATGTTATCAACGTATTATCAGCTACATCTTTATTAATCATTTGCTGATTATCACTTTGTCCTACTCCTATACCAGACAAAATAATTGCCGATATTACCATTGTTATAATAACAAAAGCTGATGTATATGCAATATATTTTAAATAATCTTTATTTAAGCATTTTATGCAATCTAAAATGTACTGCCTGTACACGATTATAAATACCAGCATAAAACTTCCATAAAATATAATCTCAAAATATTTGTCCCAGAATAGATTATTATTGTATATTTTTGCTAATAATGCATTAGACCAATTCGTCTGGAAAATAATTGTTAATGCAAAATATACTATCACGATTATGTAATTGTAGACTACGGGAATATCTCTTTGCTTTATGTTCATTTCTTTTGTAATCATTAGTTTACTCCTGATTTAATTATAGTTGGAATATATAGTCTTACTAATTTGTTATTTATTTTCTTTGTTAATGTAACCCTAGCAAAGATAAGTGCCTGTTATCTAATTATTTCCTATAATATGTGCAACAACCATATTTTTACCTGCCTATATGCCATAGTTATTCTTTAATCCACTAAATCTATCTTATTTAGTACATATCTGATTACACTTTGCTCATCTGTAATTATCTTTGCCTGACACGCCATATTAAATATATATTTAACTTGAAAGTTTTATTAATATATAAAGTTTTTAATACAACAACCTCTTTAAACTAATATTAAATTTGTAAATATATTCACTCTATCAACTAAAAGTGACCACCAGAAGAACCAATATTATCCCTATACTTAAATCGTTCAGCTAACCACCAGCCAATTTGATAAAACAACGAATTATCTTCCCCACCTTTTATCCTAAAAAGTTCATTTTCATTTAATTCTTCAAACTTCATAATCTTAATCCCTTTTATTTTTTACTATCTAGTATAATCTTTCCAGCCTTCATATACTTCATATCCCCACGAAACCAAGGTACCTATTGTCACTACAGCACCTGCTACAGCTAACCATCCAACTCCACCACCATCGGTACATATTAATTCTTCCATATTCATTTCATTTAAACCTTTATACATATTCTTCTCCTTATAATAAAATTACATTTGATACTTACTATTAATATTTCTATTAATTATTCTTCCTGCATAAGAATATAATTAATAATAAAAAAATGATTAATAAAATCACATCTCTAATAATAACTTTATGATATATTATCAACGTATAAGTTACTGATAATATGCACAATAATATCATTATAGTTATAATAAGAATTTGTACTTTACTTTGTTTCTTCACACATATTTCCTCATTTTTTTGCACTTTGTGTATATATGAATTTATTTCATTCCAAATAAATTCAACAATACATCATACACATTTTTCCAATAGGTTTCTTTTCCTTTTGAACTTCCACCACTAATATTCATTTGTTCAATTTCTGATACTGGCACAAAAAAACTGATATAGTTCATTTTTATCATCTCCTTTCTCAGCAAACATATCACTTCTATATTTCCAATGCAATAGACATGTGCTATTTGGTATTTAAACGGTGCTATTTGGTATAATTTGACATATTTTTTACATTTTGTATAATGTTTTTATGAGTAAATTGGGGGTATTTATGAACTACTACGACATTTTCTTTGATATTATTGAGAATATCTTTGATTTTTTAATTATAGATTTATTCATTAAAAATAATGGCTATAATTTTCATTATAAACATATTTTCAGACCTGTATTTTTAACATTTAGAATATTCTATGCAATAATAACTTTTCCTAACTGGTTCGTATATATATTAAATATTATTATACTTGCCTATATTTTAGTAAGCTGCAACGGAGCACTTATCAAACGCCTCATTACTGCCATTAAATATTTTATGTATGATTATATTTCTACATTTATAATTATATTACTGCATGCATTATTTTTTAGAGATTTATTACAAATTGCTTCAAATCAACTTTACACACATTATAATTCGACTTCTGGTATTATCATTTCTTATATCATTGCCTGTATATATTTTAATACTAAAAAAATCAAATCATTAAACACGGCAAAACCCTACATATTTCTATATGATTTTATATCAATTGCAACTATCATCACTTTATCAATAGCACCTATTCTCACTGAACCAACAATACTTAATTCACAGATGCTTATTCCTATGTTTTTTATATTAATCGCGCTAATAATCATATTTTGTCTTACTACTTATAGTAGAATTGCAATTACTCTTGAAGAAAATGCTATGAATAAAATTCAAATTGAAAAAGCTGCTATGGAATCTGAATACAATTCTCAGATTGACGATAAATTACAACAGCTCCACACATTAAGACACGATATGAAAAATCACCTTCTTATTATTGACAGTTTGTCTGTTGATGGTAAAAATAAACAAATTCACGATTACATACATAAGATAACTGATGAACTTAACCAGACTCAGACTATATCTTCCACTTCATCTACCATATCAGCACTTCTTAACTCTAAAAAGCTCATATGTGATGATAATAAAATAGCCTTTGATACACAGTTAGATTTTAACAACATCTATATAAATGACTTTACTCTCATAACAGTGCTTGGAAATATATTAGATAATGCTATAACTGCCGCTTCAAAACTCGATAACGGATATATTAATCTTGCTATTAAACAGGCAGATACATATCTGGCAATACATTGTGAAAATAATCACCACGAAAAAATCAAAAAAAGAGAAGGTCGCTTTATCTCAAGCAAACCTTCTTCTGTCTCTAAGGCTAATCCTTTGCACGGATTAGGTCTTATTAGTGTTACGAATAATGTTAATAAATACGGTGGCACAATTGATATTAACTACAATGATACTACCTTCATTGTTGATATACTTATTCCTAATTACAGATAATAGTATTTAATTATTATCTGTAATTAACAATAGTGTTATCTCTACATTTTTCTTTCTTCAAGCAGCTTTCTTATTTTACTCATATGCCTATTCTTCACTTCTTTATAATGACTTCTGCTTAGTGGCACTTCAACGCCATCCCCAAGACATACCACATTTTCTTTAACTTCTTTTATTGCATCAAAATTGACTATATACCCTTGATGCACATATATAAATATATTTTGATCTAACTTACTACAAATCTTCTTTAATGTTTCATAACACGTTATCTCTGCATCTGTACAATGTAAAACGCATTGATTTCTTCGTTTTTCAATATACTGTATAGTCCTTACGTCTACTATTCGGGTATTTCTCGAAACAGGAACCTCTATGTACCGTTCCTCTGCTTCCTTATAATCAAATGTATATTGCACCAATACAACAGCTCTTGACAGCACTCTTTTCAATTCAGCATATGCAACTGGTTTTACAACATATGCTAATGCTTCAACACCATAAGCTTGTATTGCGTATTTATCAAAACTCGTCACAAAACATATTATTACATCTTGTGTAATTTTACGTATCTGCCTTGCTATATCTACTCCATTAATTTCTGGCATTTCAACATCAAGAAATATAATATCATACTTTAAATCATCATTTTCTATATCCTTCAACAATGCCATTCCTGAATTATATGATGTTATATTAATATTTATTTCAGATTCTTCCGAATATACCTCTATATATTTAACAATTCTGTCTATATGCACTTGTTCATCATCACATACTGCTATCTCTACTGTTTTCATACTAATCCTCATTTCTTTATTCATAAATAAAATGTATCACAATGACTATACACTTTCAATTGAGATGTGTTATTTGGTATTTAATCAGTGCTATTCAGAATAAATTCTGTATCTAAACACCCATATGATAAATATTATCGCTTTGAGTTATTGACTTCTAATCCACATTAGTTCATTCTAACTTTTTATAAATTCTTAGGTGGAATTTCAGGCAACAGACTCCCAGTTCCTATGATGAATATTATTAATGGTGGCTGTCACGCTTTATCATCTGGACTTGATGTTCAGGAATTTATGATTATGCCTGTTGGCGCACCTTCTCGTTCAGAACGTGTTGCTAAGTATAACCAGTTACTTAGAATTGAAGAAGAACTCGGTGACTCAGCCGTATATTCTGGAATTAAGGCATTTAATGTTCATTAATTAATTGTATACATAACAATAAGCTGTAAATGCTAAGATACTTTGCACTTACAGCTTATATTTTTATTTCTCTCGAATTTTATCGGCACTCTTTATATCGGCACTTTTTTATCGGCACTTTTGTTATTCCATCCCTTCCTCAAGCCACTTAGCAATATTAGAAAAGTCTATAGCAAGGTCTCCACCATAGATATTCACTGGAACCGGCTTGTCAAATCCATATATAACAGGGTAATTATCACCTTCAAAATAATACACAAGTATCTTCGCCTGCACGAAATCCACTATCCAGTATTCGCGGACACCAGCTTCCATATACTTTGACAACTTAAGGGCATAGTCCCTTTTCTTAGTAGATGGAGATATTACTTCAAGAACAAAATCCGGTGCTCCATATATTCCAAATCTCTTAATCTTGGAAGGGTCACATATTATGCCAACATCTGGCTCAACCATTGTCTTATTATCGCAGTCAAGCTGTACATCTACCGGTGCAATAAATGGACGGCAGCTTCCGTTATGCTCCATAATATAATTAGCAATCTGACGATATATCTCCCCACCAATTGACTGATGTCCAAATGTAGGCGACAGCATTGTATAGAAATATCCATCAATTAACTCAACTCTCTGATCCTCTGGCAGTGCATAATAATCATCAAGCGTGTAACTTCCATTCCTGTCAGTCTTATAAGAAGCAGCAGCCTCACACACTACAGATTGCTCTGTAAAAATCTGTTCAAGTGCCAGAAGCGTATCATAACGTGGACTTTCTGTTTCTCCAGAAAATATCTTCTGTATTGTCCCTAAGGGCACTCCCGATAACTCTGCCATCTGCGCATATGTGTAGCCTTTTTCTTTCTTCTTATCCCTCATCTCCTGAATAGTCATATGCAGCACCTCCGTATAATAGGTCTAATGTCTATAAGTTACTTTAATTAAAGTATAGGAGGCAAGTTTCCATTTGTCAACCGATATTATATATAATTTCAACCGTTAATGTAATAAAATTTCCATTTTTTAACCGTTTATCTTTATTAATTTAGCATTTAATCTGTTAACAATTTAATCATTGTATTAAATGCCCATTCCATATGCTATATACTATATAACCTTCTTAATCCACTTACCGCTAAAGTATCTGCTTACAAAGACTATTCCTCTTACTGTCCAGTCTGCGAACATACCATACCATACAGCCATTGGTCCCATATTGAATACCTTAACAAGACCAATACACAATGCAACCCTGCAACACCACATAGTTGTCATTGATGTTATCATTGAGAACTTTACATCTCCTGCCGCTCTCATTCCGTATGCTGGAACGAATGAGAATACCCACGCAATTGGCTTATATATTGTTATCGCACCAACCATCTCTATACACATTCTTGCACTGTCTGTCTCCATTCCACCAAGAACCGTTATAGGACGTACAAGTGCATACACAATAATACAAGATACAATAATTCCTATCTCTGCTATTCCACACAATTTGACTATGTAATACTTGGCTTCTTCCTTTCTTCCTGCTCCAAGACACTGTCCTACAACAGTCATAAGGCACATACCAACACCTATTCCAAAGACACCATTAACATTTTCTAATATATTAGTCATAGCCTGTGCCGCAATAGCCGCTGTTCCCATAGTTGATACTGTTGACTGGATTGCAAGCTTACCGAACTGGAACATACTGTTCTCAATTCCTGATGGAACACCTATCGCAAGTATCGAACCTATAAGCTTATAATCCGGTCTTATCTTATGATATTCTGATACAACAATATCTATCTTTGGCTTGGATAATGCTATAAATATAACAACCATACAGAACACTCTTGATACAAGTGTTGATATAGCTGCACCTGCAACTCCCATATTAAATACAAACATAAGAAGTGCATTTCCACATACATTTATTACGTTAGAGATTACTGATACCATCATAGGATATCTTGAATTACCACACGACCTGAATATCGCTGAGCCTGCACTAAACAGCGCAAGAAATGGATAACTTAAAGCTGTATACAGAAAATATGTTACTGCATTGCTCATAACCTCAGGTTCTACTTTACCAAATATAAAACTTAAAAGAGGTCTTCTTAATATAAGTCCTGCTATAGTTATGACAACCGCTATTGTGGCAACTGTAAGCACAACCTGTCTTGCCGCCTTGTTAGCACCCTCACGGTTTTTCATTCCTATATAATGTGAACATATAATTGCCGCACCTGTAGCCATAGCAGAAAATAACTGTACGATAAGGTTATTAACCGAGTCAACAAGCGATACACCCGATATTGCCTGGCTTCCAAGGTTACTTACCATCATAGTATCCACCATACCCATAAATGAGTTAAGCAGCTGTTCGACAACTATTGGTATAAGAAGTGCAAACAGTGCTTTATTGTGAAACATCAGATTATCCTTATCAATATCAAATAATTTCTTTTTATCTGCTAATAATTTACTCATAAAAAATTGACGCTCCATTTCTTAACTAACTTACCTCGTATAAGATAATCAATTAATAAGCGAACGTCAACCTTTATTTACATATTTAACTGCAATATTTACATACTTTAACTACAATATTTGTATATTTAATTATATAATGATGCCGGGGTCAAAAGCCCCGACTTTGATACCTACTAATATCAAATCAGTATACTGCCTATACTGTCATATTATCAGCAAATACAACTCTTATAGTAGTTCCCTTTCCTAATTCACTTTCAAGCTCTATATGTGCATTATGGTGTTTGGCTACTATATGCTTTACAATCGCAAGCCCAAGTCCTGTACCACCAGTAGATTTTGACCTGCTCTTATCAACTCTGTAAAATCTTTCAAATATCCTGTCCTGATGTTCCTTAGGTATTCCTATACCATTATCCGCTACTTCAAGAACATTTTCTGTCACACCATTATTCTGTCTTGTATACACAGATACCTTAACTTTTCCACCCGGATTATTGTAACGTATCGCATTATCACACAGGTTATATATAAGCTCCTCAAGCATCTGCTTATCAGCAGTAATTTTAACATCACTTCCTGTAACATCAATAATAATACTGTGCTTCTGTGCACTTATCTCAAGCATCTGCACCGTTGACCTGGCTGTTTCATACAGATTAACTGTCTCGAATATTTCTTCTGTCGATATGGCATCAAGCTCTGATATTCTTATAATATCATTGATAAGTGAGAGAAGTCTTTGTGAGCTTTTATGTATTTCACCTGCAAATCTCTTGGCATCATCACCTGCCGCCATACCACTTTCAATAAGCTCAGAATAACCTGATATTGATGTCAGCGGTGTCTTTAATTCGTGCGAAACATTTGCCGTGAATTCCTGCCTCATATTGGCATTGCGCATAATATCCTCATGCTGCCTTTTAATAGTTGTAACAAATGGAACAAGTTCCTTATATACTTTAACCGACTCCGAAGCATCCATATTATTGGCAAGATACTCAATCGGCTCAACAATGCTTTTTGTCAGAAAATGTGAACTTATCATACAGATTATAAAGAGAATTACACATAACACAATTATAACAGGGAACATACTTGTCATAATACTCGTCATACTGCTTACTTCCCTTGAAACTCTTAGCACATATCCATTATCAAGTGCAACTGCATAATAATAAGAATTATTATTAAGTGTTACGGACCTTCTTATGTCACATCCATAACCATTCCGTCTAGCCGCAACAACCTCAGGACGTTCGTTATGATTTTCCATTTTATCAATATCAACAAGTGTATCGACTACCGCATAACCCTGTGAATTAATAAATGTTATTCTAAGATTTCCATTGTAATTATCAATTACCTTCTGTTCAACTATATTATCAGGGTCTGTTACCATTCCCCAGGCATCTGCACCAATAAACACATCTATGTAATTGTGCATATCTTCAAGCACTTCATGCTTTAGTACATTGTAGAACACAGTACACGCTATAGATACAGATGCCACAATAGTAACAAGTGCCATTACCATATACAAAAGATTAATTCTTTTTTTCATTATCTGGCCTCATCATCCATAAAATATCCTACATTACGGACAGTCTTTATATAATTACCAGCCGCACCAAGCTTATGTCTTAATGTCTTGATATGAACATCAAGAGTTCTTGACTCGCCCTCGTAATCTGTACTCCATATTCTGTCCATTATATTATCCCTTGTCAAGACAATTCCACGGTTAAGTGCAAGATATTTTAATAATTCATACTCTTTATAAGTAAGCTCAACAGGTTTATCATCGACATATGCAACTCGTTTTTCATCATCAATAAAAAGACTTCCAATTCCTATAAGCTTCTCTTCATCAGAACTTCCTGTCCTTCTAAGAAGTGCTTTAACTCTTGATATTAATTCCATAATTCCAAATGGTTTGGTTATATAATCATCAGCTCCAAGGTCAAGTCCTTTAACTTTATCAAGCTCTGTTGTCTTAGCTGTAACCATTATAACAGGAACTCTTCTTGTTTCTGGAGTCTGTCTTATCTTTCTTAATATCTCTAATCCATCTTCATCTGGAAGCATAACATCAAGAAGTATCATATCTGGTATTCTGTCTCTCATAAGCTTATGGAATTCTTTGCCGCTTGCACACTCAGCAACTGTATGTCCTGCATTCTTTAAAGCAAAGCTTTCAATCTCGCTTATATTTTTATCATCTTCAACAACATATACATATGCCATAATATCCTCGATTTCTGCGACAGATTTCAGCATATTAATACATTTTATCTTTAAAAGATTATACAAAATGTATCCGCTGATATCTACGCTTTACACAAATTTTCTAGTTTCTGGAAGTCTGTATTTTTCCTTGTATTCTTTATACTCTCTTGCAAACTGCTGGTTATCCCTGTTCTTCATTGCATCAAGATATTCGTGTGTATCAAAATTTTCCTTATCTGACTGGATAACATCTACTGCTATATTAGAACAATGGTCTGACACTCTCTCAAGATTATTAAGAATATCTGAATGTGCAAATCCCAGTTCAATAGTACATTTTCCTTCTCTTAATCTTCTTATATGTCTTGCCTTAAGCTCAACTGTTAATGTATCGATAAGTTCTTCTAATGGTTCAACTTTATCTGCTTCTTTAATATTATTAGTCTTAAAGGAATCAAAAGATATATCTACAACCTCTCTTACTGCCGAACATAATATATCTAACTCCGTCTTAGCTTTAGGCGAGAATTCCATCTGCTTATTATGCAATTCTCTTGCAGAGTCGCACAGATTACAGGAGTGGTCTGAAATTCTTTCAAAATCGCCTATGCTGTGAAGCATCATATTAAGTGTCTCTGAGTCATCTTTATTAAGTATCTTGGTACTTATCTTCATAATATATGTACCAAGCTCATCTTCATATTTATCAACCCTGCTCTCAAGCTCACCAACATACAATGCCTTATTCTCATCATAATTACCGATAAGTCCAAGTGCTGTAAATAATGACTCCCTTGATATATCAGCCATATTGCCTATAACTGTCTTACAATGTTCAACTGCAAGGCTTGGTGACTCAAGAAATCTGTCATCTAAAAGTGCAAATTCGTTAACACTCTGTCTTTCCATAAGAGCCTTTTCCTCATCATCAACCCTTATAGTCATATATGCGAGCTTCTCAAGCACATTTCTTAACGGAAGAAGAAGTGCAGTTGTAATAATATTAAAGGTTGTATGTATTACCGCAATTCCCATCTCATTAGCTGTATCATTCAGAAATGAAAAATGTACAAACATATTAACTATATAGAACACCGTCATAAATACAACTGTACCTATAACATTAAAGTACAGATGAACTATAGCTGCTCTTTTACCATTCTTGCTTGCACCAATACTTGATAACATAGCTGTTGCACAAGTACCGATATTCTGTCCCATTATTATAGGAAGAACAGTTGCATAGCTTAATATTCCTGTAGAACATAATGCCTGTAATATACCAACTGAAGCTGATGAACTCTGTATTATTGCTGTAAATATAAGTCCTGCAATCATACCAAGTATTGGGTTTTTAAATGTTGTTAATAAAGCCTGAAACTGTGGAACTTCGGCAAGCGGCTCTACAGATGAACTCATAGCTTCCATACCATACATAAGAAGTGCAAATCCAATAAATATCTTAGCCGGATTTTTAAATTTGTCTTTCTTTAGGAATACAAGCATCACAACACCAATAACTGCAAGGATTGGTGAAAATGATGTTGGCTTCAACATTCTTATAAATAAATTATCACTCTCAATACCAGTAAGGCTTAATATCCATGAAGTTATGGTAGTACCTATGTTAGCACCCATTATAATGCCAATTGCCTGTCTTAACTTCATAATACCTGAATTAACAAAACCTACAACCATAACGGTCGTCGCTGATGATGACTGTATAACCGCTGTAACACCAGCTCCTAAAAGAACAGCCTTTATCGGATTAGAAGTAAGCTTTTCAAGTATATTCTCTAACTTTCCTCCTGATGCTCCCGTTAAGCCTTCACCTAATAAATCCATTCCATAGAGGAATATCGCCAATCCTCCAAGTAATGCTAATACACCAAATATATCCATTTTTCCTCCAAAATTTCTTATAGACTTTACTTTTTGTTTACGTTTTGGAGTGTAAAACAGTTATATGAAACTTATATGAACCTTATGTAAATTCAATGTAAAATGTAAAATTAATGTTAAACAGCCATTATTGATTATTATTTATCATCTGGGTGCTGACCTGTTATAGAGAATATAACCCATTCTGATATATTAGTCGCGTGATCCCCTATTCTCTCAAAATACTTGGCAGCCATCAGTAAATCTGATGCCTGCTCACCTGCATTAACATCTTCGTGAATCATAGCTATAAGCTCAGCCTTTACCTTGTTGAATAAATCATCAACAACATCATCGTGTGCGATAACCGCCCTCGCCTTATCCATATCCTTGTTAACAAATGCTTCAACACTCTGTACTAGCATTACCATAGTTTCTTTAGCCATCTGCTGTATATGGTCAAGCTTCTTAATATATGATTCTTTAGAAAGTTCTATTGTAATCTCTGAAATATCAGTTGCATGGTCCCCTATTCTTTCCATATCTGTAATCATCTTTAATGCTGCTGATATAAGTCGTAAATCCTTTGCAACCGGCTGCTGCTGTAATAATAACTTAAGACATAACTGTTCAATCTCACGTTCCTGATGGTCAATCTCCTCGTCATATTCTATTACATTTGAAGCAAGCTCAATATCCTGGTTAACAAGTGCCTTTACTGTATCAGATATAGCCTTCTCAATCATACCACCCATTTCAATTAATTCATTATTAAGTTGTACTAACTGTCTGTCAAATCTATTTCTCATATTAACCTCTTTTCCTGTGCTTCTATTGGCACACGGTCTAACACTCAATTATTTCAATATTGCTGACAGGTTCTATTAAGTTAATATGATGAATTCCCTGGTCATTATAGATTATCTTTTTCTATATATTATAAAACGTCTGTTTAATGCCCTTAACGCACTTCTGAACGCTTTCGCTCTCTTAGGATACTTAAACATTGCTCCAATCTTGTTATACATATAAAAAGAATATACAAGTACTTTGTTAAGCTTTCCTATCTTATCCTTGGTTGTGTATATATATCTTGTTCCACCAACCTTAGGATGATTGCCATCTTTATAATATTTTATAAGGTCGTCCTCTGTCTTTATTGTATCTGGAATAAGTGCATATCCCATACCGACACAATTACTGTTATGGGCATCGCTTCCGCCTGTAAGTGCTACCTTACACCCCTTGGCGAACTTTCTTGCATACTTATTGCTTTTCTCACTCTCGCAGGCATTATAACCTTCTACAAAATCAAAATGAACCATATGTGCAATCTGCTTTGACTGATTCCAGTACATAGTAGATGCAAAGCTCATAAATGGTTCTCCATAAGGATGTGCAGGTCCTAATATTCCATCACAACAATGTACAATATATATAAGCTTATCTAAAGTAAGCCCCTTATATCTCATAAGCTCATACACCTCTTTAGGTGTATCCTGTGGAAGAATAACTATAAAATGTCCGAACTCCAGACTATCATATTCTATGCCTCTTAATACCACGAAATCATCATATTTCTTACCATATGAAAGATACGCATCATATCCATCATATGAGTCATGGTCTGTTACAACCATTCCGTTAAAACCTTTGCTCTTAAGTATCTTGATATAGTCATCTATCCCAACCTTGGCATCTACTGAACCCTCGGCTGTATGACAGTGCATATCGAATTTTACATATCCCATATAATAAATACCTCGCATTTGTATATCTATATTAATTAATCACATTACAACTAATTAACTTCATTATACTTCTTAAAGATTTTAATAACAAGGTACTAAAATATGTAATTATCATCCAAAACGTCCTGTAATATAATCTTCTGTCTTCTTGTTCTTAGGCATAGAGAATAACTGCTCTGTCTTGTCGTATTCAATCATCTCTCCTAACAGGAAGAAGGCTGTATTATCTGATATTCTTGTCGCCTGCTGCATATTGTGTGTTACCATTATTATTGTATAATCATTCTTTAACTCAATCGCAAGGTCTTCAATTCTTGAAGTTGATATTGGGTCAAGGGCTGATGTTGGCTCATCCATAAGAATGACCTCAGGTTCAACTGCAAGAGTTCTTGCAATACATAATCTCTGCTGCTGTCCACCTGAAAGTCCAAGAGCTGACTTTTTAAGTCTGTCCTTCACCTCATCCCATATAGCAGCCTGCTTTAAAGCTTTTTCCACTATAATATCAAGTTCTGCTTTCTTGTGCACTCCAAATAACCTTGGTCCGTAAGCTATATTGTCATATATGCTTTTAGGAAATGGATTAGGCTGCTGGAATACCATTCCGACCCTGTGTCTTAATGTTATGTCGTCCATCTCTGTAAATATATTGGCTCCGTCAAGGTATACTTCACCATCAATCTTAACACCCTCAATTAAGTCATTCATTCTGTTAAGTGTCTTTAAAAATGTAGATTTACCACATCCAGATGGTCCAATAAATGCTGTAATCTGATTCTTAGGAATATTCATATTAATATTTTTTAATGCGTGAAAATCCCCATAATGAAGATTAAGATTTTTGATTACAAATTTATCATCACCTGTATAATTACTGCTTCCATTTTCAGAATTTTTATTCATATCTATATTACTCATACTTATCCTCATTTCTACGCTTTCTCACCAGAGTTCTTCTTATTTATCTTATTACTTAACACATTAGCTCCTATGCTGAATGCAAGCACAAGTATAAGAAGTACTGCTGACGCAAGGTTAGCCAGGTCCTGATTTTGTCCATTAACCTGTAAATCCCATATCTGCAATGATAATGTCTCTGCTGAACGAAATGGGTTAAGTGGACAGGTTGATGATGCAAGATTCCAGTTGCCCCATCTTATGTTAGTTCCTGAACCTGTTGTATACAAAAGAACTGCCGCTTCACCAAAGCCTCGTCCTGCCGCAAGTATTACACCTGTCATAATTCTTGGAAGGCAGGCTGGCAGTAATATGTGGAATATTGCCTGCCAGCGTGTTGAACCAAGTCCCATACCCGCTTCAAAATATCCCTTAGGGAGTCCTTTTATGGCATCCTCTGTTGTTGTTGTTATAAGTGGCAGTGTTATGATTGATACGGACAATGCTCCAGCCATAAGGCTTTTATCCAGTCCTATAATTACAAGAAAGATGAGGTAGCCAAATAAACCAACAACAATAGATGGAAGTGACGAAAGTGTCTCTATACATATTCTTATGAACTTTGTAATAAGTCCTCCCTTGGCATATTTTGCAAGATATATTCCTGCAAATGTTCCAATCGGTACTGTTATAAGCAATGACAAGAATACAAGATATATCGTATTAAAAAGCTGGTTGCCTATAGCACCACGCCTTGTAAAGCCGAACATTGAAGGTTTTGCACCAGCAAAGCCCTTAATAATTACATATCCGGCAAATGCCGCAAGAAGCACAAAGAAGAATACGGCTATGCAGTAAAATATAACTGTCATTACTTTATCCTGTGCCTTGGCACGTTTTATCCTATTCATATAATCTCCATTTCTGTGCACGCTTCTGCGCACTAATATCCATTTTCACCCTTTATTAACTTTAACGGGCGATTTTAATTAGTCTTTGCACTCTTCTTTTTATTTCCAGATTCCTCTGACTGCTTAGCAGACAGAAAATGTATTAAAAATATAAACAAAAGTGATATAAGGAACAAAAGCAATGCAAGTGTCCACAACGCTGTCTTAGTTTCTCCACCTTCCATCGCATTTCCCATCTGGGCTGTTATCTCTGTTGTAAGTGATTTGGTTGTTGAGAATATGCTGTCTGGAAGTGCGGTTGTCTGTCCTATTACCATCGCAACTGCTAATGCCTCACCAAACGCTCTTGCAAGACCAAGTATTATGCCTGAGAATATTCCAGAAGCGGAAGCTGGAAGCACTATCTTATATATTGTCTGCCAGCGTGTTGAGCCCATTCCATAAGCACCCATTCTGTAATCTTTAGGAACTGACCTGATTGCATCTGCTGACACACTTGTTATTGTAGGGAATATCATTATTGCAAGCACAATACCTGCCGCTAATATTGAATGTCCTACCTGTCTGTGAAACATATCTCTTATAAATGGCACAAGCACGGTAAGTCCGACCCAGCCATATACTACTGAAGGAATTCCTGCAAATATCTGGATTACAGGGCGGTAAAATTTTTCACCAAATTTAGGCGAAATCTCTGTCATAAAAATAGCCGAACCAAGTGCAAATGGTGTTGCAATAAGCAGTGCAAGACCACAGGTGCTTAATGAACCTACTATAAATATAAGTGTACCTACTGAACCTCCGCCTTCCATATTGTCTATAGGCGCCCAGTCAGGTGAAAACAGGAACTCACCGATTGAATGATGGAATTTTAAGAATGTTCCTGAACCCTTGTATACAAGAAATCCACCTATTCCAAGAGTAAGCACTATAACGAAAAAGCCACATAGGGTGACGATTGTACGCCATAGGTACTCTTTGGTAAACATACCTCTTTTAATATTCATACTTTCTCCATTCTTAACATATAAAATTTCGCTGTTATATATTCAACGGCGGGGGGATTAATAACTACGGACGTTGTGCGGAGTGTTATATTACCGCTGGGCACGCTTACGCTACTTGAAACCGTAGCGGTACTAAGCGGCTAAAGGACAGCCGCTAAGTGCCGACGGTTTCAACAGTACCCAGCTTGCAATATAACACTCCACACAACTGGATTGCGATTAACCCGCGTTGAATTATTTATCAGCTTTATGTATCTTCTTTACTCTTTGTTATTTATTCTTCGTTATTTGCTCTTTGTTATTTCTTTTTTACATTTTCATTTTATATGTTATTAATTTCTATGCGTTTAGGCGGGCAGGAAATCTGCTCGCCTAAACTGGTTACTTATTTGATAACCTATTTCTTTGTGTTTTTGATTGATTTTCTTTCAATCTTTTAATTTGGGTTGCTGGTGATTTGTAAGATTTTGTCTTACTTTTTAATTAAGGGGATTTTAACAACTATTTTTTAGTGTTCTTTTACTGTCATCTTTGATGATACGCCGTAGCCTAATGATTCCATTTTCTTGCCGTATTCATCTGATGTGATGTAGTCGAGGAACTTCTTGGATACTTCATCTGCGTTGCCCTTTGTGTACATATGCTCGTATGTCCATACTGGGTATTTGCCAGCATATGTATTCTCAAGTGTTGGTTCAACACCATCAATTGATACTGTATCAACGCCTGGGTTGCTTACAAGGTAAGATAAAGCTACATATCCGATAGCACCCTTTGTTGTCTTAACATTCTGTAAAAGTACACCTGAATCATCTGTTTCCATTGACTTGTTAGAAGCTTCGCTTGCACCATCTAATGCATATTTCTTAAATGTTGCTCTTGTACCAGAAGATTCTGGACGAGTGATAAGTACAATTGCTTCATCAGCACCACCAACTTCTTTCCAGTTAGTAATCTTTCCTGTAAAAATATCTGTAAGCTGTGCCTTTGTAAGGTTCTTAACACCACCTGCTGTTACATCCTTGTTTACGATAGGTGCCATTGTTACTACACATACCTTATGGTCTACAAGTTCTGCTGCCTTAGCTGCATCAAGCTTTTCTGCTGCCTCTACATCAGAGTTACCAATGTTAACTGTTCCCTCTGATACCTGCTTAAGTCCTTCACCAGAACCACCTGCATCGATTGTTATGTTAACATCTGGATATTTTTCATTAAAAAGGTCTGCCGCATCATCAACAAGTGGCTTTAATGCTGATGAACCTGCTGCTGTTATGCTTCCGCTAAGGTTAGAGTCTGCATCTGCACTGTTGCTTCCACAGCCAACAAGTGCTGTTACCATACATACTGTACTAAGAATTACAGCTGCGCTTTTCTTAAAATTCATCTTTCTCATAAATTTTTTCCTCACTTTTCTTTTTAAAGGTCTATGTCTTATCGACAGATAAAAGAATAGCAGTGGTATGTAAAATGCAATACCACTGCTACAAGAAATCTATGTAAAGTCTTTGTTAAATTATAATTTTACTTAACGCAGCCAATAAGCTCGTTAATATCTGCTACTCCATTTTTAGCACAATAATCTCTTATTCCGTCCACAACCTTAATTGTTGTAAGAGGGTCATTAAAATTAGCTGTACCAACTGATACCATTGTCGCACCTGCCATAATAAACTCAAGCGCATCATCTGCATTGGCAATTCCGCCCATTCCAATAATAGGAAGTGCTACAGCATTGGCAACCTGATATACCATTCTTACTGCAACAGGCTTTATAGCTGGACCTGAAAGACCTCCTGTCTTATTGGCAACAGCAAATGTTCTTCTATTAATATCAATCTTCATTCCTGTTAATGTATTAATAAGGGATACCGCATCAGCACCACCTGCCTCAACAGCTTTAGCCATCTCTGTAATATCTGTCACATTAGGGCTTAACTTCATAATTACAGGCTGCTTGGCAACCTTTTTTACCGCCTTTGTAATACGCTCTGCTGAAGCTGGAACCTGTCCGAAAGCAATACCACCCTCTTTTACATTAGGGCAGGATATGTTAATCTCAAGCATATCAACTGGCTGTTCGCCTAACTTTTCCACAGCATCAACGTAATCTTCTTCTGTCTTTCCACACACATTTACTATTATCTTAGTATCATACTGCTTAAGAAATGGAATATCTCTCTTTACAAATGTATCAAGCCCCGGATTTTGAAGTCCGATTGCATTAATCATTCCACCGTAAGTCTCTGCTATTCTAGGTGTTGGATTGCCCGGCCAAGGTACATTTGCCACACCCTTAGTTGTGACCGCACCTAATTTATTAAGGTCTACATATTCACAATATTCCATACCTGAACCAAATGTTCCTGAGGCAACAGTAACAGGATTATTAAATTCAACTCCCGCAATATTTACTTTCATATTAACGTCTGCCGGATTAATTGGATTTACTCTATTAGCCATTATAACTCTACCTCCTTAACATTGAATACAGGGCCTTCTTTACATACTCTCTTATTCTTAACCTTTGAATGGTCATCAATATCTGTTGACTGACATACGCAGGCAAGGCACGCTCCTATTCCGCAAGCCATTTTTTCCTCTAAGGATACGAAACAGGCGATATTATTGCTTACCGCATATTCCTTTATTGCTCTTAACATTGGTGTAGGGCCGCAGGCAAATATTACATCTGCTGTTAAGTTATTCTCTCTTACTGCATCTAATACATTACCTTTAGTTCCAGCACTTCCGTCCTCTGTTGCAACATATACATCAGCAAACTGCTCAAATTCATCTTTTAAAAACATCTGTGAGTTTCTGTAACCAAGTACAGCCTGCTTCTTACATTCAAGCTGCTTAGCAAGCTCAAGCATTGGAGGAACACCAATTCCACCACCAAAAAGAATTGCCTTTAACTCTGTGTCCGCACAATCATTTCCTGTGACATTCTTTACATATTCCATAATAGACTTAATATCATATCCATTGCCAAGAGGTCCTTGAATATTAACATATTCCCCCTCCTTCATCTTAGAGAACTCCTCTGTCCCCTTTCCAGCAACCCTGTATACAATCCTTAAATTATCTTTATCTATTCTGCATATGCTTATTGGTCTTGGAAGAAGTCTTGCTCCATCGTTAGAATATACCGATATGAACTGTCCCGGTACAGCCTCTCCTGCCATCTTATCTGTCTTTAACCACATTTCATATATGCTTTCGGCTAAACACGAAGTCTTAATTATTAATGCATTTTCTCTGTATGACATATGTATTCTCCATTCTTAATTAATTATTTCAAATCCTTGTATACAACATTTCCATTGCATATAGTATATTTTATTTTACCATAAAGCTTCTGTCCGATAAATGGTGAATTACTAGCTTTCGATACGAAATTCTCTGTAACCTCCCACTCCTCATCTGGATTAAATATAACCAAATCAGCTATCTTTCCAGCCTCAATACAGCCTTTGTCCATTTTGTAAAGCTTTGCTGGATTAACTGTCATCTTAGTGAGCAGTTCCTCAAGTGTTAAATAGCCTTTCTTTACAAGATTAGTAATTCCAAGTGCAAGTGATGTTTCAAGCCCTATCATTCCGCTCGGTGCTGCCTTGAACTCCTTAGCTTTCTCATCCTTGCTATGTGGTGCGTGATCTGTTGCAATTATGTCTATTGTTCCGTCCTTAAGGCCTTCAATTACAGCAAGCCTGTCAGCTTCTGTTCTTATTGGTGGATTAACTCTTGCAAGTGTGCCTTTCTCAAGCACAATGTCTTCTGTAAGCGAAAAATGCTGTGGAGTAGACTCTGCATGTACATCTGCTCCCAGCTTCTTAGCTGTCCTTACAAGCTCTACTGATACCGCTGAGCTTATGTGCTGTATACATATTGTTGCCTTGGTTTCAAGTGCAAGCATACAATCCCGTGCTACCATCATATACTCTGAGCAGGCTGGTGCTCCACCTATATTAAGCTTGTCTGATACAACGCCTTTATTAATTCCCTGTTGTTCTATATATGCAGGATTTTCCTCGTGAAAACTTAACGGCATATCCAGCTCTTTAGCTTTCTGCATAGCTTCCTTTACAAGCAGTTCACTCTTAAGTGGAATACCATCATCTGTAAATACAAGTGCCCCGCCATTCTTAAGTTCCGTAAAGTCAGTAAGTTCTTCTCCCTTAAAGCCTTTAGATACTGCCGCAGCTGAATATACATTTATCGGCGTAGTTCTTCCCTTATCTATTACATACTGCAGCGTTTCTTTATTATCTACTATAGGATTAGTATTAGCCATACAAAGAACTGTTGTAAAACCTCCTGCCGCAGCTGCCGCAGCTCCTGTATTAATATCTTCTTTATAAGTAAAACCTGGATCCCTGAAATGAACGTGTGTATCTATAAGACCAGGTGCTACCACAAGACCTTCTGCATCAATTACTTCATCTACAGCTATGTCGGATACAGGCACATCAAATGCTTTTACCTGTATTATACCGCTTATTATTCCATTTTCCACAAGAATATCTGCCTTATATGACATATGTCTTGCTGGATCTATTATATGTCCATTCTTAATTAAAGTTCTCAATATTATCTCCATTCTTTATAAAAGCGGCATTACCAGTCTGTTGCTGAGTGGTACTGCCGCTTATTATAATAATTATTTACTTTCCAAGTGCTCCATTAATATCTGCAATCATATCAAGAGCTGCCTGTCTTGAAGCTTCACCGAAATTCTTAGCTCCAAACTTAGCATACTCATCTTTAGCATATGCAGCTATAATTCCTCTTGAACTATTAACTATCGCGCCAAGTCCGTCTGGGTTAAAGAAAGCTGTAAGGTCTTCAGCCTTGCCACCCTGTGCCCCATAACCAGGAACAAGGATATAAGCCTTTGGCATAACCTTTCTTAATACCTTACCCATCTCTGGATATGTAGCACCAACTACCGCACCTACATTACTATAAGTATCGCCCATACACTGGCTTCCCCATTCATTAACCTTAGCACCTACATGCTCATATAATGGCTTGCCGTCTATAAGCTGATCCTGAAATTCTCCACTTGAAGGATTAGAAGTCTTTACAAGGATAAATATACCTTTGTCTTCTTCATTGCATACCTTAATAAATGGATTAATTCCGTCAGAACCAAGATATGGATTAACTGTTGCAAAATCTTCATCAAATGGTGTTAAAAGCTTAGAACCAACTTTAACCTTTCCAAGATGTGCTACTGCATAAGCCTCAGATGTTGAACCTATATCGCCTCTCTTAACATCACCGATTACAACCATATCCTTCTCGTGACAATAATCAACAGTCTTCTTAAACACCTTAAGTCCTTCAATACCGAACTGCTCATACATAGCAATCTGTGGCTTAACTGCTGGTACAATATCATATATATTATCAATGATTGCCTTATTATACTGCCAGATAGCTTCTGCCGCACCTTCAAGAGTTTCTCCATACTGCTCAAAAGCTTCCTTTTGAACATGCTCTGGAATATACTTCATCATAGGATCTAAGCCTACAACTACGGGTGCATTTGTCTTAACGATTTTGTCAACTAATTTGTTAATCATCTATATTCTCCTTACATATCAATTAATCTATCTTATATTACAACTTTGGAACATCTTTATCAATAATAACTTCTGTTCCGTTGATATTAGAATATACAATCTTACCACCAGCTATTGTATACTTAATCTCACCACTTACCTTCTTGCCGTTAAATGGAGTGTTCTTGCCTCTTGAAGCAAATGTCTTACTGTCTATAACATACTCTGCATCCGGATCAATTATAGTAATATCAGCAGTCTTGCCAACAAGAAGTGTTCCCTTGTCTATACCGATAATCTTAGCAGGTGTATAACTCATCTTATCTGCCATCTCAAGAGGTGTAATAACATTTTTCTTAACAAGATCTGTCATTATAATAGCAACAGCTGTTTCAAGACCTGATATTCCAAATGGTGCTTCTACAAAACCTCTGTCTTTCTCTGTAAGATGATGTGGTGCGTGGTCTGTTGCAATTATGTCTATTGTTCCGTCCTTAAGGCCCTTAATAAGCATATCTTTATCCTTATTAGTTCTTAATGGTGGATTAACCTTGTAGTTAGCATCATCTTCATTAATATCATCTTCTGTAAGTGTTAAATGGTGTGGCGTTACCTCTGCTGTAACATCAAGACCTTCTTTCTTGGCTGCCGCTATCATTCTTACGCTGTCCTCTGTTGAAACATGGCATATATGAAGCTTGGCACCCGTATTCTTAGCAAGGAGTAAATCTCTTGCCACCATAATATCTTCTACAGAATTCATAATTCCGTAAAATCCAAGTTCTCTTGCTTTATTGCCGGCATTCATAACTCCCCTTGCTGCAAGATCCTTATCTTCACAATGTGCAAATACCGGTATTCCTACTTCTGCCGCAAGCCTCATAGCCTGTCTTGCTACTCTAGCATTCATAACAGACTTCCCATCCTCGCTTACTGCTACAGCTCCTTCCTCATAAAGCCTCTCATAATCAGTTATATACTCTCCGTCCTGACCTGCTGTCATAGCTGCTATAGGAAGAATATTAATATCTGTTACTTCTTCTGACTTATTCTTTATGTATTCAACCATCTCAACGCTGTCAATTGCAGGCTTAGTATTAGGCATTGGACACACTGTTGTAAATCCACCTCTTGCCGCAGCTCTTGCACCAGTTCTTATTGTTTCCTTATGTTCAAAGCCTGGTTCTCTGAAATGTACATGTAAATCCACAAGTCCTGGCATAACCATACAGCCCTTAGCATCAATAACTGTATCTGCTGCCTTGTCGATATCCTTTGCCACTTCTGCTATAACCCCATCTTCAACAAGAATATCCCTAATGTCATCAGTGTTACTTGCAGGGTCAATAACTCTTCCGTTCTTAATCAACATTCTCATATATTAATCCTCCCCTTAAAATTTAATCTTTCAAACTCGTAAGCAGGTTCAGGTTTACCATAATAGTATCCCTGTATGAAGTCAACACCCAGCTCTCTTAATATATCTAACTGGCTCTTATCCTCAACACCTTCTACAACTATCTTAGTTCCTATAGTAGCAGACAATTCAACTATAAGCTTAATGAATGCCTGTGCATACTCATCTTCCGTTATATCATCAATAAATGTCTTGTCAACTTTAATAATATCAAAAGGAAGCTGTTTAATGTAGTTAAGTGATGAATATCCTGTACCGAAATCATCAAGAGCTATCTTTGGTCCTAATTCTCTTATGCCATTAATTATATTAAGAACCCTGTCCATATCATTAATAGCAAAGCTCTCTGTAATCTCCAACACGATATTCACAGGATTAACTCCTGTCCTCTTAAGCACTTTAGCTACTGTATCTACTATATCTTTCTGAAGAAGCTGGACAACCGACAGATTAACATTGATATGGAAATCCGGCATACCATGTTCATTCCAGTATCTGCACTGTCTGCAAGCTTCCTCAAGAACATAATCACCAATTGAAGTTATAAGTCCAAGATATTCAGCAAGCGGAATAAAATCACCCGGACCCATAAATCCAAGCGACTTACTGTCCCATCTTACCAGTGCTTCGCACGATGCACATTCCTCTGTGTTAATATCAACTACAGGCTGGTAGAATACAACGAATTCATCAATTCCTGTCGCAACAGCCTGCCGCATATTATTTTCAATATCAAGGCGTCTTACAGAATTCTGTTTGTTGCACACATCATAAAAAGAATATCCATTCTTACCATTCTTCTTAGACTCATACATTGCTATATCAGCCATTCTGATAATCTCGTGTACATCTTTGCTGTCATCTGGAAATACCGCAATACCCATACTCATAGTACAGAAATATTCTGTCTCCATAAGATACCACGGTTTGTTAAATATCTCTTTAACCTTATTGGCAATTCTCTCTAATTCAAGGAACATATCAGGCATTACTATGGCAACAAATTCGTCACCACCCATTCTGTAACATCTGCCTCTAAGACCTACTATACTCTGAAGTCCTGCCGCAATCTGCTGTAAAAGAATATCTCCATACTGGTGTCCAAGACCATCATTAATGTGCTTGAAATCATCAAGGTCGATAAACAAAACCGCCCCCTTAACACCATCTCTTACAGCTTCGTTAATTATAGTCTTTAAGTCTGACTCACACTTCATACGATTATAAAGACCGGTAAGGAAATCGTTATGTGCCTGAAATTCAATCTTCTGCTGATTCTTTTTCTTCTGTGTTATATCAGAGGCTGTACATACAATTACCTCACTTGCATCTATCCATATAAGCTTGGTAAATCTTACTTCAAACCACAGACCTGACTCAGCATTATACTTCTCCACAGGTCTTATGTATTCTCTTGTATAATCAGAAAAATCATAATATCCATCAATATTATTGCCCTCAGCATTATTAATATATTCTTCAAGTGTCTTCTCTACATCTTCTTCTGCCGGTACAAGAATATCCTGCATACATTCTTTTATTGTATCTTTAATCTCCTTCGACTCAGCCGCCACCTTATTCTCAAACAGAATATTGCCTGTAGCAGTATCACATACAATAATACCTGAACCTATGTTATTAAGAATATCCTTTAAGACTTCATATGATGAAAGCAGTGAATTATTAGTTACTCTCATCTGGGCAATACTCTGAATAATACCTGTAACATCATATATAAAATGCATATTGTCCTCATTATCGGACCATAGCTTTATATTGTTCTTATCATATATGACAAAATGCATAGCATCTATGTCATTAATCCTAATAGGAACGCTTATGCTGTTCTCACCATTCAGTGCCATAACATCGCATTTCTTAGCTTCCTCTATACATTCACCCTCAGATGCAATTACTGTCCATTCATCATCTGAACCCTTCTGAAGCAATGCAATACAATCAGCATTAATGTATGCTATAGTCTTATGTAATATTAGTTCTACTGTATGCTGAAATGTATCTCTTGACTCAAGGCTTTCTATCAACTCTGACAACACTTCAAACTTCTTATTAGTCTCTCCCAAAACTCCTGCCTCCAGAATGTTTTACATAGACTAATTATATAATATTTATACCAGTTTGGGAACTGTTTTTATATATTTTTTAAATTACATACGAAATGAAATTCAATTTTTAATTGTTTTATTAAACTATGCGTGATATTATGAATATTATGTTTTTATGCAGATTTTATAAACTCATTCTGCAAGTGTTTTCCAACTGGTGTATGCAGAACACTTAATTAAAATATTGCAGCACATTACTATGTAAGAACAGGAGAATTTATGGATAATATTTACAAATATAATACTACCCTGAAAGCTTCAGGCAATGATTACAAAAAGATTGTATTCTGGAACAGATTTTTAAGAAACCCTGTCGAACTTATACTTTCGTGGGTTCCTGCCGTTATCTCAATAATTATGCTTGCCTCTGGCAGATACAACACATTTTTATTAATTATATATGCAATATGCTGGTTCTATCCTATATATATATTTGCATTCCAGTTCAAATCAAGCGTTAATTACCACTTGAAGCACAGAGATGCATCAGAAGATGCTCCCTGCACAATAACATTAATGGATAATGCGATACTTGCTGATATCCCAGACCATAATTTAATATACACTTACGAATGGGAACAATTCACAACTGTATATTTCAAATATGGATATTATATGTTGTTTAACGGGAAGCAAATGGTTGTAATGCTTAATAGTAATGATATGCCTGAGAATATCAAGAAGAATGTGGGCGGATTTATTATGGAGCATGTAGATAGAAATAAGTGCAGGATAGTGTACTAAGAGGGGGATTTTAACATATTTCGTGACAAGCATACTCTTACTTTATGGCATACGGACGTTGTGTAGTTTTACTATATTACCGCTGGGCACGCTCTCGCTGCTTGTAGCCGTAGCGGACACGTAAGCGGCTAAAATACAGCCGCTAAGTGCCGACGGCTGCAAAAGCACCCAGCTTGCAATATAGTAAAGCTACACAACCGAGTATGGCAGAATGTAAAATGTAATTAGCGAAATTATGCGAATACTAAATAATTATCGTAAAATGTTTATGTTAAAATATTTTAAAAATATGCTTACCAAATAAAGGGAGATATCGACACGGATTAAATATGTTTAATTATGAAGAAACAGGCAGACTTTAACATCTAAACTTCGTTAAAGTCTGCCTGTTTTTTAGTTGCGGTTTTTATCAACACATTTTGTCCTATAAGTCCCATTTTGGTATATAAGTCTAAGTCTATAAGCAAAAAAGAGCTTTCCTTTAATTGGAAAGCTCTTTTAATAGCTATTTCATAATTTTTTGTTTTATCTTGCCAACCAGCCGCCGTCTACTGCCAGGGTAAAGCCGTTGACGTAGTCTGAGGCTTTAGATGCAAGGTATATTACTGCACCTTCCATATCTTGTGGTGTGCCCCATCTGCCTGCTGGAATTCTGTCAAGAATAGCTTCGCTTCTGTCGGCATCATCTCTTAACTGTGCTGTATTATTAGTTGCCATATATCCTGGCGCAATTCCATTTACATTAATGTTATACTTTGCCCATTCATTGGCTAACGCTCTTGTTAAGCCTATAATTGCACTCTTGCTTGCTGTGTATGACGGAACTCTTATTCCACCCTGATATGAAAGCATTGAGCATACATTAATTATCTTTCCGCCTTCTCCCTGCTTCATAAGCTGCTTGGCAAATGCCTGACTTAAGAAGAATACCATTTTCTGATTAACCTGAATTACCGAATCCCAATTCTCCTCTGTGAATTCAATTGCATCCTGTCTTTTAATAATTCCCGCATTATTAACAAGAATATCCACTCTGCCATATGTATCAATTGCTGCTTTCATAACTACATCTATTGAAGCCATATCTGAAAGGTCAGCTATAACCTCTGCGAACGCACCACCATCTGCTTCTATCTTATTCTTAGTATCTTCGCAGGAACGTCTTGCAACGCCAAGAACCTTAGCTCCTGCCTGAGCTAAAGCTACTGCCATTCCCTGTCCTAGACCTGTGTTAGCACCTGTGACAACTGCTACTTTTCCGTCAAGTTTAAACAAATCTAATATCATAGTATTCCCTCATTTCTGCACACGCCATTTTAATTAAATCCAATAAGTTTATTCATTACTTTATAACCAGTCTTAGATATTCCTCTGCCGACTTTGCCCGGAAGATTAACTGTATTGCCAAGTATGCTGTATCTTAACTCTTTATAGAGCTTGGAATCTGAATCCTTAACATACTTCCAAAGTTCCTTTTTCTTAACAAGGTTCTCATCTGTGCCTGATATAATCAGGAATATTGATGATACTTCCATCATAATTCTAAGATATGTCACCATATACTTTCTGCATCTTTCATTGACAGGCTTATTGCCAAGATATGAATCTATAAGACGTCTTGTAACTCTTAACTGCTGGTCAATTCTTGAAATCATAACTGTTTCATTAACTGACTGGTCTTCCCTTCCAATAAAATATCTGTAGAAATTAACATTCATATAGTACATTTTCTGAACAACCGGCAATGGCTCAAATACAAATATATTATCTACATAAAATGTATGCTCAGGAAGCTTCAGACCAAATTCCTTTATAAGCTGTGTTCTGTATATTACTGAGTGCATAAGAATATACTGGTCTACCTTGAAGTGTCCCATCTCATCCCATCCAAACATTCTGTCAACTGGAAGTGCATTCTCATAGTGAATGACTTTCTTTCTCTTAGCACCAACCTTTTCATATACATAATTCGCAATAAGCATATCTGGTAGGTCATCTTCCTCAACAAAGCTCTTAAGCTTAGTTAATATCTTCTTATAGCTTTTAACATCAACCCAGTCATCGCTGTCTACAACCTTAAAGAACATCCCTGTGGCATTGGCAAGACCTGTATTAACAGCCTGTCCATGTCCACCATTCTCCTGATGTACAGCCTTGACTATGTTAGGATATTTTGCTTCATATTCCTTGGCAATCTTTAATGTATCATCTTTTGTTGAACCATCATCAACAATTATTATCTCTACATCGTCACCACCTGCAAGGCATGATTTGATACATTTTTCCATATATGCTGCTGAATTATAACATGGAATTGCAAATGATAATAACTTCATATAATATCTCCAATCTCTACATTCTGTCAGGACACTGTATACCTAATAAATCAATACAAGTTTCAAGTATCTCTTTAGTAAGTGTGATTAATGCAATATAGCTTTCCTGCTGTTTCTTATCCTCTTCTGCAAGAATCTTTGTGTTATGATAAAATCCGTTAAATGAGTTAGAAACCTCATATATATACTGGCATATCTTGTGAGGTGCATTATCCTTGTATGCTCCGTCTATAACATCTGAAAACTTAATAAGTGCAAGTGATAAAGCCTTCTCCGACTGTTCTTTTGAAGGCAGTATTGTAAGATTACCAACACTTACGCCTGTTTCCTTATACTTTGCAAGAATAGACTTTATTCTTACTATTGTATACAAAATATAAGGACCTGTATTACCTTCAAATGAAGCAAATCTATCTACATCAAACACATAATCTTTGGATGCCTGATTAGATAAATCACCATACTTAAGTGCAGCAAGACCCACAATCTTAGATATATTATCAGCTTCTTCATCCGTCATTGAACGGTTCTCTTTAATCTTATTAAGAATAACTTCATTAATATCAGATATAAGATGTTCAAGACGCATAACACCACCTGAACGTGTCTTAAATGGCTTGCCATCCTTTCCATTCATAGTACCAAAACCAACAAATCTCATATCTGCATCTGGTCTTACAATTCCAGCCTTCTTAGCTGTTCTGAATACCTGAGTAAAATGAAGCTCCTGTCTTTTATCAGCGAGATAAATGTATGTATCCGGCTTATATAACTTCTCTCTCTCAACAATAGTTGCAAGATCTGATGTAGCATAAAGTGCCGCACCGTCTGACTTTCTTACTATGCAAGGAGGAAGTTCCTTAGTATCTGTTGGCTCTGCAATATCTACTACTGTAGCTCCCTGGCTTTCATAGGCAATTCCATCTTCAACCATCTTATCAACCATATCTTTAATATATGGCTGTGCATCACTTTCACCCTTCCATAAGTCAAATGATACATTAAGATTATCATAATTCTTCTTTAAATCCTTCTTGGAAACATTCATAATATGCTTCCATATTGCTGTGCATGCTCTGTCCCCGCTCTGAAGCTTAAGTGTGGATTCGTGTGCTCTCTTAGCGAATTCTTCATCTTCCTTAGACTTAGCACTTGCCGCCGGATATATCTGTTCAAGCTCTGATATCGTAAATGGGGGTTCACTTGGATACTCTCCTGTATACGCCTCATCAAAATATGGAAGTTCAGGCTTTCTGTCCCTTAACTCCTCTATGATAAGACCCATCTGAAGTCCCCAGTCTCCAAGGTGTACATCACCTATTGTATTGTTGCCTGCGTATCTGTTAATTCTCTTAACACTCTCACCAATTACAGCAGATCTTAAATGTCCTACATGTAATGGCTTAGCTGCATTAGCTCCACCATAATCCACTATTACAGTCTTAGCTTCCTCGCTGTTCTCATATCCGTACTTATCATCTTCTGACATCTTATTAAGATAATCTGAAAGATATCCAGCACTTACCTTTATATTGATAAATCCTGGCTTAACACTTTCAATTGTGTCAAACATACCATTAGATGTAAGCTTTGCAACTATCTCATCTGCAATAACAAATGGAGCTTTTTTATAAGTCTTAGCTGCTGCCATCGCGCCATTGCACTGGAATTCGCATAAGTCAGGTCTGTTAGATATAGTAATTCTTGCGTATTCTTCTGAATATCCACATTCTGCAAATGCTTTCTTAAATTCATCTGTCATAAGTTCAATTATGGTCTTCATTATATTCTCCATTCCTGTTAAATTCTGCTTCATAAAATGTATTATTATAAAGTAACAAGAAAAGAATCCCGAGAGCCGAGATTCTTTAATAAAATCATCTATTTAGTATAAAACACTTTCAAGGAAAAGTCCATAGCTCTCAGCTGGAAGTGACATAACAACATCCTTGCCAGCCATGATATTCTCTACATCTTCCACCTTCTTAAGTCCGCTTCCTACATCAAGAAGCATACCAATCATATATCTTGCCATATTATGAAGGAAATCGTCTGCTGTTATTCTTATCTCACAACTATCTCCATCTGTAGTTATCTCTACATCTTTGATATCCCTTACTGTAGACTTGCTCTTCTTCGCAGTAGTAAATGCTTTAAAATCATGCTTTCCAATCATATAAAAAGCTGCCTGCTTCATAGCCTTAATATCCGGAGTATCAAATGTATGATAAGCATACTTTCTTGTAAATACATTCGCTACATTAGCCATATCTATCTTGTATACATATGTCTTCTCCCTCGCATTAAGCTGGCTATGAAATCTTTCATCTACTAATTCCACGCGATTAACAGCTATATCCCTTGGAAGATATCTGTTAAGGTAATTCTTAACCTCTACAGGCTGGTACTTATCATTAAGCTTGAAATTAGCTGTCTGATTAAGTGCATGAACACCTTTTTCTGTTCTGCATCCAACATATATATCAATATCTTCACCTGTCATCTTCTGAATTATCTCTTTAATCTTACATTCTATAGTGTTAGAATTGGAGTCCTTGCCCATTCTGACCCAGCCGTCATATCTCCCACCATCATATTGAAGTTGTAATCTATAATTGTACATCTATTCTTCCATAACCTTTTCAATTGTATTAACAATCACGTCCATATCAAAAGGCTTCTGTATAAAATCAGCCGCTCCTTTCTTAAGAGCCTCTATCATATTAGCCTTCTGTCCTGCCGCTGTTACCATAATAATCTTGGCATCAGGGTCTATCTCTATAATATCCTTAACTGCATCTATTCCGCCAAGAACAGGCATTGTAATGTCCATAGTTGTTATATCCGGTCTGTATATTCTGAACTTTTCAACGCCTTCTGCTCCATCAACAGCCTCTGCAACAATCTCGTGTCCAGCCTGTTCAAGCATATTTCTTAAGAACTTTCTTGAAGTCTTAGAATCATCTACTATCAAAATCTTCGCCATAATATTCCTCCGTTCCATATGTCTATAATTAATCACCCGGCTTGTGCAGAAGCATTTAGTATCTGTAATCAACTGCAAATACAATATATCTATAACAATTCAACAACTAACAGATAATTGACTGACAATTATTAACAACTTCAGCTTCTGTAATACGCCTTAATTATGTACATATATTTTTATACATTAAGCTTAACTTTATCATCCGCAACCATAAGCAGATTAAATCTATGTCCTTTCATATTAAATGTAACTACATACATTCCATTATCAGCTTTAATCTGTGTATCCTGATAAAATACCGGTGGGTGTAAAGACACCTCTATCTCTTCATAACTGAGTTTAGTCGCATATGCACCATTAATAATATTAATAAGCTCGCATATTGCATCATAAGCATCAGCATCAAACTTATTCATATCTTCCTGGGAAAATGTAGATGCAACACAAAGAAGGTCAGCATCTTCACCTGCTATCCCTAAGAATACATCTATATCTCCGTCCATAATCTGACAGCCAACAAATTTGCCATCAAATTCCTTCTGATATATTATTCTCTCAAGTTCAATCTCTGTGCTCATAAACTGTGTAAATACCTTTAAAACACTCTGCATCTGCTTATTATAATATTCTGTATTCATATCAAGAAATGTTGTAACCATATCATCTATATTACCATCCTTGATAACCTGCAATTCATTGTCAGTAAATACAGATCCAGAATGATTCTTAGCAATATACTTGTTAATCATCTTATCCTGCATACCTCTTCTCCTTGTGCATAACCTTCTATAAATACATTATTCATACAATTTTACTGTAAGATTATTATACATCAAGAAAACATATATTAGCAACATCAATTTTCACTTATAAGCACTTATTATCGGATTTTATTTTCACTTATAAACGCTTATCAGTTTAATTGTTTAGACAGTTTATTCATTTTGCCACATTTATCATATACAACTTGTGCATATTTCACATTTAATATCCCAAAGATAATACACTAAAATTGACGCACAAACAACCCCAGCATTAAAATTAATTAATGCCGGGGTTGATTAAATGTCTATTATTCTAATCTGTTTATAATAGCAGCTTTATATTAAGCGTTCTCTACTGAGTAGTTAGGAGCTTCTTTAGTAATATGGATATCATGTGGATGACTTTCTCTTAAAGCTGCAGATGACATCTTTATAAACTTAGCTGTCTCCTGAAGTACTGGAATAGTCTGTGCTCCACAGTAACCCATACCTGAACGAAGACCTCCCATAAGCTGGAATATTGTATCTTCAACAAGTCCCTTATATGCAACACGTCCTTCAACACCTTCTGGAACAAGCTTCTTAGCACCTGTCTGGAAGTATCTGTCCTTGCTTCCGTTCTCCATAGCAGCGATAGAACCCATACCTCTATATACTTTATACTTTCTTCCCTGGAATAACTCAAATGAACCAGGAGCTTCATCACAGCCTGCAAGAAGACTTCCGAGCATACATACACTACCACCGGCAGCAATAGCCTTAACAATATCACCTGAGAACTTGATACCACCATCAGCGATAACTGGAATACCGAACTTCTTAGCTTCTGCATAAGCATCCATAACTGCTGTTACCTGAGGTACACCAATACCAGCAACAACTCTTGTTGTACAGATAGAACCAGGTCCTATACCAACCTTAACTGCATCTACACCAGCTTCGCAAAGTGCCTTAGCAGCTGCACCTGTAGCAATGTTACCAGCGATTACCTGTAAATCAGGGAATGCTGACTTGATATTCTTTAATGTTGTAATAATATTCTTAGAGTGACCATGTGCTGAATCAATTACAATACAGTCAACACTTGCATCAACAAGAGCCTGAACTCTATCCATAACATTGGCTGTAATACCAACTGCAGCACCTGCAAGAAGTCTTCCCTGTGAATCATGTGCAGATGCAGGATACTTAATAGACTTCTCAATATCCTTTATTGTAATAAGCCCTCTTAACTTGAATTCATCATCAACGATTGGAAGCTTTTCTTTTCTTGCCTTGCCAAGAATCTTCTTAGCCTCTTCAAGAGTAATTCCAACTGGAGCTGTTACAAGATTCTCGCTTGTCATACATTCCTTAATTGGTCTTGAGAAATCTTCTTCAAATTTAAGATCTCTGTTAGTAATAATACCAACAAGCTTTCTATCATCATCTGTGATAGGAACACCAGAAATTCTGAACTTACCCATAAGTTCGTTAGCTTCCTGTAATGTATTATCTGGATGTAAGAAAAATGGATCTGTAATTACTCCATTCTCTGATCTTTTTACCTTATCAACTTCCTCTGCCTGCTGTTCAACTGACATATTCTTATGAATAATACCAATACCACCCTGTCTAGCCATAGCGATTGCCATTCTATGCTCAGTAACTGTATCCATACCAGCACTCATTAAAGGAATATTAAGCTTAATATTCTTTGTAAGATTAGTTGTTAAATCGATCATATTAGGTGTTACTTCTGAATACTGTGGAACTAATAACACATCGTCAAATGTAATGCCCTCACCAATAATTGTACCCATTTTCCTTTGTCCTCGCTTTCCTGTGAATAATATAATTAAGTTATATGCGCATAATAACGCAATTCTTTGTACAAAAAAATCCGAATACTCAATTCGGACATTTCTGTGTGGAGAAATCTGATAAACGCTCTATCATATTCCTTTTGTTTATAATATTAGAATTGTATCAGAGCATTTTTTAAAAGTCAATAACTTTAAACACATCTTTTTCAACAACATTTTGTATGCTGTGAAGAACACGTTCATCAGGATATATAAATACCCTGACTAATTCGTTATGTTCATTATACGCATATATGACAACTGAATCATGATTGCTTGCACCAACTGAATAATCATAAGTCTTAACGTCCATATGGTTCATACGGAGTGCCTCCTGCGAATCAGCTCTTGCCACAAGCTTTGCTCTTGAAAGTGTATACACACCACATCTTTTTCTTGCTGATTTTGCCATTATCCTGTCAATCGTAAGTGTATCATCCACTATCGAATACTCAAGCTCTGCATTATAATACTGGAATACTAAAAATGTCATCACCGCAAATAATGCAAGCACAATTATTCCAAATGTTCTTGTCTGTGGTATGGTTGTAGCCGCCACAATACAGCCTATTATAAGCAATGTCTTATAAACAACTGCTGTCTTAGGTGGTTTTACCTTCACTATCTGTTCTACTGCTATATCAAACATAAAGCCTCTCCTATCTTGTAATACTTCCAATTAATCAAAGTAATTAATTTTTTTCTTAGTGCCTGCTGCTGCCTTAATCTTTACATCTGGTATCTCATAATCTTCTATATCAATTATATCCTTGCTTTCGTCACACATTATAAGTAATCTGGCAATCATTTTAAGCTTTTCTTTCATTCCGAAGCTTCCACCAACACTATAAGCTGTGCCATTTACTTCATATCTGTTCATTGATGAGAAATATACTGGTCTGTCCTCTTTTGCAACATCTGTATAATCTTTAACATCCAAACACAATAAAGCATCTGCTGCTTCCTCTAACTTGTCTGGGTGCTTAGTTATAACAGAACTGCATATTGTTCCAAGCATATCTGTCTGGTTCTGCTCGTATTTATTGCCGTATACGCTGAATTTCACAAGTGCTCCACTTCCCTTGCCGACAGCAGAAGAACCACCTCTTACTTTTACCGCTGGAAGTTCAACCTGTTCTGAACTGAATATTTCCGGGCTTTCACCACATATATTAAGCAGAAGTGCCATTTTCTTTAACTTGTCTACTACTGAATATGATGTTCCGACGCATATATGGCTTCCATTAGCGAATTCAAAGAATTCACAGCTTCTGAAATATGTAGGCATATCTGCCTTACGATTCTTAGGAATACTGTAATCAACATCAGACACGCAGGTCATCCCATTATATGAAGGAAGTTCGTCCACAATATCCTGATGTTTATTAAGAACATGTGCAAAAAATGTAAGCATCATATCTGACTGATTAAGCTCATACTCCTTGCCATAAAGCATAAATCTGATATCACCTGTACTTGTAGCCTGTCTTGTTCTGGTGTTATCAGTTGTGTTGATATTGTCTGTTGATGTGGCAAAATCATCTGTAGCAACACTGTCTGTTGATGTGCTATTTTCATCACCAATAATATCATTGCTGTATATTTCATCGCTGTATATTTCATTGCTATTAGTATCATTATCCTGAACGACTGATATTAAAGCACTATTCTGACTTTCTGTAGATGATGAAGCTGTTGTGAATGATGAAGCATTGATGTACTTTTCTTTAAGTCCCTCCAATACATCAATATTAATTTTGTCATTCTTATCATTAGTAAAATTGTTATACATTAACTGTGCACAATCACCAGCTGTTCCATATTTCTGAATACTATAGCTTGACTCTTTAAAAATATAACTAAGCATACTTATCGCAACTCTATGTGCTGTATTCAGACTATCTATAGTTGACCTGACATCTTTCTTTAACTTGCTCTTTACTGCAATATTATCTTCCATGACATCTTTAAGGACATTTACTTCCTCTGGAACCATCTTTATTGCCATACTCTGACTTTCTTTTGCAACTGTATTATTATACACTGCATCTTCCATTTTTTGTATTGTAGACATATTATCATCCAATGCAATATAAAAATTCTCAAGATACTTGCCTTTTTCCATCTTTAAATCCTCTGAACGTGTTACAAGCTGTTCTATAAGGCAGGCATAACTACGGAAATAGTTAAGACTAAGAAATGAAATCATAGCAACACAATCAACATCATATAAACGCTCCTTAATATTCTGTAACCAGTTCTTAGAAATATTCTCCTGAAGCTCTATATCTATATATACATTAATTCCACGTTTTCTAAGTTCATATACAAATTCATAAACCTTCTCTTTATCCTTACTTGCATAACTTACAAATACATAAGGTTCACCCTTTATCCATCCATCTTCAAGTTTCTTTTTAAGCTCATCAATATCAGCCATTACCATTCCTCCTGCGTGACAATTAAAATCCAATATGGAAGTATTATAACATACCCCCTAACTTTTTTAAATAGAAACAACTATCCCTGGTATTTTTCACTGGTGCTTTATCTTGTAATATTTCTTACCCAGATATACTTCTTATAATGTATATATACTGCCGGGAGCTTTACCAGCTCATCCAGGCTTATTATGATATATACAAGCCAGACTGGTGCATTGAATACAAATGCTGCTATAAAGCCAAGCGGAACCGCAAAGCACCACATTGCACCAATATTCCCCTTCATATCAAACTTTGCATCACCTCCGGCACAGAATATCCCATCCAGAACAGTTGTATTCACCGACTGCCCCATCAGATTAATGCCGAGGACTATCAGCATAAAGCCAAGATACCCCTTCGCTGTATCTGACATAGGGGCTGCACGCGATACAACCGGAGCTACAACGATAAGAAGCAGACCTGTTATTATCCCAATGGCTATTGACAGTCTTGTAATTCTTCCACCATATTTCCTGGCTTTATCAAGCTTACCTGCTCCTAGAAGATTACCTATAATAATTCCTGCCCCGGCACTAACACCCCTTATAACGCACTGCACCATGCTCTTTACTATACTGGCTATGGAATTCGCTGCAACAGCATCACTTCCCATATGTCCAAGTATAACTGAGTATAATACAAATGCAATGCCCCACACTAAGGAGGCACATAGCACAGGTGTTGTGTAATACCAGAAATCTCTTGTCAGTGCTTTATCTGTATGAATAATTCCTTTCCATTCCAAAGCGGCAATCCTGTCTTTGTTAACTACAATATATGCCCATACAAGCTCTATCACTCTCGATATTACAGTTGCATAAGCCGCTCCACGTATGCCAAGACGTGGCATACCAAACAAGCCAAATATAAGGACAGCATTGCAGACTATATTAACAGCAACTGCTGATGAGCTGATAACAGAGCTTTGAGCCGCCCTTCCTGTATTCTTAAGAAGAATCAGATATACCTGCGATACTGCACACAGCACATAAGATAAGGCTACCGCCTTGATATATAGTGTACCGCTTGCAATAAGCTCCGGTTCGTTAGTGAATATCCTTATAAGTCCCTCAGGTATGAGAAGCGCAAGAATAGTGAATATGCCGCCTGACAGCAGATTAGCATATAAAGCCACCGGCATGACCTTTTCAATAGCTTTTATGTCCTTCTTTCCCCAGTACTGTGAAATTATTATTCCTGAGCCTGCTGTTATCCCTGCTATAAACAGATTAAGCACAAACTGTATCTGTCCGGCAAGTGAAGCTGCAGACAACGAGGTCTGGTCCACAAATCCCAGCATAACCGCATCTGTGGCACTTACAAGTGCCAACATAAACTGCTGTATTGCTATCGGAACAACCAGTTTAACCAGCTTTTCTGACAAATCATCATTCTTTCTTCTACTAAAAAACATAAACCAAGCTCTCCTGACATATATGAATCAGCTCAATCTGCTGCAATTCACTTAATAACCTTGATAGCATAACACATTCCTTTTATATTGCACAACAAAAAGCCCCCTTGTTTATGAATATAAAACATAAACAAAGGGACTTTTTTAATATGATGTAAGTGTTAAATTTATTTTATCAACTTGCTGATGTATAGCAAATTATTACTTATTACATCATTCCGCCCATACCGGCAGCTCCTGCTGGCATTGCTGGTGTATCTTCTTTGATATCAGCTACAACTGACTCTGTTGTAAGGAGTGTTGAAGCTACACTTGTAGCATTCTGTAATGCACTTCTTGTAACCTTAGCTGGGTCAAGAATACCAGCATCAATCATATTAACGTATTCATCATTAAGAGCATCGTAACCTGTTCCTACTTCTGACTCTCTTACTTTGTTGATGATAACTGCACCTTCAAGACCTGCATTGTGAGCAATGTGGTATAAAGGAGCTTCAAGTGCCTTAAGAATAATCTCTGCACCTGTCTTCTCATCACCACTGAGTGTAGCAGCAAGTTCTGCAACCTTCTTAGAAGCGTGGATATAAGCAGAACCACCACCTGAGATAACGCCTTCTTCTACAGCAGCTCTTGTTGCATTAAGGGCATCTTCCATACGAAGCTTAGCTTCCTTCATCTCTGTTTCTGTTGCAGCACCAACTCTGATAACAGCTACGCCGCCTGCAAGCTTAGCAAGTCTTTCCTGTAACTTTTCCTTATCAAAGTCAGATGTTGTTTCTTCAAGCTGTGCACGAATCTGTGCAACTCTTGCTTCGATATCTTCCTTAGCACCTTCGCCGTCAACGATAACTGTATTTTCTTTCTGAACCTTAACTGACTTAGCTCTACCAAGCATATCCATTGTTGTATCCTTAAGTTCAAGGCCAAGTTCTTCTGAAATAACCTGACCACCTGTAAGAATAGCGATATCCTTAAGCATTTCCTTACGTCTGTCACCATATCCAGGTGCTTTGACAGCTACAACATTGAATGTACCTCTTAACTTATTAACGATAAGTGTCGTAAGAGCTTCACCTTCAACATCTTCTGCAATGATAAGAAGCTTAGCACCGCTCTGGACTATCTGTTCAAGAACTGGTAAGATTTCCTGAATATTAGAAATCTTCTTATCTGTGATAAGGATATATGGGTTATCAAGGTTAGCTTCCATCTTATCCATATCCGTTGCCATATATGCTGAAATATATCCTCTATCGAACTGCATACCTTCTACAAGATCAAGTTCTGTCTTCATTGTCTTAGATTCTTCGATTGTGATAACACCATCATTAGAAACCTTTTCCATAGCATCAGCTACCATCTGACCTACTTCTTCATCACCAGCTGAGATAGATGCAACCTTTGCAATCTGGTCTTTTCCTGTAACCTTCTCGCTCATATGTGCAATAGCTTCAACTGCACAATCAGTAGCCTTCTTCATACCTTTTCTTAAGATGATTGGGTTAGCACCTGCTGCTAAGTTCTTCATACCTGCATTAACCATAGCCTGTGCAAGAACTGTAGCTGTTGTTGTACCATCACCTGCTACATCATTAGTCTTAGTAGCAACTTCCTTTACAAGCTGAGCACCCATATTCTCAAATGCATCTTCAAGTTCGATATCCTTAGCGATTGTAACACCATCGTTAGTGATAAGTGGTGCACCATATGATTTATCAAGAACTACGTTACGTCCCTTTGGTCCGATTGTAACCCTTACAGTATTAGCTAATTTATTAACACCCTCTTCAAGAGCTTTTCTTGCTTCAATTCCGTATTTAATTTCCTTTGCCATTGCTATTACCTCCATTATTATCTGTAATAAAAATATATCTGATATCAACTAACTATCACTTTTCATATATACGCCAGTAAACTGGCTGTATCTGATTAGTCCTCGATTACCGCAAGAATATCATTCTGCTTTACAACGATGTATTCTTCATCATCAAGCTTAACTTCTGTTCCAGCATACTTAGAATATATTACCTTATCACCAGGCTTAACCTGCATTGTAACTTCCTTGCCATCAACAACCCCGCCAGGTCCAACTGCAACTACCTCTGCCTGAGATGGTTTCTCCTTTGCCTGTCCTGGTAATACGATACCTGACTTTGTAGTTTCTTCTGCAACTAATGCTTTAATTACAACTCTGTCTCCTAATGGTACTAATTTCATATATATCCTCCATTCCGCTGTCTGAAATGTATATGGCAGCAATTTGTTTTTTGCTTGTTAGCACTCATTTCAACCGAGTGCTAATTTCAATAAAATTAAGATAGCACCCGGCTAATAATTTGTCAACAGCTATTTCTAAATATATTAATGATTTAACATTTTGATTATACTTTTTTTATTTTTTATTCTTATTAGCGACACCCATCTTGACAGTCTTTCCATAATAGAAAAGATACTGCTGTGCATATCCGCCAAGCTCGCCAAATCTTTCCTTAGCAAATGCAGCTATAACATCTTTGGAAGTATCATTTCCGTCAAAATACAGATATTCCATTATTCTTTTTATCCACACATCAATAGGAAAGCTGTCCCTTTTACCCAATGCAAAAAGGCTTACACAGCTTGCGACCTTGTTGCCAACCCCTTTTATCTGACACATTTTCTCAATGCCCTGCTCACTATCCAGTGCAATAAGCTCATCATAGCTAATTTTTCCCTCGCCGACACATTTTACGGCATCATATATGTAAGGTGCTCTAAAGCCTGTCTTTAATTCCTTCAAATCCTCTACTTCTGCTTTGGCTAACTTCCTTACATCAGGAAATGTATACATAGGTACACCTTTCACCTCACCCGCATAATCGCCATACTTTGCAGAAATATCTGCAACAATCTTCTTTATATGTGGTATCTGTTTGTTCTGCGATATAATAAATGAAATAAGTGTCTCAAAAAATTCCTGATTAAGAATTCTGACACCTGACATTGCCTCAATTGCTTCCTTAAGCTTATCATCTTTCTTTAGAAGCCTTTCCTTTATAAGACCATAATTCCTGTCTATATCAAAATAATTTCTCCACAAATCCATATACAGCTTCTCATCAGTATCATAAAATACAATTTCTTTTTCAGTCTGTATTATATGTAACATATGTCCAAATGCTGTAAGGACATAATCATTTTCATCAAGCTTATTAAAATGGAAGCACTGTCCACATTCAAGTGTTTCATTCAATTCAAAATCATCAGGTTTGTTAATAATATAATCGCTCATATTAATTCTCCTCCCTGTACAAAATAAAATGTACGGTATATTATCATCAGACTGCCATAAACATCCATATATCTAGCAGTTGTGTATTATTTTATAATGTAATATAATTATAATGTATAATGTAATAATACCAAATTATATTTAATTTAACAAAGTATAAGCCTAAATTATTATAGAAAGATTTATTAACATAATATGAAAAATTTATATAAGCCTATCCACAAGCGTGTATGCACTATACTCGCATTTGTGCTTTTATCTGTCGCATTGACAGGCTGTACAATTCCAATATCATTTAATATGTCTTCCAATTCAGCTATGACAATACCTAAGACTGCATTTTCCCAGTCCGCAGATACAACTGAGGAGATTGTTCAGGCTATAATTGCAAGTATGGATAGTGACAATAATGTCTGCGAATTATTTATTACTGATGAGGAGTTAATTGATGCCAACAAATGGCTTTCATTAATAAACGGCATAGAACAGTTAAGATGTGAATACAGGCGCATTAAAAATGGTTTCAATGTGCGGATAACTTATGAATGTTGGGACAATTCTGCAATCATTAAAGCTTACAGAAGTGAGTCAACATATAATCTTAATGAACGCCAGCTTGTGCTTTATGACAAATATACCAAAATACTTGAAGAGATTATTTCGCCAAATCAATCTGATATTGAAAAGGAGATTGCCATACACGATTATCTCGTTGATAACATCAATTATGTTGATACCGGCGACTCTTCCTACAACGCCTACAGTGCATTAATCAACGGAATCGCCGTATGTAGTGGCTATACTGAATGTTTTAAGACATTGTTAGATATGCTTGGAATAGAAAATGCAACGATTTCAGGAGAGGCTGGCGGACAACAGCACATATGGAATGTTGTCAACCTTGATAATCACTGGTATCACGTTGATGTAACCTGGGATGACCCTGTCGGTTCATCATCTAATTATATCGACCACTCATATTTTAATATCAGTGCTGACGATATGGCACTCGACCATACTTGGGACAGAAGCCGTTACTCCGCTTATGAAAAATGTGGTGCAAAATATTCCTACTGCAGATACAAAAAACTACCTTTAATAAGCAATGTCAACCAACTAAATAAACTCATATATTCAACAGTTAAAAATAAAACTGCACATATTGAATTCACTACAACTTATAATGCAGATCTTAAAGAGGCAATATCAAGAACCGGACAGCAGTTATCCTATTCTTATAAGAATATTGATCGTGTTAATTACACGTTATATTCTGTTACATTTACATATTAATTGATATATAAATGTAATAATTATTACATTTATATATCAACAAAAAGCTGATTATCTCCATTTTTATTAATGAGGGTAATCAGCTTTTATTAATATCAATTAATTTCTTAATATAATGTATATATCATACCATAAATCTTGTGCAGCTTTTCTGCACATATAAAGTTCCATAAGGAACTTTTAAGATGAGCACTTTTGTGCTCATTATACCATAATGAACTTATCTTCTTCCGAAAAATAACACATTATTATGTTATTGGATATTAACTCCAGTATCTTTTAATGTTGCTCTTACAAGTGAGTCTTTAGCATTTTTCCATGGCTCATTGGCATATTTGTGATCAAATTTATTAATAAACCAGGCTACATCATCTCTTACTCTCTTCATATTATCTATATAAAGCTTAGTGATAAGCTCTGTGAATTCTGTATACTGTGCTCCCGAAATCTTGCCGCTCGCCATTTTCATCAAAAGTCCATAGTGGCTGGTACAAAAGCCTTTGCAGTTCTTAAGTTTCTCTACAAAATCTTTGTCGTGTTTATACATATAAAACACTGTATCTATGTATCTTTCAATGGTATCTTCTACTTTATCGCACACAAAGCATTTTCCTTCAAGCTCATCAATATAACTGCATGCCTGTGCCTCTTTGCCTTTTTTTAGGAGTGTCTTTCCAGTGCCCTTATCATAACTATAACTTTCTATCTGCTTAATGACATAATCCATATGCGTCTTCATAATAAGTGCATAACCAAGTCTGTTATTCTGCTCATATATCTTCTTAATATGGCGGCTGCAAAATCCCATTTTATCTGTCTTTTCTCTTATGTCATCTTCCATATAGCTTGGACCCATGGCATACTCAACCGCATCATTCTCCAGCTTTTCAAACATTGAACAAATCGGACATTCACTATCCAACGCAAACGCATCATTAACTGGAACTGTATATATCTTTTCTTTCATAATTGGATATCCTTTTCTATTAATCTTGTAGTGGTATTTTAGCAAGAATGGGGAGAATATTCAATATAATGGGGAAGCCAAGTTATTTAGGTTACTTAACTTGTCTTGTCATCAATCTGAACCGGAATTTACACATAGTAGAAATTATTTAGGTTACTTAACAAATGATAAAGAATAAAGAAAATAATATCTACACACAGTAGAAATTACTCCTATAGCATAGCCGCATACAATTAATGTATCTCTATCAATCTACAATTAGCCGAATTCTATTATATCCAGCTCTATTATCACTTTTGTTACCGTTAGGTTATACAAATATTATATTTAATCTCATATCATATGTCAAATTCAATATAATTACATATAGTAGCATCAAGTCATTTTCCACATATAATACTAATAAGTTTAATATATGGAGTTTTTTCGATTATGAGAACGCAGAATACATGGGCGATTGCTATGTGTTATGTACCATGGCAGAAATGGGGAGATTTGTATGACCCTTGCAAAGCCCTTAAATGTGGAACATTATTTCCTGTATTATCCAAACCTTTTGCAGGAGGCAGAGTATGAATAATATGACTAACCAGCCATCTATGAACCAGAGGTCTTCCTGCAATTGCCAGCAGAATTGCAATAATGGCTATTCTAATAATAGCTGTAATAACAACCGCAATTACAATAACAATCTGTGCAACAGCGGCAATTCCAACAGTGCCCTCACTCCAACCAGACAGTCCAGCTGTGCTTTAACAGCCGACAAACGTGGGCTTATGCAGAATATTTATGAACTGGGATTTGTACTAACAGAAGTCAATCTCTACCTTGATACTCACCCCGATGACCTTGAAGCAATTGAATATTATGCACAGATTAAAGATAAATACTGCGATTATATGACACAGTACGCAGATTATTATGGACCTCTCGATAAATTACACATTTCCAACGACAATTACTGGATGTGGGTAGCAACTCCAATGCCTTGGGAAATGGAGGGCTGCTGATATGTGGAATTATGAAAAACGACTTGAATACCCTATTAAAATAAAACAGACGAACCCTACTCTGGCGGCTATGATAATCAGTCAATATGGTGGACCATACTTCAATAAGGTATACAGTTTCCTTTCTTATTTATATAGGTATATTATCATAGTGTTTTTAAATATACAATAGCATTATATTCTTTCGATATTATGTACATCTATTGCACTTGTTACTGTATTGCCAATACCAATTACTGCTCGATCACCATTAATCTGAATAACATCATATTCATCATAGTAAAGGTTAAATGCTCGGTCAGTGTCATAATCGACATTAAGAATAACTCTTACTTTATCGCCAACTTTTATATCTGTATTATCACAGCCTTCACCATTCGAATTGTCGCTTGATATAATACAACCATCGTTGACCCAACCTGTTCCATCATTGATTAAGTAAGGATTGGCCGCCCAAGGAATAACCCTTGTGATTGTTCCACTATTAAATCCCTGTGATGGTGTAAGTCCTGATTCTGATGTTGATGAAGCATATATTGCATTATACTCAACATAATCTCCTATCTGATACTGTAAATGCTCTGTATCTGTCTCATCAGCACTGATATTATCATCTGAATCAAAATTATCATTCCTGTGATCATACTCATTAGCCTGTATAAGTCTGTCAAATAACTCGTCACGCATAATGTCATAATCTACTCTTGTGCCATCGTTTAAATAATAGTCACTAGTCTCCTGGGACATAGCAAATTTATCTTCACAGATCTCACCATTATCATCCCAATGAGCTTCCCAGATAAGGGCACCGTGTTCTATAAGTTCATCTACATTCATATAATCATTTAACCAACTATGGCTTGCATAGATACCCTTTGCAGTTATGTCTGATAATGCATCAAGCCATACAAGTGCAAGCTCCTGTGTATAATGATAATCAATGCCATTTTCAGCCTTGTATCGGTCTGCATCCTCGATATCAAGATACAATCCCATTGTTGGATTACATTTATTATACCATTCCCTGATATGTGCAGCTTCGCTTAACGATTCATCATTGTTGCCAGCATACTGATATAGATAAAGTCCATACGGAATACCTCTCTTCTTGCATTCATCTATATATGTCTGTGCCATAGAATCACACTGTCTGCACTCGCTGTCATCCTCGCTTAAGTCACTGCCATAGGCACAACGGATTATAACAAAATCAAAATTCTCCTTAATGTAATCAAAATCAAGATTTCCCTGATGTCTGCTTATGTCTATTCCTCTTTTCATAACTATTCCTCGCTTTCATTTTTATCTTTAATATTTTCTAATTCTGCTTTCTTTTCCACCTGACTCTTAAGATTGCTTACAATCGGCTGTAAAAATGGTGGAAGTGTAACACCTATATCATTGATGTTTTCTAATATAGATATAATTTCATTGCAAATCAGCCATATTGCCACTATGCAAGCAACTAAAAATGTAAATGGCAATGTTATTCCAACAACATCCGCTGAATAAGAAAGGAGCTGGTCTACAATGACACCAACTCCTACTAAAAGCCACATACATATTTTCTTTGCCATTCCTTTAATTCCTTTATAACTATCAAGCTCCTGGTTTCTGAACTTTGAAGCTACAAGACCTGTTGCATAGTCTATTATATTACAGGTTATTAATAACATAACAGGTATTGCAAGTATACCTAACGCACTCATTATTATGCTCCATATTGCTACTATAATTGTTTTCGCTCTTTCCATTTGTTTCCTCCTTATTTGTATATATTTACTTTAATTTTACTTATTGGGTGCTCTAATCATCTCTATTGCCCTCCTTTATTTACTAAATTCTGTTACCAGCTCATTTATTTTTTTTTCAAATTCTGTTACATCTTTCGTATATGTTGCCTTATTTGCTATATATGCCTGTGCATTAGCTATGTTGCGGTTTATAGACAACCCTCCATTGGCGGAGATTGTAGCATTCATATACATAATATCTGTAACTGCACCATTCTCCTCTACACTGCTTGTTCCATTTAATGTTATAGATTTGTTTACGTTTAACATTTTTTACCTCTTTCTACCACTTCTGTGGATTTATTAATATTATTTTTATACCCAGCTTGCACTTCCCCAATGGTAAGAGGCAATAACAGTATTATCTATATATATTCTAAGATATGTCCCGTCCCATCCAAAGCTAATGTCTGGTGTGATATTTCTATTAAGCACAACTCCGACTTTTCCCATCGTTGTATTATTTACATATAAGCGTGCATTAAACTGTGCAGGACCTTCGTAATAACTATCGCCATAAACGTGAAGGTTGTACAAGTCAGCCCAGTAATTCGTATTCTGCTTGATATAATTCAGTTTCGTGGTTCCGTAATTTTCAAAATAGTTAGTATATATTTCATTGATCCTTGCTTTTCCAACCACTGATAAATCGCAGTCCTTATATTTATCATCGCCAACTGTTAATATGCCTGAAACTCTTGTGTCTCCTAGGATTTTCAGGTATTCCATCTTTCCAATATCTATTTGAGCCGTATATAAAACTTTCGCTGTCACAGCTCCTCCAAAAGATACGCTGAAAATACTTCTGTTTTGTTGCCAAAGTTCTATAAAATTACTTTGCGTATCTTTATCTGTTATATAAAGTGCATTTTTAATACTGCACTTTATTCCATCAGATGAATTTTTTTTGTAACTACTGAGCCCTGTTGAGTTTATATACCAGCCACCAATAATACCACTGGTACTTGTTATATCTCCCGTGCTGGATATTTTAAAATACTTGCTGTCCCACGTTCCTGTTGCAAGGTTAAGCATCATTCCTGTACTGTTTGCAACATAATTAGAGCTTTTAAGCACTCCGGCTGTAACTGTTCCCAGGTTTGCGGATATTGCAGACAATGTAGATACACTTAACTCTGCCGCTGTTATTGTCTTGGAAGCTATCTGATTGGCTGTTATTGTCTTGGAAGCTATCTTTGCGGCTGTAACTGCATTGGCAACAATCTTATCCGAGGTTACTGCATTTGCGGCTATTTTTGCCGAAGTTATAGCACTTGCTGCTATTTTATCTGCATTAACTGCATTTGCCGCTATCTTTTCTGTTGTTATTGCATTTGCGGCTATCTGTGTTGCTGTAACACTGCCTGTATATATCTTTCCACCATTAATAAGGGTCTTATTATTTGCAGCACACCAGCTTGCAATTGTAGATCCTTTAGCCTCCGCATAATCATTCTTTGGCGATTGGGTAGGTTCAAGATACACTGTATATGACGTATTTCTTGCTATATTAGTTTTAACAGTATATATTGTTACGTCACTTTTATTAGGTGTATAAATGTAATATCGTGCCCCACCACGCAACATAAAGTATATCTGGCTATGTTGTTGTACCTGCCCTACAAACGCAGGCATTTTATTACAAAAACGATAATTATTCTCCTCCAAATAACCAGCGGCATCTGTTGTTCCCCAGCCACCTGCTAATACTCTTAAAATAAGATTGCAAGTAAAACCTTGATTATGCGTAGACCATACAGGTTTAGAACCGCTATTAAGCTGAACATTACATTCATAGTTATATAAACCACCATATGGTATGCTTGAATTAATTAATACTGGATAATATGTATCCGTATTATATTTTGCATCTCTTAAATCTACAGTTATCTGATATCTTTTCTTGGCGGCGGCTATATCATTCTGCGTACCAGCATCAAGTTTTCCAATTACAATCGAACCTGAAGCTATCCTGTCTGCGGATATATAACCACTTGTAATCTTTCCTGCATCCATATTGGCAATCTTGGCATTCTGTATTGTTGCATCTGCTATTAAGGCATTAGTTATAGAAGCATTCGCAATGGCATTAGTTCCGAACTGACGTAATACCCAGCCTTTGCCATCGAAGTAATACATTTTATTAGAATCTGCTGTATTAAACCATATATCATTAGTTTTTCTGCCATCCGCCAAGGGTGCTGTTTTTTGATAAAATACTGTATTCTTGCCATCTGCTGTAAGCTGTGCTCCTTCCGCGGTCTTAGAAGCCGCCGCTGATAAAAGTTTAGCCGCTTCCGCCGTGCTTAATGCACCCGCCGCATTTGTATTAGCTGTATCTGCCTTTTGCACTGCATTTTCCACATCCTTATCTGTCGCACTTATCCATTGCGTTACATCTGTATCAAATTTAGACATATCTACTGCGCCAGAAGCTATCTGCTTGCCATTAATAGTACCAACTGTAATATTAGCCGCTTTAAGGTTAATTACTTCAATATTAGCGGCATCTATAGTTCCACTTGTTATTTTATTAGCAGTTAAATCTACTATCTTTGCATCTGTTATGCTTCCATCTGCAATCTGAGCTGTACCAACTGCACCTTTGTCTATCATTGCTGTCTTTATAGAGCCAGCCTCGATATTACTAAGCTTTATGTTAGCATACTTCAAATCTGCATCCTCGGCTTTTAGATAATTAGTCTTTATATCAATTATCTCTGCATTTACAGCGGTGATTTTTTCTGCCGTAACTGTATTAGCCTTAACCCAGTCGGCATCAACCTTCTTTGCTATTAATTCCTTTGCTAATATCAAATCAGAATATATTCTTTCGTTCTGCTGTGTTGTCGGACCTTTAAAATCTGTTTCAGTCTCAGTTTCCGTCTTCCCATAAGATGTAACAGTCATAGCCATACCGCCATCATATTCCTGTACCAAATTCATAACCGGCATTTTATATTCACCAGTACCATCCTTGACAGTTATGATATCCCACGGATCCAGGCGTATATCTCCAAGTGTCTTTAACGAAGCTCCTCTATAAGTAAATCCTTTAATGCTCTGATATATATAACTTAATCTGTCTGACGTCATAAATGGGTTGGAAAAGGTTATTCCCAGTTGTCCACCGCCCTGCGTTAATTCAGTCTGGCTATCCACATTACAGTTAACATAGTCCAGATGAAAGTTGCTTTCATTATGCTCAAACAACATAATTCTTGTTTTATCTATAGAATACTCACATTCTTTATACCACTTAATAACAATAGTTCCGGCTCTGTCCACACATGCAAATCCACCAGCTAATGAAGCTATATAGCCTATCACCTCTCTGTATGTATATCCAACTGGTTTAGTCTGTATCGTTATGCCATCCAGACCACTTACTTCTGCTGGAACACCACAGCTTGTACTTATCTCACTTAAAACCGAAGCAGCACTTGCTGGATATATAAGATTGGATATATATAGTCCTGTAGTCTTCATCATTCTGTCATATGCTGTAAATGTCGTTGTCGTCTGGTCGCTTTGTGGGTGCTCTGCTGTAAAAAAGCCAAGTGGAATATATTCATACTTTCCACTTGGCAGCTTTAAACCTATCTCTACTGGTATCTCTGTGTTTTCAAATAATTCATCTATCTTCTTAAGAGTAATCTCTATCTTAGCAGATACCGCCGACCCTAGCTGTAATGCTTCATCTGCTGTGCTGGACGTCTCATAGCCCAATTTTTTAAATCGGGAATTATACCATTTTCCATTAATTCTTAATCTGGCTTCAAAAGTCCTCGATGGACTTCTTATTGTTTCTTTAAAAGCTTCCGTTACATTGTTATACATACACTTACTCCTGTATCATAAACTCTATTGCAGTAATATCTTCTAATGTAGTTCCGTCATATCCTTCTGAATCGCACTCATTAACATCTTCCAGCTTAATCATATGCACATCAAGTTCTGTTTCAATGTTATACATATCATTAATTTCTTTAATTACCTCCTGTTCCTTATCTTCTGCAAATTGATATGAACCATCTTTTATAACTTCGTTTCCACTTTCATCTTTTAAGGCATTTTCCTTTAATATTCTTGTTCTTTCAGCATTATATACCTCTAATTCTGCCAATAATGCCTTAAGGTTTTTAGCAACTGCATAATTAACCTTAACCGGCCAATGTTTCTTTGAATTCTGTAACTTCTGTAATTCTGCTGAAATTCTGTCAATCTGTTTAATTGTAAATGTCTTTTTCATCTTCTAGCTCTCCTTATTGTTGAATAATTGACACACTTGCACTTCTGTAATAGAAAATACCATCATCAAGCTCCCCAATTACTTCCTTGCTTAGTGTACCTCTGTAACTTGTTATTGTTATATCCTGTCCATCATCATGAAATGTTATTGGGAAGAATCCGGCAACAAGCTTACTCTTAATAAGAACCAGCTCATCTTCCTGAAGAACTCCCCAGGATATAGATAAAGTCTTCTTTTCAGCAACTACATCACCTAACATTGTTCCGTCAAGTGCTCGTCCTGTTGAAGAAGACCATATAATCTCATCATCCACTTTGATGGACACAGGAGCCGGAAGCTCCTGATTGTCACATCTTAGTATCAATTCATCACATCCTTAATGTATAATCTCACATTTTCCTGTCTGCTTTGTATGTTCGTTTATCTTATCAACTACATACTTCTTAAGACTCTTTCCATCTAGCTGTATATCAAGATCTAATGTTTCCAACACTTTAAGTATCTGCTTAAGAATACTTATAGCTTCGGCTAACAGTTCAGCACTGGATGCCATAGCTGCTGCCTTCTGTGCCATATCGATAAGCTTATCCTCTGGTGCTACAACTTCTCCCTGGTGTTTATTATCACCAATCATTGCAAGCTGTGGTGTGTTTGGCTTTACATATCCACCTTGTGCAAGGTATGGAATGCTGCCAAAACCAACTTCCGGTAAATCAAACCCGAAATGGTCACCACCTATAACCGGTACCCAGTCAGGCACATCAAAGCTTAAGCCATTTACCTTACGGACTATCCAATTAATACCACTTTCTAATCCGTCAAGCATACCATTTATAAGTCCGATTACCATATTAATAGGTCCTTTGGCTATGTCTGCAATTAAAGAGAATATTCCACCAAAGGCATCCACAATACCATTCCAAGCTTCAGACCAATCGCCTGAAAATACCCCAGTAATAAAGTCAATCAATCCACCAAATATCTGCTTTACGTCACCAAATATATTAGAAACATTTTGCAAATAAGCATTCATTATATCGCCTATAAAGCCGAAGCTATCTGAAAAATCTATGTTAAAAATATTCTGTAACCAGTTATCAAATGAAGAAAATGCTGACTTAATATTCTGCCATATGCCTTTAAACCAATCACCTGCTTTACACCATTTATCAGTAATCCAGTCCCAGCATTTTCCTGCTGCATCCTTAACTACATCCCAATGTTTTACTAACTCGTATATAGCCACACCTAATGCTGCTAAAGCCACTATAACTAATGTTATAGGACTTGTTAATACTGACATAGAAACACCAAATGCTGTTGTAGCTGCTGTGGCTAACCAAGTAGCCGCTGTATGTGCTGCTGTGGCTGCTGTATCTGCTACTTTAGATGCCGTTGATATTCCCCATTGTATGGCCTGAGAAACTAATTCCTTTGTCGCCAATGCCATATTTACAATAAAATCTTTTATTCCTGTGGTAACATCTACAGCTTTATTTTTTGCTTTCTCTGCAGTATTCTTTACCCACTCTATTGATTGAAGTGCCAACTCCTTAGTTGCCTTTGCCATATCAATAGCCAGGTTCTTAATATTTCCGCCTATATCAACAGCTTTATTCTTAGTCTTCTCAGCAGTATTCCTTACCCATTCAACAATATCATCTTTCAATGCTATAGTTGATGCTTTAATATTAGTTACTAAGTCCTTAATACCTTTTACTGTATCCGATTGCAGGATATTTACCTTAAACCAAGTAGTATAATATATTTCAAGCTTTGATATGGATTGTATAATGCTTTTAACAAAATCTTTTGCATACATAGCACAAAGCTGAACTGTTTCAAACTTATCAGCTATTTTTGCTAATGTACAAGCATGTATTGCCGCTTTCATTTTATTTATAATTCCAACAACACCGCCAGCATTCATAAGAAATTCTGCTAAATCTACAGCTTTCCAAACTGCTGCAAATGCTCCTATTGTTATCACTATTGCATCAAATGGACCTTGATTATCCTTTATCCAATCAGATATACCCTCTAAAGCAGAGGCTAATCCTTTCAGAACATCAACAATCACTCCACCAGTCCACTTTGCCACAGGCTCAAGGAAATTATCCCAAGCCCACATCCACAAAGGCTTTAATGCATCTAATGCACTATTCAGTACATCTAAACAACCTGCTAATACATCAAGAAATGCCGGAAGCAAATCTTCTATGGTCCACTTAGCCAAAGGAACAAATATATTGTAATAAGCCCATTCCAATCCTGCGAATAACTTCTCTGTTAATGGTTGTGCGGCTCTCTTAAGATTATCTAGTGATGATATCAGATTATCAAAAGATATTGCTTTAAGTGGCTCTAATGCTTTCTTGACTTTATCTGCCATATCAGATATTGTACTTGAAACATTAGATGTACTTTTACTCACATCTGGTACAAGGTCAACGCTTCCGATTCCTGAAGATATTCCACCTGTACTACCGCTTGAATCAGAACTATCATCTGTTTGCTCTGTCAGCTTATTTATCTGGTCAAAGCCTGCAAGGGACTTCTCAATATCCTTTGCTGTCTTCTTAGCTGCATCTCCTATTCCGCTTACATTATCTGCAGCACCTCCAGCATCATCTCCTATGCCTGCTATATCAGCACTTATACTTCCCATAGAGGATGATATATCGGCACCTGTAAGCATCTGCACGAAACTAGCAAATCCATCTGCCACTTTCTGCAGTCCTGCAAGCAGACTATTAAATCCACGCAGAATAGGTGTAAACAATGCTATGAAGCCTTTACCAAGGCTAGCCTTTAACTGCTGAAACCTTAATGTAAGTATTCTTGTCTGATTCGCCCAGGAATCCTGTGTTTTAACAAAGTCTCCTGTGGCATTGGACAAAGCACTTGTAACGTACTGATAACGCAGCATTACTTTTTCCTGCTCTGTCATCTTGGCTGTAGTTTTACCGAAGCCGTTATTAAGTGCATACTGGTCTAAGTTAGTCTGAGTCATAATCACGCCCAAGTCCTTGAGCGTTTCAGTCTCACCAGTCCAGATAGATTTCAGCTTTGTATATGCTTCATCCGTACTAAGATTGTAAAATGATGCAACATCACCGGTTAATCCTGTGACATTTTCAGCCATATCAAGTGCCGCCTTACCTGTAATACCCATAGCATTACTCATCTGGCCAAACACACCCATGTACTTCTTAGCCGATAATTCCGATAAGCCAAAGTTAGTCATAGCATTGGAAGCCCACTGGTCTGCCTGCCAGCTTAAGTCCTTAAATGCTGTATCTACGACATTCTGTACTTCTGTTACATTAGAACCTACTTCTATGCAATCTTTCGTAAACTTAGTAACTGCAGCTATACTTAGTCCTGCAGCTATCTTCTTACCAAAACCACTAAATATGCTTGTAGCCTGCTTAGCCGCCTTATTGGAAGCTCCTGTAAGCTGATTAACTATCTGTGAACTATCTATTCCAAGTTCCAGAGCTATCTGACCTACTGTATCTGACATTCGCCCTCCTTTCTGACACAATTAAAAAGCTGCCTACTTCTTTGAGTAAGCAGCCTTAAAATCTCGTTGTAATCGTGTCCAATATTCTATATACTGTGGTGTTCCCACCATTTTCCTATTACGCTTCAGAAGCCAGTCATCATGTATATTTTTCTGTTCCTTAGTAAAGCTATTGATAACTTTAATGTCTTTCTCTGCCCTTATACTTACTACTCTTCCAAGTGGTGTTTCAGGCATTATTCCTGATAATAAAGAACAGAATTCCGCCCAAGACATATCATCTTCCGTTCGCAATCGTATGCCATACTGTGACAGGAAGCTTGACTCTATCAATTCCCAGTCATCATATATGTCATAATATATTTCACTATGAGGGTGTATCCTCCTCTCCATATGTACCTGTGGCAACACCCATTATTGCATTATACATTTCCTTATATTCTGGAAGCGGTAAGTCCATAGCCTCAATCTTATCTGCTGCCTCTTTGCCAATAAGCATTTCAAGAGCCTTTGTTATAAATCCCATTCCGTTGTCACTATCTTTCTTCTTTTCAGCCTCAGCAGCCATAGCCTGTACATTAAGAATTGTGTTCTTTCTGTTATTCACAGTTACCACTAAGTCATCAGTAATACGAACCATAGGTAACTGGTTTGTAATCTTCATTGATATGTCTATTACTTTAAAATCTGTCTTTGCCATTATTCAAATTCTCTCTTTCTTTTTTATTCTGTATATGGAATATATGTTGGTTTTCCATCTGACTGTGCTTCCCATTCAAGTGCATCAATGCTTGTTGAGTCTCCTCCAAGGGAAGTTACATTTATAACTGCTGGGATAAGAAGCTGGTCAAGGTTTGGGAAAATAATTGAAACCCAGGTATTACATTCCTGTCCTGTCTTTAAAGCCAGGCTTGCGATATAATCATTACCTTCATCACCATAATTACGCTTACCACCCATAGTCATACCCAATGATTTACCTGTTGTAAGTCTTCTTGTCCAGCCTGCCTGATCCATTGGATTCCATTCTTCAATTGTTCCATCTACGGATATGCTTAAGCTCTCTGCATCTTTTACAACCTTTGTTTCTACTGTTTCCGGTGTATCTGTGCTCTTTCTTCCTGTTATGCATACACCGAACTGAATTGTATGCACCGGATTAACGCCAGTAAGAGGTGTTGCTCCTGCATTATATCCAGCTAATTTAGTATTCTGTGCCATACCTTTACCTACCTTTCATAATAAATATCTAATTCTATTACACTCTCAAAGATACCTTTATCATCTGTCCCTACATCCACAGGTCCATCAACCTGCATTTTAGTAAATAGAAGCCTTGTATCATTGATTATTTTATTGTTGGTGTCTCTAAGCATATTATAGAGCTGTTCCGAGGTTTCTTCTGTATCTCTTACACTCTTATTCCAGTGTACTAATATACTTACAGACTTAATACGATAAGAGCTGTTATTTAAACCTCCTACAGCCGTCTGTAGAGGTCTTTGTCTGTTAAGATTATATACTCCTATGCTCTTATCTTTTTTATTGTCAAGCTTGCCGCAATATACATTATTATTGTCTGCAATGCCAAGACCTGCTATATAATCTCTTACATCACCTATCCCTAACATCATAACCCCGCATTTTTCTTGTATAACTTAGCAAATGTATCTGGAGCAAAATTTCTTTTCTTACCATCTTTGAGATAATCATATAGCCACCTGCCCTTTGCATTTGCATTGCCTTCGTGTCTTTTACCTTTATCATCTACCCAAGGTGATTGATGGAAGTTATATTCAGGATGATAATATAACCTTCTTACATATGGCGTACTTGATATAAGTTCTACCTTGCCATTGGCTATATCCTGTGTATATACAAATGTGCTTTCATTTTGCAGTGTACCTGTATCCCTAGGCATTACCTGACTTTGAACTACATTCGTATGTATTGCTTCCGCTGTCTGTGCCAGCGACACCTGTGCTGCTGCCGTAAGCCTTTTCAACACTGGCATATTAAGCTTTACTGTTGATTTAACATTCTTTGCCATTACATCACATCCAATCTCACATAATTTACTGTTCCATCAGGATTACGGCATTTTGTACCCTTGTATATATGCCTTGTTTCGCCAAACACCGTTATATCTCCCTTAGTAATAAGAGGCAGCTCTGGCGCAATATCTCCAGGTATCAAAGCACATCCTTCAAGTTGTATAAGCTTCTGTTCTGCTGTGAGCACCGTCTTTCCACTGTCTTGATAGTTGCATAATCCGTCCCATACCACAGGGTCTAACTGCTCCCCATATACGTTTTGACCCTCCTGCTCTATCTCAATATGTACTTCTGTTTTACAGAACTGCTTTAATACTAAACAAGGATATTTCATACTCACACCCCCAGACTTAAACAACAGAAGCCTGTCTGGCAAAGCACCCGGTATGTATCACGCTTTACAGCAATTCCATTCTGCACAAGAACATTCCAACTGCTGCCAAACTGCATAGATACTCCATTTACAGCATAATTCTGCAAGACACAATTAATCATGTCTTCATTCTCATACTCAAAATCAGCCATATCACAGCATACATCTATGATTATTGCCTGCTGGAACTCTGTCAGATTATCAAAGCCTCTTGAAGTTATACGATTAAAAGTAAGCGAGTCGATGTGTCGGCTCGCCTGTTTTAATCTCTTCTCAATCTGTTCTTCTGGAATAGTATTATGTTCGCTTAGATATTGCTCTTTACTTGCATATACCATAGGCTCACGCTTCCTTGACGGCTTTTATTTTCTTTAAAATGCCTTCCTGTGTTGTTGCCTGCCCAATATCAATGCCGTTGTCCTTAGCATATGCAGTTAATTCTTCAACTGTCATAGCTGTTAAATCAACGTCATTTTTATTTTTTAATCTATTAAGCTCATCAAGAACCTCTTTATACTTTTCATAAGGCACTGTCTTGCCCTTACCATAAGCTATGATATTACCTTCATTATCAGCAATATCATAGCCCTCTGCAATATAACGCTCCTGTTCCTGCTCCGTTATTGTGTATTCCTTATTTGCTTTTAATGCTTTCATCATATGCCTCCTATTCTCCTTCTACATTCATAGCACAGCCGTCCGCTTTCCTTTCAAGCAAGAACAGGTCTCCATAATTACGATTCTGGTAAAGATAGCCATCTGCTGTCCTTGAATCTGTTCCCGGTGTAAATAACTTGATATAGCTGTACTTGTCACGGCATACAACGCAGGAAGTGTGAATAAGTATCATATTAATCTGCTTTGCTGAACCTGATGCCTTACAGCCATCTGTAAAATCATATGCTGTTTTCATTCTTGCAGATGGTACTGTCTTAAGTATTACATCATCTAAACTATGAACATTACGATTAACACTATTTGCTCCGCCATTAACTGCCATTGTTCTCTGGATACCCTCTGCATTCTTCGCAATCTTCATCATCTTTGGAGTGAGATAAAGAATTCTGCCTTCCTCTGGAACACCTGCTTCATCCATAGCTGCCATCATATCATCAAATACATCCAAGAAATTAGCCGCTGTAATAGCTGTTGTGCTGATGTTGCCTGCCTTATATGTATTAAGTTCTGCGTACAGCTTAGAAAATCTATAGCTGTCCTTTTCAGGAATTGCCTGTTCTGTTTCAAACACATTCTGAATATTAGCAACTGATAATGTTAAGTTAGTTTCATCAATATCCATTGGATCTACAAAGAACTCTATATCTCTGTCGTGTGAAAGTTTCTTTGGTTCCCAGTCGTTGCTTAATGTACCAGAATTAAAACCTGGTGTTCTTGTGTGGTCTTTATAACCACTCACTGTCATTCTTGGTAACTTTATTGTCTGTGCATTGATAAATGTTACCTGTGGATTAGATTTTGTTAAGTCATCTGAACACAGCTCCTTTTCGTATTTCTGCTGTAAAAGCTGTGTAAATGTTTCTGCATATTCATATACTGCCATACTTTTTTACCTCTTTTCTTATAGTCCGAAGGCTTTCTTTAAAGCCTCCTCGTTACTCTGATTATTATTTCCTGCTGGAGCTCCAATCTGAAAACCAGAATTGTTCTCCGTACTTGGTTTTAATGCTGGTACATCTTTAAGGACCTGCTCTAAGGAAGCTTTAATATTATCCTCAGAGATTTTTCCGTCTGCATCCTTAGCTTTACTAAAATCAGCCATTTTAAGGACATACTGTAATGTCTTTACATTAATACCAAGTTCTACTGCTACCTTTGTAGCCGTAAGCTCTATACGAGCCTGTTCAGCATCTTTCTGTGCCGCTGCCACTTCGTTCTGAAGACTAGCGTTAGCGTTCTGCTGCTGTTCTACCTGCTGCTGTTTATTCTGCTTAAATGTTGCAATAGCCTGGCTTACTTCCTCCTCGGATAGTCCCTGCTGCTGGAAATAGCTTTTAAGCACAGCATTTTCTTTCTTGGCAGTTGCGGTGTCTAACATACTCTGTATTTTGTCATAGTCAATTCCAGCCGCCTGCTGATTGTTCTGACCACCCTGCTGTCCTGCCTGTCCATTATTGTTACTTCCAGCGTTCTGGTCGCCGTTACCATCTCCGCCCTCAGCGAAGAACTGTAAATTAATAGGTAATGTCTTTCTCATCACTCTATCTCCTTTCTTCCGTTTACCGCTCGTCAGCATTTTCCTAAAGTTTAGTGCCATTAAGTTTTGGGCATATAAAAAGGACACCCATTACTGAGTGTCCATAATATTGATATTAAATTGTCTATTTCATATTGTTTAATACTTCTTTAAGCCTTTTTACTATATTGTTCTGTTTTGAATATAACATATATATGGCTGCTGGTGACTCGCTAGCTTCTATAAGTGAGTCACCTTCTGCAAAAGCCGTCTGTATAAATCCTAATGTTGCTGTTGTCTGTTCCAATTCATAAAGTGCATTTTCAAAATCAATTTTAGCTGACATACTACAATACCTCCATATTCATCTGTGCATTACTGTTCTGTATCTGTTCTTTGAGTACCACAGGCAACTGATAGCTCTCAATTATGGATATTGCTATATCACACTGTCTACGCTTAATTGACTTGTAAGAAGTAACCTGAAACTGTCTTTTAAGCTCTCTGTATATATCAGTGTATACCTTACCGCTCAAAGACTTATCGTGATAAGCATTACTATCTTTACCGCCTAAGGCACGAGTTCCAACCTTACGAACTGCTGTTGTAATTCTGTCACATTCTATATTCATAAGTGGCATATCCTGCTTGAAGTCTTCAAGCTCCTGCTTAACTTCATCAATCTTATCATTAACTTCAAGGATTGCCTGACTCTGCAACTGAAGCTGTTCAAGGGCTGTACGTGACTTGCTTTTGTTTATATGTTCTTCCATATCGTGAAAACGATTGATGTATCTTGCAGTAAACTCTGTTCCCTTTGTGCCTGTAAGCTTATGCGCTATAAACTCACAGCCTTTCTTGGTTACATTATAACAAGGCATTACCTTATTCTGACTGTTTTTGTATGTACTTTCTACAAAGAAATCGGACTGTCCAATTTTGGCTTGTCCTAATTGTTCCGCATAATTCCTTATGTCCCTTAATAATTTACTATGTTCCTTTCCGACCATTTCGGCTACTTCGATACTTGTTATTGTTTGTTCAATCTTGTTCATTTTAAAATCTCCTTTCAAATCTTCTTGAAAGAAGTTTCCATCTGCATTATAATATTTACAGAAGGTAACTTCTAACCTGAACAATCGTTAGTGCTGTGGTAGGTGCAACGATTGTTCTTATTTTTGACCAGTTTCATATTTAAATCAATCTATTTTAATCATATTTCCACTCTAGTAGAATGTAATTTTTTACAATTAACAGGTCCAGAGGTTATTAATTTCTTTGATATATCGTATGCTCACCTCACCACTTTATTAAAAGCTTGTAAACCGCTGTATTTCTCTATATTTCTTGACAGTTTATACTTTTTTATTTTAATTTTTATAAATAAAAAATCAGCAAGATACGCATATGTAATACACAATAAAATTAATGCTTAATTTTATTGTTTTATTAAAAATTTATAAAAATCATTTTTGCAGCCTACCTCTGCAATCAAAAAAGACGCAGCCTTTCGCCACGTCTTAGCTTATTCTTGGGGAGGTCAGGAGCTTTCCCTGACAGGACTTCTCCCCTATGTTCAATTAAATATTTCATATGTTCCTTTCTTTTGGGCATAAAAATAGCACCCACAGCGTATTGCTATGCGTGCTTATTTGTCATTGTGTTATATTATTCCATACTATATAATCAATTACAGAGGTGATTGATTATGAAAGATGTTACATTCAAAATATTAAAAATAATGATAAATTCTTCTCTTAGAAGTTCAGAACTATCACAATATACTAATAGCATTGTGACAATAGATTCTCTTATTAAACGCAATTTAATTTATCAACATTGTAACAATTATGGCGAACCTATAGATTGTTTTAGTATTACTGATTCTGGGCGTGAATATGTACGCCAACATACCGAAGAACAGCATAAATTTATTGTAAACTTCTTTAGTCAATTTGTTAGTGGTTTTCTTGTAGGTGTTCTTACTACTGTTATTGCTGCTTTAATCCTAAACTGGCTTACAGGAATAATCTAATTACTGCTATTGTAATACATATTCCTATTAGTATTCCTATGTGATATGTTATATTTTTAATTACCTGTATGGCAATCTCTTTTATCGTTTCCTTCATACGCAATCCTTTCTGTTGCACCGGTGCAACTTGGGTATAAAAATAACAGCTCTATAGCTGTTTATTCAATCTAATCTTCAATTCTCTTAATATCATATGCTACTGCACACTGATGTTCTATTTTACAACCTCTAGCCTTATCCCAGCCTTTAACAAAATATGCAACATCAGCCTGTGATAGAAGTTCTATTGATTTTCCTAAAAACCACAATGGCTTAGCTTCTGCTGGTGCTCCTTCAAAAAAAGACTCTATAACTTCTACTTTCTCACCTAATAGCAGCTCTGCATATTCTATTGCCTTTTTTCTTGTTTCTTTTATTTTCTCGTCTGTTTTACCTGCCATAGGCTGGCTAATAAATAATTTTTTCATACTGTCTTGTCCTCACTTTCTTAAAATTAGGTATAAAAATACCACCAATCTCTCGACTGGTGGCTACTCATCTACTGTTCCTGTTCCCAAGCCCACTTTTAAAATTTCTCAGCAGCTTCTATTGCTTCTTTAGGGGCATTTTCAAGATGACACCCAATCATATATGGTTCAAAAATATCAATAAGTTTCTGTATCTCTTCTGGATATTTTACTGGCATAATTTACCTCCATTTCTTTTTATTAACGTAATATATTCTGCTTCAACTTCATCATATCTTTCTCGTAAATACTTAATTTCTGCATAATCACTTATCTTACCCACATTATATTCATTTATACCAAGTGCATCACTTGATATATAAATACACCTATATTAATAATTAAGAGGTTTACCTGCTTTTATCCATTCTTCAAATGTTATATCTTTAGGTAAAATTTTCCAATTCTGTAAAACTTTAAATGTTGTTCTATTATTTTTTTCTATTTCCTCATCAGTTCTCTTCGGTGGATTTATAAATCTCTCACGCTCTTCTTTTGTTAATTTTTGTTTTTCCTCCTCCGTAAAATTAACTTCACTAAGTTCCATCCTAAGTTTAAAACATTCTTCTGGAGAAAGTTCTTTTCCTCTTTGCATTTGCTCTGCTTCTGGTAGTAAAAGCCATTCTCTTGCTGTTAACTTCATTTAATCCGCCTCCTCTAAAAGAATATGCCAAATCTCCCCGACTAATATTTTTGAAATAACTTTAAATTTACTATTTCGCTCATAAAGGACTTCATTTTCATTTAAGCCAATAGAACTTATATCTCGCCCATTTTTTGTATTTTGTATATAAATTTTTATTTTTGCTAAATCATTATATCCTTCTGTCTTTGATGTACTCCAGTATTGTTTAATTGTTATTATTGTTCCTTCAACATATTCACTTACAAATTCTTTAATTCTATCTTGCTCATCCTTCCTGTCAGAAAAATCAACAGTTCTTATTAAATCCCCATTGAATTTTGATATTTTTGACAGTGCTGCATCTAAATTGTTTACAAGTTGTTTATGTTCTGATTTTAAATTTGATAAATCATTTGCATTTCTTAAAACATCATTTATAATATATGCTTCAAAGCTCTTATATTGTGTAACTGCTTGTAATTCTTTATCTGATAAATTCATTATATCATTCTTATGTAATTCCTCAATATGTTTTTCAGAACTACCATTAAATAATATACTTTGCTCCCACTGTTCCTTTCTAGCCGCATACATTTTCTGATTATCCGGGTCTAATGAGTACTTAGCCAACCTGTCAAACTTCTCAACCATCCTGCCTGCATATTGCTGCTTCTGATCCTGCTTGTAATCTTCATTGACCTTTTCTAACTCTTCCTTGGTAAACTTACTGTCTGGCTCTTCATCCAGCTCAGGGAAATATGTTGTATGTACGTCTTTGCAATTAGGTCGTCAAGGATGGTAAAGACCCGCTGCTATTGCCGAAGACATTAACGGATAATTACCATCACTTGCATCACCTCCACTCCACACATCATCTATCAGCACCTTTCCAACAAATGGAAGGCACTTAGGACAGGCATTAGCACGCTTATTCATAATAACTGTACTAATTCCCCAAGACTGTCTCATTTCTCCCTCTCCAGTTAGATATGCACGCTTGCTGGCTGTCTGAATAGCCATTCTGGCATAATCTTTTACTGTATGCCTGCTGCCATTCGCATATTCAATACAGTTAATACCAGCTTTAAGAAAATCTCTTGTAGCCATATCAACTGCTTTCTCATATGTTCCTGCACCCGTATTCGCATACACCTGAGCATTGAATATTATCTGCCGGTATTTATCCTCCGACATTCTTAACATAGAATGTTCAGCTCTAGTAAAATCCGCCTTTGTGGCTTTTATAAGTGCATCTAACTTCCTGGTATTTAATTTAAAAAAAGCACCCTCAGTGCCCTGTGACACTTTGGATGCTTTAAGCCCTTTTTTAATTGCCCTTAATATCTTCTGTTCCTGCTCTGTACCGCCTGCCTGCCTGGCAGCGTATATCATTGCATCTATCGAATCATTGATATTACTGAATGACTTTTTAAACTTCTTTTTGTTTTCAGCCTTATATCTCTCCAACGCCTTTATCTGTTCCACCTGCCATTGTGTCCAGTTAAATCCCTCTTTAGTCTCTTCTGCCCTGTGGCCGTCAAGATTCCGTATCATTGAAGCTATCAGCTCATCTTCTATAGCTCTAAAGGCTTTCTCTATGTCATAATCTGTGTTAAGTGCCATAAGTTACCTCACTTGTTATCAAAACCTGTGAAACTGTTATCAGCGCCATCAACTGTGAAGCCATCTGCCTGCATATTAAGTGCCGGCTCTTCCATATCAGATATACCCTGTTCAGCCTTAAGCCTTGCAATCTCTTCCTGCTTCCATTCATCATCCTTGGTATCTCCATACAGCTCATCAACAGATGCCTCTATGCTCATAATACCGCCCTGCTTAGCCTTGCTGACTGTCTCAACCTGGCTCTCAAAACTAGGATTCGCATACTCGCCAAATGTCACATCAATATCTATATCCTTAATTGGTGTCTTATGAAATGTATCCATAGCCTTAAATACTATATCTACAAGCTTTGGAAGCACCTTCTGCAACTGTCCTACAATGTTATTTCTGCTATATAATGTTGCTTTTTCCTTTTCTCTCTGTGCTTCCGCATTATCCAGCTTCTTAACATCTATACCCAGCGTTGATGGACTCATAATACCTTGTAAACAGAGATCTAATGCTGTTATATATGTTGCAAGGTAGCTTTCGTGGGGAATATTACCCTGTACTAGGTCTATTTTATTAGTTTGTCCCTCTTTCATACTTGCCTCTGTACTTATATAAGCATTATCAAAGGCATTGGGCTTTAAAACCTTCCCTGTGTACGGATTTCTTGGGAGCATATTTTCTGGAATGTATTCCTTTGTTCTGTTTTTCCTTAAGGCATCCATCCACTGTGACCAAGCCTCATCTAGTGCATCAAAATTATCTATTTTGGCATCAAATATGCTCTTGCCTCTTCCTTTATATCTGGCTGATTTATAAAACATCATAGGAACTGCCATAATAAAATTGTCATTCCATACTACATCTGAAAGCCCTGCAAGCTCAGGCACTGTATCCAGAGGGCATTCCTTGTCTCCATTTACAAGCTTATATCTAACATATCCTATTCCATAATGCTCAAGAAGAACATATTCCCTTGTTCCACTATGGTGCACTGTCTTAAAAATGATTTCTCTTACCCTGCCACGGTCTCTTATAATTTCTATCTTATCTCCCGGATAAAATTCTATTATTGGATATTGGCTTAAGGTTGTATCAAAAGATATTTTAAATGCTCCATCTCCTATATAAAGTGCTTCTATAACTGCCTGTTTTACCAGCTCTATAAAATCATTTTCTTCTGCAATCTTGTCCCATTCTTCCTGTCTGCTGCCAGTGTCTATTAAATTCATATCATCAGCAACTATACTCGCCAGCATATCACACAGCATAGCTGGCAAGCCAACGTGTATTTTTCTTATCTCTAACCCCGCTGTACTTGTTGCAGACCAGAACCTTGTCTTGTCACCATCTATCTGGCTGTATAACTGTGACAGTTCTTCACTTTCACCTCTGTACCATATCTGGTTCTTTATGGCATTTCCCTCATAATCAAGAGTTTCCTGTATGCTTATGGATCCATTAACAGCCGGCTGTATACGCAGCCACGTCCTTATTCCTGTTCTTACCTTTTCTGCCATACTTGTAAATATGTTCACCTCACTCACACTCCTATGTCTTATTCTCTATTCCTATCTTGTCGCGATAAGGAATCCAGCCATACTGTACACTGTTTACCATATGGTCATTGCCATCCTCAGGCTCACAGTCCTTATCCTCCAGCCACGAATACACCTCTAATTCAGTCTTGTAATTCGTACAGGTATCGACAATATAAAAGCTTAGCTCTCTGCCCTTCTTATCATTAAAGGACATCCAGCCAAGCTGTAGATTAATTCTGTCTATTATAGTTACGTTCTTATACGCATTATTAAATATATACCGGCAGTCAATATGTTCTCTTTTATACTTTGCAAACTCTGTTATTGTCGCCTGGTCTGCATTATCAACGAACACATTCTTTGCCATTCCGCCCCATTCTTTTCTGTTACGCTCCAGAAAGTCAATGTAATTCCTTACCGTATCACTGGGAGCTATTGGAATATCAAGTTCTGCATTGTTATACACCTTTTCATCCAGCACTATCAGCTTACCTTTATTAGTTATTCCCATAAATGACATAGCAATAGTATCTGGACTCTTGGTTGAATAGGCTGTATCAAGACCACTGGTAAATATTATGAAATATTCGTCCTGTGTTACATCAACTTCACATCTGATGTATTCCTTAGCCTGCTCTTTGGTAAGAATATGCCTATTGCAGAAATTAGAAAAGACAAGGCCAGTTGCCTTGCCTCTTAATCCTAATATCTTATTCTTGTATATCTTAGTACCAGGCGGATAACTCAATTCCTTCTGTTCTATCTTCTCAGGTGTCATAGATATATTATCTGTCATCTTAAAAAACCAATATACCCAATTTTTAATAGGCTTACATTCATTCAGATCTTTCCATATTTCTTCTGGCACATCTGCTTTATACTTATCAATCGGTCTTGCGTGGTTAATATACTCGCTATATATAGGCAGTGTAGGCGTATCTGGATTGAGCGTTCCTACAAAGTATTCAGAACGTCCGAATATCTCTCGTATGAAGTCTATATTAGCTGTGTTGCACTCATCCACCCATACACAGCCAAACTGGCTTCCAAGTGCGTTTTTCCACTTACTGACATTATCGTAACCCAGAACATATATTATCTTTGCACTACCTGTTTTGAATTTAATGTGCGGAAGTTTATTCTCTTTATCACCGTTACCACAGTATTCCAGATTAGGAAATATCTGTAACAATCCCATATCTGCATTTATGATATTCTTCTCAATTACACCTGTTGTATTACCTGCAATAACGTGCAGTTTCATATCTGATTCAGCTACATTCATAATGAACTTAACAGCTACTGTTGTTGTCTTTCCGGATGCAGTTGAACCCTCTAAGAACTCTGCTCTTGCTGGTGTGTCTATGTAATCCCAGTACTTATCACTTAGAAGCATCTGGCTCACCCCTTGCTTTACGCTGTGCTAATAGCTCTGCGAGTTCATTTTTAGCTGTGTCATTTACATTTGCTTCTATTCTCTCAATAGGATTAAGTCCTGCTCTATCCATTAGATCCTTTGCCGCAAGATATGCAACCATCTCATTTTTTGAATTTAGTAATTTTTCCTGCTTTCTAAACGCTTTAGGGGCAGCATATTGCAAGCTTGAGCGCATCATTCTGTTGTATTCGTTGCGGAATTCTTCGTTATTTTTCTTCCAGTCACATATCGTTTTAGGAGAAATGTTAATTGCCTCTGCAATTTCTTTGTCTGTTAATTCGCCCTGAACCATTAATTCCAGGCACTTTATCTGCTTTGGTTTCATTTCTTATGTACCCCCTTTCTATTAACATTTATTAACATTTTTTATTTTCTCTTACTTAAGCACAATAAAAGGTACTGACAACTTAATGCCAGTACCTTTTAGAGGTGGATAGTTCTCATATTCGGAGTAATATTGTCAGTTCTTACTGACTCTATCTGAGAAAATTTATTCGTACTATATGCTAGTCCGTGGTTCAACATTTCTCTTTGTTTGTTCCAGTTTATATATTAACACAGAAAAAGCGGACAAATCGGACAAACTTCAAATTTCTTTTAAAAATCTCTCTATAGCTTTTCTGCAACTTTCTTCTGTGTGATGTTTTCCCATTCTCTGTGCCACCTGAATCCAGGTTAAATCATCAAGAAATCTATACTCAATCATTCTTCTTATTCTGCTATTTTCAATTTTTTCTATAAATTCCTCAACTTCATTTGTTATCTTTAATAATTTTATTTCATACTTTTGTAACTGACTCTCTCTTGCTATAAGCAATGTCCTCTTCCTGCTATACTCAGGATATGGATATCCCTCTATCTTATAATGCTGTATACCTCCATCCCCACCTGTAACAGAATCAATTACACTCATTTGCTCCTTTTCCATTTTCTCAATCTCTCTTATTAACTTATCTCTTCTTGTTCTTATGTAATCATATTCCTGTTTTATGTCACAATACTGTATTAACGCTTCCCTAATATCTGCTGCCATATCTCTTTACTTCCCTTCTCATTTTTATAATTTTCTTGCACAATATATATATCTATGATACAATACATATGTTCTGTTTTTGAGAAAGGAAGCTGACAGCGTGGTGAGTTTGGCTATCAGCTTCTCTTTTTTTATGTGATATTATTTTGTAATGAATAAGTATTTGTTAATAGTTCTATTTTTCTTTTATCTCTTGTATTTCTACATTTTTCACGCCTCCCTTTTTACCATTTTCTGTATACAAGCTCATCCTCATTCCATTCCGGATAAAGCTCCTGCAAATACTGCTTAAATATCTCCAACATCTCCTTTCTCTTTCCTTGATTTCCATTGTCTAACATATTATGGTGAAATTGACATCCTATAGCTCCATTCTGAGGTATTCCTAAGCCGCCTGCTGACCTTGGTATATAGTGCATAACGCTTAGTATTTGCTGTGAATACCACGTTGAACCCTGCATATTGTATTTCTTAATGCAGAAAATACACTGACCGAAGTCTCTTGCATAGATTTCCTTTCTTGCTTTTTCTGTAAATTCGTGTGCTCTTGCCTGTTTTGATTTTCCCATTTCTCTTCTAACTCTCCTACAAAACCAATTGTAATTCTATTATTCATTGCCCTGCACATCTCAAGCGTACAGCCTGTTGAATGTTCCCACCCTGGTGCAAATACTGCCACATCACACATATCAAGCATAGAAATACATATATTCATAATTTCTTTGTGTGTTGTATCCTTGGGAAGGTTCTCACACACCTTTACCGGGTTAATTACTGTATGTCCCTGCTCTGTAAGAACTTTTTCGATTGCCTCTGCTCTCTCCTTATAGTCGGATGTTCCTGTTACTGGTAAACTTATATATACTTTCATCTGCTGCCTCCTTTTAGCTGTTCAAGCTCTGTCTTTATGTTTTCTGCTAATGCTATAAGCCTGTCTATAATGTTGTCTGTAATATAACTGTTAGCTTCCAATGTGAATTTAATATTTGATGCCGCAGTTATAATATTGTTCTTTATATCAGCTTCTGATGTGAGAGATTCAACTGTCCCCTCAACACGTTCTACTGGCATAACATCAGGATAATCTGCAATATTCTTCTGTCCTTCAACCTGCTTATCTGCAGGCTCAGCTTCTGTCTTTATCGGCTTTTCAGGCTCCTGTGTCTCTATAGGAGAGGCTTTGGGAACTGTCTTTTCTATATCGTGTATCTCCTCCTGCTTTGCCTTTACAACCTTCGTTTTCTTTTCTGGCCTTTTTATATCAGCTTTGGAACTGTGTTTGTGTTGCACCGGTGCAACTAGGGGGTTTTTCTCAGGATATTCTTTAGCATATATCTGCTGCCATACTGTCTTGGCATCAGCCTCACTATTTATTATGTTCCTGCCTGCTATGTTCATTGTGGCAATGTATACTTCCTGTGGATTGTATGTATCCTTCTCTGATGTCCTAAGGCTTACAACTGCTATATCCTCTCCCTGCTTGAAAGAAACTGCTTTTCTTCCTGCTCCCTGTATTCGTACTGAATAAATCATATCTCCCGCAGGTGCAAACATATCCACAATGTTGTCAGCATTTAATTTCTCGTGTGTAACTGCATCATATATGCTTTCATATACCTCTATATTCTCTTCACATATTTTGTATATAATCTGCTCAAGCTCTGACTTTTCGGTATCTGTGCCCTCAGCATATACTTCCAGATCACTTATTTTCTTTTCCTCATCAACTTCCGCTTTGAGTGTCTGTATTTCTCTCTTGGAATACTCTGGTGTAAGCTCCTCATTAAGTTCATCTGGAAGCTGGAGCATAATAACAAGCTTGGCATACCCAAAACCTTTATATGACGTCTTAAGCACTGGACTGTTGCCATTTTCCGAAAATCTATCATTGATGTTTATAAACCGTGATACCATTGTCTTATCCAGACCATACTCCACCCTGGCAAATTCGATTACGTTAGTATATGCAGACCATTTTAGAATATCTGTATCTCTTGCCAGCTTTAACAAATAGCCAATTCTTACGAACCCCTCAGCAGTTTCTTTCATCTGCTTATCAAGTGCCGTCTTATATTCATCATAATTCCTAATTTCTTCTAATTCATTCATCCTGCTTTCCCTGCCTTTCCTGCAATGTGAGCTACATAAGCCTTTAAGAAGCTGTCTATTATCTCTTTGTCTGGCTTGGTATCCCTTATTCCATACCACTGCTGTACTTTGTTATTTTCATATTCCACTGTAATATATGGTTTATCTGGCTCATTTTCGTGCCTTATTACAAGTATTATTGCTTTATTCTGGTTATAGTTGCTTAAATACCTCTGATGGTCATCACCCACACAATGATGTAAAATACGTCCTTCCATAACAACTTCTCCTGCATCTCTTGCTGGTCTTATAAGCAGTCCCGACTGCTGCCAGGTATATTTTGTTGTAACTTTCGCTGAATTAACCTTTATCTTTGCATATTTCTCATTCATCTGTTTAACGTATTTGGCACTCTTTGCACGTTCCATCTTCTCTCTTAACTCTATGTATGTTTTGTGAAGTTCTCTCGGTCTTAAATACACTGTATTGCTAAGATCATCTCCATTAGCTTCCCTCGCTCTTAAGTAATCATCATATTCTGTAATAGCATCTGCCAGAATGGCGTGTTCTGGTATATTCTTATTAAGATAGTTCAATAGCTTTTCAGGGCTCTGGTACTTTAAAATGTGCCTTAGCTTATCTTCCGTAGGTGCAGCTATATACAATCTTGTAACAATCTCTGCATTATGATGTGTAAATGGTATTTTTCTGTAATTCATAATTTTAATTACGCTTAATGCAAGCAGTTCCTGTTCGGACTCTCTTAAATACCTTAACTGTTCAGTTGTTATTCTTAAAATTCCTGCGGCTGTTTTTGCTTTTTTATTAATATCTCTTGTTTGTCCATTCGCAAAAATTAACCTCCTGCATATCTGCATAAGGCCTATTTTGTATAACTGCTCTATCTGCGGTGCGTGTGCATAAGCAGTAAGAGTATCATATCTGGCCAGTATATGCCTTTCCTCTCTTGCACCTACCTCACTTATAAGCTTATATGCTGTTGCTGGGATGTATCTTAAATCACTTTTTTCAACTGCCTCACTGTAATTAACTTCACACAGCTTGCCTGACCTGTATATGTCAAGCTTTTTACTCTTCCACCATTTTCCTGTATTACAGCTATTGTCATATATCCTCTCATAATCTCTTCTTAAGAACTCCCTGCCATACTCCCATATCTTTTTAGTTAATACACTGTCTGGGCTTCGTACTGCGCTTACTACGTAGGCTCTTATTACAAGCGTTTCATCTTCTGCCACCTGATACAAAAGCACTTCAAATTCCTGTTTTGTAATCTTTGCACGCCCCCAGTTAAGCAGTGTCCCTTTTCTTTTGCATTTTGGACACTCTTTTGATTGATATCTTCGTGGCACAATATCCACCGATGGACCTGCATAAGCTTCTGTGGCTTTTATTCGCCTTGTAAATTTTTCTCCACACTGACAGCAATAATAATCTGCATAACTACCCTTGCGCTTGTAATAAATAATGTTTCCAGCTTCTATGTATCTGTTAATAGTTTCATCTAAGAACTTTGGTTTTTCAGGCATAATAGCAAATAACTTTTCTTTTTCATTTTCTTCTTTTAACATTCTTTCTGATGTTTTAATATCAAATGCTTTCTGCTCTATTGCATAGATTAAATCTTCGTTATCCCAGCCAGCAGGTATTTCCTTTGCATACCATTCTTTTAATAACTGCTTATCCACTCTGTCTATACTAGCTTTACTCAACTCTCCTGAATATGGCCTGCTCCAGCAAGTTGATATACAGTCCCATTTTTGATTTTCATAATTAAAATGTGCATATTCTTTGTCATTCACTGCCATTCTGTACTTTATTGTCCCAGCGATATAAAGGTCTATTATCAGATGCTTTTTATTATCAATATCAATAACAGCTGCTGTCAGTTCTCTATCTGATACAGGTATTCTGCCTTCATATGCTAATATTTTCTGCTTTTTCACTATCTGCTGCCTCCAAGATAATATTCATCTATAAGCCTGTACGCTGTTGCCATTCCGGGGATACCCATTTTTACATTGCTATTTCTTATGCCCGCCTGTTTTACTATATTTTTGTCTACATCATACGAATTAGTGAAGCTCCATTTTAGAAGTGCCGCTATACAGCCTTTTATGCTCTTGCCTTTAGTTCTTACCGCCACAGCCATATCTTCGCACTCTGTACACCTCTTTTTTATGTAGGTAACCCAGTCTTCTATTATCTCTTTAGGCTGTAGCTCCTCTGTCTCAACCTCTATTTTTCCAAATGCGGCCATAAGCGGAGAACATAATTTATCCACCATTCCATCTATATAGTCCTGCGCATCATCCGCATCTATGCCATTTTCTCTTGCTATTGTCATAACTGCATCTGTATCACCTTCCTGTAATTGTGCTGCTGCCGCTTCGTTTACTTCTTCTGCACTGTTAAACTCTCCGAATATATCAAACATCTTCATACTCCTTTACTTTTTCTATATGTCCTTTTAACCAGTTTCTGTATGAATGTTCCTCTTGCAGGCGAAATTCATACTTATGTCCTGCAAGCAGTTCATCCAGCTTTATCCATTCATCTGCGTTTGCCACATCACCGCCTTTTGCTGTTTTATAATTATTCTGCTTCCACTTGTCTGGCCAGCCAGCATTAAAAGCATTTGCCACATAAGGAGACTCTGTATATATAACCAGTTCACATTTTTCTTTCATCCGTTGTAGTGCTTTAATAACTGCTATTAGTTCTGCCCTATTAGGCTTCATATCGTGCAGCAGTTCTGTGCTGTCCAGTGTTATCGGCTCCGTGTCTGTTACAAGCTCCAATATGTAGCCTATAATGCCATTCTGTACATTTAGTCCCTTAAAGGTTGTTGCTGTATATATGTTTACCTGTCTCATTGCTCCTCCTTATGGGTCATCCTGTAATCGTAATAGCTTGTACTCTGTATAATGCAGATAATTCATTCCTGTATAAGGGTTTGTCCCCATTACTATCGACAATGGATCTATAAAATATCCTGGTGTCGGCTCCGGACCATTTTCTATAATCTTTCTCATCGTCCTTCTGCTGTAATCAGTGCGTTCTGGCTCAGGACGTACCAAATTCCTTGAACAGGAATACTTAACAAGTTCTTTCTGTTCCTGTACGCTGAACATATTAAGCTGTTCATATTCTTCCGTATTTTCTTCCGGCTGTTTAACGATATATTCAGCCAGATCTGCATATCCGCCAGTTTCATATATGTTCTGATAGTTAACGTGTCCAAACCTTTCCCAGCACTTTGTTATAATCTTATCTGCACCTGTAACCCTGTTTATAAGGATATGTATATGCACACCTCCGAGTGCTCCTACCTCAATTCTGTATATATACTTCACAATCTCATCAATACTCTTATATCTTGTCCTGAGACTTCTTAAGAAGCTGTTAAGGTCTTTCCTTACTTCGTCGATGCTTTTCCTTGTTCCCTTCGGATACTTTAGTGTTGTCCATAGATCTCCCTCCTTAAAGTTTGCTTTTATTAATCTTCTTACTCTCTTTTCTTTATTTCTCTGGTTCTGCTTTCTAATCTGCTCCTGTGTTGCTTTCTGTCTTTTATGGCGTTTCTCGCCCTTAGCTCCATAATTACCAATAAATTTGTACTCATACTCATTAGAGCCAGGGAAGTGCCATACATCTTTTCTGTAAGCCATACCTGTCTCCTTAAATGTCCTAACTTTAATATATTTATAAAGTTACAAAGACGAGCCTGCGCCCGCTTGACTTTCAGTGAACTTACACATATAATAAATATGAGATTTATCTATATGTGTTTTGAGAAAGAGCCGGTATTCCTTGTACCAGCTCTTTTTCTATTATTCATCTATACTTTGCTTACTTTTACATATATAGTGTCTGTTATTGTTTTATCTATATAGACTTCCGCCTTTATCTTTCCATACTCTTCTGCCAGCCTGAATAATCTGTCATACAGGTTATTATACGGAACTGCCACAAAAGATGTTATCCAGTTCGTGTCTCTTTGCTCTTTCTCAAAGTGCTCTTGTGCCTGTGCATATAACACGCCATTACTCCTTTCTAACATAACCTGCCGCAGCTAATGCCTGCTCATTTAACTTCTGTCCATATTCTTTTTTCTGTTCTGTAGACAGTGACTTATGTTCTATTATCTTGTCGCCTTCCATAATCTTTATTACTATGTTCATACGCTTCACCTCTTGTTTGGTTACTTTCTTATATGCCAACACTGATTGTCTTAATTACTTTTTAATCGCAGAATGACCAACTACAATGTGGACAGCCTGTTATTAATGTTGTCCCTGCCTTTTCTTATTTTCTCTTTCCATCATTGCATATAGACGTTAATGCAATGCAGATAATAGTTGTTATTGCTACTGCCGTTATATTCATATTTTTGCTCCTTGTTTAAATATCTTGTTTAATCTTGCTTTTACTCCTATACTTTAATTACTGGTATTGCAGTACCTAGTTTTTAGGAAAGGAGTTTATTCAAAATGAAATTAAATCCTGATTGTATAAGAGATATCCTATTTGCAATTGAAGAAAAAACATCTATGAAAACGCTTTTTTATCTTGATGAAGATAATTGTCATACAATATTTCCTAACTATGATTTAGACACTGTCCTATATCACTTACGCCAATGCGATATGTATGGTTATCTTTATAATTCTTCACTAAGCTGTACTGGAAGTTGCACCGTTGTTGATTTAACTCCAAAAGCCCACGAATTTATAAATAATATCCGAAAAGATACAAACTGGAATAAGACTAAGGAAATAGCTGGAAAAGTTGGAAGCTTTTCTCTTAATGCGCTTTCTCAGATTGCAACTAATGTAATCACATCACTTATAAATTCATACACAGGTCTTACTTGATATGAAATATCTTCTTTATAACAAATCTTGAACATTCATCTAACTCTTGGTCTGTTGGGTGAATGTTTTTTCTTATCAAGTAATTAGATAATATCAGTTTATCTAATCTGTTCTTTATCCAACCAACAGCACATATTAGTGTTGTAGTCATAAATAGCAAATTCATATTCTCACCTCTTTAACCAGATAATCACCAACACTATTGTTGAAAAATATATTTGGAAGTTTGGATGTCTCTCCCTGAATGGTATCCTTATAACTTCATAATGCTTAATGCCAGATACTTTCATTTTCTTTATAGCTGATACTTCCTGTATAAATGTCTTGGCTTTCTCTTCTATGAATGGTTCATAACTACGGATAATGTACTTATATGTTTTCTTTTCAATAGCTCTCACCTCCTTGTATGTTACTTACTTTAAATAATTCTTGAACTTATGTTCAATTTTTGTTAACATTAACTTGTCCTTATCGGGCAGGAAAGGAGACTCTATATGCTACTTATAGAAAAACTTATCTGCCCTGTTCTTTTTAGTTAAGGTTGCAATTGTGGTTACCCAAAGCACGTTAAACTGGGGTATAATGTAATAATTGATATGGCGTAACAAATGCTCGCAAGAGTAACGGGTTGGAACTGGTTAATAAATCCTCACCATATCGGGATGTTCCTTGATTTCCACCAGCTAATGGGCAGGTAATTAATGCTGAACTAAAACAGCATAAGTGGTGGAATACTTGATAGAAACACTTAGCGTTATTATGTGTGATGAAAATCTGCAAAATATAAAAAGTAAAAAAATTTAGCACTAAACTGTTAGAGATAACGCCTCTGACAGTTTTTTGTTTTATTACGAATTTCTTATAAAAAAATACTTTACTATTTCCTTATCTTCTATTTTCAACAACTCTTTCGCTTTGTATATTTCACTCTGTGTCCATTGTCTTACGCCTGTAAGTTTTAGCGATACACTTCTTTCAGATAATCCCATTTTTTTTGCAAAACTAATTTGATTTCCATATATCTCTTTAATTCGATTTTTCAATTTTTGATTATCGAATTTCACATTTAAGCCTCCTTATTTTGTTGCACAACGCAACTTTCTTTGTAAAAAAAATATATTTCAAATTCTGTAGGCTTAATTTTTAATAAATCGCATATCTTTTCAGCTTCATCTAAGTCCATCGGTCTTATATTATTAATTTTTTGATTTGCTGTCGATTGTGCTATATTAAGTACTTTCGCTACATCTTTTTGGGTGAGCTGTAATTCAGCCATACGTCCTTTGATTTTATTAGTATTAATCAACTCTTAAACCTCCTTTCGACATTCGCATTGTAGCATTGCGCAACTCAACTGTCAATAGCATTGTGCAACATTTTTTCTATTTTTTTATTTTATATATTGCACTGTGCAATAGTTTGATATATAATACGAGCATAAGGAGGAGCTTCTTAATGAATAATATTGAAATAGGAAAAAGAATACACAACGCACGTACTTTAAGAAAATACACGCTTGATGAAGTAGCTAAAAAAATTGGTGTTGCTAAATCTACGATACAACGATATGAAAATGGTAAAATAACAAAAATTAAACTACCTGTTATTGACTCTATTGCCAATGCCTTAGCTGTAAACCCAGCTTGGTTAGTCGGTAAATCAGAAGAAATGGAAATACACACTTCCATTAATTCTTCTAATAAAATTCTACAATACTATAACGTACTCAACGACCTTGGCAAAAAAGAAGCAACTAAACGTGTTGAAGAACTAACATATATTCCTTTATATAATCAGGATACTAATTTATTAGATGCAGCTCATTCTCTTAAGAACGCAACCAGCGAAGAGCATGCTAACGATGACGATATTATGAATGATGAGAATTTCTAAATAAAAGAGGGGATAAATTTGAATTACGAGGAATTACTTATTGAAGCTGATAGCAATAATTTGATTACAAAAGAAAAACCTCTGCTTGCTAACGCAGGAAGAATTAAAGGAAATCGTATTGCTATCAAACAGGACTTACCTACACAGAAAGAAAAAGCCTGTGTCCTTGCTGAGGAACTTGGACACTTCTACACTTCCACTGGCAATATATTAGATATGTCAGACACTTCTAACAGGAAGCAGGAATTAAGAGCCCGCCTATGGGCTTATAACAAACAAATAGGCTTAAGAGGTCTAATTGATTGCTATAAAGCCAATTGTAAATCTATTCACGAAATGGCTGAATATCTTGATGTAACGGAAGAATTTCTACTAGAAGCCATTGAGTGCTACCGCTCAAAGTATGGGGTGTATGCTAAATTAGATAATTATTTTATTGGCTTTATACCTACTTTATACATTATAGAAGAATATATGCAAGCTACAGGTTTATAATTATCAAAATAAACAACAGATTTATAATATACTTAAATAAAATTGCATTTATTTGTGACAAAAAATGGTAATTTATTTTTACTTTTTATATTGACAATTATGATTGAAACAGGTATTATAACTCAAGAAGATATGGCTGACTTGTTTGGCTGTGAATAGAGGACTTGAGATATATATCTCAAGTCCTCTATTTGCATTTAAGGAGAAATATATGAATAAACAACCACAAGAATTTTTAACAATTGAACAACAAATCGAATTACTTAAAGAAAGACATTTAATTTTCAATAATGAAAATTTTGCAAAAAGTATGCTTTTAACCCACGATTATTATGAAATAATTAATGGCTACAAACAATTTTATATAATCAAAACCGATAACCATAATGAAATATATAAACCTGGCGTAACATTTGAACAGATATTTTCTTTATTTTCTTTTGATAGAGCTATTAGACAAATGTTAATGTCTTCCCTCATTGACCTAGAAGAACATATGCGAAGCCTAGTTTCCTATGTCATTGCAAAACATTATGGCACAAAACATAAAAATTACCTAAATTCAAAAAATTATGTTAACGCAAAAGTATCCAATCAAAATTGGTCTAAAAATAATATATTAGCTTCTCTTAACTTTGTGATAGAACATCCAAAGCCTCCGATTACATATCATTTGAATGAATATGGTAATGTTCCGCCTTGGGTACTATTAAAGCAAGTATATATGAGCACACTATTTAACCTGGTAAGAATTCTTAAACCAAAACTTAAAGAAGAAGTAATAATGCTTGCCTACGGTGTATCCAGAGAAGTTGCTAAACAAGCTGAAATAAAGCAGTTATTTATGCAATCTCTTATTCTTTTCCTTGATTATAGAAATATGGCAGCTCACGGAAATAGGATGTACTCATTTAAAACTAAACACGATATATCACTTAATGAAATTAGTATTAAAAAATTGCGTTCTTATGGTTTAGATTTAAAAGAGATTGCTGAATACAATGGTTTAGGACGGCTTATCAGCCTTTTATATTTATTTAATTATAAAATGCCTTACCGAAATCTGGATTTTGTTTTTACTAAAGAGATTTATCGCCATTGTTCTGTGTATCCAAAAGATATATATCATTTAATTATATCCTCTGGATATAATCCAGAAAAATTTGAAATTAAGGACAAAAATTTCAAGTATACAATTGCTGAAATTGTAGATGAAAATGGGAATATAATTAACGAACAAAAATTTAATAGCATCTTCTCTAACAAACCTATCGTTAATGAAGTGGCTGCAACTCTTGAACAAGAGGATTCCGTCTTTATGTTAAAACATAATTATAGAAAATGCCGAAGACCTCAAACAAGACGTAATTGGAAGACTCGTAAGTAACCATTACATTATTATTTTTAAACACCATTTTATGTTATAGAATGGTTACAAATTAGGTATTATTAGCTTTAAACTAATATTGTGATTGAAACCTTTAAAAATAAACATATTATATTATTAAAAAAAGGAGTGAAACATAATGAATGCATTAGATAAGATTGTAAAAAGCAATCGTATGCCTGTACTTTTTGTAGGTTCAGGTATTTCAAGAAGATACTTACAAGATTATCCTGATTGGGGTGAACTTCTACGAAAATCTTTTGATGTGTACAATAAAGACTCATATCAGTATCAAAAATACATTGATAAATATACACGAGAAGGTCTTACTGATTTTGAAATAAATGCAAGAATGGGGACTATTATCGAAAATGAATTTAATGAGGCTTTCTTTGACAGAAAAATTAAATTGAATTTTATTAAAACTAAAGATCCAGCCTGGGTAAAAAGAGGTGTTTCACCTTATAAAATGTACTTATCGAATATTTTTAAAAAGCTTCCGTTAAAATCAGCGAATTATCTTAACAAAGAAAAAGAATTATTCCAAAATCTAAAAAATAAAGTTTCTGCTGTCATAACCACTAATTATGATCAGTTTCTGGAAAAGGAAATTTTTAATAATGATTACACTGTTTTCAGACACCAGTATGAATTATTTTCCGCTGACAGCTATAATTCAGCAGAAATATATAAAATACATGGATGTGTCACTGATGCTGATTCTATCATTATTACTGAAAAAGACTATAAAGAATTTACTGACTCAAGAAAGCTAGTTATTGCTAAAATGCTTACTCTATTTTCTGAATCACCAATAGTATTTTTAGGATATTCTTTCACCGATGAAAATATTCGCAACATAGTAGCTGATTTCTTATCTTGCCTTACAAGTGAACAATTAGATAATATTGACGAACATTTTGTATTTATATCTTTTAAAAAGGGAGAACGTAAGCTCATTGAAAATAAAAATACCATAATTCTTCCTAACGGGCAAAAAATACCTGTTACTGAAATACAAACCGATAATTATCTAAAAGTATTTAGTACACTTAACAAAGTTGTTCCTGGAATATCACCTATCAGGATTCGTGATACCAAACGAATTGTTCGCAAAATTGTGGATGAAAATCTTTCATCAGCAAACGCAGAATCAATAATCGTAGGTTTAGATGATCTTGATAATATGGATTTATCAGCAAAACCATTAGCTATTGCTGTTGGATACCGTGATAACATCCTAAATAAATATGGATATGGTTTAGTCGATGCAGCACTTATATTTGAAGATATAATTTATGATAACAAGAATTTATCAGCTGAAGAAATGTGTAATGTAAGATTTAAATCTCTACCATACAATCTGCTTATGCCAGTATATAAGTATATTAAAAAAGCAAATTACACATTAATACCAGATTCTCACTTAAAAGTATATGTAGATAAGCACAACACAATTGATTTAATACTTGGCACATCTGTAAAGAAAACAATTAGCAAATTGCCACACTATTCTAATTTCAATGAACTTAAAGCTGGCATTGAAGAACAAAAAGACATTAAGAAAGTTCCTGCTTTAATATTAGCCAATATAGATTTACTTGATATTAATACTATGCGTACTCTTTGCAAAGATATGTTTTTGAAATCAACACCTGAACTACTTAAAGATAACACCTACTTCAAGCGTTGTGTAATGTGTCTAGATTATTGGGAAAATTATCAATCTCCAATAAAAGAAGAATAGCTAGTGAACCTTTTTTGGTACACACCAAAAACATCACTAGCTAAACTCATAAAATATATACGAACATTTAAATATGTCCTTTGCAACTAATCAGTTCACAAGAATTTTTGGCCGTTAGGAAAATCCTATTATAGCATTAAATTCCATAACGTGAACCACAAACAAATAATAACATTATGGTTGTTGAATGTCAATTTATTTTCACTTTTTTAACAACTTTTTAACAACTTTTTAGTCGATAAAATATAGCTTTTTTCTACATTTAATAATATTAATAAAAGCCCCTGTGCTACCAACACAAGAGCTTTTACCACGATACTTACATAAGCACTGCTTATGATATAATACCGCCTTAGACAAGCCATATTATATCATTTCTAACACCGCTTATGCAAGTAGGTGTTATTTTTTATACCCATTTTTACTGAGTTGCACCGGTGCAACTTGCATATATTTTACAGAGAGGATGATTATTATGGCTAAGGATATACTTAATATGAAATCTGCTTGTGCCTACATACGTGTGTCCACGGATAAACAAGAAGAACTTTCGCCAGATGCACAGAAGCGGCTTTTGATTGACTTTGCAAAAAAGAATAATATGTCTCTTTTGGCAGAAAACATTTACATTGATAATGGTATTTCCGGCAAGAAAGCAGACAAACGCCCAGAATTTATGAAAATGATAGGAATGGCAAAAAGCAAAGAACACCCATTCGATGTTATTCTTGTATGGAAATTCAGCCGATTTGCGCGTAATCAGGAAGAATCGATTGTCTACAAATCTTTACTTAAAAAGAACCGTGTTGATGTTGTGAGTGTATCCGAGCCACTTATTGATGGTCCTTTTGGTACCTTAATAGAACGTATAATAGAGTGGATGGATGAATACTATTCTATTCGTCTGTCTGGCGAAGTTCTAAGAGGTATGACTGAGAAAGCCTTACGAGGTGGTTACCAGTCTTCTCTCCCTCTTGGTTACCGAATGAATAAAGAGACTGGCATACCTTACATATACGAAGAAGAAGCTGTTATTGTAAGAAAAATATACAATGACTACATTGCCGGCCACAGCTACTTGGAAATTGCCAGGGAACTTAATGCCATTGGATATAAAACTAAGCGTGGGGCTACATTTGAGGGACGTACTGTTGAATATATATTAAGTAATCCATTTTATTATGGAGCCGTCCGCTGGAATAGACAAAATCACGACAATCATACAATAAAGGACATTAGTGAATGGATTATTGTTATGGGTAAACACCCAGCAATAATTGATAAAGAAACTTGGGATTTGGTACAACATCTTATGGCTTTAAGAAGCAAACCATACAAAGCACGAGCCGCTGGACATATGAAGCATTGGCTTGGCGGAATTGTAAAATGTTCTGACTGCGGAGCTTCTCTTATGGCTGGGCTTAATGCTACACGTTACCAATGCGGTAACTACAACAAAGGCAAATGTCTGCATAGTCATTTCATCAAAACTGCTGCCCTTGAACAGGCTGTATATAACGCATTTGAACGAGTTTTTGATGGAACTGCCGAATTGCATTACGAACTAAAAAAAGCTTCAAACGAAGCTAATACAGATGACAAAGATATACTTCTTAGTAAATTATCTAAACTTGATGATAAAGAAGCAAGAATAAAGCAAGCATACCGGGATGGAATTGATACAATAGAAGAATATAAAGAAAATAAACAACTGCTTAATGACGAACGTAAAGCACTTGAAAAACAGTTGGAAGCCTTCAGCTTGGCATCTGATGTTTCCAATGCTGCTATGCTTAAGAGCATATCAACTGTATATGACATTATAAAAGATACTTCCAAGGACACACTAACAAGAGCCAATGCTATAAGAAGTGTTGTTGACCATTGTGTGTATGATAAGGAAAATGATAAGCTGGAGATATACTTCTTTTTACAAAAATAAATAGCAAACATTTTACTTGCTATATTTTTTCAAAGTTATCAAACCCGCATATATGCTGGCTTTTCAGCAGTATACCTTATTGAAGTATGGTGGACCGGACGGCGAGCTTGGTGCTTCTATGCGTTACATCTCGCAAAGATATTCTATGCCATACAGGGAAGTTGCCGGGCTGCTTACAGATATCGGCACTGAGGAGCTGGGGCATTTTGAAATGATTAGCACAATGGTTCACCAGCTCACAAGAAACCTTACAATGGAACAGATTAAAGGAACTCCTTTTGAAGCCTACTATGTAGACCATACATCAGCAGTGTGGCCTCAGGCGGCAGGTGGTATTCCATTTAATGCGTGCGAATTCCAGTCAAAGGGTGATTCTATAACAGATATCGTTGAAGATATGGCGGCAGAACAAAAGGCACGCACAACTTACGATAACCTTATAAGGCTTGCCAAAGATGACCCCGATGTTCTCGACCCGCTTAAATTCTTAAGAGAGCGTGAAATCGTCCACTTCCAACGTTTTGGTGAAGCCTTATCTATAATACAGAGCAAGCTTGACTGTAATAATTACTATCTATACAATCCTGAATTTGATAAAAACTGCAACTGTATCAAGAAATAATTATGCCAATATGAAATCATAGTCTATAGCATAAAATTGGACTGTCGCAATAAGAAAATATAACTATATAGATATACCGACTTAACTATCAATCTATATAATATATACATTTCTTAGTGCGGCAGCCCCTTTATTAATATATAAAGCTGTCTGGCAGGTGTACGCTCTCCTGTATCTTCCTTATATTTCCTGTCTATACAAGCTGCGTGTGAACCATACGAATTCTTCCACATCAGATAGCTTCTGTATCCAATAAAAATTTATATCCAATAAAATTATATATTCTTAATTAGTATGTCATAACCTCATACCCATCATCAGTAACGTGAACCATTATTTCCCACTGTGCTGAATATGAATCATCTTCTGTGTATATTGTCCAGCCATTGTCATCATCAACGTATACGTCCGGGTAACCAGCATTAATCATTGGCTCAATAGTGAATACCATACCGGGTGCCATAACCATACCTGTTCCCTTCTTAATAACATAACTGACAAATGGTGTTTCGTGGAATTCAAGACCAATTCCGTGTCCGCCCACTTCACGGACCACTGAATATCCATTTTCCTTGGCGTGCTTGCTTATTGCATCTGCAACATCTCCCAGATGTCCCCATGGCTTAACCTGTGCAAGACCAAGCTCCACACATTCCTTTGCAACATCTACAAGCTTCTTATGCTCAGGTGCAACATTTCCTAAACAGAACATTCTTGAAGAATCTGAAAAATAGCCATTAAGAATTGTTGAGCAGTCAACATTTACGATATCACCATCTGCTAATACTATATTAGATGATGGAATACCGTGACATACTTCATTGTTAATAGATGTACACACACTCTTTGGAAATCCTTCATAATTAAGAGGTGCCGGAATCCCACCCATAGCTGTTGTCTTTTCATACACCATCTCATCAATTTCCTGTGTTGTCATACCCACTTTAATGTTCTCAGCTACATAATCAAGTACAGCAATATTAATCTTACTGCTCTCTCTCATACCCTGAAGCTGTTCTTCATTCTTTATAATGCTTCTTGGCGGAACTTTGTGGAATTTCTTTCTGTACATTTCAATTTTCTTATCAAAATCCATATGGCATTCACAATAAGGCTTTTTACTGCCACACCAGCAAGGGTCATTTCTCATTAACTTCTTCATTGTTGTTACTCCTCATTTCTGTGCATATATACACTTTCTAATCTGTAATATTACTATATATACAATACCAATTTATAATACTGTTATACATATGCAATACCACAATATATCTGCATCAGCTATACCTGCAAATTACTAATTACTGCTATATATTTACATCAGCTATACCTGTGCATTACCACTATATATCTACATCAACTATACCTGCAAATTACCAATTACTGCTATATATCCTCATCTTCACATTATTGCTGTAATACCTCAACTATAGCTGGCAGGAACTGCTTTTTACGCGATACAACACCAGGAAGTATTACATAATTGTTGGTTATCTCATCAAGGTTAAATGCCTGCATAAGCACCTGTTCAGCATTCTTACCTGATAACATAACATACGATGTCTCTTTCATTACATCTGTCAGAAGAAGATATGCAATATTTATGTCATCTGACTTATCCGTAACACTTGTGATATAAGAAGCTTCTTTCTTAATAAGCTCCTCTATCTCTTCCTGACTCATACAATTTACTTGTCCAACACCTACAGTTATCTCTCCAATTGAGAACTTCTTATAATCCCTATAGAATATCTCTTCTTCTGATTTATCGGAAAGATTACTTCCTGCCCTGAACATTTCCCTGCCATATTCTTCTATATCAATACCAGCTATATCAGCTAATACCTGGCAGGCATCAACATCATAATGTGTGCAGGTTGGTGATTTTAATATAAGCGTATCTGATATTATTGCCGAACATAACAGTGCGGCTGTCGTCTTATCAATATCTATATTATGCTCACAGTACATCTGATATATTATTGTGGCAGTACAGCCGAGCGGCTGGTTTCTGAAAAATACAGGTGTTATCGTCTGTATACAGCCAAGTCTGTGATGATCTATTATCTCCAATATATCAGTATCTTCAATACCAAATACAGCCTGGTTTTTCTCATTATGGTCCACAAGAATTACCTTCTTCTTATCGGTCTTAATAATATTTCTTCTTGAAATCATACCGACATATCTGCCTGTATCGTCCTCAATTGGGAAATCCCTGTAACGCTTCTTAGCCATTATATCCTGTATATCTTCAATAAAATCGTTTAGCTTGAACTTAATAAGTGCTTCCTGCTTCATAAAGAAACTTACAGGAATGGCCTGATTAATAAGTCTTGCAACTGTATATGTATCATACGCTGTCGATATTATAACACAATTATGCTGTGCAGCTATCTTGGTTATTGTGCTTGATACCTTTGCACCCTCACATATTATAAGACATCCCGCCTCCATCTCAATAGCACATAATTGTGACTCATATCTATTGCCAAGAATTACAAAATCACCCTCTTCAATCATATTTTCCATCATATCAGGATTGGCGGCAGCAATAATCATCTTCCCCTTATTAAAATGCTTATCTATATCACCAGTTATAACCTCGCCCTTAAGGGTATCCACGATATTACTGAGACTTGTGCCTGAAACAGATAATATATCACTGTCATACATTTCAAAATATGACTTAGCAACATCACTGATTGTAACAAGTCCTTTCAGCTTATCATCTTCAATGATAGGAAGTGTCTCAACACCTCTTTCTTTCATTAATTTCCACGCATTTCTTACTGAAAGTTCTTCCGATATTCCACTTATCTTCCTGACATCAATATCTCTTACCTGAGGTCTAACATCTTTAATATATGCCGGAGGCTTTACACCACATTTTTCAAGAACATACTGAGTTTCTTCGTTAAGATGTCCGGCTCTTTTAGGAATGTAATCCTCACTTCCAGTAATCAGATTTTTCAGTCTGGAATAGCATATTGCTGAACACACCGAATCTGTATCCGGATTCTTATGCCCTATTACATATACCTCTCTCATAACAATCTCCATTCTTACGCAATTTAATACAACATTGCTGTATTGCGAAGGGACAACAGTCAGTCTTAATACATACCTTCTTGTCATAGTAATCACGAATATATCATTATTTATTCATAACTTATATTATGAACTCTTATTATTAAAAAGTCCAGTATATAGATGATTGAGTTTTATTATTAAAATCCATTATATATGTGGTTAAATTTTGTTAATTAAATCCCATATATAAATAGTATATAAATAATTAAATTTTATAAATAAAAAAAGCTGGAATTCTACAAGCTTATATCCTTAAGGCATATTCTGCATTAAAGGCAGCTATGTAAATTCCAGCTTATCTTATTAATCTGTGATTATATTTAACTAATTCCTGAAGACAACTATCTTAGTCTCATCTGTATATCCAATTGTTCTCATATAGTTCCTCATATCACCGATGGCCTTCTTGTATTCTCCATAAGCTTCACGGCACTTTTCAAATGCTGCAATAGCCGCAGCATCATCTCCCTTATCCTTAGCTGTCCAAGAATCACAAGCATACTTGTGAACAAGTCTGTGTGCAGAATCAAGCTTCTTGAATTCCTGACATCCTGTAATCTTAGGATCTGTCTGTGCATGCATCCACTTACCAAGCTTACAACTGTCCGGATTGTTAAGCTGTGTAATCTTTAATCTCTCGAAATCTGCAACATTGTTGTACACTCTCCACATAAGGATAAAGTGGTCAATCTCGAATATTTTTAACATATCCTGAGTTGTTACTTTACCAGCTTCCCTGAACATATCGCTTCGGCAGGTATCTATATATCTTCCTATCTTGAATATATGGGTACCAGTCTCTGTACATTCTTTAGTCAGCATTCCGTAAGAATCTGCTATTGTCTGTACCTGATTAGTAAATTCTGTTGTTGTCTCTGACTGTCTGTCAATGTCATTGAAAATGCTTTCTACAGAAGCATTGATTGCTACCATCTGTTCATTCATCCGTTCAATATCTCTTAATGATATCTCTACCTTTTCATTACCTTCTGATAACTTGACTGTTGTCTCATTCATTGAATTAGCAAGCACTTCAATATCCTGCTTAAGTTCATTGACATATTTAACAATATCTTCTGCCGACTCAGATGTATTGCTTGAAAGCTGTCTTACCTGATCAGCAACTACTGCAAAGCCCTTTCCTGCTTCACCTGCTCTTGCAGCCTCAATTGAAGCGTTAAGTGCAAGAAGATTGCTCTGGCTTGCTACCTTCTTAACAATATCAACAATCTCGCCGATCTTATTAATCTTCTCGTGGAATGCATTAACCTGATTGTTAATATCCGCTATCTTCTGTGATGATTCATTAACGACTGTTATACTGTCGTTCATATTAGCGGCACTACTCTGTGACACCTGTAACATATCGTGGGTATTATCACGAATCTCACCCATTGCATCTGAAATATTACCAATTGACTCCTTAAGTATCTGGCTTGAAGAATTCATATCTGTTATAGACTGCTGTTGTGTATACACCTGATCAAGCATATTCTTAACATATGAATTATCTCCTATAGACTTCATTGCATCATTAAGTCTCATAATATAATTATTATTAGCTTTCTTATATGCACCAATCATCTGGTTAAGCTTTTCTGCATATATAGGATCTCTAAAACCTTCAGCAGAGACCTCACTGAAATCGCCGGCTATAATCTTATCCATAGCCTGCAATAATAATTCTCTGTCATTGCCTAATGTGTCTTGTGCTGTTCTATTTTTCCCAAACATAACAAAACGACCTCCATTCATTGCTACTTTTATAATTCATTTTAACATATTTAATATATTTAGCCAACTAAATAATTAGCTTTTTTAACATTTTTCACAGATTTAATCACATATATTAATTCATCTGAATAATATAATTATTGAACAGATAAAAATGTGTTTTATACATTTAGAATGGAGGATTTTATTGAAGACAATCAAACGTGTCATTGCTATGCTGTTATGTGTAATGATGATAATGAGTGCATTTGCGTGCAGAAAAGATACCGATAATTCTACAGTTAAGATTACACTCAGCGAGGTTGCCCATTCTATATTCTACGCACCACAATATGTATCTATTGAGCTTGGATATTTTGAAGATGAGAGCATTGACCTTAATCTTGTCACAGGCTTTGGTGCTGATAAGGTAATGACCGCTCTTGTATCAAAAGAAGCTGATATCGGTTTTATGGGTTCAGAAAGTTCTATATATGTATATCAGGAAGGTTCTACCGACTACGCTGTCAACTTCGCCCAGCTTACCCAGCGTGCAGGCAATTTTCTTGTATCCCGCGATAATGAAACTGATTTTAAATGGGATAATCTTAAAGGCAGGATAGTTCTTGGCGGCAGAGCCGGTGGTATGCCTCAGATGCTTTTCGAATATATCCTTAAGAAAAATGGAATATCTCCTGTAGATGACCTTACAATACTTCAAAATGTTGACTTTGGTTCTACAGCAGCCGCTTTCACATCAGGAATAGCTGATTACACTGTAGAATTTGAGCCTTCTGCAACGCTCCTTGAACAGCAGAAGGAAGGCTATGTAGTAGCTTCTCTTGGTACTGACAGCGGATATGTCCCTTATACTGCCTACTGTGCTAACAAAAGCTTTATTGAAAAACACCCTGATGTAATCCAGGGCTTTACTAACGCTATCCAGAAAGGCCTTGACTACGTCAATTCCCACACCAGCAGTGAAATCGCAGAAGTTATCGCTCCACAGTTTCCTGAAACCGACCTTGATACTATAACAACCATTGTTGACCGTTACAAGACGCAGGATACATGGAAGGGCGACACTATCTTTGAAAAGAAAAGTTTTGAGCTTCTTAAAGACATATTAAAGCAGTCTGGCGAGCTTGGCAGTGATGTGCCTTATGAAAAGCTTGTAACAACTGACTATTCTAAAAAGGCGGCTGGAAAATAAATCTGCCTTTTAAAATTAAAAATGTATGGATTATAATCCAGCCACAGCGGCATAATCCATACATTTTATACATTATATATCTTTTGCATATTATATATCTTTGCATATTATATACATTTTATATATTCAATCCGATACAACCAAGAGCTCCACCAATCTTTATAAACCTTGCAGCTACCCCTTAAGAAGCTTTCTAAATCTTCTGCTATGACCTTCAATATATTCTATTACTGTGCCTACAATCCTGCACATCAGTACAAACAGTCCAACTGCAACAACTGCATACACAATAATCATATTAAGCATTACCATATTGATAGCTGCGATTGCAAATATCTTCTTAAAGAATAATAGACATATTGCAATTCCAACCCCCATCGCAATACATACCAATGCCCTCAGCCAGTCAAATGGCCTGCATATTCTTATAAGTGACATCATTCCGATTATAAGAAGTACTATTATTGCAACTGTTGATATCTGCTCATTGCTCATTCCAATAACTGCACCATGTATCGATATCACCGCCAACATAATAAAATCAGTTATTCCTGCGGGCAGTGCCTTTATAATGACATTCGTAAGGAAATCCCCACGTATTATATTCTTATTAGGCTGTAATGCCAGAAAGAATGCCGGTGTTCCAATTGTAAATGCTCCAAGCAGTGACAATTGAGTTGGATAAAGCGGATAAAGGTTAGCCGCTATAAGTGTAAATATTGTCGTTAATATCGAGAATATATTTTTAACAAGAAACAGAGAAGCTGACCTCTGTATATTATTAACCACACGCCTGCCCTCAAGCACAACCTGAGGCATTTTGGAAAAATCTGAGTCTAAAAGAACTACCTGTGCCGCATTGCTTGCTGCCTCGCTTCCCGATGCCATAGCCACACTACAGTCAGCACATTTTAACGCTAGCACATCATTAACTCCATCTCCTGTCATAGCTACAACCTTGCCGCTTTCTTTATAGGCTTCTATAATCTCCTTCTTCTGGCTTGGAACAACTCTTCCGAATACAGTATACTTAGTTATTGCTTCCCTTATATCCTGTCTGCTCTTAAGTGTCGTTGCATCTATATAATTCTCTGCATTGTTAATTCCTGCCCTCACAGCCACCTTTGAAGCTGTGACCGGATTATCTCCGGATATAACAACTATATCCACGCCTTGCGAAGCAAAGTATCCAAATGTTTCTTTGGCTGTATCCCTTATCTCATTCTCCAATATTATAAAAGCATAAGGATTAACCGCTTCTTCTATAAGATTACCGCAAGGGTCACCCACACACTCGCCAAATACAAGTATTCTTTCTCCGTGTCCTGAATATCTTTCAAATATATCCTCATATTCTGCATATGTATCAAGCAGTACATATTCAGGTGCACCGAATATATAACATCTGCCATCTAATACTGCTCCGCTGTATTTGTTCTGTGAAGAAAATGAGTATACTCTCTCTGCACTATTATCCCTGCCCGTAATATGGTAATAATCCTTTATCGCTTTCATCGTTTCATTATCATCATCCATATTGCCGGCAACTCCTGCAATAAGCTTTCCTACATTGTCCTTTAAAAATACAACATCACTTACAGACATATCCGGTCTTGTAATTGTACCTGTCTTATCAACGCACAACACATTAACCCTTGCAAGTGTCTCCACACAATTCATCTCATGTACTAATACATTGCTCCTGGCTAGCTTCTTGACACTAACTACTAAAGCCACGCTGGCAAGCAGATACAGACCTTCCGGAATCATTCCTACCAGTGAGGCAACCATAGATACAACACTATTCTTTATAGTATGCCCAAGAAAGAAATAGCTCTGCACATACATAATAATTCCAAGTGGAACTATTACAACTCCAATTATTTTGACAAGATTATCCAAAGATTTCATCATATCGGTCTTTTTTTTCTTACGCCCTGCCTTGGCTTCCAATGCCAGTCTTGCCGCATACGCCTTATGTCCTACTTGCGTAAGAACTGCCTTACATTCTCCTGATACAATATAACTTCCTGATAATAATATGTCTCCTTTATTTTTAATAACTTCGTCAGATTCACCTGTTACCATCGCCTCATTAACTCTGACACAGCCCTCTGCAAGTATGGCATCGGCACTGAGCTGGTTGCCTGCTGTGAATATACATACATCGCCTTTAACAAGTGTAACTGAATCGACCTCTGATACAGCACTGTCCCTTATAACCTTAGTTCTAGGGGCATTAACAACAGTAAGCCTGTCTAATACTATCTTGGCTTTTATTTCCTGTACTATACCAAGTATAGTATTAAGCAATATAATAGGCAAAAAGGTCATATTAATATATGACCTTACAAGAATTAAAAGTGCTGCAAATACCGCAAATACAAAGTTAAAATATGTAAATACATTTCCTGCGATTATCTGTCCTATTGTCTTAGACTGATTACCTACAGGAATATTATCCAAACCCTGTTCTTTTAATTTATTTACCTCTTCTGTTGTTAAACCAGTTACTATATCAGTCATTAGCGTAATTCATCTCCCTGACAACAACCTTGAACACATATGCTATTGCCGCAATATCTATAACCATCTTAATAACAAAGCAGACTATTATTGATACTGACGAACTGTAATCAAATATCTGGAATGATATATAACTTGCAAACTGTATTATTGCAACATAACAGCCTGTCATATAAGAAGCCACACCCTTAACATATGCCTGTATAGCAGCACTGAGTGCTATAGAAAGAATAACATCAAGTGTGAAGGCTATTCCCATTAATAACCACAAATATGATGGTGCATTAACAAGATTACCAAGTGTCTGGTAAAATGTTTCTGTATCATTCTGTGTAAGTCCTGCCATCATTGCATCAATTCCCTCATTGTTAATAGCTGTGGCTATTGACATTGTAGATATAACTGTAAGTCCATATAGAACTCCATCACCTAAAGCAAGACCTATACCTGATAAATATATATCACCTTTTCTTTCAAATCTTCCATTCATAAACCTGCACAATACATATCTTGCAAATGTCATTGCAACAGCGGCAAGAATTGAATATACAACTGTATATGCTGTACTGTTATAATTAAATGCTTCATCTATTGATGGGATAAGTGCAAGTGCTGACATAATCAGGTTACAGCATATAAATACAAATATTGAGTATGCAAATGCACCAGCCAGCACATTAACAAAACGTCCATTCCACCTTTTAATGACAACTATAGTAAGCACTATAAATGCCGATAACAAAAGAATTCCGCCTGCTGACAGCATATTCTCTGCTCCTGCAGGTATTCCATTTTCTAAACTGATACCATATTCTTCCACAATAATTCCTCCGTAATATTTATCTGTTATTAATTCTAACATACAATGCACTTCTTATACAATTAACTATATATAAAATAAAATTATAATAATCAGCTCCACTATATACAAAAGAGCAGTCACCCACAAGCGACTGCTCTTTAATAATCTTAATTGTATAACAATATATCTTTTCAAAAATCTATATATAAATCAGGAAAAGGCACACTGCAAACCATTCGGATTATAATTTTGTTACGTTGACAGCCTGAGGACCCTTAGCACCTTCTGTTACGTCAAACTCAACAGCAGCGCCTTCCTCTAAAGACTTGAAACCTTCCATATTAAGTCCTGAATAATGAACAAAAACATCCTTTCCAGACTCATCACTTATAAAGCCGTAACCCTTCTGGTTATTGAACCACTTTACTGTACCTTTCATTTCAAGTACCTCCAAATTTAATATGTGGTGATTACACCTTTTTCATATTAACATTTTCAATTGTTAGTGTCAATTTATTTATTATAATCCTAATTAATTTGTCACAATATATGTGGTTCTTCCAAGCTCTATCTTATCATTGCCTCTCTGGGCTATTGCTATTTCATCTCCTGATTTGATACTGCGTTTAGGCACCCTTATCATTGTACTGCTTATAAGCTCTGCATTTTCCTGCTCTTTATTATTAATATATACAGTGCTGAAATCATTGAAATTCTTACCGCTTATACATACATAATCCTTATAATCATACACTTCATCTATTGTAATATCGTCAATTCCCATTTTTAAATCTGTTGCTACATAGGGAACTTTTCCACCATATATCTGTTTATCACCATACAATATATCGTATTCAAGCACCTTTAACTTCTTAAGATAATCAGCATCATTATGCTTTGCCTGATGAAACTTCATAATATAACCTTCTGATATTCCGAGCCTGTCAAATACTGCTGCTGATAGCTGATATGCCTGAAGATCAATATCTTCCTTCTCTAAACCATAATTAGACCATATAAAATACTCTGTCTGGTATATATCACCATTCTCCATAGTATCATTAGTGAAATTAAATGTTGGAAGATGATCGCCATACATAACAAGTACGGTTTCTTCATTTCTTCTGGATAACATATTAGTAAGTTCACCTATAAAGGTATCCATCTCGTGAATCTGGTTAACATAATACTCGAACTGTACCTGTTCCTCTTCATCAAAAAATCCTGAAACTGTTATTCCTGGAATAAAACCCTCTGGCATTGTCGTTGGATAATCTCCATGTCCCTGAACAGATATAGTAAATATATAATCTGCTCCTTCTGTTGAGTCAAGAGCCTTCTTTATCTGTGCTGTAAGCATTTTATCCTTAGCCCAGCCAAGTGGCGTCTTCTGATAATCACTATCCATATATTCAATAGATGTAAAAGTATCGTATCCAAGATGTGAGAACACCTTATATCTGTCATAAAATGTTGCATCATTATTATGGATTGCGTGTGTTGAATAGCCAAGCTTTCTTAAATCATAAGCGGCTGACTCACATGTCTTTGACTGCATAACTGTCCTGTAAGGATATTCACCTGGTCCAAAATCATCAAGGTTAACGCCTGTCTGAACCTCAAATTCAGTATTAGCCGTACCTGCACCAAAGCAAGGCACTGACAGATATCCTGACGAATATTCTTTCATTATCCTGTCAAGATTAGGTGTTGGATTACTTGAAAATGTAACACCCTTTACAAGCTTAGGGTCAAAAAATGATTCAAGCTGTACAAATATTATATTAGGTGAAGTCTCTGATGCGTCAGGTACATTTTCATCAAGCTCATCTTTTATTCCATCAATATATTCTTCTGAATATTCCTTGGACTTGCTTATTCCACGGTCTTTAATACTGCTTGTAAAGCAATACACAAATCCATACTGCTTATATGCCTGTGCAAGATTGCCAAAATGTGTCTGTACATATCCATTAATTATAAGACTTGCCGCAACCGCATATGTAAGCAGGAATATCACTGCAAACTTAAAGCCTGAATGTAATAACTGCTTATATAATGGCAGTTCCTGTGTATACACCTTTGTTCTTTTAAACAACATTACAAGCCCTGATATAACTGCGATTATCCCGACTACTATAAGTATCATCTGGAATACATTAATATACAGCGGTATGACCTTTATGGCATCACTTATAAGATATATATCCATCGCTGTAAATGGTGTCTTTCGTGAATACAACACTACAAAGTTAATAAATGCTAATATAATCCACAATACAGCCATAAGCACATATACAAATATTCTTCTCTTAAAGAACAACCCTATTGATAATGTAGTCATTATTATCAAGGTGTTCATAAGAAAGATAACAGGACTTGTGAATATCTTCAAAAGTCCTGTTAATCCTCTGTTATTAAGACATTCAATCACTGCATTTAGTGCAATTGAATACATGAATATATGAAATGTCTCATATGACCATAGCTTTTGAAACACTGTCTTAATTCTATTCATTTGCTTTAATCTGTCCTAACAATCCCCTTGCCTTCTCCTTAAGACCTGCCTGTGCAGACCTGGATGTTACTATTGATGAGGCAAACTGCTTTGCTGTACCATAATCTTTGCATTTTATGCCAAGGCTGGCGAGCAGATAATTAATTGTATTCTCATCCATACCACATATAGGAGGGTATTGTGTCTGAACTGCCTCCTTAAATCCTTTATAGGCATCCTGAATATACTCCTGCTGGGATTTCAGGTGTTGGTTAATTATTTCTTCACTGGCATTCTGGCTTCTAAGTTCTTCAATCCTGCCATCATAAAGCCACGCTAATCTTAAACAAAGATATGCACTTTCACTTATCTTAGTACCTGTTATCATCTCCGTAAGAAGTGCCATTTTACAACGTCTTATCGCTACATCATAAGAATAGCTGTCCTCTTCCTTCCATGTAACCTTGAATTTACCTTCAATATTATCTCTGATTAGCTGCCTCTGTTTAGGTGTCAGCTTTCCATAAGTTCTCGGAACTGCCGCATAGCCACAATGAGGACACATAATAATATCATACTTCGTACTATCTATTCCTGTATACAATGGCTTAAGTATGTCGTTAGTTCCTGTATATCTGGCTTTGCCAGTTCTTACCTGCTTAGTAGTAAACTCTTTGTTACATACATTGCATTTCATCGTCTTATCAAATATATAAGACTTTTCATCTTTGATTTCCATATCATTACCCATACTGCCATTATAATGGCATTAATTACTTCTGAAGTTTAAATGAGCTTTTCAATGAAACTATTCTATTGAACACCAATACATTCCCCTTTGAATCCTTGTTGTCAACACAGAAATATCCATTTCTTACAAACTGGAATCTGTCCTCTGGCCTGGCATTAGCAAGCTCTGGCTCTAATACACAGTTCTTAAGAATTGTAAGTGAATTAGGATTAATGTTCATAGAACCATCCTCATTGTATACACCCTTTTCTTCGTCTACAATATTATCATACAATCTTACCTCAGCATTTATTCCCCTTGATGCTGATACCCAGTGTATAGTTCCTTTAACTTTTCTTCCAGCAAAATTGCCGCCCTTTGTCTCTGGATCGTAAGTACAATGAATACAAGTAATATTGCCATTCTCGTCTTTATCAACGCCTGTGCATGTTACATAATAAGCATTCATAAGTCTTACTTCATTGCCTGGGAACATTCTGAAATACTTCTTTGGAGGTTCTTCCATAAAATCTTCCCTTTCAATGTATAATTCTTTAGTAAATGGTACTTTTCTTGTTCCCATTTCTGGATTTTCCTGATTATTGGCAACGTCCATATATTCAACCTGATCTTCTGGATAGTTGTCAATAACAAGTTTAACAGGATCAAGAATAGCCATCATTCTCTTAACCTTAAGCTTTAAGTCTTCTCTTATGCAGTATTCAAGCATAGGATATTCAACTGAACCCTGTGCCTTAGTAACACCTACAAGGTCCACGAACATCTTTATAGATTCTGGTGTAAAACCTCTTCTTCTTAAAGCAGCTATAGATACAAGCCTTGGGTCGTCCCAGCCGTCTACAACACCATCTTCTACAAGCTTCTTAATATATCTTTTACCTGTTACTACATTAGTAAGATATAACTTGGCAAACTCAATCTGCTTAGGATTTTCCTCTGGTGATGTCTTATATCCTGTCTCAATAATAACCCAGTCATATAATGGTCTGTGGTCTTCAAACTCAAGTGTACAGATAGAGTGTGTTATTCCCTCAACAGCATCCTCAATAGGATGTGCAAAGTCATACATAGGATATATGCACCACTCATCACCTGTTCTGTGGTGTGTCATATGAGCAACCCTGTATATAATAGGATCTCTCATATTGATATTAGGAGAAGCCATATCAATCTTAGCTCTTAATACTTTCTCTCCGTCTGCATACTTACCTTCCTTCATCTCTTCAAAAAGCTTGAGATTTTCCTCTACAGAACGCTCTCTGTAAGGACTTTCCTTGCCCGGCTCTGTAAGTGTTCCTCTATACTGTCTTATCTCCTCTGCTGAAAGGTCATCTACATAAGCCTTTCCCTTCTTGATAAGTCTGATAGCAGCTTCATACATCTGTGGGAAATAATTAGATGCAAAAAGAACATCTCCATTCCATTTAGCACCAAGCCATTCAACATCCTTCTTAATAGAGTCTACGAACTCAACCTTTTCCTTTGTTGGGTTAGTATCATCAAATCTCATATTAAACTGACCATTATATTCCTTGGCAAGTCCATAATTAAGTAATATTGATTTGGCATGTCCTATATGAAGATATCCATTAGGTTCTGGTGGGAATCTTGTGACTACCTTCTGGCAATGTCCCTCCTCAATATCCTTATCAATAATCTGTTCAATAAAATTCTTTGAAACAGTCTCGTTATCCATTAGTAAGTTCCTCCTAAACAGTTCCTGCTTAATCAATCCATATTAAATTAATAATACAGCAATTATATAATAAATTCAAGAAATAGCTGATTTATATTCATTATCTTGCTTTAATAAGCATATCCTTTAACTCATCAACGCTGAATTTGTAGTGGCTGTTACAGAAATGGCAGTTTACCTCTATTGGTTCGCCCTCATCTATCATCTTCTGAAGCTCCTCTTTACCAACACTTATTACAGCCGCACTTACTCTTTCCTTAGAGCAGTTGCAGTAGAATTCTGTAGGAACTGTATCAAGTATCTGTAAATCCATATCTCCTAATATATGCTCTAATATATCCTCCGGTGTCATGCCCTCATCAAGCATATTAGTAACCGACTTAATCTCTTTAATTCTCTTTTCAAGCTTGTCTATAAACTCATCTGTTGCATTAGGCATAAGCTGTATAATAAATCCGCCAGCTTCCCTTACTGTGTTGTCCTTATTCATAAGAACACCAAGTCCTACTGATGATGGAACCTGCTCACTTGTTGCAAAATAGTATGTCAGGTCATCAGCTATCTCACTTGTTATAAGAATAGTATCTCCAACATAAGGCTCTCTTAAGCCAATATCCTTAATTACACTTAAAACACCGATACCAACTGCACCGGCTATATCCATATGTCCATTCTTTAATGGAAGCATAACCTCCGGATTGGCAACAAAGCCCTTTACATGTCCATTAGGCTCTGCTGTTACTGTCATCGCACCAATTGGTCCATTTCCCTTAATCTGGACAGTAAGTATATCTGAATCATTCTTCATCATTATTCCCATCATAGCTGCACCCGTAAGAAGTCTTCCAAGTGCCACAGTTGCTATAGGGCTTGTATTATGATCTTTTCTTGCTGTTTCAACAACACCTCTTGTAGTAGCCGCAAATGCTCTTACCTGTCCATTAGCGGCTGTTGCTCTTACTATATAGTCTTTCATAACATTCCTCTTTCCTGTGCATATTTCAGTGCACGATTCACTATCTGCGTATTACATAACTCATTATTACTTTTGTTATATAATACTTTATTGCTTATATGCGTGCATAATGGCACGCAGCTATTTTTCTATTATATAATACAGCCTTTCGGAATTATCATCAGGTGCATTATGTGAAAATGCATCATATACATTCCTGATTTTAAGTCCCGCTTTTTTTACAGCATCAGCTACTTCTCCCAAAGTAAAACCATGCTGGTAGTGTTCTTCCTCAAATCTGTCAAATGTTCCATCTTCATTTCTTACGAATACGGCAAGCTCATACTCATTGTTAGAGCTTTCCTCATCATAATAATTGTCCCATATAAACGCTGAATCTTCCCTATTCTCAGCATATGTATTATCAGCTAATATATCCTTAAAAAAATGTATTGTCTTTAAATCAAATATAAATACTCCTCCCTGTTTCAGGCCTTTCTTTACACATTTAAACACATCACACAAATCATCATTAGCTGTTATATAATTCATTGAGTCACCAATGCTTATAAATGCATCTGTCTCATATGGAACTTCGAAATCCCTCATATCCTGACAACTGTATATTATCTGCTGTCCGCTGTCATATGTCTTGTCACTTGCTATAGAAAGCATATCCTCAGATAAATCTATTCCTATGCAGTTATACCCCTCTTTATCCAACATTCTTGTCACTGTTCCTGTGCCACAGCCAAGGTCTATAACTGTATTATCTTTGTCTATACCATTCTCTTTTAATAGTTCTACTAAATACTCTTCCCATTCGTCATATGGTATATTGTCCATATACTCATCATAGACATAGGCAAATCCTGTATATGCTTCCATATTATCTCCAATTCGCATAAATTCAAAAGACCTGCGGGCAGTCTCTTAAGACTACCTGCAGGTTAACCGACAAACTGTTTATTACCAATTAAGCGTTCTTTCCACAGCACTGTTTGTACTTCTTACCGCTTCCGCAAGGACATGGATCATTACGTCCAATCTTCTTGCCCTTAACGATAGTTCCTGATAACTTCTGCTTCTTGTATAAATCTTTTCTTGTAGCTTCATCAAGAAGGTTATCCCACTGTGGAAGCTCATATAACCAATCTGCCTTACAAGCAACCATATTGTAGTAAAGTTTTTCTTTGTCATAATCAAGACTTACTTCTGTATCCTCTTCCATTGTCTCAATTGGATTAGGAGTTTTAAGACTGTCATTGATTCCATCAAGAAATCCTGTCATAAGAAGCACTTCCACTCCATACTTATCAGCAAGTTCTTTAACAGTTCCTTTAACTACTGTATCCGGATCTGCAAGAATCTGCTCATATATTGCCTTTTCCTGTGTAAAATAGCTTCCCCAGAATTCGTTAGCTGTCTTATTATCCATCTCTGTCTGGTAAGCAAGATTTCTCCATGTATCTAATAATGCCATTATATTTAACCTCTCTTTTAAGTAAACTGATTATATACAGAAGCTGAAACATAGCTGTAGCTGCCATCAGAGCCATAAAGGTTCTGTGTCTGTAACTTAGCTAATGTAGTAGCCGAACTACTGTATATAGATGCTGCACTGTTAGCAACAGACTGTCCAAATGAGCCTGCACCAGCAAATGCCGACTTAGCAACTGACATATCCGCTGCCATAAATGTGTCCTTGTCAATAACGAGCTTGTTATTGCTGTCAACGCTTATTCCAAGTTCCTTTAATACCTTGGAATTAGCTTTGGTTGTATTAACCATATTAGATGCTGTTCTTAATACACTTGTATCAGAAGAGTCACCTGTCGCATCAATCATAGAATTATAATCTTTGACAAATGCTGATACAGCCTTATAGATTGCATCTGCGTCATACTTATTCTCTGTTGTTCCATCTTCATTAGTAACAGACTTCTTCTGCCATAAAGATGTCTTTCTTAAATCAGTTGCATCATTAACAACTGCCTTTGAAGCATCCTTAGTCTTAGTCGCATTAATCTTCTGTGATGAAATTGTTGTTGCACTGCTGTTATCTGTCTTAGATGAACTGCTGTTTGATGAAACAGGATTCTTAGCATAATAAGACTTTAATAACTGCTTGTAAGCACCTGTCTTAATTGAATTGTAAGTACTAAGATCAAGACTTCCAATTCCAAAGCTGTTGTTACTGCTGCTTGAATTAAAACCAGAAAACAATGTTGAAATTGAACTGGAAGTATAAGCTGAAATTGTTGCCATAACCATTCCTCCTTGTCTGCTGACTTCGGCCTCCGTGCCTTACATACATACTAACTTCAATTAACTTATTAATGACTATCCTTAAACGTACCACGCTCTAAGAACAGCCATATATTATGTTAATTACTCAGAAAGACGCTGAATCATATCCCACATAGCTTCTGCTGAATTAAAATTCTCAGGTACAATATCAACAGGTGTAATATTGATATCAAATGTGTCATTTAATTCACCTACAATTGATACAATATCAAAAGAATCTAAAATTCCATCATCTACGAGTGTATCGCATGTTTCGTAATCCACATCTGAATTAACCTCTGTCAAAATATCCAATAACTGATCCATTATAAAAAACCTAGCCTTTCTTAATAAAAATATCGTCATGAATAGTTAAATTGTTAACTTCCACCATCTAAAATAATTCCATTATAATATAAGGCAGCTACAATTAAGCACTCTGCCCTCACTAAAAACAGGAATCCTATCAGATACAAAATATAACATATGTATATATTAAGTCAAGCATATTTTATATAAATTATTATCATATATTGTATAAGCTGCAATATCCCATACAGATTATTTCGTATCAGCCATATTTAATCCAGTAAATTTAACTCAATAAATTCTGTCTTGAATTAATTCTGTCTGAACATATTACATCTCTGTACACTTCCACGCTTCCGTCTTTATTGCAGGCTGTTATAACAGGCATCTTCCTGCTTAAGAAAAGATATATACCCTCTGTTATTGAATATGCTCCGATATTGTAAAATATTATCTTGTCATTACATTCCGGTGTGCCAATTGGAAGATTCTTAACAATGAGATCTGCAACTGTACAGAGTGAACCGCATATTGTCCATTTCTCATCATCTGTTCCGTTAAGCTTTGACATTACATTTCTATCCTTAACTACTGTTCCATCTGCTTTTACATATGAATATGCCGGTATCTTCATAGCCATAGCCTGTCCATAATAATTAACATGGTTAATGCCGCCATCAACTATTACATACTGCTGTCCCTTGTTCTTCTTAATATCGGCAATTCCTGTTACATATATACCACACTCAGCTACAAGATATCTGCCCATTTCAAGTGTTATGCTGTACTTTGCCTTGTAATTTTCAAGTAAAGCTGCAAGCTCCTTTAACATATCATACTTATTATCATATGCCGCATCGCCAAAATATGATACCGGAAGTCCCGGACCATACTCTAATTCTTCTGCTTTAAAGCCATAATCTGCATAAAGGCTGTCGCAAAGTCCGTCAAGCCACTCTATTTCTGACTTTATAATATCGAACTTTTTCTTCTGTGTACCTGTATAACACTGTACACCACGAATATTAAGTTCTGGATATTTCTCCCTGTTCTTAACAATATCCTTAATATCTTCCTCATCAAGTCCGAACTGGTTGCCGCTTGTTACTCTTAAAAGCACATCTATTGTAACTTCAGCTTCCCTTGCACATTCTGATAAAAGGCTATACTGTTCCTTTGACTCTACTGTATAAACACCAACTCCGCCGCAATCATTTAAAACGTGGCATATATCAGCTTTCTCCTTATTAACACCGGATAATACAATATCTTTCATATTGACCTTCTCTCGCTCGCATATTGCAAATTCTCCCGGTGAACACACCTCATACTTAGTATTAAGATGTTTAAATGCATCTACAAAAAATGGATTAGCTTTCATAGCATAACAGAGTGTAACCCCTTCTCCTAATATAGCCTTTATCTCATTAATTCTATTTTCAAGTGCTTCTTTATCTAATATATACAATGGTGTTGAATGTTGGTCCGCTATCTCAATAATTTTTTCTGTACTAAGCATTATATTCCTCCATTAAAGCTTTTCTGTCTATCTTTCCATTTTTAGTAAGAGGCATTGACTTTACGTTAATCATAACCTCCGGAATCATAAATTTAGGAAGTTTGGATAAAAGATAATGAGTGAGTGACTTATTATCCTGCTCCCCCTCATAAAAAGCGTATATCTTATTCTCCTCCTGCTGGTATATACAGCAGGCTCTCTGTATGTTATCCATTGAATTAATAGCCATATCAAGCTCTCCTAATTCAATTCTGTGTCCATTGTGCTTTATCTGGAAGTCCTTTCTTGACGAGAAACACATTTCCTTATTATCATTATAATATCCCAAATCACCAGTTCTATATATAATTTCATTATAACTGCCATTAAGCGGGTTCTGGACAAATGCACTGTCTGTCTTTTCTTTATTGTTAAAGTAACCCATTGTAACCGCTGTTCCTGATACACATATCTCGCCTGTCTTACCAGCTTCACTGTTCTTAATAAGTTTATCATTCTCATCTAATAAGAATACTCTCTCATTAGGAAATGCCTTGCCCATTGGAAGCACATCATCAATAGCAAATTCTCTGTCTATAATATAATATGTGCAGTTGCAGGTAATCTCTGTAGGACCATATACGTTGGCAAATAACGCATCCTTATAATATTCTCTCCATATATTAAGGTGCTTTATAGGCATTACTTCACCTGAGAATATAACTTTATTGATTGCCTTAGGCACTTTATAATCAAAGCCCTTAAGTGTTGTTATTATACATAACGCTGATACAGCCCATATAAGAGTTGTAACATTGTTATCATCAAGGTAATCTAAGAGCCTTGTCGGGAATGAGAACATACTCTTTGGTATAATCTGGAGTGTTGCTCCACATTTTAAGCTTGAATATATATCCTTAACTGATACATCAAAGTCAAATGGTGCCTGATTACCAATTACATCCTTGTCTGTTATTCCAAATATATCTGTAAAACATTCTATAAAATCTATAACCGAACGGTGGTTTACAACAACTCCCTTAGGTACTCCTGTAGAACCTGATGTAAATATTGCATATAATGGATCTATATCAAGAGCATTTGCCTTAATATCCGAAAGCTTCTTTCTGTCCTCATCTGTAACCTGTGCTTCAAGCAGGTCTTCAATGTATACAATATTGCCTGTAAACTCAAGCTTTGCAGCCTTCTTCTCATTCTTTCTGTTAGTAACAATAATATCCGCCTGAAGAGTATCAAGTATGCTGTGAATTCTCTCTGCCGGATGTGCTGGCTCTAAAAGCACATAAAAATTGCCTGTCATTACTACACCCATAAATGCCGCAAGTGTAACACAGCTTTTATCCATATATATAGGAACTGCCCTTCTTGCTCCTGTGTACTTAAGAAGTGCAACAGCTATTGTTGTCGCATTATCTACAAGTTCTGTATATGTCATTGATGATACATTATCAGCCACTGCCGTCTTTAATGGAAACTTTTCTTTAGATGTATACAAATAATCCAATACATTCTTTGTCATAATCACTACCTCTGTTAATACCTTTCTCTCACATCTATGAGCCGCCTGATAATCACAGCACTCATATAATTATATTTCTTTATACATAACTATATATAGTTAATAATTATATCCCTTTTATATATAATAAAAATATGATAACATTTCTATATTATTAAATCCATTAGAAATGAGGATAATTTATGAAAAAATTCAAAAAAGCCGCCGCACTTATAATAGTTATAGCGTGGGGCATATTACTGCTTACAACCTTAATCACAGCATTTATTGATAATGAAACAGCACATACTTTATTCAAAGGTCTTATCTTTACAGATATTGTTCTTCCCATCGTAGCATACGCTATGATGCTTATGTACAAATATCTGTCCGGACGAAACCATTAATTATATATAACCAATCTATTTAACGCAAATTTGCCGTATCCAATAATCTTAATGACTACAGATACGGCATTATTGTTATTATTAATTATTTGCTGTATGAGCTTACTCTGTGAATAATCTCGTGTCTTCCTGGTCCATTCGATACCATTGTTATAGGTGCTTCTATCTCTTTCTCGATAGCTTCTACATAATCACGGCATTCCTTTGGAAGATCTTCGTAATTCTTAATTCCTCTTATATCGCATTTCCAGCCTGGAAGTGTCTTTAATACTGGCTTAGCCTTCTCAAGCTCTGAAGTAGTTGGGAAGTCCTTAGTAACCTTTCCATCTATCTCATAGCCTACACACATAGGAATTTCATCAAGATATCCAAGTACATCAACTACTGTAAGAGCAACTTCTGTTGTTCCCTGCATACGCACACCATAACGTGTAGCAACTGCATCGAACCAGCCCATTCTTCTTGGACGTCCTGTTGTAGCACCGAACTCGCCGCCGTCACCACCGCGCTTTCTTAACTCGTCAGCTTCCTCTCCGAATATCTCACTTACAAATGCACCAGCACCTACTGCTGATGAGTATGCCTTAACAACTGTTACAACATCTGTAATTGAAGCTGCTGGAATACCAGCACCAATAGCACCATAAGGAGCAAGTGTTGATGAAGATGTAACCATTGGATATATTCCGTGGTCTGGGTCTTTAAGTGAACCTAACTGACCTTCAAGAAGAATCTTCTTGCCTTCCTTAAGTGCCTGATGAAGATAAGCTGATGTATCACATACATATGGCTTAACCATCTCTTTGTATTCCATAAGTGTATTAAATATATCTTCTTCATTAAGAAGTGGCTGATGATAAAGATGTTCAAGCATTACATTCTTTAATGTACATACATTGGCAATCTTCTCTTTAAGGGTATTCTCATCTCCAAATAATTCACTTACCTGAAAACCAATCTTAGCATATTTATCTGAATAGAATGGAGCAATTCCTGACTTAGTTGAACCAAATGACTTACCTGCTAGTCTTGCTTCTTCATATGTATCAAAATCAATATGATAAGGCATCATAATCTGCGCTCTGTCTGATACAAGAATCTTAGGCATTGGAACATTCCTGTCTGTAAGACTTTTAAGTTCCTTTACAAGGTATGGAATATTTAATGCAACACCATTACCGATTACACTTGTAATATGATTATAAAATACTCCTGATGGCAGGAGATGTAATGCAAACTTACCATAATCATTGATGATTGTATGTCCAGCGTTACTTCCTCCCTGGAATCTTACAACGATATCAGATTCTTCAGCAAGCATATCTGTAATCTTACCTTTACCTTCATCTCCCCAGTTCGCACCAACAATAGCTTTTACCATAGCTTCCTCCATTCTGCTAGTTCCTAATATAGCATATAACATTAGTGGCCTGTAAACAGAAAACCACAACTGATATAATAACACAAGTTGGCAGTTTCAATCAATGGGTTTATGAAAGAAGTTTACAAAAGTAGTTTAATTATTCTGAAAAAACAAGCAAGTTCATTATAATAATATGCTCTTGAACTTCATATGTATTCTGCATATCAAATTATAATTAGTCACACCATAAATTAGAATGATTGCTGTTTTACGATTGAGCTTTAAGGCATTTTTATATATAATTATCATAATTGTATACGGAGGTGGCTAATGCGTAATCATAATAACAAATATTTTTCTCCATCTTCATTTGAACAAATTCTTAACAATGGTGAAATTGAAGAATTGCTTCATATTCTTGCTGTAACTGGACAGACCTCATATTTAAGATTGCCAATCAACAACTGCGAGAAAGCTGTATCACGAACGGACTACACGCTTAATAAAGACTGTCTTAACGTGCTCAGTGCGTGGTGTGCATTATATGATGACAATCGGATATAAAACCACCAAGGAACTACATATATTAAGAAATTAACATTAATTATTAATAAAGGAAAAGGATTTTATATATGGCAGGTAACAATAAAGCCGCTAAGAACAAAAAAAATAACAAGAAACGAAAAAATATATTAACAACCTTTATACTTCTTATATCTATTACTGCCCTGTGTCTGGTTATTGGCATATATTACCGTGATAACCACAAACAAAAGGAGGACGACAACACTGTTGTGTTAAATGTTGACAGCACACTTGAAACTCTTTCTGTTGACCCGGAAAGAATTAAATCAGCAATACTTGAACACACTACAAGAGCTGCAGAGAATTACGAATATCCTAATTCTTTCAGCCTTGATATTCCTTTTGTGAGCCAGTATCCTGAACTTCCAACAGGCTGTGAGATAACATCATTGACAGAGGTGCTTAATTATCTTGGCTATGGCATTGATAAAGAAACTCTTGCAAGAAATTATCTTGATATGCGTGACACTGTAACGCAAGGGTGTTTCGTGGAATATTTCTGGGGTTCTCCGTGGAAAACAACAGGCAGCGGCTGTTTCGCTCCTGCTATTGCTAATGCCGCCAACTCATTTTTAAAGAGCCAGAATTCGTCTTATTCAGCATACATAATGAGTTACTCACCGGTTGAGGATCTGTTTACCGAATTGTCACTTGGACATCCTGTTATTGTATGGACAAGCTATAATTATAATGACCCTGAGGTTAAGTATAATGATGTAACACTTGATGATGGGACTGTATTTACATGGCCTCGCAATGAGCATTGTGCAGCACTGGCAGGGTATGATATTGACAGAGGGGTCGTGACATTGGCTGACCCGACTTATGGGATTGTGGAGAGGTCAATGGAGGAATTTGTTACTTATTATCAGAAGTATTATTATCAGGCGGTGGTGGTTAGGTGATTTTACTTAATTTGACTGTTGCGTGCGGCTTAAAGCATATACTTGATTTAGATATTCAAACAGCCTACGCACACGGCTAAAAGCGTGTGCATAGATTTGGTTAATTGCAACAGTAATAGCTTTGCTATTTCTGTTGTCGCGGTACTCGTCTAATACGTAGTGACACATGGAATTGGAGATATGTGAATGTTGAGGGGTGGCGAACGGACGCTTGTACAGTGTCACACCAGCCAATTCTTCGCATTGTCTGGCGCGGCGCTCTGCGCCTTTGAGAACCAAAAAAGATTTTCCACCGATGTATGCAAGCATACCCCGGTGGAAAATTTTTTGGTTCTCTCGACACTGGACAAGCTGTAGAGTTGGTTGGAATGATAATATAATACCACCGTCACATTTGTGAATTATGTGACGGTGGTATTGTACTCGTTACTCGCGCAAGCTATTGAGGGGAATTGGACCCCCGACCTCTTCATTACCAATGAAGTGCTCTGCCACTGAGCTACAATAGCATAACTGCTGTATTTTACAGCAATTTTATTTATATCATTTTTGTAATGATTAATCAAGTATATTTATAGCTAATCTACAATTATTTTTATCTTGTTTCTTGAACGCTGTATTGCGTTGTCTATTGATTTAGGTGTCTTGCCTAGCTGGTCGGCTATTTTTATATAGTCGTTACCTTCCATAAGAAGTGTTACTACCTGTTTCTCGAACGGACTCAATGACTCGAAGGCTTTTTCTTCCAGATTGTCTGTTACTTCCCTGTCAATGTATAGTGCTTCTGGATTTTGTTCACTGTCGTGTACTAATGTATCCACAAGCTTCATATCTGACTCATCGTCTGATTTGTTCGCTGGCGTATCAAATGATACATAGGAATTAAGCGGGGTATTTTTCTTGGCATTAGAAGCTTTTACTGCATTCATAAGTTGTCCGTTAATACATAGCGAGGCAAATGTCGCAAACGAAGCTGCTTTTAACTCATCATATGTTGTGACTGCCTTATAAAGCCCTATCATTCCCTCCTGTATAAGGTCGTCTTTATCCCCGCCGACTATATACATAGCATTAGCCTTTTTTCTGACAAGATTCTTATACCTTTCCATAATCTCATCTACGGCTCTGGCATCTCCGTCACGATACATACTTACAAGTTCTTCGTCTTTATACAACTCATAATGCTTCATACCATTCTCCATTCCCATCTGCCCGCATATATAATTACTGTGCCATTCTCTGTCTTACTATTTCAAATGCCATAACTCCTGCCGCAACCGAAGCATTAAGAGAATCTATATCTCCCTTCATAGGAATTGAGGCAACAAAATCACATTTCTCTTTGACAAGACGGCTTACGCCATTGCCTTCATTGCCTATAACAAGGCCTATTGGTCCTTTTAAATCAAGGTTATACATAGTTTCGCCGCCCATATCTGCGCATACGAACCATAACCCCTCTTTCTTTAATGCCTCAATAGTGTTGGCTATATTAGTGACCTTGGCTACTGGCGTGTAATTAATTGCACCTGCTGATGTCTTGGCTACTGTCGCTGTAAGTCCTACAGCTCTTCTCTTAGGGATAATAACACCATGTGCTCCTGCAAGATTAGCTGTTCTTATTATCGCACCAAGATTATGTGGATCTTCAATCTCATCAAGAACGAATATAAATGGTGCTTCGCCCTTGCTTCTTGCAGCTTCTAATATATCTTCAACTTCTGCATATTCATAAGCTGCACCTATTGCAACAACGCCCTGATGGTGTCCTGTATTAGCAAGTCTGTCAAGTCTTTCCTTGTCTACATAGCTAATTATTGTTGAAGTCTTCTTAGCTTCTCTTACAATACTCTTTATAGGACCATCCTGACAGCCATCAAGAATAAACAGCTTATCAATTGTCTTTCCTGAACGAAATGCCTCAAGGACTGCATTACGTCCCTCAAATGTTAATTCCTTATATCTCATATTTATGAATTCTAACCTTTCTTTTATGCCCGTTTCTTATCATTTTCAAGCCAGTCAAGTGCATCTTTAATAAGCTCGCACATTCTTTCATACCGCCCTGACAAATATAGATAACCCATAAGTGCCTCAAAGCCTGTCGCCCTTCTGTAATCACTTATGGAAGCATTCTTGGCTGATGTGTAGGATTTGGCATTTCTGCCTCTCTTGTATACACTTTCTTCTTCCTCTGTAAGCTTATCTTCAAGATAGCCTATCATTTTAGACTGTGACTCAGCCTTGACAATACTGCTTGCCACCCTGTTCATCTTATTAACCTGCGTATTGCCAGCGGCAACTATCTTAGTCTTTACTACTAAGTCAAATATACTGTCGCCTATATACGCAAGAACAAGTGGGGAGAGCTGTCTTGGACTTACGCTTTTTAGTCCAAGTACATCCCATATATCACTTGTCAGGTTATCTTTTATGCTCTCTTCCATCTGACACCTTCTCTTGTATCCTCAAGAATAATTCCCTTAGCCGTAAGTTCATCTCTTATCTCATCAGCTCTTGCAAAATTCTTATCTTTTCTTGCCTGCTGTCTTTCTGCGATAAGTGCTTCTATATCTTCATCAAGAAGTTCTTCTTCCTTAACAACCTTAAGTCCTAAGATATCAGCAAGTGTAACAATACTTTCCTTAACTGCTGTTATATATTCCTTAGTATTGTCCTCTGATGAATTAGAATTAGCAAGCTTAACTAATTCAAATACAGCTGATATTGCATCGGCTGTATTAAAGTCATCATCCATAGCAGCTTCAAATTTACCATAAATGTCTTTAGTTGAAGCTATTACCTTCTTCTCATCTTCTGTCATAATACTATCTTTAGCACTCTTTTCAAGATGTGTAAGATTAGTAACTGCTGTAATTATTCTATCAAGACCGTTCTTGGCTGCTTCCATAAGGTCATGGCTGAAATTAATAGGATTTCTGTAATGTGCTGAAAGCATAAAAAATCTTAATACCTGTAAATCATATTCCTTTGAAATATCTCTTACTGTAAAGAAATTACCTAATGACTTAGACATTTTCTTATTATCAATATTAAGGAATGCATTGTGCATCCAGTACTTGGCAAATGGAACCCCGTTAGCGGCTTCTGACTGTGCAATTTCATTCTCATGATGCGGGAATATTAAATCCTCACCACCTGCGTGAATATCTATCTCATCTGCAAGATACTTCTTAGACATTACAGAACACTCTATATGCCAGCCCGGACGTCCTTCACTCCATGGCGACTCCCAATAAGGCTCTCCGTCCTTCTTTGGCTTCCATAATACGAAATCAAGTGGATCTTCCTTTTCATCTTCACCTGATACCTTAAGCTTGTGTGCATCATCTCTATGTCCAGCCTCTAAGTCATCTATATTCTTCTTAGAAAGCTTTCCATAACCCTCAAAACGTCTTGTTCTGTAATATACAGTACCATTCTTCTCATAGGCATAACCTTTATCGATAAGCGTCTTTATCATATCAATCATACCGTCAATTTCCTGTGTAGCAAGAGGATGTGTTGTTGCCGGCTTAATATTCATTCCAGCCATATCCTTTTTACATTCCTTAATATACCGCTTAGAAATTTCTTCTGCTGTAACTCCTTCTTCGATAGCTTTCTTAATAATCTTATCGTCCACATCTGTAAAGTTAGATACATAATTAACATCATATCCCTTGTACTCAAGATATCTTCTTACTGTATCAAACACTATCATAGGTCTTGCATTACCAATATGTATAAGGTTATACACTGTTGGTCCACATACATACATTTTAACTTTGCCTTCTTCTAATGGCACGAATTCTTCTTTACTTCTTGAAAGTGTATTATAAATCTTCATAATAACTTTAGTCCTTTCTTTATGTCGGTAAAATTAATCTTCTATTCTTCTATATTTCTTGGCTCATTAACAAGATTTTCAAGATGTGCGATACGTTTCTTAAGCTTCTTATTCTGCTCCTTAAGATATTCTATATCGCTCATAACCGGGTCTGGAAGATGTATCTGGTCAAGATCTTCAAGCACTCTTACATCACCTCTCATAACAACTCTGCCAGGGACGCCTACAACTGTTGAGTTAGGTGGCACATTTTTTAGCACTACTGAACCTGCACCTATCTTACAATTATCACCTATAGTCACAGAACCTAATACCTTAGCACCTGCACCAACCATTATGTTGCTTCCAAGTGTCGGATGACGTTTACCCTGCTCTTTACCTGTTCCACCAAGCGTAACTCCCTGATAGAGTGTTACATTATCTCCTATAATAGCAGTTTCACCGATGACAACACCATGTCCGTGGTCAATAAATAACCCTTCGCCAATAGTTGCACCTGGGTGGATTTCTATTCCTGTCTTTCTTGCTGTTCTTTGTGACAGCTTTCTTGCTCTGTAGAAATGCCCTTTCTTATAAAGCTTATGGGCTTTTCTGTACTTTAATAATGCCCAGAAGCTTGGATAAAGGAACACTTCCATTTTACTTTTAATCGCAGGATCCCTATCCATAATGACCGCCATTTCCTGCTTTATAAAATCTAAATATTTCATATCTGATAACTTCCTAACTAATTAATCTTAATCTATTATATGATATTTAATCACAATCAGATATGCTGAATTCCTAATAATTACTCAATTGTAATCCTGTGACCAGACTTACTCCTGTGTTCTTCTTGCAGCACATCCATTACAGCCGCTGCAACAGTTAGTCATATCCGAATCACCATATATATAATTAGACACTGACACAAGACTGCATATAGCCTGTGAGGATATCCCCTCACCTGTTCCTGTAAAGCCAAGACCTTCTTCTGTTGTCGCCTTTACATTAACACAGTTGACATCAATCTTTAATGCCTTTGCAATATTCTCTCTCATGGTATCTATATAAGGACGCATTTTAGGCTTCTGTGCAATAATTGTAGCATCTATATTCTCGATTATATAATTATTCTTATCAAGAAGCTCACCGACTTTCTCTAAAAGCTTAATACTTGATATGCCCTTGTAAGCATCATCTGTATCTGGAAAATGCTTTCCTATATCTCCAAGTGCCGCAGCACCTAAAAGTGCATCCATAATTGCGTGTAATAATACATCCGCATCTGAATGACCTAACAATCCTTTCTCATAAGGAATCTCTACTCCACCGATTATAAGCTTTCTATCTTCAACTAACTTATGAACATCATAACCCAATCCAACTCTCATCTAATAACCATACCTTTCTCAGTACGCATAAGCCTATCAATATCATATCCTTATAAGTAAACCACATTTTAGTAACATTTACAAGTTCCTAATACACATTTATCCTAATGCCACATCTAACATCATCATTATTCCAAAACCTATCGCAAATGCAATTACCCCGATATTAGAATGTCTCCCCTGTGACATCTCCGGAATAAGCTCTTCTACTACAACATATATCATAGCTCCAGCCGCAAAGCTTAAAAAATATGGCATTGCAGGTGTAATTATTCCTGCTGCCAGTATCGTTACAAATGCAGCTACAGGTTCAACCACGCCTGACAGAAATCCATACAGAAATGACTTCCCCCTGCCAAGCCCGTTAGCTCTTAGCGGCATTGATATAATAGCTCCCTCTGGAAAATTCTGAATTGCTATTCCAATCGACAGCACAAGTGCCGCCATTGCTGTAATTCCTGAATTACCAAGCAGAAAGCCCGCATACACAACACCAACTGCCATTCCCTCAGGTATATTATGAATTGTCACTGCAAGGACAAGCATAGTCGTTTTTTTTAGATTAGTTCTTGGTCCTTCCGAAACCTCACTATTAATATGCAGATGAGGCGTTATATTATCAAGCAGCAGCAAGAACAGCATACCAGCCCATAAACCGACAAGTGCCGGCACGAACGCAAACCTTCCCATACTTTCCGACTGTTCAATTGACGGAATAAGCAGACTCCATACGGAAGCCGCAACCATAACTCCGGATGCAAAGCCTGTAAGGCTTCTTTGTATCCCATCTTTCATATTCTTCCTCATAAAAAATACACAAGCTGCTCCTAGTGTTGTTCCCAATAAAGGAATTAACACTCCATATACCGCCTCAATCCTCATATTTAATATTCACTTTCCTTTCTTAGCCTTCTCTTCTCACGCATTGTTGAAACAATGTGATGAATAGCCGCAACCGGATGATGAAACATCATTCTCGGTCCTGAAAATCTCATTACTGCTTTTATCTTTCCCCTCATCTCCTGATTATAGCAATGTACCTTGCAGTTAGCACAGAATGTCTTAGTTTCCATAAATGGGCATTTATCACTTCTTAATCCTGCATACTCAGCAAGCTCCTGACACTCAGCACACAAGCCATTTTTATTGATACTGCCCTTATTATATTTATTATGATGATTTTTCTTACAATATAACGCTATCATATAAGAAACCATCTGCTTCTCTTTTTCTCTCTTTTTATTAATATCTGTCTTTTTCATAATTATTAACTCATTCGCCCATTCTCTACGGAATATATCTTATCCGTAATTCTCATAGTTGACTGTCTGTGTGACACCAGCACAACCGTCTTATTCTGTCTTTCCTCATTAAGCGATTTAAGGATAACCGCCTCGTTAAGACTGTCAAGATTGCTTGTAGGCTCATCTAAGAGTATTAAAGGTGCATTATGAAGAAATACCCTAGCAAGTCCTATACGCTGTTTCTCTCCTCCCGAAAGTGTATCTCCCAATTCTCCTACAGGTGTATCATAGCCCTGTGGAAGCGACTGTATAAAATCGTGTATGGAAGCTTTCTTGCAGGCATTCACAATTTCTTCATCTGTCGCATCAAGCTTTGCAATTCTTATATTGTTCTTTATGCTGTCGTGAAACAGATGTGTATCCTGTGTCATAAAACCTTCCATATCCCTTAAGTTAGAAGTGTTAATATTCTTAATATCACTGCCTGAAATACTTATTCTTCCTTTATCTGTATCCCAGAAACGCATAAACAGCTTAAGGAGCGTTGACTTTCCACTTCCGCTCTTTCCTATTATTCCAGTTATTTCACCCTTCTTAATATCAATACTGAAATTATCAAGTACAGTTTCTTGTCCATAGGCAAATGTAACATCTTCCGCATTAATACCTTCAAATTCAATTTCTTTATTACCCGTAAGTTCCTCTATAACCGGTTCTTCATCTAATATATCAAGAACTCTGTTACCTGCCGCAAATGTACTCTGCAATGTACTTCCTAACGCTGCCAGCGCCACTGCCGGTCCAAATGATGAGAATAATGCAATAGTAGTAAGGAGTACACCATCAAAGCCTATAATACCGGCATAATAAAGCTTAACACCTGCAAGAAGCATAATTATGTCAAATACCAGTATACACACATTAGTAACCGCTGTATTAACACCAGACACATTCTTCATTCTTCTTGCATCTTCTGATAAATCATCCGTCCTGCCATTCATAAGTTCAAGTCGTTTAGTGCCATTACTGTACTGTATTGTCTCAGAAGCACCTCTTAGGCTTTCAAGTACGAAGCTGCTGAGTTCTCCCGACTTAGTTCTGTATCTTAAACCATCATCTCCGCTTGCCTTAGATACAATACACGGTATTACAACGCCTATACATACATATGCTATAAGTGCTATAAGTGCCAGCGACCAGTGAAATGAGCCTATATAACAACACATAATTATTGTATACAATACAGCTATCGCAATAGGTGATATTGTATGTGCGTAGAACACCTCAAGAAGCTCTATATCCGAAGTTATTATAGATATAAGGTCGCCTCTGTCCCTGCCCTCAAGCCTGGCTGGACAAAGCTTTCTTAATGCCCTGAATACTTTATCTCTTATTATTGCAAGTAACTTAAATGCTATAAAATGATTACACGACTGTTCTGCATATCTGAAACCTGCCCTTACAAGTGCGAACACAATTACGCACACGAATATCACACCAAGTGTGAGTCCTGTATCATACCCTGATACATCGAGTATTGCATAACCACCGAATATTGTTATAAAAGAAGCACATAAATGTCCTGCAAGTCCCATAAGAATTGCCACCGCCATATAACCAGCAAGCGGTTTTACAAGACCTATAAGCCTTAACATTACATTTAATCCACTACGTCCGGATTTTCCGTCTGAACTATTAACAATATGCTTATTATTATCCACCTTGCCCATATTTATGCCTCATTTCCTGATGTTCTTTTTTCAACATCATCTTTAAAACCGTAATTCTCAAGCTCATACTGTACATTCCATAATCTTGAATATACTCCATTTTTTGCTAAAAGCTCATTATGCTTTCCAGCCTCTGCAACTCTGCCAGCTTCAAGCACATATATATTGTCTGCATTAACTACATTAGCAAGTCTGTGAGATATAAGAATCACTGTTTTAGTCTTTGCAAGATTAAGCACCTCTCTCATAATATCGTCTTCGCTCTCCATATCAATGTTAGAAGTTGCCTCATCAAATATATATATATTTCTGTCATACATAAGTGCCCTTGCAAGTGCAAGTCTTTGCCTTTGTCCACCCGAAAGATTAGAAGCCTGTTCATTAAGCTTCATATCAAGTCCGCCCTCAGACATAACAAAGTCATATAGATTAACTTTTTTAAGAACATCTAACATATGCTCATCTGTCGCTTCCGGATAAGCAACAATAAGGTTATCCCTTATCGTACCTTTAAACAGATAGCTCTGATGACTTATATACGTAACATTTTGCATTAGTGAAGCCTCGCTTATATCAGAAAGCTTCTCACTTCCAATCCTGATATCTCCTGTATAACCCTTATTGCGGTGCATAAGTATTCCTGCAAGCGTTGATTTACCACAGCCGCTCTCACCGACAATCGCTGTAAAGCTCTTATCAGAAAATGTCATATCAACACCTTTAAGAATTTCCCTGTCTTTCTCATACGAAAAATGTACATTTTTTAATTCTATATTTTCATTGGCCGGAAACTCATTGCTTCCTTTATCCTCTTCCTCAAGCGCAAGAAAATTAAATATCTTATCACTTGCCGCCATTCCATTCATAGCTATATGAAAGAATGAGCCAAGCTGTCGCATTGGAATAAAAAAATCCGCTGATAAAAGTATAATCAGAAGACAGCCTGCCAGATTAATATTACCAGCCCTAAACTGCGTCACAGAAAGAATAATTCCAAGAGCTGCTCCTCCATATGCAACAAAATCCATTATTGTAATAGAATTAAGCTGCATTGTAAGCACTTTCATTGTTATCTTTCTGAACTTTTCTGACTCCTCGTTCATCTGTATGTTCTTATAATCATCTGCCTGATATATCTTTAAAGTTGTAAGCCCTTCAAGATTTTCCAAAAATGTGTCGCCAAGAGCTGTATATTGTGACCAGTATTTAGATAAAAGCTTCTTGGCCCAGGTCTGCACAAATGCAATTGATATTGGTATAAGCGGTACGCATATAAGCAGAACTACTGCCGAAACCACATTTATAGTGCATATGTAAACAAATAATGTAAGCGGTGCAAGCATAGCATAAAAAAACTGGGGCATATATGCTCCAAAATATGTTTCAAGCTGGTCTACACCTTCAACTGTAACCTGTACAAGTTCTGATGTCTTAACCTTCTCATTATATGATGCTCCCATACGAAGAAGCTTTTCATATATCATCTGTCTTAAATTTCTCTTTACTGTCTTAGATGACAGATAGCTCATCTTTGATGAACCAATATTACAAACTGCCCTTACAATAACGCATACTATAAGACTTATCACCATAGCTGCCATACTAGAAAAATTATATTTTCCTATTCCACTGCCACCGTCTATAAGGCCCGCAATAAATGTTGTTATTATCGTCATAAGCACAATATTAGAAACCAGAGCCAGCCATTGGAATATGACATTTCCTGCTATATATTTTTTACTCTCAGGCATTGCCTGAATTAATTGTTTCTTTATCATCGATATGTCCTCTCTAATTATAGTTAGTGTCGTTAAACTTAATTATAATTTATCTTAATAACACGCATTATGTCAAGATGCAAAGTATTACCATTTTATAAATAAAAAGAATGTGCAAAGCACATTCCTGCGCCGAGCACGGTCGCTTGCGGCAAACTACTTCTTCGTGCGAGTGCGCATCATCGGCACATAGTGCCTTTTATGTAATAGGAAATTCTAATAGAATTTCCTATTACATAAAAAAATCCCCTTATGAGCCGTTCTCTCATAAGGGGCAAAATTCATAGCTGCTTATGCTATGATGAAAGGAGGGAGAATTCACCTATAATTAAAATAATTGATGAATTCAATATGAAAAAAAATAATCTTGTAAAAAGTATTTGTAATGGTGTATTTAAAATAGCATATTGTATTTGATTTTTCAAGATGTTTTATGTAATTTCACCGATATTTACAATAATAACATATTTTGCTTGTGCACATTTCACAATCAGTCCACAGATACTGCACAATGAAACCACTATTTTTGTAATAAAATTACATAAAAAAAGAACGCAAACGCGTTCTTTTACAGTAGTAGCGAGAGAGGGATTTGAACCCACGACACCACGGGTATGAACCGTGTGCTCTAGCCAACTGAGCTATCTCGCCATATATTATATTGTATGCAAACCACATACATTAGGACTTAATGTCCTAAGTGGGACCTACAGGGCTCGAACCTGTGACCCTCTGCTTGTAAGGCAGATGCTCTCCCAGCTGAGCTAAGATCCCGTTCGCTTTGTTAGTGTTTCGTGTCTCACGAACACTGCTTCGCTATTATAATATTAAAATGCACTATTTGTCAACTACTTTTTTCAAAAAAACGCAAAAAAAATACAATTTTTTCTTTTTTTATTATCCGTAGAAAAAATGGCTTGTTTTGCGGCACTTACAGACTTTTATACCAGTGCATTCAATATACAAAATAATAACTGCCACATATTCATATACATTTAATGCAGCAGTCATTATTATAATTATAGTTCTTATTTAACCTGACAATGTTACTTATATATACATTTATCTGATATATACCTCAATCTGATATATACGATTTATACATTAATCTGAGCTGTAAGACCAAGTATATCTGAGTTATCATCAAGTATTGGCTTAATAACATCTGCAAGGTATTCATCAACCTGCTCTCTTGAACGTCCAACATACTTAATTGGGTCAAGCTTAGCCTGAAGCTCTTCAAGAGTAACTCCAAACATTGGATCATCTGCAATAAGCTCAAGAAGATTATTATCAAGACCTTCCTGCTTAACTCTCTTGCCAGCTATCATTGAAAGTTCTCTTATTCTTTCGTGAAGTTCCTGTCTGTCTCCACCAGCCTTAACTGCATCCATCATAATGTTCTCTGTAGCCATAAATGGAAGCTCTGCCATCATATGCTTAATAATAACCTTGTCATATACAACAAGTCCATCAACAACATTAAGGTAAAGATCAAGTATTCCATCAACTGCAAGGAAGCCTTCTGGTACAGAAAGTCTTTTATTAGCTGAGTCGTCAAGTGTTCTTTCAAACCACTGTGTGCTTGATACTATAGCTGGGTTAAGGGCATCACAAAGTACATAATCTGCAAGTGAAGCCATACGTTCACTTCTCATAGGATTTCTCTTATATGCCATAGCTGATGAACCTATCTGTGACTTCTCAAATGGTTCTTCAACTTCCTTAAGGTGCTGTAATAATCTTATATCATTAGAGAACTTATGTGCTGATGCAGCAATGCCTGCAAGAACATTAAGAACTCTTGTATCAACCTTTCTTGAATATGTCTGTCCTGATACTGGAACACACGCCTCAAAGCCCATCTTTGTGGCAATCTTCTTATCTATCTGACGAATCTTATCCTGATCTCCATTGAATAATTCAAGGAATGAAGCCTGTGTACCTGTTGTTCCCTTACAGCCTAAAAGCTTCATTGTTGATAATACATAGTCAAGATCTTCTAAATCCATAACTAATTCATTAAGCCATAATGTCGCTCTCTTTCCAACTGTTGTTGGCTGTGCTGGCTGAAAATGTGTGAAAGCAAGTGTAGGCTGTGCTTTATATTTGTCAGCAAACTTAGAAAGTTCGTTAATAACATTAACAAGCTTCTTACGAACAAGCTTTAAGCCCTCTGTCATAATTATGATATCTGTATTATCACCAACATAACAAGATGTAGCACCAAGATGAATTATTCCCTTAGCCTTAGGACACTGAAGACCATAAGCATATACATGTGACATAACATCGTGACGTACTTCCTTCTCACGCTTCTTCGCATCTTCATAGTTAATGTCATCCTGATGAGCCTTAAGTTCATCAATCTGCTCCTGTGTGATTGGAAGTCCTAATTCTGCCTCTGTTTCAGCTAATGCAATCCATAACTTTCTCCATGTCTTAAACTTCATATCTGGAGAGAAAATGTACTGCATCTCTTTGCTTGCGTATCTTTCTGCAAGTGGTGTCTGATATCTGTCGTTCATTCCTGCAATCCGCCTTTCTTAAATTGTCATAATTCTTATAATTGTAGCCGGCTATTATTAACCATCAATACAGCATATATAGAATATACTGAACACTACTTATTAGATTGTACCATATATATTCTATTCATTCAATATGATGTCAGTCCTCTTTTATTTTTCCCTTTTCAACATTTGGCTTGATAAAATTGTTATACGCATAATCCCACAAAGTCTCTGAACCATCTTTAGTATTCTCATTCCTTTTAAGTATCTGGTTTAAATGAACACCTTTTTCTTCCCAGCTTCTTCCACCCGAAGCATTATTAAGCATTGCAGGCTGTATATTATCAAGCGTCCTTGCAAACTTTGCCTCAGGTGTCTTTCTTTCCTCGAATTCGTCCCAAAGCCCTCTCATATATCCAGCCTGATCACTTGGAAGAAGTCCGAATATTCTGTCTGCAGCAGTTAATTCTCTCTGCCTCTGCGTCTTCTTGCCATCCTCATCATATGCATAAGTATCACCAGCATCAATCTCTACTATATCGTGTATAAGAAGCATTGTCATAGTCTTTAACACATCAATCTTTTCATTAGAATACTCGCTTAACAGCACCGCCATAATTGCCATATGCCACGCGTGTTCAGCATCATTTTCTTTCCTTGAAGCATCTGCAAGATATGTCTGTCTTCCTATAAGTTTCTCTTTATCAATCTCCTCTATAAATTTTATCTGTTTAATTAATCTGTCCTTATCATTATTCTCTTGATTATTATTAGTCTTGTAATTATTATCCTGACTACTATTCTTCATTAATTATTCTCCCCGATATTAATATTTAAAAAAACGTGCAAAGCACATTCCCATAGTAAGTATGGTCGTTTGTGACAAACCATATCATCGCACGAATATACATCATCGGCATATAGTGCTTTCGCGTAACAACGAATTCTACCGTAATTCCCTATTACACAAAAAGGGAGGGCTTTACCCTCCCAATCCGGTTATTTTAACCCATCTCGCCACGAATATCTATTTCTGGTGGTTCAATTGGATAATTACCTGTAAAGCAGGCATCGCAGAAGCCTGTCTGATTACATATCATTTCACTTAATTTATCTGTTTCAAGATAGCCAAGAGAATCTGCTTCTATGTACTTGCAGATTTCATCAACTGTTCTTCCTGATGCTACAAGCTGATCCTCTGATGGTATATCAGTACCAAAATAGCAAGGATGAAGGAATGCTGGAGAACTTATTCTTACATGTACCTCCTTAGCCCCCGCCTGTCTTAAAAGATTAACAATTCTGCGGCTTGTTGTTCCTCTTACAATAGAATCATCTATCATAACCACTCTCTTGCCTGCAACTTCCTCTTTCAACACGTTAAGTTTAACCTTAACGCTAGACTCTCTCTGCTCCTGCTTTGGCTTAATAAATGTTCTTCCGACATAATTATTCTTTATAAAAGCATTACCATAAGGAATACCTGACTCCATAGAATAACCAAGTGCTGCTGGATTTCCTGATTCTGGAACACCGACAACCAAATCTGCTTCTACTGGATGTGTCTTTGCAAGTATACGACCAGCATTAACTCTTGATTCATATACTCCCATACCATCTATCCTGCTGTCAGGTCTTGCAAAATATATATATTCAAATATACACCTTGCTGTATTCTTCTGACAGAGTGATGTATCTGACTGTATCCCATCTTTAGTTATTGTAACTATCTCTCCTGGCAGTACATCTCTTATAAACTCAGCACCTACTGTATCAAGTGCACAGGTCTCTGATGATAAGAAATATGTATTGTCTCTCTTTCCTATACAAAGAGGCTTGAAACCAAATGGATCTCTTGCTCCGATAAGCTTTCTAGGACTCATCACTATAAGCGAGTATGCACCCTTAATCTTCTTCATTGCATTTTTAACAGCTTCTTCTACCGTAGGTGTATTAAGTCTTTCTCTCGCTATTAAATACGCAATAACTTCTGAATCAATTGTAGTCTGGAATATAGCACCTGTATATGAAAGTTCTTCCCTTAATTCAACCGCATTAAGAAGGTTACCATTATGTGCCATTCCAAGTGTACCCTTAACATAATTTAATACAAGTGGCTGTGCATTTTCTCTTGTAGAACTTCCTGCTGTAGAATAACGGACGTGTCCAACACCGATGTTACCCTTTAACTTCTCTAAATTCTCAGAATTAAACACTTCATTCACAAGTCCCATATCCTTGTGGGAAAGGACCTTTCCCTTAGGGCCTTCTGTATCACTCACAGCGATACCACAACTTTCCTGTCCTCTGTGCTGTAATGCAAACAAGCCATAATATATCGTTGACGCAACATCTCCGCAATCGAAGTCATATGCGCCAAACACTCCACATTCTTCGTGAAGCTTTCTGTCATCAATATAACTGTCGTTCATATATACCTCTGTCTTAGTATTCGTATTAGCAATGTAATCAAATTAGAAATCTTCACCTGTAAGAAGCTTATATGCCTCTTTGTACTTTTCTACTGTCTTGTTAATGATATCATCTGGAAGAAGATAATCACTATCAGGGTTAGCAAGAAGCCAGTTTCTAACGAACTGCTTATCGTAAGATGGCTGTCCCTGTCCTTTCTTGTATCCTTCTAATGGCCAGAAACGTGAGCTGTCTGGTGTAAGCATTTCATCACCGATTACAACTTCGCCATTCTCATCAAGACCAAATTCAAACTTAGTATCAGCAATAATAATTCCCTTGCTTAAAGCATATTCTGCACACTTCTTATAAAGTGCTATTGTAGCATCCTTAATCTTAGTTGCATATTCAAGACCCCTACCTGGGAACTTCTTCTCTAATACCTCAATACTCTGCTCAAATGAGATATTCTCATCATGGTCACCAACCTCAGCCTTAGTACTTGGTGTATAGATTGGCTCAGGAAGCTTCTCTGACTCTTCAAGACCTTCCGGAAGCTTAATTCCACAGACTGTACCATTCTTCTGATAGCTTACCCAGCCACTTCCTGTTATATATCCTCTAACGATGCACTCGATTGGAAGCATAGTTAACTTCTTGCACATCATACTTCTTCTTGCATACTTTTCATTCTGGAAGAATTCCGGCATATCATTAACATCAACAGATATCATATGATTAGGAATAACATCCTTAGTATAATCAAACCAGAATTTAGACATCTGAGTAAGAATTGCACCCTTATCTGTGACCTTATTCTTTAAAATGTGGTCAAATGCTGATATACGATCTGTTGCCGCTATAACAAGCTTATCTCCTATATCATACACTTCTCTTACTTTGCCTTCATAAAGTAACTTAAACTTTTCCATGATCGCATCCATCCTTTTAAATTATAGTAATAGTGAATTTAATTATACACTCAACAACTAAAAATTATATAACAGTACACTACCAAAATCAATAGACAATACTTGCATATTATTCTTAAAAATTGTATTATTATAGAAAATCTTTATACAATATGTTTTATTTATTCAACTTTTTTATGTATTCAGATTATTATTATACGCAATTGTAGATGGAGGATTGTACTATGAATGATGGAATTGAAAAAAGACGCTATAACCGCCACAAGGCGAATTTAACATTAAATGTGTCTAAGCTTTTTAATCAGGATTACATCAATATAAGAAATCTCGACTCACCTATAAATATAACTGATATATCAAAAGGTGGAATCGGCTTTCGCTCAAAAAGCATTTTACCTTTAGATTTCTATTTTGATGCTGTGTTACAGTTAGATGATGAAAAAGACCCAATAAACTGTGTTGTCAAAATCATCCGCTGTCAGCCAGTAGATAACTCAGACCTCTACGCATACGGCTGTGAATTCGTAGGAATGTCACCCGTCATAGGTGACACTGTAGGCAACTACAGCTCACACACCGATCCCCCACAAGCCTAATAACCCAAGTGAAATAATTCACACTAAACAGTGGAATAACCCACACAGAATAACCCCAAACATATAAATCCAAATATATATTTTAGTATATTTTCATCAAAAAAGAGAGGCGGTACACCCCTCTCTTTCTGTTTATCTGTCTATCTCCAAATACATTTAACAAAATATGTTCACCCCTCCAGCCCCGCAACCATCGCAGTCCGCCAACGCACAGATTGGAGAAACCGGCGGAAGCATAAAAAGACGATGGGGAGCCGCCGGCACTTAAGCGCTGTCCTTTAGCGCTTTAGTACCGCTGCGAGCGACACTCAGTGCAAACGTGTCTTTGTTGCTTCCGCCGATTTCTCCAATCGTCCGTCCGCCGTCCGCCGCACTCTGCACCTTGCCGCTTTCCACATCGTCTTTGTTAAACATATTCCTAAAATCTACAGCATCTCTTTTAAAAGCTTATTAACCATTCCCGGATTAGCCTTACCCTGCATAGCCTTCATAGTCTGGCCTACAAGGAATCCGATAGCCTTCTCCTTACCTGCTCTATAATCAGCTACCGACTGTGGATTATCAGCTATAACCTTCTCAACTGTTGCCTTAAGTGCACCTTCGTCATTAACCTGCTTAAGTCCATTTTCCTCAATATACTTATCTGGATCAATATCCTCGTCAAATATCTTCTCGAATATTTCCTTAGCAACATTACTGTTAATAGAGCCCTCATCTGCAAGCTCAATAATTCTTGCAAGACTCTTAGGTGAGAATGCGATATCCTCAGGATCCATATTCTTTTCCTTTAAAATACGCATAGTCTCTGTAATAAGCCAGTTAGATACTTTCTTAGGCTTATTGCATAAAGCTGTTGTTTCTTCAAATATATCAGCAAGCTTCTTAGAATCAGTAATCATATTGATATCATAATCAGGAATTCCGAATTCTTCCTTATAACGAAGCATTTTCTCATCCTTAAACTCAGGCTGTGCTTCCTTAATAGTATCAAGCCATTCTTCGCTTATGTGGATTGGTACAAGGTCTGGGTCTGGGAAATATCTGTAATCCTGTGCATCCTCTTTAGAACGCATAGCATAAGAATATTCCTTATCATCATTCCATCTTCTTGTTTCCTGAACAACCTGTCCACCAGCTTCAATTATATCTATCTGTCTGGCTGTCTCAGCCTCAATAGCTCTCTGGATAGCTGAAAATGAGTTAAGATTCTTAGTTTCTGTTCTTGTACCGAATTCAGTGCTGCCTTTTTCTCTTACAGAAAGATTGACATCAGCTCTCATAGAACCTTCCTGTAACTTACAGTCAGATGCTCCAAGATACTGGATAGTATTTCTTAACTTAGTAAGATAAGCAATAACCTCTTCTGCATTTCTCATATCTGGCTCAGATACGATTTCTATAAGAGGCACACCTGAACGGTTATAGTCAACATAGGATACATCCTCCCACTCATCGTGTATAAGCTTACCTGCATCCTCTTCCATATGAATCTCGTGAATTCTTATAGACTTCTCTGTTCCATCTTCAAGCTTTACATCTACATGTCCATCACGGCATATAGGCAGATAAAGCTGTGATATCTGATAATTCTGTGGATTATCAGGATAGAAATAATTCTTTCTATCAAACTTGCAGTCTCTTGTTATAGAGCAGTTAGTTGCAAGACCAACCGCCATAGCATACTCTACTACCTTCTTGTTAAGAACTGGAAGAGAGCCTGGCATACCTGTACAAACAGGGCATGTGTGTGTATTAGGTGCTCCACCAAATGCTGTTGAACAGCCGCAGAATATCTTAGTCTTTGTAGCAAGCTCAACGTGAACTTCAAGACCAATAACTACTTCATAATCTTTCATTGCCTGACCTCCTCCTTATTCAAATCTTCCTCGTGCCTGCTCATATGAGTATGCAGCACGTATTATATTATTTTCCTTAAAGCAGTCACCTATAAGCTGTACACCTATTGGAAGCCCCTTAGAGTCCTTTCCACAAGGTACACTTATTCCTGGAAGACCTGCAAGGTTAACTGATATTGTATATATATCGCCAAGATACATCTTGATAGGGTCTGCTAAAGATGAGCCTATCTTAGGTGCAGTTGTTGGTGCAACAGGTCCAAGTATTACATCATACTTTGCAAATGCTTCATCAAATGCTTTCTTAATAAGAGCCTTTACTCTTAATGCTTTTAAATAGTAAGCATCATAATAGCCTGAGCTGAGTACGAATGAACCAAGCATTATTCTTCTCTTAACCTCAGGTCCAAAGCCCTCTGAACGTGTCTTCTTGTACATATTGTGAAGACCTTCATACTCACTTGTCCTGTAACCATACTTAACGCCATCGAATCTTTCAAGGTTAGAGCTTGCCTCAGCGGCAGCTATTGTATAATAAGTAGGTATAGCGTACTCTACAAGGCTTAAGTCGAATTCTTCAACTATGGCACCCTTTTCTTCAAGCACCTTAGCTGCCGACATAACAGCTTCCTTAACCTCAGGATCAAGTCCATCTCCAAAGTAATCTCTTGGAATACCTATCTTAAGTCCCTTAACATCATCTACTAAAGCCTTTGTAAATGCTGTATCTTCTCTCTTTACTGATGTAGAATCCTTATCATCCTTTGCTGCTATTACCTCCATAATAGTAGCACAGTCTGTTACATCCTTACATAATGGTCCTATCTGATCAAGTGATGAACCATAAGCTATAAGTCCATATCTTGAGACAGTACCATAAGTAGGCTTCATACCTACAACACCACAGTAAGATGCAGGCTGTCTTATAGAACCACCTGTATCTGAACCAAGTGCCGCAAAGCATTCATTTGCTGCAACTGCTGCAGCTGAACCACCTGATGAACCACCAGGAACGTGCTCTGTATTTCTTGGATTCTTAGTTGCTCCGAATGCACTTGTTTCTGTTGTTGAGCCCATGGCGAACTCATCCATATTAGTCTTACCGATAATAACTGCACCTGCCTCCTGAAGTTTTATAACTGCTTCAGAAGAAAATGTTGGAACAAAGTTACCGAGTATTTTAGAAGAACATGTTGTAAGCATGCCTTCTGTACACATATTATCCTTAATAGCAAAAGGTACACCAGCTAAAGGTCCCGTAAGCTTTCCAGCCTTGATATCATCGTCAGCCTTAGCTGCTGCCTGTAATGCTTTTTCCTTGTCAAATGTCACATAGCAGTTAAGCTTGTCTTCAGACTTTTCAATCTGAGCAACAACAGCCTGCATAGCTTCTACCGCTGTCACTTCACCTGCCTTAATCTTTGCAGCAAGTTCAACGGCTGTACAATCTAATAAACTCATAGCATTTCCCTTTCTTATTCAACAGTCTTTGGAACTATAAATCCATATTCGTTAGCTTCTGGTGCATTGGCAAGTGTAGCCTTGCTTCCATCGCCGTTAGTAACAACATCTTCCCTCATAACATTATTAACAGGGAATACGTGTGACATAGGCTCAACGCCTGTTGTATCAAGCTCGCCAAGCTTATCTATATAATCAAGCATACTTGCCATATCCTTCTTGGCATCCTCTTTTTCCGACTCAGAAAGCTCAAGCTTAGCAAGAATACCTACATATTCGATAGTTTCATCACTAATCACATTAGCCATAACATACCATCCTTTCTTTCATATTAATCTCTGACCTTAATATGAACCTCTCTTAACTGCTGTTCTGTTACCTCATTAGGTGCTCCACACATAAGATCCTGTGCTGTACCACTCATTGGGAATGGAATAACCTCACGGATATTCTCTTCATTTCTAAGAAGCATAATCATACGGTCAACACCTGGTGCCATACCTGCATGTGGTGGTGCACCGAACTGGAATGCGTTGTAAAGTGCTCCAAACTTAGCCTTAAGTACTTCTTCATCATATCCGGCAATTTCAAATGCCTTAACCATAATCTGCATATCATGGTTACGCACAGCACCTGATGATAATTCAACACCATTACATACGATATCATACTGATAAGCAAGAATATCAAGTGGATCCATAGTATTAAGTGCTTCAAGACCACCCTGTGGCATAGAGAATGGATTGTGTGTGAAACCAATCTTCTTAGTTTCTGGGTCTCTTTCAAACATAGGGAAGTCATTTACATAACAGAATCTGTATGCATTTTTCTCTATTAAATCAAGACGTGTGCCAAGTTCGTTACGAATCTGTCCTGCAAAGAATGCAGCCTTATCTTCCTTATCAGCGATAAAGAAAATAGTATCTCCTGCCTGAAGTCCTGCAAGTTCCCTGATTTCGCCTTTAAGTTCTTCTGGAATGAACTTATCAATTGGTCCCTTATATGAAAGGTCTTCAAGAACCTCAAGGTAACCAAGTCCACCCATACCAATTCCTGTAGCGAACTTAAGAAGCTTCTCGTGCTGGCCCTTTGAAAGCTTAGCGTGAACATTGATAGCTCTTACAGTCTTATTCTGAAATGGCTTGAATGTACATTTATTGAAGAAATCAGACAAATCTATAATTCTAAGTGGGTTTCTAAGGTCTGGCTTATCTGAACCGAATTCAAGCATAGCCTGCTTGTAGCTTATAATTGGATAAGGAGCCTGTGTTACAACTGAACCCTCTGGTGCAAACTTTGCAAATGTCTCTGTAAGCACTTCTTCACCAACTGCAAATACTTCTTCCTGAGTAGCAAAGCTCATCTCGAAGTCAAGCTGATAGAATTCTCCTGGTGAACGGTCAGCTCTTGCATCTTCATCTCTGAAGCAAGGAGCTATCTGGAAATACTTATCAAAACCAGATACCATAAGAAGCTGCTTGTACTGCTGTGGTGCCTGTGGAAGTGCATAGAACTTGCCCTTATATTTTCTTGATGGAACGATATAATCTCTTGCGCCTTCTGGTGATGAAGCACAAAGAATAGGTGTCTGGATTTCAAGGAAGCCCATATCTGTCATCTTCTGACGAAGGAATGAGATAACCTTTGAACGGAATACCATATTATCCTTAACCTTAGGGTTTCTTAAGTCTAAGTATCTGTACTTAAGTCTTACATCCTCTCTTACTTCCTTAGATGTCTGAATTTCAAATGGAACCTGCTGGTAAACCTGTCCTAATACTGTAATCTTCTTAGCTTCAAGTTCAATAGTTCCTGATGGAATTTTAGGATTGTAAGTTTCCTCATCTCTCTGCTCCATAATACCATCGATACTGATACATTCTTCCTTCTTAATACCCTTTAAGAGTTCTGGTTCACGGATAACTACCTGTAATACTCCGTACATATCTCTTAAATCGATGAATGAAACTCCACCGTGATCACGGATGTTCTCAACCCATCCTGATACCTTCATCTGCTTTCCAATGTCGTTCTCACTTACATTCTGTAATGTGACATCTCTGTAAATGTTTGCCATCTTATTAATAACTCCTCTCTTATTGTTTTATATTGTTAATGTGTGTCTTGTTGCAGCTGATAAATATATTGTTCCTGCTTTCTGCAAAGGCTGTAACGATATAACTTAGTGGCAATCGTTATCTGCACGCAAAAAATCCCGGAATGCCTTACCAGCATTCCGGGACGAATAATACATAATTATCCGCGGTACCACCCGCATTGAACGAAATCCGCTTCTGAATAGCTGTCATCAGTAAACTAATAAACTTAACAATTCAGGCTTCTTATCATTCCTCTTTAAATACTTAACGCGTACAACGTAATAACCTACATATATCACCTGCCTGTCTATAACAGCTGTATGCATACGCATTTCATAACATATTCCAAGGGCATTGATATAATTCAGATATTCAACTCCAGAGTGTTCCTCTTGACAATTCCCTGTGTATGCTTTCAGTCGGTGGCATCACTTTCCTGTCAGGTTCCATGAAAAGAAGTCTCTTTCCCAGTCTTTAATATATTCATATAAATTAATAATAGCATATACTTATGAATCGTGTCAATCCATAACTTTATTTTTCCATTTTAAAAAATTATTATGATTCAATTTCTGAAGTTTATTCAACAATTAATTCTACACTTCATAATCAAGGCAGGATCTTACTGCCGTATATGGGCGTACCTTTCCATCTGCTACTGCAACATGAAGCGGATTAGTGCTATATGCCTTAAGAGCATCTGCATCTGTAAATGTTGTATCAAGCATAACATCTACCGTTGATGTTGACAAACCATTGATATTAACCTTTACATCTACAAGACCCGGTATATTTCCTGCAAGTCCTTCAAGACCTTCCTTAATACCTGCCTTTACATTTTCCTTCTCTTCTGCTGTAAGTTCTTCCTTTAACTTCCACAATATAACGTGTTTAACCATATATCTTAATCTCCTTTTCTATCAGTTTCTTTATTCTTCCATTTATTTTTTCAGCATTTTTTATGTTAAATATCAATTTGCAAAACTATTAAATGTATAATTTCATCAAAATATTAAAAACTATGCTCTGTATACCCAGTTATCTTTTCTTGGGTGACACTGAGGTTCTTCTCCATCTACATAACCAAGTATACAATGTCCGATTCCTTCATAATCACCTTCTATGCCGAGTGATTTAAGTATCTCTCTGCCTTCTTCGCTCTCAAATTCTTCCTTAGCTCTATGTATCCAGCAGCTATCCACACCAAGTGCGTGTGCCTCAAGCATAAGATTTCCCATAACCAGAGTACCATCATATATGTACGTAGGCATACTCTTATCAGCAAGAACAACAAGCACAACTGGTGCACCATAAAATGGATCAAAATCTTCTGACTTTCCCATTATTCTAGAATTCATCTTAGAAAGCTTATCTCTTAATTCCTTGTCAGTAACTGCAAGTATAATTGGCGACTGTCTGTCCATTCCTGTAGCCGCATATGTTCCCGCTTCAATAATTTTATCTATAATCTCCGCAGGAACCATATCATTTTTATACTTTCTTACGCTTCTTCTTGTCTTAATAACATCTAATATATCACTCATAGTGCGCTTCCTTTCTATATTATATTTTTATAATTATATTTCTAATATATATTCTTAATTTATATTTATCCTGTTATATGAAGCATACCGATAAGCACAACCGCAGCCAGTCCATAATATGTAACAACCGCAACAAGGTCATTAATTGTTGTTATAAGTGGACCCGAAGCTACAGCCGGGTCTATCTTTATCTTATGGAAGAACATTGGTGTAAGCACACCAATAAGACTTGATATAAGCATTGCCAGCAATAATGATACACCTACACATCCCGATATTGCAAATGCGTAATGTACTGGCTTGCCCTTAACAAGGGTAATATATATTCCAAGTAATATAAATGCCATAGAACCAAGCAGCAAGCCATTAGCAAAACCAATTCTCATCTCTTTTAACACAAATTCAAGCTTCTGCTTAGCTGATATATCTTCGTCCATAAGAACTCTGATTGTAACGGCAAGTGACTGTGTTCCAACATTTCCTGCCATATCAAGTATGAGTGACTGGAAGCATACAATAATCGCAAGCTGTGACACTACATTTTCAAATATGCCAACTACAGATGATACTCCCATACCAAGGAACAGTAACAGAATAAGCCATGGAAGCCTTTTCTTCATACTTGCAAAAAGCCCCTCTGTAAGGTCATTCTCCTCTGTCAAACCGGCAAGCTTTGCATAATCATCGCTCATCTCTTCATCTACCGCTTCTATGATATCAGAAGATGTGATAGCACCTATTATTTCTTTGTCTTTATTTAATACTGGAATTGAATCTTCGCTGTAATCCTTTAAATCTTCGATACATTCGCTCATCTTTTCGTGAGCATATACATATGGATATGATGTACTTATTATATCCTCAAGCTTCTGGTAATCTCTTGCTACAATAAGATCTTTTAAATCTATTGCACCATAATATATGTTATTATCATCAACCACATATATTGTATTGACGTTATCATTTTCTTCTGCCTGTGCAACAAGCTCTTTCATAGCTTCCTTTATTGTAAGCTTATTGTTTATGCATATGAAATTTGTAGTCATCTTACTGCCAATCTCATCATCGTCATATGAATAAATCAGACACACATCATCTTTGGCATCCTTTTCCATATGTGATATAAGTGCCTGTCTTTCTTCTTCTGATACATTATCAAGAATATCTACAGCATCATCAGCATCCATTTTTTCAAGGACATCTGCCGCCTCATCTACAGATAATTCTGTCATAAATTCTTCAATGTATTCAGGTGTATCTTCCAGATATGAGAAAATCTCTGCCGTCCAGTCTACACCAAGAATCTTGTAAAGCCTTATTCTTGTATCTTTGTCCAAAAGCTTAATTGCATCTGCTATATCATTCTCGTGATATTTAGATAACTTCCTGCGGATTAATTCATCAGATTTACTACTTCTAAGGACTCTAACAATATCCTTGCTATAATCCTTATGTATAACTACATTTGATAGAATCTTATTCATCATTATTCTCCTTTCATTATGGCAAGAACAATGACTAAGATTAGAAAATACGCGACTTTAACAGACTATTGCACACGTCCCTTAAGAAACGCAGACAATAGCTTTGTCGGCTTATAATCTATGTCATTGTTCCCTATTTGAGGACTATCATGCCCGTCCATTATCGTCACCTCACTTTTAATATATTGTATATTAAGAAAATATATTGAACACACCAATCTAATATACCCAATATATACTCTTAACATTTGTCGAATTAATTGTATAATCTCATTTTCTGACTGTCAACTAAAATCATTGTAAAATATTATCATATACCTCTCATATACTAGTTACAATCAACCAGGACATACTTACATTCTTTGCAAGCATTATTCATTTACAGTTTTTAATTCCACTTGACGTCATATAGGTTCCTGCTAATATTACCAATACCGATATGACTGCAATAATGCCGGAAATGAAATCTCTGATACCATCTCCAGCCACAGTAAAATGAAGAGCAGCCAATATTATGCCAATAACAATCAATATAATTCCATATAATACTTTTTTCCACTGTATATTTAATTTCATCCTGACACTCCTTTCCTATCTACTTCTCTGATAAATCTTTCTATAAGTCTGTTTACTTCATCCGGCTGATCCGTATTGGAATTATGACCGGCATTTTTTATCCACTTAAGCGGTAAACCTTCCCTCTGATGCCATTTCTTATTGTAGCTTTTGGCTGAGCCCGCTTTATCCTTTTCGCCACAGATAAGAAGTGCCGGACAACTGATACGATATTGCAGGTCTGCTTTGATTGCCTCAGCAAGCATTCTATAACCAAAACCGGCAAGCCTTGCATATTCTTTAGGCTCTGAATCATAGGACATCATCATTTTCCGCATAAGCTTCTGACCATAATCCGTCTCTGCGCACCCTCTTGAACCTGCCCTAAGAAGTGCTTTCCATGGATATATCTTATATAATGGCTCTGCTCTTTCAAGAAGCCATATTTCCATTGCTGTCATATAAGACTTTTGAAGCGGTGCAGAATCAATGGAGATAAACCCCTTTATCTTATCCGGATATAATTCCATATACATTTGAGCCAGGTATCCACCCATAGACTGACCGATAATGATAGGATTATAAATTTCTTCTTTTACTAAGATTTCATAAAGCCATTCTGCCATATCTGATAAACTGTAATTATTCGTAAATGGTCTGGACAATGCATGTGATGGTGCATCCCATACAAACACATTCTGCTTATTCTCAAAATATTCTGTCTGCTTTTCAAAAAGCCTGTGATCTGCTGTAAGTCCCGGCAAAAACACTAACGTAATTTTCTGCTTGTCTATTATATTTACAAAATAATGGATCAAGCCACAAGGTGTCTTATAACTGTTTTCTGTCATTTTCCGCCCCCTTTCCATAAACCATTTCCCAATGATTTATCATTTCCAGATATTCCTGCTCAAAAGCTGTTACATCATAATTTCCTGTTCTGTACCAATATTTAAGCATCCCTTCTGAAGCATACAGAATTTCTTTATATATACGAACAAATTCTATATCCTTACGGATTAAATCAAGATTCAAAATTGACAAAAACAATTCCAATGTCTTTTTTGCAGCATCCTGTACATCCGGTTGGATGATTGATTGAATATCCGGCTCTGTTTCAAAGTATGAATTAATGGAAAACAGAGACAAAAATGTGTATTTTCTCATCACTGCACACTTAGCCATCAGACCACGACGCATCATTTCAAAAAAATCATCTGTTTCATATACCTTATATTTACACATATATTTTTTTGTTAAATCCGCTGCATAATTCCATAAAAAAATATACAGCTCCTGCTTGTTATAAAAATAATGAAACAAAAGTGACTTGGAAATTCCAGCTTCTGCCGCAATTTCTGAGGTTGGTGCCTTTTTATATTGATTCGTTGCAAATACTTTATATGCAGCATTTAATATTTGCGATTGTTTTTCTTCCGACAAAGCATAAAATTTATCATTCATAAGCTGCCTCCGTTGACCGATTTGGTTAATATTCAGTATGAGCATATACCCATTGACCGATTAACACAAGACCTTTTTAAATATGCACCCATAGTTTGAGCCAATGATATTGCCTTATTTATATAACAAATATAAGTGATTTTTTTCTATTTCTACATCTTATGCCACGTTATTTGTTTTTGCAGTTCCATATGGTTTAGGGGCTGGCGCTATTGATGCATCTGTAAACCATTATGTGGCCAATAAACTGATTAATTTTATCTTACATCAGTTTGGAATTTTACTTTATTAAATTATTGCGAATCAGACAAACATGAATCTACCGATTCCATACCATTATAAATTCCTTTTCGCCTGTGTTATCGTCCACACTTTCGGATTGAATACTAAATTTCTCACGTAGATAAAATTTGATTGCTTTCTCATTTTCCTGATAGACACTTAATTTTAATTTTGATTTGAATTCCTTTGCATGATTTAGAAGTTGTTTTCCTATACCTTTTGATTGCATTGTTTCTTTTACAAAAACACCTTCGATATAGTCATCATTCAATCCAATGAAGCCATCTATCTGCTTTGTACAGTCATCCTTATGTACATATATTTCTGCGTGAGGAAGCATTTCTCTTACTATGTTGCAGTTAGTATGCCAGTAATCGGACGGTATGAAATGATGTGCTTGAATATTCGTATCAAGCCATATCTGCATCACTGCGTCTATATCGTTATCGCTGTATTGTCTTACCAATTCTCTATCTCCTAACTACTACTTATTTCTTGTTCCAAAAGTGGAAGTATCTACATACCTTAAAATCGTTTTTATAACTTCATCAATCACAATCGGCTTTGACAAATGTGCGTTCATTCCTGCATCCAGTGATGCCTGAACATCTTCTGCAAATGAATTAGCTGTCATTGCTATAATAGGAATGTTTTTTCCATCCGGTCTGTCATTCATTGCCCTGATTGCTTTTGCCGCTTCATAACCATTCATTTCAGGCATCATGATATCCATCAGGATTACATCAAATGTGCCTTCCGGATGATTTCTGAAAATCTCAACAGCATTCTTTCCATCCACAGCTCTTTCTACATTCATCCCGAACTCTTCCAACTGCACGGTAGCAATCTCTGCATTCAGTTCATTATCCTCTGCAAGAAGGACATTCACACCTGTAAGATTTACCTTTTCAGAAAAACCTGTGTCTGACTTATTACATTCCTTATCTGTAATTTCCAAAGGAATATCCACAGTAAATGTGGTTCCCTCATGCTTTTTACTCTGCACGGAAATGGTTCCACCCATCATATCTACATACTTCTTTACGATAGCCATCCCCAGTCCAACTCCATGGTACTGCGTTCTCACATCGGAATCTTCCTGTGCAAACTCCTCAAAAACTTCTTTTGTAAATTCCTCACTCATGCCAATACCAGTATCCGAAATGCGGTAACGCATATTTATATATCCATCCCCGCCCTTTTCCTGACACCGGGCTTCAAATGTAATCGTCCCTCCATCCGGAGTGAATTTCACGGCATTGCTCAGAATATTGACCAGCACATCACGCAGGCGTGCAGGATCCGCAAGTACATTTGGAATCTTTGCTTCTTCACGCTGAATCTTAAAGTTGATATCCCTGTTCGTAAGAAAACCTTTTGTAATATCCAATACAGAATCTGTAATGTTTTTCACATCCACCGGTACCGGATTGTAATTCACTTTTCCACTTTCGATGCTGGTCAGATCTAATATATCATTGATCAGCGACAGTAAATGCTCTGAGCTTTCGTCAATCTTTTCCAGACAATTTTTCACTTCGTCTGACGGATTGTTTTTCATTGCAATACCGGTAAATCCTATGATTGCATTCATCGGTGTCCTCATATCATGGGACATATGTGACAGAAATGCTGTTTTTGCCTTGTTTGCAGCCTGTGCATGCTCTGCCAGTTCCGCCATTTCCTCAGCTTTCTCCTGGGCCGCCTTCTGAGCTTTTTTTCTTGCACTGAGATGCACCATTGTCACAGCCATAGCAGTCAGCAGCCATCCAAAAATAAGAAGAACCAAAACAGTAACAACAGGATGCAGACGGATCCAGTCAACAAATGTCAGCTCTGTTGCTTTGTATGTGGTATACTGTGCTGCAAGATCTTCAACAAGATTTTGGGGCATGGCATACATTGCTTTCGTCAGAATACCAGCCAGCGCATGGTTCTCAGTTGATGAAATTACCATGCGGTAGGTGAATGTAGGCTGTTCCAGCAGAGTATATGTCATGGTGCCCGTAGTGTCACTGTTCACAAACGCCTGTGCCATGTAATAGTAGACGAAGGCAGCATCTGCTTTACCCTTACGGACAGCTTCCATCATTTCCTGTCGGGTACTGCACATCAGTTTTTCTGCACCGGGTGCCATTGCATCTTCAATTGAATTTGATACTGTCTGGTCAACAGTAGTAACAACATTAATTTTTCCATCAAAGTCACGCCGTGTCACCCTTGCCAGCTGCATCGTAATGAAAGGTGCAGTAATCCCCCATTTTTTCGTCTCAGCATAGTTATCTGTTTCCAGGCGTGCATCGATGCTCATATCTGTGGTTTCCTTATTTTTCTGATAGGCAATATACTCATCTCTGGTGGCAGGTGTAAGAAACTCATAGGAAATCCCGGCATAGTCTGCAATTTTCCGGAAGTAATCCGGGATAATACCCTTCATCTCACCATTTTCATTATAAGAATATGGATAACGGGTCGGATCACACAGAACATGAAGCGGGTTGTCCTTGGAATACTGTGAAATAATACTTTTTTCTTTCTCCGTATATTCCAGATTCTTAGTTTCTATGCTTTCATAATTTTTATTATAAAGTGTCGTTTTCCAGTCACCCTCAACTGCATTCATCTGGTCGATTGCATAATTGATCTCATTCAGCAATTCTGTATTACCTTTTTTAACCATGACATAGAAATCGCTGCTGTCAAATTTATCCACGATACGCTCATTGTTTGTTTTTCTCATAGAACTGGCAGCAATAGCATCAACATTTCCGCTCTGAAGAGCTTCCTCCATCTCTGCTGTCGTATCAAAATAAAATGGATCATATGTAAATCCTTTGTTGCCTGCAAAATCCGCAAAACTCTTTATCTCGGAGCTTCCATTAAAAAGTGCCACACGCATACCGTTGTAAGTACTGTAATTGCCATCCACAATCGTGCTGTTGTCACTGCGGACGGTCAGAATCCCATTATTGGTTCCGATCGGACGTGAAAAATCAAACTTTTCTTCTCTTTCCTGTGTTTTGCGGGGAGATGTTACCATATCAATCTCGCCATCTTCAAGCATCTGCTGCATATCATCCCAGCTCTTATCATATCCGACATATTCGTAATCTACATCCCAATAACGGGCCATCAGCCGAAGAAAATCATAGCCATACCCGCTGCGGTTGCCTTCTTCATCCATCACATGATAACCATCCATGGCAAAGAAACCGACTTTGACAGTTTCATGCTGCGAACTGTCCTCGGCTGCATATGCAGTCTGGGGAGAAAATATCATACACACGCATACAAAAGCCAGTAATACTGCCACATATTTCTTTGCTCTCGAAATCATATTAAATCTCCTGTCTGTCAAATATATTTCTCTATACATCTCCCTGTCAACCTCCTGGTTTAATAAAATTGCACTGCCGCATCAAATCCATTTGTCACTGTTCAGTGACCACATCAATGGTACCTCCCATTACCTCAACCAGGTTCTTAGTAATAGCCATACCAAGTCCGGTTCCCTGTATTTTGTTTGTAATGGAACTTTCCGCACGGGTAAACGCATCAAAAATTCATCCGCTGCAGTCTCTGCACCGTTTCGCCATTCAATACCATCCAGGTTTGTAAACTCACCGATTGCCACAGCCTGGATGATTTCATTATTAGACCAGTCTTCACCAAGATCCATGGAATACTGACACCACTGCTATCAGACAACGTTTTGCCTTTTTCATACTTTACATATTTCTTTCCTGATAAAATCATTATTGTTACGTCTGTGAAATAACTCCGTAAAAAAACACTGTCAAACAGACAGTGCACGTCATTTCATACAACTGGCTGCCATTTTAAAGGCCCTGTAGCTTTGCGTCCCAGACTTTCATCTGGTTTGCCTATTTCCTTATTATAGCTTTTAAACTTATGCAAAAAAACTGGTTTCATTATACTATAGTGCTCTACTGTGCACAAGAAAAACATTACCGTTTTAACTTGTTAAGGAGCTGGGGAATGAACCCGCATATAAAAAGCCGGATAACTTCAGGATAATTCAGGACGAAAGTGACATAGCTTCTCTTACTTAGACAATATTTACCACATTTAATGTGAGGAATGGAGTAACATTTAATGTGCTAAACAACAGTCAACGGCAAATTCTTTTCCGACCAATCGGCAATGAATTCGGGATGTACTTCCGCTAAGCTGTTACTCATATCAAAGCCTCCACTTCCTCTGTGATTAGAGTATATGAGGTTTTGGCTTTTACTTGTAGTTTACGAATGTCGGTAAAATTAAAAAGCCCTTTGAGAAAAGGATTTCTCCTCTCTCAAAGGGCTTGGTAAACTGGAAGTTATAAACATCTTTGCAAATATACCATATCTATTAACTGTACACCACACTCATAAATTGGGTGGTCATAATTGTCCGTAAAGAAATTCGGAATATTGTGAGATCGGACAAATCCGCATTTTTCATAAAACGGTACGGTCAACGGGCTGTCACCTGTTCCAACCTGCAAAATAGAATATTCATCTGCATATTTACTTACAAGGAAGTCAATCAATGCTTTCCCATAGCCCTTTCCCTGATTTTCCGGATCGACTGCGATATTCTTGATTTCAAGTATTTCGTTACCTTCATCGGTGACAACACATTCAGCTTTTACATTACCATCTTCAAGTACATACATAGTACCTTTTTCAAGATAGTGATCAATCATATTTTCCTGCTCATCAGCTAATAACAATAATGCTATAAATTGCTTTTTATTCTCATTCACTTCTCGGATTTTCATATCTATTACTCCGTCAAATTCAAGTTTTAACATCAGACGTTTGGTTTTACATTCACGTGTAAAGACTCTTTCACATGCTTTGTTCGTCCTTTTCAAATATCAGAATCTTCTGCGTAACCTTTTTTGCAATCGGTAATAACGCCAAAAGTCTGTATGCAGATGAAAATAACTCCATGCCACGAAGAATATTATCATCTTTTATTTTATGATACCCTGTTGTCATATTCCCAAGGTCTTCAAAATGATCTGCACCGAAGACAAATTTTGAGCCTGTTTGCTGTATGGATTTTTCTATTCCTTCTTTCTTTACCCATACCTTTGCCAGACATTCCATAAGAATACAGGCATTATCAAAGTTGTCCTTTATTATTTTTAATATCTTACCGTTTTCTTCTGCTGTCAGATACATTGATAATCCTTCAATGATAAAAAGCATTTTTCCACGCACTTTTACTTCTTTTGACCATGCAGGGTCAAGTGCAGAAATTCCTATCGTAGAAACACGTCCTGATTCCTCGAAAATCTGATTACGGATTGCTATCGTTTCTGGAAGGTCCAGATTGTACCATGTAATTTTACCATTATCCATACGATAAAATCTCGTATCCAGACCACAGGCAATATTAACCACCGTACAATCAGGATTTTTCTCTATAAAATTCTTTACTAATTCATCAAAAACTACCGTTCTGGCAATTACCCCTTTCCCCATCGTAGAATCCCTAGCCGCTGTAGAAAAATCATAATCAATTTTGTCGACTAATTCTACCGCCTTTGCATCATAGAATTTGTTATGTTTACTTTTGGAATATTGGGCTCTGGCATAAAAGCTCTGGAGCATTGTCTCAGCCCTGCCACTGATAGTAGGTTTTATTCTTTCACTCATACATTTACCTTTTTTACAATATAATTAGTTACGACTAACTTGATTGTAACACATTTTATGAAAATAAACAATTCAAATTGGCGTGTCTTGGAGTGTCTTGGAGACAGGCCCCATAAACTTCTTAAACTGAGAAATCTCTCATCTACCTGAATTCAATTATATCTTCAAATGGTTTTCTTGGTCTTTTATCTGGAGACTCATCCGCAATTCCAACCGCAACCAATCCAGTCAGTTGGCAGTCAGTTCCAATAAAATCAACAAGATCATTGTATGCAAAGCATGTATTTGCAATCCACAAAGTACCTAATCCATACCCTGTTGCTGTAAGTATCATATTTTGAATGGCAGCACCTATGGATAATGAGTCACAGATTTCTACAATTCTCTTTTCATTTTCTATGCCAGAAAATGGTGTCTTCTGATTAGTATTAAGCACAGCAATTAGACATGGTGCCTCCTGCATGATTCTTACAGTATTCTCAGCATCTGGTATTGCAAATGCCCATTCTGGCATTAGTTCATGGCTGATCTTTTCTGCATTAATACCTTGCTGCATTACTTCAACCAATTTGTCTTTTTCATCTCCTTGATATACGATAAATTTCCATGGCTGTCTGTTCTTAGCAGATGGAGCAAGTGTAGCGCTGTATATCATATCTTCAATCATGGTTTTATTAACTCTATCTGGTTTATATTTTCTTATGCTTCTTCTATCTTCTATTTCCTTTATCATAATTTTTTACTCTTACTTTCCCAGTTAATCATATTTTCCAGTCCACCATTAACCTGAGCAACTGAATTAAATTCGCCCTTGCTCAGTCTCGCCTTCCGGCTCGGTCGGTTCGTAGCAAGTCGTCCACCGGACGACACTCACCCTTTTTCTTTCATATCAATAAGCTGGTACTTAATACCTCTCTCCTTAAAGAAACGCTCTGCCTTTTTTGTATCATTACATTTCTTAGTTCCAAATATCTGAATGTTCATCTTAATATTCCTTTTCTATTTTTTCGTTAATTCCATACATTTTCTTGAAATTATCAAGGTCTGCCTCACTCCTAATCAGCATGATCTCTTCTATCTTACCTGTATGAATATCCTTAAATCCAGCTACCTGTTCACCAGTGCAGATGCTGGCCTTAATTACTGGTCTTTTGCTATCTTTATCATAAGAACGCATTATCTTTTTCTTACTAAATAATCCCATTTACATTACCCTTTCTTTGTCTGTGCCAACAGCACAAGTTTTTCAAACGACTCTGCAAAATGAATATTATCCTCATTTGACCTCTTTTTATGTCCCTTTATATGGTTTTTACTGCTTGCTCTCTTCGCACATTTAGTTATGTGCCTCTGCATAAGCATCTGATCTATGTTGTCGTTAGTATACCACTTTCCTGACTGATGAATTGCATATGCACCCTTACTCAATGCCATAGCTGCAACCCCATAATCCTGTGTAACAACTATGTCATCACGCGTACATAAGTTAACCAGCTTAAAATCAACTGCATCAGCCCCTGCGCTTACTGTGACTACATCACTATAATCGGATGTAAGCACATGATTAGTATCACATATAAGCGTTGTTTCTATATTGTATTTTCTAGCTATGTTCTCTACTATCCGTATGACAGGGCATGCATCCGCATCTACATATATGTGCATTATTACCTCTTTTAACAATTAATCGATTTTTAAATCAGTTGACAGCTTATACCATCTCTTAATATAAGCATCCTCAAACAACTCAAAACTATATTGATTTCTTCATCTGTAATTTGGTCTATCTCGTACTTTCAAATATTATTGTACTTTGTCCCTATTCCAAATTTCATATCCCTGACGTCTCGCAGAATCATATACTGGCTGCATATTCTTTTCTAATATATGGCAAAACTCCGGTTTACCTTTTCCTGCAGTATACAGTTCCCTTACAGCCCATATAGAATGCAGATTATCTCTGTAGCAAGCTTCAAAGAGTTTATGTAATTCCGGCTTTTCATATATTTTTTCATACATAATAAACTGATTGCCAGCAAATATTTCAAAGAAAGGTTCCCACTTAGGAAGCTTGTTATTCTTAGAGGAATTGAGTGAAGAGTCCATTGGCATCAGATTCCACAACTCATCATTCATTACAAATGACCATGGTATGAAGTGATCTATGTCATATTGTTTAGTATTTACCGGCTTCCCTGTAAATACATCTCTTACCTCACATACATCAAGTATTCCTTCCCACAGTTTCCTTGCATGGGATAGCTTTCGCATCTTTTCATCCATAGGTGCCAGTTTATATATTAATCCCGGTACTTCTGGATTATTGTTTTGCAGCCATTTAACCTTTTCATACTGAATCCATCCAAGTATATTTACTGTATTATCCTGTATCATCAATAACCAGTCCGGATTAAAATATACTTCTTTCTTTAGTTTGCTGCTGTCTCCAAGAATATAAGGTAATGGCACAATTATCTGATTGACCTTCTTAATATATGCTGTCAGTCTTTTTACACTTCCCCAGTCTGCAGGCTCATCACTTTTTGAAAAGAATCCTGACAAAGCCCTGTAAGGAACCATATTTGTAAGCTGTTCCTTTACCGCCTTAAGCTCATTGTTATATTCTTTGATTGCATTTTTTATTTCTACTTTTGACGCATTAGCAGGTAAGCTGCTGTATTCAGATAACAAATTTACTGCCCTTTCAAGCCCGTCCCTTACCATTCCATCAGATTGTATTCCACTAAGATGTATATGGAACTCTCTTACTGAATACCATGCATTTGATATCATTTCGTCTATTATCTCATCAAATGTTGTCTGATAAACATTTTCTGAAATCAGATGAACAATCGCCTCAAGCCAGTAAAATTTATAACAATACGACGGATCCTTCATCATCTGTGAAAATCCTTCTATATCCAGCATGTTGTAATATTTTTGTTCAACTATTAAATGGTTATCACCTTGTGAAGTATAATATTCAGCCATTGCTCCGTACCCCTGTCTTGCCTTACATCATCTGTTACCCAGATTTTTTCTTTCTTAAATCCATTTATAGGCTCCATCAACATATTAAAACTTTCCTCTGTAAGATATGTAAAATACCTTTCATTTCTTACGCCCTCAAAATCACCATACTTAAAAGACATATATATCACACCATTTCTTTTAAGTGCCTGATACAGCCTCTTTATCATATCAGGCAGTTCGCATTTCTTTAAATGAAGAATTGATGCACACGCCCATATCCCATCATATGTATTACTGGCATTAAAATCCTCGAAAAGCATATGCTGTACCTGAATACCAGTGTACTTTGTTGCTGCCTTACATAATTCTTTTGAACCATCCATTGCATCAACTTCATATCCATTATCTATAAAATACTTAGTATCTCTTCCAGAGCCACATCCAAAATCCAATATTTTTGCTTTCGCTGGCAAAAACGATAAGAAAAGTTCCTGTATTTCATGAAAATCCACATTTTGAGTTGTATTGACAAAATCTGCTGTATGCAGATTGTAGTAATCTAATGTATTATTATCACTCATTTTTTCTTATTTCCTGATGTTTCGTTATCATTACTATAACACAAATACCATTTACACTAAAGACTGCTTTAAAAATATGGAAACATAATTCATTATAAAATTCACATCAAATCTTAGAGCCTTTTTAATTTAAAAGTACTACTACATTTCCATGATGCTATTTTCATCAGCATTACACCCCTGCTCACTAAGTATTTCCTGACACTCTTCTATTATATTGCCATATAACAAAATCCTATGTTTATAATTAAGACATCTCTCAATTTATAAACATAGGATTTCAGTTATTTCTCTTTATTCTGATAATATCTACAATACCGCTGTATATGTATTAAATACACTATATGTTACATATCACATTTACTATCTTTTATGTCCCTGCTTCATATTTCCCAAAAATGCACTTGAAACGGATACTGTCGTAATAAGTGTGTTTTCCTGCTCCAAGCAACATCTGTATTGCTTTTTGGTGTATTCCTGCCTCTGCCTGTTTTGAATATGTCAATAGCTGGTTTACTGTGTTTACATCTGTTACTGTCTTCATAATTATTCTCCAAACCCTTTTTCAACATTAAATGCCAAACATATGCTTCAATTTGTCCAGCATATCGTTTGATTTTTCTCTAACACTTCCCGGCTGATTTCTTAATTCATATCTGTTTTCATAGTAATGATTCAAGTAACCTTTCAGCCCATCATAAAATGAATCCTTATCTATTTCATCATTTAAAAATTTGTCACACAAACCGGTCATTTCCGTTTTCTCATTCGTATAGAAAGCTCTCTCATCTGAGATGATTTCTGATTTGTACTTATAAGTTTCTGTTTTGCTTCCAATTCCAACAACCATATAATCCGGTGTCATTTTCTCCATGATAGAATTACGTGCCGACTCATTAAAATGAACATATTCGTCAATCATATCTGAAAAACCTGCCTGTAATTGCTCCGGGACATACATTTTATTTATTTTGTTTAATCCAGCCTCACTTGCACTTAATAAAAATACCGATTCAAATGAAGTACCACGATACCCTTCCCTGGCATTCAAGTCATCTACCGCTGCCACCATTGTGCCGATCTGCTCTTTTAATGTATTTCTTTCATCTTCTGATAAATATTCTGCCGCATTTTCATCTATCCACTTCTCAAAAACCGCAGCCTGATTCTCAGAATGTCCCTCAAAGACACTTCGATCTCCTGAAATAGAAGACGCCCTTAATTCCAATTGAAACAAATTCTCACACTTGTATTCTGCTGGTATTTCTTTTATCTCTCCATTGATTGATGAAAAATGCATTGCCTGAAAATCTGAGACTTTATCACGAGCAGTCTCAACTAACTTTCTTGCTGAATCACTGATTTTCACATCATCCTCCGAAATAATATTCTGAGGAACAGTTGTTTTCTTCTCAACCTTATTTTTTATCATCTCTGGATTATTAATATACCTATTTCCTTGAACTTTCATAGCAACCTCCCTAAGTTAGTCCACACTTTCTATACTTCTTTATCTATCTTGCTCGATGTCAAAGAAGAATCCGTCTTAGAGTATGTACCATTATTTGTATAGGTTGCACTCGCCCGGTTTGCAGCATTCGATATACCAGTTGCTTTCTGCGATATTTTGCTTACAAAAGAATTATATCCTGTAAAGACCGTTTTCAGCGAACTGATATCTGCCTGCTTTAAAGCATCCTCATCTAATTCCAACTTGTTTCCTTTTCCTATGGTAATACCTATTTTGGCAAGCATATTACTGTTTTTGTCTGTCATTCCAGTCATCCATGAAGCATTTCGCAATACATCCTTTGTATTAGATTCTCCGGCTTCCTTAACTACATCATTATAATCTTCAACAAAAGATTTTACTGCCTTGGTGATTTTATCCCAGTCATAATCCTCTACCTCAATCTCTTCCCCCGTTTTTTCATCTTTCTTTTTTATTTTCTTTTTTTCCCAAAGAGAAGAGTCATTCAAAGCATCTGCTGATTTTTTCAGAGAATCTGCACTTGTTTTCATCAAGGTAAGTTTTTGTGAAGTATCACCTTTTCCTGATAATTTTTCAGCATCCTGTTTTGCATAATATGCTTTCATAAGTTTTCCATAGCTTCCATTTTTGATTGCAGCATAATCAGAAAGCATATTTGTATTGCCTATTGATGAACTATCTGACGTTCCACTAAACAAAGCTGAAAAATCTACATTGCTGTTATATTTACTTGTATAATCACTAAAACTTTTGATTTCTGACATAACACCAGCCTCCTTTCCAAACTATAAACGTATATCTATCGGTGTATATACTACCGACTGTCCTCTTTCTGACGCTGGATTTTTTATTGTTTCTGCTGTTTCTGTTTTGACATCTGCATTCTCTGATGCATCTGTTGTCGTATCTGCATTTTCCTGTGTATTCTCTGCTTTCTGCGTTTGATCCTTCTTTGTTTCTGCTGCATCTGTACGGTTGTCTGCCTTTGCTGCTTCTTCCATAGATTTATTTGCATCTGAAAGTGAAGACATCTGTGATGCTGTTGCAGACTGCGCTTTTGCCTGCAAATCTGCCAGTTCTTCTTCTTTCTTTTCGGTATTGCCTTTTCCAGCATCCTGCTTGATTTCAGACTCAAGCACACCGGCTCTTCCTTCCATCTGTGTTGCCATACTACCCTGCACTTTTGCTTGCTTCATAGATGAATCTGCGGAAATCATTGCCCGCATACCTGCCTGTGACAAGCCTGTTCCTTTCTTTGCAGATGTATTTTTTGTACCAGCCACCATATCATCCATAGATGATTTTTTACTCTGCTGTTCCTTTCTCTGTTCAATCTGGTGCTGTCTTAACTGTTGATTGAGATTTGTAATTTCCTGTTGTATCTCCTGACGTTTCTTCATCTTATCCTCTAATGACAGTTCTTCATTTGATGATAAGTCCTGCAATTTCTGCTGTGCATTTGCAATCTGATTCTGAATATTTTTACTCACAGAATCATTCGCCTGTGCCATTCCCATTGCTCCTGTCTGCGTATTCGTTCCGTTAAATCCATTAATTTTCATCATTTCGTTGTCCTCCTTGAGCTAATACTCTGAAATCCGTTTCCTAAAAATCTATATAACATGATTTCTCTTTATTTTTTCTTTCGGCATATCTTTCTTCACAATAAACTGCGATGTTGTGAACCGCCCTTTTTTCGTTGTGAAGCAGTCTGAAAATGCTTTTCTGACTGTCTCAGTGCTCCTCAAATATTGTTGCAAGCAACATATTTTCATCGCTACCTGCGCAAAAAAAGTACTACATATTTCTGTAATTTCTGTAATTTACAAAATACATAGTGCCAATTTATTTCTTTATTCTACCTGCATCATAATGCTAAGAATTACTTCCTCATTTCCCTGCTCCAAAGATATATCTCCCATATACATTCTGGCAACCCGGCGAATGTTATTCAAACCCATTCCATGTTCCCTCCCAGATTTGGTTGTTTCTGGCAAATCGCTATCACCAAAATTAAGCTGACCCCCAAAACTGTTTTTTATGGTTATCATAAAGATACTGTTTTTCCGAAAAGAAGAAATGCTGATATACGGATCATCTCCACTTACATTTTCCATGCAGTTATTCAAGGCATTATTCATGATCACACTCAAATCAAATGCATTTAACTTCGTATTCTGCGGATAATGAAAATCCGACAGAAACCGAATCTGCCTTTCTTTTGCTTCTCTCAGCTTTTCCATCAAAATGACATCAATTACCGGACTTCCTGTCTTTATTTCCGGAGATACCTCGTCCCATTCATTTTTCAGATGTTCCAAGTATTCTGTAGCATCATCCATATTATTATGTGCCACCAGATGTTCCAGTGTCTGTATATGATTTCCCATATCATGGCGCATGGAGCGGATATCCCGATACAACTTTTCGACTTCCTCGATATGCTTTTTCATGTCACTGATCTGATTTAATACCAGCTCTTGTCCCCGCTGTTCTTCCTGCATCTCTTTCCAGTTTTGAAACATTACAATCACAACAAGAATAGCAACTATGGAAATCAGATAGTGTAAAAAGCTTAAAGCTCCATAAAATCCATATGTATCAATCAAGTTCTTTCCAGTATCTCTTTCGTATATTATGAGATAATATTGTAAAATGCCATACCCAGTGACGCCTACAAGCGAAGGTATAATAAGCATTACCATCTCTTTGACGCTCATTTCATCTTTTTTGTATATATACGCTTTATTGATCAGTCCTATTGCAACCGCAATAAAAGCAATACAAAGTACAATATCCAAAACTCTGGTTCCAACATATAGTCCGTATTGCAACCACACTTTTTCTGCACTCATATTCCGAAATACAAGTGCTTTTGTAACAAGATCATCAAGTCTGCCTGCCATTGCAACCGTTAACCATCGGATAGAAAAGAACGTAATTGCAAGAAATATTTTCTGATATATATTTCTTCTGTCCTCTACATACATTGCAAGAAACGCTGCTATAACTCCAATCAGATATGCGGAAAAATTATCAATCTGTGGCGGAATCATATATAAAACAAGCATAATCGTAATATAAACAATACTGACTGCCACAGCCCCTTTTTTCTTTTTTATATAGGGACAAACAAATTTTCCAAAATAGATTCCTGTAATCATAAGGAGTGCAATAACAGAAATTTTCGATGTAACCATCCAGCATTTTTCTACCAAACTCATCCGATTTCTTTTCCTTTCCTCTGATTATATTTCAAATATTGTTTTACAAACTCAGAATAATTCTGTTTTGCAATCAATGCAGTTCCATTTTCCATCGTCACACAATTTGCATCATATTTCTGAACATATTTGAAATGTACGAGGTAGGCTCTGTGTGTACGAAAAAAATCTGCTCCCGCAATTTCACTCAGTTCCTGCAATTTTCCATAATATTCAATATTCGTATCCCGTGTATGGATAATGACTTTTCGATTATATACCTCAGCATACATAATATCCTTCAAAAACACTTTCATATGGCTTCCTCCGGACTGCACCATCATGTATTTTTCATCCAATTGATTTTCAGAATATTCTTTAATGCTTCTGACTGCACGTTTCACAACTTCCTCAAATTTTTCATCTGAAAACGGTTTCACCAGATAATGAAATGCTGCAACATCAAATGCCTGAAAAACATACTCCTCCACAGCAGTTACAAATATCAATACCATTCTTTCATTTTTCTGACGCAGAATCCTTGCCGTTTCCATTCCATCCATTCCTGGCATCTGAATATCTAAAAATAGAATATCCGGCTCACAACCACTTGCAATCAATTCATCACCAGATAAATATTTATCTATTACTGCATCCGGTAATAATTTCTTTATTTTTTCTTCTAATATCAATCCTATAGATTTTTCATCATCACAGATTGCTATTTGCATCTTGTCACTTCCTTACTTACATACAATTATATTTATTATATCGGAAAAGTTCTTTAAATAGCTAGCCACCATGTTGTGAACAGACCTTTTTTTGATGTGAAATAGAATATCACATATATCGCGTTGTTTGCTTCCTGTTAATTTGTTTTATCCGACACACGCTCCTGGGAGTGACTGTATCTATCAAAAAAAGAAGTCAGCAGTTTATTCACGCACTACTGACTTTTAAGGCAATAAGAAAGACCTGTACCATTACCTCCTGTCCACAACATATTATCTGTTGTGAATATCTGGTATACCTTTGGTGTTTCAGCCGTATAAAATATATTTTCCGCAGATACAGGGGCTTTCATATTATTGCCTTTTTGTTGTCGGTACATTGAAGATACCGTATTTAGGTCAGAACCAATGTGCATACTTCTGTTCCTCCAATCAGCTTAAAAATTTCTCTATATTCTAGACCACTTCCTGCCTTAACTTTTTTTGAATACACATGAAAGGGATTTTCTCCTTGGTGTGAATGACCATCGGTTTGTCATCAACCTTTCTAATTTTCAATTTTCTCACCTACTACTTTGAAAAATAAAATAAGCCGCTAGGGAACAAAAATTACTCCTTAACGGCTATGTAAAATCATTCAATATTCAATTATTAAAAGCAACATGAAACTGGAATTTTGGCATTTCTACAAGTACCAATATGAGTGCATTCCACATAAATATGTTTTGGAATTTTTCGGCATTTGCTTTATTGCATTGTAAATATTTAAGTAATCCCCAAACCCCATTCCAATACAAATAATTCCAAATAAACCCAATCCAACAAATTGCGGAAATATCAAAAATAAAATATAGGGAATTATGCCAAGTATAAGATTAGGGCACAAGCACATAAAAATAAAACGCCCTTTACTCATATCCTCTGTTCCTACCACAAACATCAACATATGTGCCAAATCATTATACATATATACATCTTTTTTATAACATATTGCATGCAGCAATTCATGTGGCAACAGAGATAATCCGCCACAAATTCCACCTATCATCATCCATATTGCATTATCAGGAATATATTCTATTCCCAGTATTAAAAATGGAATTGCTAATATACCCATTATCAAAATACATCCCACATTTGCAATTAATGATAATTTCTTCGTATCCTCTGGTTCTTTAAACGGGGTTGCATTAGGATGATGTTCCTTGTATGGAAGACTACTCTCATCTCCATTATATTTGCCAGCATAGTGAAAAATCATATTCTTCTCCTCTCCATAAACTTCAAAGTTTATGTTCCTTACAAACTTCGATTTTACGAACTGTTTATATTTTTGGTTAGTTTTGCAAACTTGAAGTTATCTTTTTCTTCCTAAATATCGGCATACTTTTGATTTGTATTGCAGGTACTCA